>Ga0268349_1000175_pt1 | contig 11992 bp, 8 predicted proteins | sample G5R2_MAIN_18SEP2_FD_190164 | JGI IMG/M metagenome (GOLD analysis project Ga0268349, IMG submission 190164) | Phyllosphere microbial comminities from switchgrass, GLBRC, Michigan, United States - G5R2_MAIN_18SEP2017_LD1 | ecosystem: Host-associated > Plants > Phyllosphere > Phylloplane/Leaf...
GCATACTGGCCCGCCGGTTCAACGCCTACCAGTGCCACGTTGAGTTTGCCGTACTGTAAAACAGGTTTGCCGTGCCCTTGTACTTCAGCTGAAGGGGAGTGCACGCGCAGAAACTCCGCCGGCAACGTGTAGGCTTCTTCCGGCCCATAGGTCAGGCTGAGTACTTTCGATGCTTTGTGAAGCTTGATGGCGGTAGGGCGCTTGGTCATGGCAAAGGCCTGGGCAGGCGGATGAAAAAGGGCCCCGAAGGGCCCCCATTGGAACAGTCGCGTTACAGGATATACCGTGACAGGTCTTCGTTTTCTGCCAGCTCACCCAAGTGGCTGTTCACGTACTCGGCATCGATACGGATAGGCGAACCGTTCTGAGACCCCGCAAGGTCGCCTGCACTGAAGGACACTTCTTCGAGCAACCGCTCCAGCAGCGTATGCAAGCGGCGGGCACCAATGTTTTCCGTCTTCTCGTTCACCTGCCAGGCAATTTCAGCCAGGCGCTTGATGCCGTCACCCTGGAATTCGATATCCAGGCCTTCGGTTTTCAGCAATTCCCGGTACTGCTCAGTCAAGGAAGCATGGGGTTCGCTGAGGATTCGCTCGAAGTCGCCAGGGGTCAGTGCTTTGAGTTCCACGCGAATGGGCAGCCGGCCTTGCAGCTCGGGAACCAGGTCACTGGGCTTGCTCAAGTGGAAGGCACCAGAGGCAATGAACAGAATATGGTCTGTCTTGACCATACCCAGCTTGGTGTTCACGGTGCAGCCTTCGATCAGCGGCAGCAGGTCCCGTTGAACGCCTTCGCGGGAGACGTCGGCGCCACCAACGTTGCCCCGCTTGGCGACCTTGTCGATTTCGTCGATAAACACAATGCCGTGCTGCTCAACGGCTTCCAACGCCTGGGCCTTGAGTTCTTCTTCATTCACCAGGCGCCCGGCTTCCTCGTCGCGTACCAGCTTGAGGGCTTCTTTGACCTTGAGCTTGCGGGCCTTGCGCTTGCCCTTGCCCATGTTGGCAAACAGGCTTTGCAACTGGTTGGTCATTTCTTCCATGCCAGGTGGGGCGGAAATGTCCACGCCCATCACTTCGGCTACTTCGATCTCGATTTCCTTGTCATCCAGCTGGCCTTCACGCAGGCGCTTGCGGAACAGCTGACGAGTGTTGGAGTCACTGGGCGAAGGGTCTTCATTGAAGCCGACGCGAGCGGGTGGCAACAAGGCGTCCAGGATGCGCTCCTCGGCGGCATCCTCGGCGCGGTGCTGCACCTTGATCACTTCCTGCTCGCGCAGCAGCTTCATGGCGGCGTCGGCCAGATCGCGGATGATCGACTCTACATCGCGGCCCACATAGCCCACCTCAGTGAACTTGGTGGCTTCTACCTTGATAAAAGGCGCATTGGCCAGTTTGGCCAGGCGCCGGGCAATCTCGGTCTTGCCCACGCCGGTGGGGCCGATCATCAGGATGTTCTTGGGGGTAACTTCTGCACGCAGCTCGGCCGGCAACTGCATACGGCGCCAGCGGTTACGCAGAGCAATGGCGACGGCGCGCTTGGCGTCGTCCTGGCCAATGATATGGCGGTTGAGCTCGTGGACAATCTCGCGGGGGGTCATGGACATGGCTTTAGAGGCCTCGGGCATGTCACTGCGCGAGGTCCTGCTCCTCAATGGTCAGGTGATGATTGGTGAACACGCAAATATCGGCAGCAATGTTCAGCGCAGACTCGGCAATTTCCCGGGCGGAAAGATCCGTCTTGTTCAATAGCGCACGTGCGGCTGCCTGAGCGAAGGCGCCACCAGAGCCCATGGCGATAAGGCCATCTTCAGGCTCTACCACGTCGCCATTGCCTGTGATGATCAAGGAGGCGTCTTTGTTGGCGACGGCGAGCATGGCTTCCAGGCGGCTGAGCGAGCGGTCGGTACGCCAGTCTTTGGCCAGCTCAACGGCGGCACGTACCAAGTGCCCTTGATGCTTTTCCAATTGCGCTTCAAAGCGCTCGAAGAGGGTGAAAGCATCGGCGGTTGCGCCGGCAAAACCAGCGATGACCTGGCCGTGGTACAGGCGGCGAACCTTCCGGGCGTTGCCTTTCATCACGGTATTGCCGAGGGAAACCTGGCCATCCCCGCCCATGACGACTTTGCCATGGCGGCGGACTGAAACGATGGTGGTCAAGGGAACGTCCTCACGCTGCGGGGCGAAACTGCCCAATGCAGACAGAGGTGGGGACGGGGGGAGGGAATTTCAACCAAAGGCCATGCCACAGTTCGCGGGTTGAGCCCACTCCTACACAGCATGCCTGATGTAGGAGCGGGTGTAACCCGCGAATCCATGGTTACTGGCGGCTTTGCCGCTGTTGTAGCAACAGGTTGTTGAAACCGCTGCCGGCGAGCATCTTCTGCGCCGAGGTAAGCTGCTCCCGGTTGCTGAAGGGGCCCACCAGTACGCGATACCAGGTTTCCTCTTTAACAGTGCCCGATTCCACCTGCACGGCCTGGCCCAGCAGAATGATCTGCGCGCGGACCTTGTCGGCGTCCGTTTGCTTGCGGAAAGAACCCGCCTGCAGGTAGTACTGAGTGGTGGCGGCCGGTTTGATCACGGCTGGCGCCGGGGGCGGCACCTGGCCTGAAAGCGCAGCCTGGGCACGGGCGGTATCGATTTTGGCCGCTTCAGCCGGAGTGACGGGCGGTTGTGCCGGTACTGGCGGTGTTTTTTCCGGTACGGCCTCCGGCGGCACAATGACTTCCGATTCCGGCAGTAGCGTGTAGAAGTCGTATTTGGGCTTGATCTTCTCCGGGCTGGGCGGCGTTTTTTCCTCAGCGGCCTTTGTCGCAACCTTCTGATCTTCGGGCTTGACCCGCTTCACGTCCGTTCGGCCGGGTTCAAGCTTCATCAGAAAGACGATGAAGGCGCCGACCGATAGGCCGATGGCCAGCCATAGCCAGCCAGGCACAGGCTTTTTGGCCGGTGCCTGGTTACGGCTGGCACCACGCTTGGGTGCAGGTTTTTTTGCCGCCAACTTACATGCGCTCCAGTGTTTCCAGGCCCAGCAATTCCAGGCCCTGTTTCAAGGTAAGGCCAGCCAGTGCCGCCAGGCGCAGTCGGCTTTGCTGCTGCGCGGGGCTGTCGGCCGCCAGAATGGGGCAATTCTCGTAAAAGCTGGAGAACAGGCCAGCCACGTCATACAAGTAGCTGCACAGCACGTGCGGCGTCCCTTTGTCGGCAACGTTGTTGAGCGTTTCCCCGAACTGGGCCAGCTTGGCGGCCAGGTCCTGCTCCTGTGGCGCTTCAAGCACTATTTTACCGTCTGCTTCGTCAAAGCCCTTGCCCAGCTTGCGGAACACGCCTGCCACGCGGGTATAGGCATACAGCAGATAAGGGGCGGTATTGCCTTCGAAGTTGAGCATCTGATCGAAGTTGAAGCTGTAATCGCTGGTGCGGTGCTTGGACAGGTCTGCATATTTCACTGCGCCGATGCCTACAACCCGAGCAATGTCACGCAGACGGCTCTCTTCCAGGCCCGGGTTCTTTTCCTTTACCAAGGCATAGGCGCGCTGTTCGGCTTCGTCCAGCAGGTCGATCAGCTTCACGGTGCCGCCATCGCGGGTCTTGAAGGGGCGGCCATCGGCGCCGTTCATGGTACCGAAGCCCATGTGTTCGGTTTTCATGCCGTTGGTAATAAAGCCTGCCTGGCGCGCCACTTCGAACACCTGCTGGAAGTGCAGTGCCTGACGCTGGTCCACGAAGTACAAGGCGCGGTCTGCCTTGAGCACACTGCTGCGGTAGCGAACGGCTGCCAGGTCGGTGGTGGCATACAGGTAGCCACCGCCGGCCTTCTGAACGATCACGGGCAGCGGGTTGCCTTCGGCGTTCTTGAACTCGTCCAGGAACACGCACTGCGCGCCCTCGCTTTCCACCAGCAGGCCTTTGGCTCGCAGGTCTGCCACTACACTGGGCAGGTCGTCGTTGTAGGCGCTTTCACCCATTACGTCGTTGGGCGTGAGGTGAACGTTCAGGCGCTGGTAGGTTTTCTGGCAGTGGGACAGGGAAATTTCATTAAAGCGCTTCCACAGGCGCAAGCAGTCCGGGTCCCCAGCCTGCAGCTTCACAACAAGGCTGCGTGCGCGTTCGGCAAATGCCTCGGACTCGTCGAAACGCTTTTTAGCGGCACGGTAGAAGTTTTCCAGGTCCGACAGCTGGTCGCTGTCGGCCGGGCTTTCCTCCAGGTAGGCCAGCAGCATGCCGAACTGCGTACCCCAGTCACCTACGTGGTTCTGGCGGATAACGGTGTCGCCCAGGAACTCCAGCACATTGGCCACCGCGTCGCCAATGATGGTGGAGCGCAGATGGCCCACGTGCATTTCCTTGGCCAGGTTGGGCGCTGAGAGGTCGACGACTACGCGCTGAGGGACGCTGGCTTTACGCACGCCCAGCCGACGGTCGGCCAGGGCGGCATCCAGGCGAGTGGCCAGCGCTTCGGTGTTCTGGAAGAAATTGATAAAACCTGGGCCAGCAATCTCGGCTTTGCTCAGCTGTGGGGCGGCGGGCAGGGCAGCGATAAGCTTCTCGGCCAGGTCCCGGGGCTTCATGCCAGCGGGCTTGGCCAGCATCATGGCAATGTTGCTGGCGAAGTCCCCGTGGGTCTTGTCGCGTGTGTTTTCGACCTGGATCGCGGGGGCAAGCCCGGCAGGCAGCACACCGTCCTCAACCAGGCGGGCAAGGGCGTGTTGGATCAGCAGGCGAAGGGTGTCTTTCATTGTCGTCTCGTGTACTGCTAGGTGCGCGGGTGGAAAAACGGGGCATTATCCGTTCATGGGGCGGGCTTGCCAACCTTCGTGGCCATTCAATAGAGGTCGATGGGGTCTATGTCCAACGACCAGCGTACCTGGCGGCCGCCAGGCAGTTGCTCCAGTTGCAGTACCCAGGCGCTGAGCAGGCGATGCAAAGGTGCTCGGGTGGTTGCTTGCAGTAACAGCTGGGAACGATAACGGCCTGCACGGCGCTCCATAGGGGCAGGGACTGGCCCGAGAAGTTCTACGCTGGGCAGGCCAAGGGTATCGCGCACCCGTTCGGCCTCCACGCAGGCTTGTTCCAGAAAAGCTTCTGCCTGGCCGGGTTTGTGGGCTTCGGCCCGCAGCAGCGCCAAGTGGCAGAAGGGCGGCAGGCCTGCGGCCCGACGTTCGCTCAACGCTTGAGACGCAAAGGCACCGTAGCCTTCTTCGGTCAACTGTACCAGCAGGGGGTGGTCAGCCATGTGGCTCTGGATGATGGTGCGCCCAGGCTGTTCCGCGCGGCCGGCACGCCCGGCTACCTGTACGATCAGCTGCGCCATGCGCTCGGCAGCGCGAAAATCTGCCGAGAACAGGCCGCCGTCTGCGTCCAGAATGGCCACCAGGGTCACGCGGGGGAAGTGGTGACCTTTGGCAAGCATCTGGGTGCCCACAAGAATGCAGGGCTCACCCCGTTGCACGCGTGCGTAGAGCTGGGCCATAGCGTCCTTGCGTGAGGTACTGTCGCGGTCTACCCGCAATACGGGCACCTGGGGAAATAGGGTGCTGAGCCGGTCCTCTGCGCGCTCGGTGCCTGCCCCCACGGGCCGCAGGTCCACTGACTGGCAGGCCGGGCACTGGCGGGGCCGTGGCGCGGAATGGCCGCAATGGTGGCAGCGCAGCTCTCCCGAGCGCAGGTGAACCGTCATCCGGGCATCGCACAAGGGGCATTCGGACAACCAGCCACAGTCGTGGCACAGCAACGTAGGTGCGAAGCCGCGGCGGTTGAGAAAGACCAGCACCTGCTGCCCTTGGGCCAGCACCTGGCCAATAGCTTGCTGCAAGGGCGGGCTCATGCCGCTGTCCAGGGGCCTGCTCTTCACATCCAGGCGCAGGTAGCGTGGCGGCAGCGCGCCGCCGGCACGGTGGTCCATGCGAAGCAACCCGTACCGGCCGCTGTGAGCGTTCTGCAGGCTTTCCAGGGAGGGTGTGGCCGAGCCCAGCAGCACCGGAATGTTGTCTAGGCGACCTCGAACAATCGCCAGGTCACGGGCATGGTAGCGAAGGCCTTCTTGCTGTTTATAGGAGCTGTCGTGCTCCTCGTCGACAATGATGATGCCGGGGTTGAGCAAGGGAGTGAACAACGCTGAGCGGGTGCCGATGACAATATCTACGTCACCATCGCGTGCGGCTACCCACACGTCCAGGCGTTCACGGTCGTTTACGGCCGAATGCATGAGGGCGATGCGGGCATTGAACCGTTGCTCGAACCGTTGCAGCGTCTGCGGCCCCAGGTTGATCTCTGGAATAAGCACCAAGGCCTGTTTGCCCGCCTCTAGTACCGCGTGAATCAGTTGCAGGTAGACCTCGGTCTTGCCGCTCCCGGTCACGCCTGCCAGCAAAAAGGCATGGAAATGCCCGAAGCCTGCCTTCACTGCCTCAAACGCGCCTCGCTGCTCGGTGTTCAGGGGCAGTTCCGGTTGGGCTAGCCAGTGGGCCTGGCGGCGCGCTGGCGCATGGCTGCGTATTTCTACCTGGGCTAGCCCCTTGGCTAACAAGGCATCCAAGGCCTCCCTGGCCAGGCCGAGGCGAGGCAGCAGCGAATGGGCGACACCATGGGGGTGCTGCGCCAGTGCTGCAAAGGCCTCACGCTGGCGAGGCGCACGTGCCATACGCGCATCATCTGCGCGCACTTGGGGGGGCACCGCCCAGAACCGCTCCTGCCGAGCTTCGGCAGGCTCGCCCTGGCGCAGGAGGCTTGGCAGCGCCCAGGCCAGCGTGTCGCCAAGGCTGTGCTGATAGTATTGGGCCGTCCACACGCACAGGTTGAACATGCTGGCAGGAATGGGCGATGTTTCGTCCAACAGCGCCTTGGCGGTTTTGAGCTTGTCGCGGGGTACGTCGGTATGGTCATCCACTTCCACCAGCACGCCAATCATCTCGCGCTTGCCGAACGGCACGCGCCACCGCATCCCCGGTTGCAGGTTCTCGGCACGCACAGTGGCCGGCGCGCGGTAATCGAACAGGCGGCGCAAGGGCGAAGGCAGGGCAAGGCGAAGGATGACGTCGGGCACGGTGTGTTCCATCTGGCAGGCCAGGAAAGCCTAACACTTGAGTTAGACCACCGGTATACCGCTGCGCTTGCGCGATTGCACGACTCTGTTAATATGCCGCCCCCAGTATGTGCGGTATCCGGCAATGGTGTCGGGTGGCGGCACGACAATCGAGGAATTACCCATGAAGCCTGAAATTCATCCGAAATACGAAGCCATCGACGCTACCTGCAGCTGCGGTAACGTGATCCACACCCGCTCCACCTTGGGCAAGCCCCTGAGCCTGGACGTGTGCAACGAGTGCCACCCGTTCTACACCGGCAAGCAGAAAATGCTGGACACCGGCGGCCGTGTTGATCGCTTCAAGCAGCGCTTCGGCGTGTTCGGCGCTGCGAAAACCAACTAAGGGTTTTCGTGCTGGAGTGCCCCAACGGCGCTTCCAGGCTGATCAGAAAGGCGTCCCTTGTGGGCGCCTTTTTTGTGCTTGCGATTTGCCCCAAGTGATGAGAATGGCTGGCTGTACAGAGGGCTACCGGTCTTTTGCCAAGCTCAGGCTGTATAGAGTCAGGTTTCTGCCACCTGAGCCGAAAGTCGTAGGCGCAGAGCCTTGACAGCGGTGACCGGGTAGTCTTGTCGCGACTTTCCTTTGTGCGTATCCTCGGCGATCCGAAAAGCCCAACAGTCAAGCGGAACGCCATTATGTCAGACCTGAAAACTGCCGCTCTCGAATACCATGCAAGCCCTCGCCCCGGTAAATTGAGCGTCGAGCTCACCAAGCCTACCGCCACTGCTCGTGACCTGTCGCTGGCCTACAGCCCAGGTGTTGCCGAGCCTGTACGCGAAATTGGCCGTGACCCGGAGCTCGCTTACAAATACACCGGCAAGGGCAACCTGGTAGCAGTGATCTCTGACGGCACCGCTATTCTCGGCCTGGGCAACCTTGGCCCGCTGGCGTCCAAGCCGGTGATGGAAGGCAAGGGTGTTCTGTTCAAGCGCTTCGCAGGTGTGGACGTGTTCGACATCGAAGTCGATGCTGAAAGCCCCCAGGCGTTCATTGACACGGTCAAGCGTATCTCCATTACCTTCGGCGGTATCAACCTTGAAGACATCAAGGCGCCGGAATGCTTCGAGATCGAGCGCGCGCTGATTGAACAGTGTGATATCCCGGTCTTCCACGATGACCAGCATGGCACCGCGATCGTGACGGCAGCCGGTATGCTCAATGCGCTGGAAATCGCTGGCAAAACGCTCGAAGACGCCAAAATCGTCTGTCTGGGCGCTGGGGCAGCGGCTATCTCCTGCATGAAGCTGCTGATCAGCATGGGCGGCAAGGTCGAGAACATCTTCATGATCGACCGTGTAGGCGTGATTCACTCCGGCCGTGATGACCTGAACCAGTACAAGGCGGTGTTCGCGCACGAAACCGACAAGCGCAGCCTGGCTGACGCCTTGGACGGTGCCGATGTGTTCGTGGGCCTGTCCGGCCCTAACCTGCTCAGTGCCGAAGGCCTCAAGAGCATGGCGGCCAACCCCATCGTGTTCGCCTGCTCCAACCCAGACCCAGAGATCGCCCCGGAACTGGCACACGCCACCCGCGATGACGTGATCATGGCCACCGGCCGTTCGGATTACCCGAACCAGGTTAACAACGTGCTTGGCTTCCCCTTCATTTTCCGTGGTGCCTTGGACGTACGCGCCAAGCGCATCAACGAGGAAATGAAGATCGCCGCCGCCTACGCCCTGCGTGACCTGGCCAAGCTGCCGGTGCCTCAGGACGTGTGTGATGCCTACGGTGTGGCAAGCCTGAGCTTTGGCCGCGAGTACATCATTCCAAAGCCTCTGGACGTGCGTCTGATCGAGGTGGTGTCCGATGCTGTCGCCAAGGCGGCCATCGAGACGGGCGTGGCTACCCTGCCATACCCAGCCAACTACCCGCTCAAGAGCGTGGATGACGTGTTCAAAGGCTGATACCTGCCTGCAATAGAAAACCGGCCTTGATGGCCGGTTTTTTATTGCAGAAATACTGCTGGGTATATCTCGTTCGCCCGCTGTGCGGGCTCCCACAGTGTCATGTCAACCCGTCCAGGGGGCACCTGCCCCTCAGTTAGAACAGGTCCATAGGCGCGGCTTCGTCGGCTGGCAACGGGCTGCCGGGTGCCGAGCCATTGCCCAGTTCATTGACAGAGGGTGGCGTGTCCTCGCTCTTGAAAAGTTCGAAATAGGCATTGGGCGTGGACGGGGTAGCGGCACGGCCGCTGACCGGGTCTACCCTGAGGCTTACGATGCCCTCAGGCTCTGCCTGGGTATGCGGCGGCTTGTCCTTGAGCGCTGCGCCCATATAGCTCATCCAGATAGGCAGCGAGACCGTACCACCGAACTCTTTATGGCCAAGGGTTTCCGGCTGGTCGAAGCCTGTCCACACCGTGGTCATGTAATCGGCGTTGTAGCCGGAGAACCAGGCGTCCTTCGAGTCGTTGGTGGTACCGGTCTTGCCAGCGATGTCTGGGCGGTTCAGCGCCAATGCACGGCGCCCTGTCCCCTTCTTGATCACGTCCTGCAGCATGCTGGTAAGGATATACGTAGTACGCCCATCCACCACGCGTGGTGCGAAGGTGGGTGTAGAAGGCGTGGGCATGCTGTTGCCCGGCTGCACATCGTTACCAATGGCTACTGTCGCCGGCTGGGCGGCAGGTTCACTGGCTTCCTGAGCCTGAGTGGGTACTACAGGCGGCGTAGCTGTAAACAAGGTATCGCCACTGCGGCTTTCGATTTTCTGGATAAGGTACGGGGTGACCTTGAAGCCACCATTGGCGAAAGTGCTCCAGCCCGTTGCGATTTCCATCGGCGTGAGGGTAGCCGTGCCTAGCGCCAGCGACAGGTTACGCGGCAGGTCCTGGCGATTGAAGCCAAAGCGCGTGATGTAGTCGATAGTGCGATCCACACCTAGGCTTTGCAGCACACGAATGGATACCAGGTTGCGCGACTTGTACAACGCTTCGCGCAGCCGAATAGGGCCCAGGAACGTGTTGGTGTCATTCTTTGGCCGCCATACCTTGTCCAGGAATTCGTCCACGAACACGATAGGCGCATCGTTCACCAGGCTGGCAGGGGTATAACCGTTATCCAGCGCTGCGCTATAAATGAACGGCTTGAAGCTGGAGCCGGGCTGGCGCTTGGCCTGCATGGCACGGTTGTAGTTGCTCTGCTCGAAGGCGAAACCGCCGACCAGCGCCTTGATGCCACCGTCGTGGGGGTCCAGCGACACGAGCGCGCTCTGAACGGTCGGCACCTGACTGAATTTGAGGCTGCCATCGGCCAGGCGCTGGACCCGAACCAGGTCGCCAATCTGGGCAACGTCTGCCGGCTGCCCAGGTGCACGGCCCTGGCTATTGGTATTAATGAAGGGGCGTGCCCACTTCATCGTTTCCCATGGCACGTGTTCGTCTTTTCCGTCCCTGTTCAGCACGGTCAGGCCAGCCTTGTCTACGCGGGTGACAATGACCGGTTCCAGCGTATTAAGCGTGCGTTGGCGAGCCAGCTCGGTCAGCCAGGCCTCGCGTGTCTTGCCTGGCAGGCGCGATTCCGGCCCACGGTAGCCATGGCGTTCGTCATAAGTGACCAGGCCATCAAGCACAGCCTTGTTGGCATCTTCCTGCAACGTGCTAGGCACCGTAGTCGTCACGCGGAAGCCTTCAGTGTAGGCGTCGCTACCATAGCGGCCGACCATTTCGGCACGGGCCATCTCGGCAATGTAAGGCGCATTCACTTCTGGAGTTGGGACGTGATAGCTGGCATTGATCGGCTCGGCCAGCGCAGCTTGGTAACTGCCCTCGTCAATTTTACCCAGCTTGTACATGCGCCCCAGAATCCAGTCGCGGCGTTCCTTAGCGCGAACCGGGTTGGCTAGGGGGTTGAAGCGCGAGGGTGCCTTAGGCAGGCCTGCGATCATGGCCATCTGTGCCAGGCTGCAATCGCGGATGGACTTGCCGTAATACACCTGTGCTGCCGCTTCGATGCCGTAGGCCCGGTTGCCCAGGTAGATCTTGTTGACGTACAGCTCAAGGATTTCATCCTTGCTCAACTGCCGCTCGATCTGCAGGGCCAGCAGGATTTCATTGGTTTTGCGCGAGAAGCTGCGTTCGCTGCTCAGAAAATAGTTTTTAGCGACCTGCATGGTGATCGTACTGCCGCCGGTCTGGATGTGACCGCTGCGTACCAGCTGACCAGCAGCCCTGACCAGGCTCGATGGGTCCACGCCGTAGTGGTTCTCGAAGTTGTCATCTTCGGCCGATAGCAGGGCCTGAATGAAGTGAGGCGGGATATCGGAAAACTTGATGGGCGACCGACGCATCTCACCAAATTCTGCTATCAATTTGCCGTCGCTGCTGTAGACCCGTAAAGGAATTTGCAGCTGAACGCTCTTGAGGACCTCCACGGAAGGCAGGCCGGGGCTAAGATACAGATACGCGCCGCTCAGAACGAGCAGAAGCCCGCATACGACCGCGAGGGTGGACCAGCAGAAAAACTTGAGCAGGCGGATCAAGGCTTTCGGATTTCCAGTAAGAATAAGGGCTTGGCGCTTCAGGCGAGCCAAGGCAGAAAATGCGCCCGGCATTATAAGCATTTTGTAGTGGAGCGTCATTTGCGCTTCTGTCAAGACTGCTATTAAATGCCGTTATCATCAACGGTCCGTAAGCCTCGGATAGTACTAGGGAATTGGGTAGTGCTAGGACTTTTCAGCAAGAAAGCGAACTCGCTTCTGGGGATCGACATCAGTTCCACCTCGGTCAAGCTGCTGGAGCTGAGCAGGGTAGGTGACCGGTTGAAGGTGGAGTCATATGCCGTTGAGCCCCTGCCTGCCAACGCCGTTGTAGAAAAGAACATTGCCGAACTCGAAGGGGTGGGTAATGCCTTGATGCGCGTACTGGTCAAGGCCCGTACCGCCACGCGTGGTGTAGCTTTGGCA
>Ga0268349_1000176_pt1 | contig 11966 bp, 1 predicted proteins | sample G5R2_MAIN_18SEP2_FD_190164 | JGI IMG/M metagenome (GOLD analysis project Ga0268349, IMG submission 190164) | Phyllosphere microbial comminities from switchgrass, GLBRC, Michigan, United States - G5R2_MAIN_18SEP2017_LD1 | ecosystem: Host-associated > Plants > Phyllosphere > Phylloplane/Leaf...
CATGACGGCAGTGACAGCGACCTGGACCGCGTCCCATGACAAGGCGCTGGTAGAGGCCAGCAACAGGGACTGGTTCCAGTGATTGGGCGCCTGGGGGTGTTCCTCGAAAAACCGTGCCTGGATCGGCGTGAGGGGCTGGCCTTGGTTGACAGTCGGAGCCGCCGCAACGGTAGCGCGGGTTTTGGCCGTGACGGCCTTGGCCACCGCTGCCGAACCGGCAATAGTGGGGTGCTCGAACAGCTGGCGTGGCGTCAGGCCGATACCAGCCTGACGGGCCTTGGCAATGATACGCAGGCTAAGGATGGAATCCCCGCCGATTTCGAAAAAGTTGTCGTTCACGCTGATATCCGCCCGGCCCAGCGTGCCCTGCCAGATGTCCAACAGGGCCGCTTCCGTGGCATTGCCAGGCGCGGCGGGGGCGGCTTGAGGGGCGGCCAAGGTGGGCGCCGGTGCCAGAGCCTGGCGGTCCACCTTGCCATTGCGGGTCAAGGGCAGGCTGGCCAGCACCGTGAGCGTATCGGGCACCCAGGCCGGGGGCAGTAGGGCTTGCAAGGCACTGCGCAGGTGGGCGGCATCCAGCTCCTGGCCAGTCACAAACCCGTGCAATTGCTGGCGCTCGGCGTCATCGCAGCGGGCGATCACAACAGCCTCTGTAACGCCGCGCTGGGCGCGCAGGCAGTGGGCAACTTCCTCAGGCTCAACGCGATACCCGCGGATTTTCACCTGATCGTCGCGCCGGCCCAGGAACACGAACTGGCCGTCGGCGTCCTGGTAGGCCCGGTCGCCCGTGCGGTAGACGCGGGTGCCCTGGCCCAGCGGGTCCGGGGTGAACCGCTCGGCGGTCAGGGCGGGCTGGCCCTGGTAACCACGGGCCACGCCCTGGCCACCGATGCACAGTTCGCCCCGCGCACCGGCCCCGGCCGGGTTGCCATGGGCGTCTAGCAACTGCACCTGCGCATGGTTCAAGGGCTGGCCCAGGGGCCATTGGCTGGCGCTGCCCTGCACACGGTGCCAGGTCAGTGCGCCCACCGTGGTTTCGCTGGGGCCGTAGTGGTTCAGCACCTGGCAGTGGGGCGCCAGGGTGTCCAGCTGCGCCAGCAAGGCCGGGCTGGCGGCCTCGCCCCCCAGCACCAGGCAACGGGCTGGCAATACCTGCGCCGGTTCGGCCGCCTGTAGCAGCCCACCCAAATGGGACGGTACGATTTTCAGCAGGTCGATCTGCTCACGGGCCATGTACTGCGCACACAGGTCGGCGTCCTGGCTCACCGCCTGAGGCGGCACGTGCAGGGTCCAACCCGCCCACAGCGCGCCGAACAGCGTGGTGTGGCCCAGGTCGGCGGCCGGGGTAGACAGGCAGGCCGCCCGCTCGATCCCTTCCGGCAGGCGCGCTATCAGGGCCGCCAGGTAGGCGTCCAGGGCCTGATGAGGCACCGCGACCCCTTTGGGGCGCCCGGTGGACCCGGAGGTATAGATCACATAGGCCAGTTGGCCAGGCAGCGGGCCCGCATCGCCTGGCAAGGTATCGGCTGGCAAGGCAGTGAGCCACGGTGCGTCAACCGCTGCCTCAAGGTCCAGGCACGCCATGCCCTCGGGCAGCCAGGCCGGCGCGCCCTGTGCAGCCAACACGCATACGCAGGCGCTGTCCTGGGTTTGCCAGGCCAGCCGCTCGCCGGGGGCGTCAACATCCAGCGGCACATAGGCGCCGCCGGCACGCCACACGGCCACAATGGCGGTAACGAATGCCGGGCCACGGGGCAAGGCCAGGGCCACACGCTGCTCCGGCGCAACGCCCAGGTTGTGTAACTGAGCCGCCAGCTGACCGGCGCGCTGCCACAAGGTCGCCCAGCTCAGGACCTGCTCGCCATCACTGAGGGCGGCAGCCTGGGGCTGGGTGGTGGCATGGTGGGCCATACGCGCCAGTAGGCCCGGTACCACAGGCGTTGTGGCCCTGGCGGGCGCCTCGGCCAGCCCCAGGCCCAAGTCGCCCACCGGGGTGTTGCCGTGGGTGACGAAGGTGCGCAGCAAGGCGCCCAGTTGCTCGCCAAGGCGCTCAACGGTGGCGTGGTCCACACGGCGCGTGTCGTAAGCCAGCACATAATCGAAGGTGGCGCCTGCGGCCACGATCAGGCTCAAGGGGTACGGGTTGCGGCCATCAGTGCCACGCCGGCCCAAGGCCGGCTTATCCCCCAGGCCCAGCAAGCGCACGCGCAGGCCGGCGGCCTGTGCGCCAGCGGCTTCCACCGGGTAGTTTTCCACCACCACAATGCTCTCGAACACGGCACGGCCGCCGTTGCTGACGGCCTGAATCTGCGCCAGCGGCACATGCTCCACCGCCCGCAGTGCAAAGGCCTGGGCCTGCACGGTGCGCAGCCACTCCCCCAGCGGCTGAGCTGCAGGGATGTGGACGGGCATGGGCACGGTATTGATAAACACGCCGACCATGGCCTGCATGCCGTCCACTTCGGCCGGGCGACCGGAGCCGGTCACGCCGAATACGGCTTCGTCGCGATCCGCATGCCGTGCCAGCAGCAGGCCCCAGGCCGCCTGCACCAGGCTGCCCAGGGTGACCCGCTGTTCGCGGGCAAAAGCTGCAAGTGCTTGAGTGTCCTCACCGGCCAGGCGCCAGCGCCATTCGGCGTAGCGGCGCCCGCCTGCCGGGGCGTTACCTGCGCTGACCGGCAGCGGGGTGGGCACCGAGAACGGTGCCAAGGCGTCGCACCAGCGCTGCTCGGCCGCGCCACGGTCCTGGGCATCCAGCCATTGGCGATAGGCTTTCAGGCGGGGTGCCGGGTGTGCACCAAGGGGTTCATTGCCAGAGGCCTCCCCCACCGCCTGGGTGTACAGCGCCATCACGTCACGTAACACAATGGGCAGGCTCCAGCCGTCCAGTTGCACGTGGTGCAGGCGCCACACGAACCAGTAACGGCCCTCCCCCAGCGCAATCAATTGCAGCTGCAGGTCAGCGGCGTTTTCCAGGTCAAAGCCCTGGGCGCGGCACTGTGCCCAGGCAGCCTCAAGCTGAGCCTGCTGCTGGGCGGCGCCAAGGGTGCTCCAATCCAGGTGCGTACAGCCCAGGCCGGTATCGCGGTAGACCACCATCGCCGGCTGGCTCAGGCCTTGCCAGCGGAAATCCGCCCGCAGGATTTCATGGCGCAGGATCACGTCGCGCCAGGCTGCATCAAACGCGGCGATGTCCAAGGTGCCATCCAGCTCGAACACGTATTGGGAAAAATAAGGGTCATCGCCCCCGGCTTGCAGCGCCTGGCTTAACAAGCCCGGCTGCACCCCTACCAGGTGCTGGACGGATTCGATGTTGCTCTTGCGCCGGAACGGGCTGCCCGTGGGCATGGCATCGCTGGTCATAGACATAGTCATTCACTTTAATAATCGATTGGGCCCCAGCGGGGCGGCCTGGCTCAGTCGTCCATCGACCCCAGCAGGGCCTCCAGGTCGTCGCCTTGAACGTCACTGGCAAAGGCGCCGGGCTGCGCCTGCGGCGGTACCAGCAGGGTGCGCAGCAGCTCCTGAAACTGGGCCGACAACGCCGACGCCTGAGCTGGGGCAATCAAGCCGGGCAGGTAACGCCAGTCCACGGACAGGCAGCCGTCCACGATCAGGGCGTTCATTTCTAAGGCGTAGGAACACAGGGTGTGGGGCCCCAAGGCCGCGCCAGCCTGCTCGCCCGTGGCCAGCCGCAGCGGGCCGCCCTGCTCGCCCTGGCCAAACTGCCCCAGGTAGTTGAAGCTCACCTGGGCCCTGGGCAGCGCCGCGATGGCGGCCTGTGTCGAGGCATCGCTCAGGGTTTCCAGTACGCCGTAGTGCATGCCTTTGTGTGGAAGGCCGCGAAGGCTCTGGCGCACCTGCGCCAGGGTCTGCGCAAGGGCGGTGTCGCAGGCCAGCCACAGGGGGTAGCGGGTGGTGAACCAGCCCACCGTGCGGGTGAGGTCCAGGCCGTCGATCACCTCCTCGCGGCCATGGCCTTCCAGTTCCAGCAGCACACCCGCCGTGGCGCCCCAACCAGCCAAGGCCTGGGCCAGTGCCGCCAGCAGCAGTTCGTCGACCCGGCACTGCCAGGTTCCAGTGGCTTGATGAAGGAGTGCCTGGGTGTGTGGCTGATCCAGCTGCCAGCGCAGGACCTGGCTGGCGGCCAGGGTACGGTTTACGTCCCTAGGGGCTGCCGCCAGGGGCAAACCGCCCCGTGCCCGTTGCTCGGCCGTCCAGTGCCGGGTCGGCGTCAACTGTCGCTGCCAGCGGGGCAACTCTTCGCGCACCGCCGGGGACTGCCCATGGGCCTGCAGGGCCTGTGCCCATTGGCCCCAGCTCAGGCTTTGGGCCGGCAGCGCGATGGGCGTGCCCGCTTGGGCCTGTGCCCAGGCCTGGGCCAGCTCTTCAAGGAGGATGCGCCAGGACACCCCGTCCACAGCCAAGTGGTGGACCACCAGCAGCAACCGCGAAGCACCTCCCGGCAGGGTGGCCAGCACGGCGCGCCACAGGGGCCCGTTCTGGATATCCAGGGAGGCCTGTACCTCGTCGCCCAAGGCATTGAGGGCCGCTGCGGGTTCTTCGTCCTGGCTCAGGTCAACCTGTTCCAGCACCTGGGCGGGTATGGTGACGGGCAGGCAGGCGGCTTGCCACTGCCCATCGGCATCACGCTGATAGCGCAGGCGCAAGGCATCGTGGCGCTGCATCACAGCGTCCAGGGCCTGGCGCAATGGCGCCACAGCCAGGGCCTGGTCGGCGGCGAGCAGCACCGACTGGTTCCAGTGGTTCGCTCCTTCTGGATGTTCACTGAAGAACCAATGCTGGATAGGCGTGAGCGGTACAGGGCCCTCTACGGCCTGGTAACGCACAGCGGTGCTGGCGTGTGGCACTTGCTCGGCCAGCGCTGCGACGGTCTGGTGCGCAAACAGGTCGCGCACGCTGAGTGTAAGGCCGTTGGCGCGGGCCCGGCTGATCACTTGAATGGCCTGGATCGAGTCACCGCCCAAGGCGAAGAAATTGTCGTCGATACTGATGTCGTCCCGGCCCAGCACCTCACGCCAGGTGGCCAGCAAGCTCGCTTCGCGCTCATTGCGCGCCGCCAACCGCTCCCGCTGGTCCTCCACAGGCGACAGGGTGGGCAGCGGCAAGGCTGCCTTGTCTACCTTGCCATTGGGGGTCAACGGCAAGCTTGACAGCGGGACAACAGCCGTGGGCATCAGGTAGGTGGGCAGGCGGTCGGCCAGCTGCGCCAGCAACTGCGCGCCGGTTATCGCCTCGTTTCCTACCACAGCCCAAGCGTACAAACGGCGGGCTTCGCCTTCACCGCGCACCTGGGCCACTGCATCGCGCACACCTGGCAAGGCACCGACGGCGCTTTCCACGTCGGCCAGTTCGATACGGTAGCCGCGTAGCTTGACCTGGCGGTCACCCCGGCCCAGGTAATCGATCACAGGTTCAGCCTGTTGGCCGGGCCGCACGCGGCACAGGTCGCCGGTACGGTACAGGCGCGCACCGGGCAGGCCGAAGGGGTCGGGCACAAAGCGTTCGGCGGTGGCGGCAGGGCGGCCTAAATAGCCCCGTGCCAGCCCATCCCCTCCAATGCATAGTTCGCCTGTGGCACCGTCAGGCACCCGGTTGCCCCAGGCATCAAGCACATGAACCGACCGGCCTGGGTAGGCAGTACCCAGGGTGACCATGGCCTCCAGGCTGTCGGCGGCACGGGTGTGGCGGCTCATGGCCGAAATGGCCGCTTCGGTGGGCCCGTAGGTGTTCTCGAAACGTACGTTGCACAGGCCACTGGCCCGCCACCGGGCCAAGGCCTGGCCAGTCAACGCCTCGCCACCCACGGTCACCAGCCGCAAGGCCGGCAGCGCTGCGGGCAGGTCACCCAGCCATTGCTGCCAGAAGGCCGTGGGCAAATCCGCCACCGTCACGGCCTCCTCGGCCAGCACAGCGTTGAACTCAGGCCAGCTCCACAGCTCGGGGCCACGCAGCACCACACGGGCACCTACGCACAGGGCGGGCAGCAATTGCTCCAGGGCCGCGTCGAAGTTGATGGTGGAAAACTGCAGCACGCGGTCCTGGGCGTTGAGGGCAAAGCGGGCGAACACGTCCTCCATGTGCACAGACAAGGCACCGTGGGTCATCGCCACACCCTTGGGCGCGCCGGTGGAGCCGGAGGTGTACATCACGTAGGCCAATGCAGTGGACGCAGGCGCCTGGCCATCAAGGGAGACGGGGGCCGTGTGGTCATCGTCTTCGAGCACGTGCAAGGTCAGGCCCTTAAGCACCGTCGACAGCAGGGTTGCGCTGGCACGGTCCACTACCACCTGCTCGATACCGGCGTCCGCCACGATGTGGGCCAGGCGCTCAGGCGGGTAGTGAGGGTCCAGGGGCACAAAGGCCCCACCGGCGCGCCAGATGCCGAGCAAGGCAGCAACCATGGCGGGTGAACGGCTCACACACAGCCCGATCCGGGCTTCGGCCGGGCTGTTGGCGGCCATCAACCGTGCGGCAACACGGCCAGCATCATGGGCCAGCTCGCCGTAGGACACAGTGGCGTAGTGTGGCGTGTCTGGCGAGCGCAGGGCGCAGGCTTGCGCGTTGGCACCGGCCTGTTCGGCAAACCGGGCCAGTACGCCGTGGTAAGGCCGGCTGGCCGCACGAGGTGCCACTGGCGTACCCAGCACCAAGCTCCCTATGGCCCGGGTGGGCTGCGCCACGACCTGGCTGAGCAGGCTCACATAGTGGTCGGCCATGGCCTCGATGGTGGAAGGCTCCAGCACATCGGTGGCATAGCCGAAGGACAGGCGCAGGGTGTCGCCGCGGTCGGTAACGTCCAGGGTGAGGTCAAAGGGCGCGGTCTCCCCGCCCATGGCAGGTGACTCGAAGGTGCTCACCCGTAAGCCGCCCAGGGTTGCGAACTGCCCAGGCGGGGTCACTTGCAGGTTGAACATGGTCTGGAACAGGGGGGACAGGCCCAGCTCGCGCTGGGGCTGCAAGGCGTCCACCAGTTGCGCAAACGGCACACTGGCATGGGCCTGGGCGTCGAGCACCTGTGTGCGGGTCTGGCCCAGCAGCGTGGCAAACGGCTGCTGGCCGTGCACCTGAGCACGTATTACCAAGGTATTGGTGAAGAACCCGATCAGGCTTTCCACCTCCAGCTGCTCGCGGTTGGCGACCGGAATGCCGATGCGCAGGTCAGCCTGGCCGCTGTACCGGTGCAGCAGCGCCTGGTAGGCCGCCAGCAAGGTGCTGAACAAGGTGGTGCCGGCGCCTTGGGCCAGGTGGCGCAAGGCGCGGGTATGCTCGGGGCTGAGGGTATGCACGTAGCGTGCACCAGCGCCGTCACGCACGGCGGGGCGAGGCCGAGCCAGGGGCAACTCCAGTACCGGCTGTTCATCACCCAGGGTGGCTTGCCACCAGTGCAGGTCCGCCGCTTGCTGGGCCTGCTGCGAACGTTCCCACAGGGCGTGGTCGGCACACTGGATCGGCAAGGCCGGCCACTGTGCACTCATGCCTTGGCGCAGGGCTTCATGACCGGCGCAGAACTCGTCGATCAACAGGTTCATGGACCAGCCATCGGCAATGATGTGGTGCATCACCACCGCCAGCACATGCTCGGTGGGGCTGCTGGACAGCAGGCTCACGCGCAGCAGCGGGCCCTGGGCCAGGTTGAATGGCCGGGAGACCTGCTCGCGCAAGGCCTCGTTCAGGGCGCCGGGGCTAGTGGCGTCAAAGGTCGCGGTGTGCCATTGGAAGCCGGTGTCCAGCCCTACGCGCTGGCACGGCTGGCCGTCTACCAGGTGGAAGGTGGTGCGCAAGGCTTCATGGCGCGCCACCATTTGGGTAAAGGCCTGGCGTATGCGCTGGGCATTCACTTCACCATGCAAGCGAACTGCACCGGGCACATGGTAGGCGCTGCTTTCGGGCTCCAACTGCCACAGCACCCACAACCGTGCCTGGGCCTGGGACACCGGCAGCGGTTGTGCGGGATCGAACCCGTCACGCTGGGCCCGCGGCCGCAAGGTGTTGGCAGGCGCAACGTCGCTAACACCGGCCTGAAGGTCGGCCAGGGCCGCGGCGAACTGGCGCAAGGTGGGCAGGTTGAACACCTGCTGCAGCGGGAGCGTCAGGTGCAGGCGCTCACGCACACGGGTGGTCACCTTTACGGCGCTGAGGGAGTGGCCGCCCAGCTCGAAGAAGTTGTCATCGCGGCCGACGGTGACGTCGCCCAGCACGTCTTGCCAGATCGCTGCCAGCACCTCTTCATAGGGGCCTTCCGGCGGCAGGAACGGCCGTTCGGCCTGCTGCGCCTGGGGGTCGGGCAAAGCCTTGGTGTCCAGCTTGCCGTTGGCGGTAAGCGGTAACGCCTCCAGCCAGACGAAGGCGCTTGGCACCATGTGAGCTGGCAAGCGTGACGCTAGGTAGGCTTGCAGGGAGGTAGTATCCAGCGGGGCGCCGCCCGGTGCCGCCACCAGGTAGGCCACCAGGCGCAGGTCGCCCTGCCCGTTCGGGCGCGCCACTACAACGGCCGCACGCACCTGAGGGTGCTCCCGCAACTGGGCACTGATCTCGCCCGGCTCGATACGAAAGCCTCGGATCTTCACTTGGGCATCGTTGCGCCCCAGGTATTCCAGTTCGCCGCTGGGCAGGCGCCGGGCCAGGTCGCCGGAACGGTACAGGCGTGCGCCTGATGGCCCGAAAGGGTCGGCCACAAAGCGGCTGGCGGTGAGCGCAGGTTGCCCCAGGTAACCCCTGGCCAAGCCGGCACCGCCGACGCACAGTTCACCCACGGTGCCCAAGGGCGCAGGGTTCAGGTCCGCGTCCAGCACGTACAGCTGCAAGTCGGCCAGTGGCTTGCCGATCAGGCTGGGGGCATGGCCTAGGGTATCGGCCAAGGTAATGTCCCTGGCGGTCACATGTACGGTGGTTTCCGTGATGCCGTACATGTTCACCAGCCGAGGGGCTGTCTCGCCTCGCCAGGCCAGCCATTGGGCCAGCGCCTGGGGCTCCAGTTTTTCTCCGCCAAAGATCACGCAGCGCAGGCTGTGCAACGGTGCCCGCAGGTCCTGCTCGGCCTGGATCAGCGGCAGGAACGCCGAGGGGGTCTGGTTCAGCACTGTCACGCCGGTGGCGTGCACCAGCGCGTGGAACTGCTCAGCTGAACGGGCGGCCCAGTACGGTACGATCACCGCCTGCCCGCCGGAGGACAGCGCCCCGAACAGCTCCCATACCGAGAAGTCGAAGGCGTAGGAGTGGAAGCAACTCCACACGTCCTTTTCGTTGAAGGCAAACGGCGCCAGGGTGACATCCAGCAGGCGTGCCACATTGCGCTGGGTCACGGCCACCCCTTTGGGTTGGCCAGTGGAGCCGGAGGTGTAGATCACATAGGCTAATTGGTCGGGGTGGCTGTGCACTGGGTTCAGTGCCGTTGATTGCCCTGCTTGCTCGACGGTGACGCAGGCCAGGCCGTTGAACAGCGCTTGATGGCGCTGCTGGCATGCTTGGTCCACGACCACGCGTGTGATACCGGCATCGGCGAGGATGTACTGAAGACGGTCCAGGGGGTAGTCGGGGTCTAGCGGTACATAGGCGGCACCACTGGCCAGCACACCGTACAAGGCCGTAGGCAACGCCGCCGAGCGTTCCACGCACACGCCCACGCATTCGCCGGCCTTCACGCCTTGGGCTTGCAAGCGAGCGGCCAGCCCTTGGGCGGCTGTGCTGAGTTGCTGGTAGCTGAGGGCGACGTCACCGGCGACCACGGCGGTGCTATCAGGCTGCTTACGGGCTTGCTTGAACAGGCGGTCGGCCAGCGACACGAAAGGCGCTGAAGGCAGTTGATGGGCCACCGGCGCCGGCCCGGCCAGCGCCAGGCGACCCAACGGCGCCTGGCTATCCAGGGTCACCTGTTCCAGCAGGCAGAAGTAATCGTCGGCCAGGCGTTGCACCGTGTCGGCGTTGAAAATGTCCGTGGCGTAGATGAACGCAAACGTCAGGGCGTCGCCCTGGTCGCGGATATCCAGGCTCAGGTCATACCGGGCCACGGGGTGCGCCGGGCTCCACTCGGTAACCTGCACACCGGGCAGTTGCGGCAGGCCGGTGCCCTGCACTTCCAGCAAGTTGAACAGGGCCTGGCACAAGGGCGTAACGCCCGGGGCCGGCGTGGGCCGCAGGGCCTGCACCAGGTCGGCGAAGGACACGCCACCATGGGCCATGGCTTCACCCAGGCGCTGCTGCACCTGCTGGAGCAAGGCCGTGAACGGCAGCGCCCCGGCCAGCTGGGCCTCGATTACCACGGTATTGACCAGGCACCCGATCAAGGGCGCGGTTTCAGAACGGTCGCGGTTAGCCAGGGGCATGCCCACCCGGACCGTGGGCTGGCCGCTGTGCCGGCTCAGGACCAGTTGATACACCGCTAGCAGGATGGCCGACAGGGTACTGCGTTGCGCCTTCGCCAAAGCCCGCAGGCCTGCCAACGACTCGGTCGGCAACCGGTGTAGGGTCCGGGCCCCATGACCGTTGCGCAGCTCGGTGCGCGGGCGATCCAACGGTAGCGCCAGCGGGTCCAGAGGTTCGGCCAGGCGATCGCGCCAGTAGGCCAAGTCGGCGGCGTGGGCTGCCGGGCTTTGCCAGTCGGCTTGCCACTGCACCCAGTCGGCGAACTGTACGGCCAGCGGCGCAGCAGGCTGTTGGCCGCTGTAACCCTTAGCGAACTCGCGTACCAGCACGGCCATGGAGAAGCCGTCAGCGATCACGTGGTGCAGGGTCAACAGCAGGACATGACGTTGTTCACCTACCGTGACCAGTGCCAGGCGCCACAACGGCCCTTGTTCCAGGTCGAAGCGGCGCAGGTAAAAGGCTTCGGCCAAGCCTTCCAAGGCGCCAGAGGGCGCTGTACCGCTCGCATCACGCAGGTCGTGGAACTCGCACAACGCTTGGGCCGCTGCCGGGTCAAAGGCATCGATGGCCTGTACCGGCGCACCTTGCTCTTCAAGGATGCGCGTGCGCAGGGTGTCGTGGCGCTGGGCCAGCCCGGCAATCCCGGCCAGCAGGCGCTCGCGGCTCAGCGCCCCGTCCAGGCGCAAGCCTCCGGTCATGTGATAGGCACTGCTGTTACCGTCCAACCGGGCCAGGAACCACAGCTGCTGTTGCATGGCTGAGAGCGGCCCACGGGCACTGCCATCTGCCGCACGCACCAGCAGCGGCACCGCCGGTAACTGGCTGGCCTCCATGTTCAGCTCCGCCAGCCGAGCACGAAACTGGCTGCGTTTTTCCACCGGCAAGGCAGCATAACGTGCGGAGATGGCCTGGCGGTCTCGGGGGGCGGCGACAGGGGGAGCGGTGTTCGATGAAGTTGACTGGTTCATGGGCGCGTCGTGATAAGTCCATGGGCAGCCACCGCAGGGGCAGCTAAAAGTGTCTTATCTGGGAGACGAAACGCGTGTGGAAATCTTCAGTAATAAAAAGCGCCCAGGTTCGAAGCTACGCGCTGCTTGCTATGGGACTGGGTGTAGCCGATGGTGGCCAGTTCGTCCGCTGCGCCCGCGCTGCGCCCGCGCTGCGCGAACTCCCACGGGGGGTGCGGCGCCGGATTTGGTTGCTGTGGGACCGGGCGTAGCCGAAGGCGGAGACCGGGAACAGGGCCATTGAGGTGTGGCCGGGTGTCCGGTTCGTCCGCTGCGCCCGCGCTGCGCCCGCGCTGCGCGAACTCCCACAGAGGGGGTCGGCGCCGGATTTGGTTGCTGTGGGACCGGGCGTAGCCAAAGGCGGAGACCGGGAACGGGGCCACGGCGGTGTGGCCAGGTGTCCGGTTCGTCCGCTGCGCCCGCGCTGCGCCCGCGCTGCGCGAACTCCCACAGGGCGGCGGCGCCGGATTTGGTTGCTGTGGGACCGGGCGTAGCCAAAGGCGGAGACCGGGAACGGGGCCACGGCGGTGTGGCCAGGTGTCCGGTTCGTCCGCTGCGCCCGCGCTGCGCCCG
>Ga0268349_1000177_pt1 | contig 11943 bp, 14 predicted proteins | sample G5R2_MAIN_18SEP2_FD_190164 | JGI IMG/M metagenome (GOLD analysis project Ga0268349, IMG submission 190164) | Phyllosphere microbial comminities from switchgrass, GLBRC, Michigan, United States - G5R2_MAIN_18SEP2017_LD1 | ecosystem: Host-associated > Plants > Phyllosphere > Phylloplane/Leaf...
AATAGCCCGGATCGAACACCCGTGTGGAGGGCGTAACCACACCACTGTCCAGCCCTGCGATGGCAACAGCCGGCTTGATGGTGGAGCCTGGCGGGTAAAGCCCGCGCAATACGCGGTTGAACAGCGGCCGATCGATGGAATCACGCAGTTCGGCATAGGTCTTGAACGGAATGCCGGTCACGAACAGGTTGGGATCGAAACTGGGCTGACTGACCATGGCGAGCACTTCGCCTGTGGCCGGGTCCAGCGCTACGATGGCGCCGCGCCGCCCGCCCAACGCGGCTTCGGCAGCCTGCTGCAGCTGGATATCCAGGGAGAGCACGATGTCCTTGCCCGGAATCGGATCGGTCCGCTTGAGTACGCGCAGCACACGCCCCCGGGCGTTGGTCTCGACCTCCTCATAGCCCACCTGGCCATGCAGCTCGGGCTCGTAGAACCGTTCGATGCCTGTCTTGCCGATCTGGTGAGTACCGCTGTAATTGACGGGGTCGAGGGTTTTGAGTTCTTTTTCGTTGATTCGCCCCATATAGCCCACAGAGTGTGCGAAGTGTGCACCCTCTGGATAGTGCCGAGTGAGCTGAGCCACGACTTCAACGCCAGGTAATCGGAACTGGTTTACGGCGATACGGGCAATCTGCTCTTCGGTCAGCTCCTGCATCACGGGCACAGGCTCGAAAGGCCTACGGCCCTGGCGCATACGCTTTTCGAACAGCGCCCGGTCCTCTGGTGTGAGTTCCAGCACCTCGACGATCAGGTCCAGTGTGCCCTCCCAGTCCCCTGCCCGTTCACGGGTGACGCTCAGGTTGAAACTGGGCCGGTTGTTGGCAATGATCACGCCATTGCGGTCGTAGATCAGCCCACGGCTCGGTGGAATGGGCTGGACGTGCACCCTGTTGTTCTCGGACAACGTGGAGTGGTACTCGTACTGGATGACCTGGAGGAAATACAGCCGCGCCACCAGCACAGCGATCAATGCCACAACTACCACAGCGCCCACCACCACGCGCCCACGCACAAGGCGGGCGTCTTTTTCGTGGTCCTTGAGGCGGATCGGCTGCGACATCTGAAAAGGCTTTAGGGCTTATTTGTGATAGGGATGGCCGGACAGTACCGTCCAAGCCCGGTAGACCTGCTCGCCGATCAGGATACGCACCAGCGGGTGAGGTAGCGTAAGTGCCGACAGTGACCACCGCTGGTCAGCACGCGCGCATACTTCCGGGGCCAGCCCTTCCGGGCCACCCACCATGAAGTTCACGGTGCGGGCATCCAGGCGCCAACGGTCGAGTTCACCCGCCAGTTGCTCGGTGCTCCAAGGCTTGCCGTGCACCTCCAGCGTCACAATACGCTCGCCAGGTTGCACCTTGGCCAGCATGGCTTCACCTTCCTGGCGCATGAACCGGGCAACGTCGGCATTCTTGCCACGCGTATTGAGCGGGATCTCGACCAGTTCCAAGGGCAGCTCAGCGGGTAGCCGGCGGGCATACTCATGCCAGCCCTCTTCTACCCATTTCGGCATGCGCGAACCCACGGCAATCAGACGTAAACGCACGGGGGCGGTTATTCCTGGTCGGCGCCGTGCTGATCGGGCGCGTGCTGGGCGCGGCTTTGCTCGGCCCCATGCCACAGACGCTCCAGGTCGTAGAACTGACGCGCGGCAGCGGTCATCACATGCACGATCACGTCGCCTAGGTCCAGCAGCACCCAGTCGCTGTCGCCCTTGCCTTCCTCGCCCAAGGGCTGAACGCCCTTTTCCTTCACCTTTTCACGCACATGCTCGACCATGGAGTTCACATGGCGGCCAGACGTACCGGTGGCGATCAGCATGTAGTCGGCAATACTGGTCTTTTCCTTCACATCGATGCTGAGGATGTCCTGGGCCTTGATGTCTTCCAGCGCAGCGGTGGCCAACTGGACCAGGTCTTCGCTCTTCATTGTGTGCTTCTTCATATAAAACTCTTCAACTCGTGTATTCGGGGCGCGGGGTATCCCGTCGTTGCCCGGTCAGTTGGGCGCACGGTACAGCCCGTGCGCCTCGATGTAGGCCAATACTGCGTCCGGCACCAGATAACGAACCGACTTGCCGCTGGCCAGCAGCTGGCGGATCTGGGTAGCGGACACCGCCAAGGGCGTCTGCCAGACGAAAGCAATGCTGCCGGAGGGCCCATGGAGGCCTGTCGGCGAGCCGACCGCACGGGCGGCCAGCAAATTACGTAGTGCATCCGGGGGTTCGCTATCGGCGTCCGGCCGCTGCAACACAATGATGTGGCAGTGCGCCAGCAGCTCATTCCAGCGATGCCAGCCTGGCAGGCCGCAAAAAGCATCCCAGCCCAGCAAAAGAAACAGCTGGTCATCCGTTGCCAGCTCATCACGCACCGCCTCAAGGGTTTCGATGGTATAGGAGGGCCGCTCCCTCAGCAGCTCCCTGCCATCCACGCACAAGGGGGCAATATCTTGCACGGCCTGCTGAACCATGGCCAGCCGCTGTTTCGGGCTTACCTGGGGTTCCCCACGGTGAGGCGGCCGCGCATTGGGCACCAGCCGGAGTTCATCCAGCGCCAGCATGTCGGCCACTTCCAGCGCACTGCGCAGGTGACCGATATGCACAGGGTCGAATGTCCCCCCTAGCAGACCAATTCGCCGGGCGTGGGCTGACGCCGGTGCAGGCTCATTCAATGGCCGTTCGACTCGCCACGCAACTGGCCATCACCGACGACGACATACTTTTCGCAGGTCAAACCTTCCAGGCCCACGGGGCCTCGGGCATGCAACTTATCGGTGGAAATACCGATCTCCGCGCCTAGCCCGTACTCGAACCCGTCGGCAAAACAGGTAGGGGCATTGACCATGACCGAAGCTGAATCCACCTCGGCCATGAAACGCCGGGCTTCGCCCTGATGGTCAGTCACGATTGAATCTGTGTGATGCGAGCCATAGTGGTTGATATGCTCGATGGCTTCATCCAGCCCACTGACCACGCGAATCGACAAGACAGGTGCCAGGTATTCGGTGTGCCAGTCCTGTTCGGTCGCCGGCAGTGCCTCGGTAAGCTCACGCGTACGTTCGCAGCCCCGCAGTTCCACACCGTGCTCACGCAATTGCGCCGCCATGCCGGGAACAAACGCAGCGGCCACAGCGGCATCGACCAACAGGGTTTCCATCGCGCCACAGATGCCGTAGCGGTAGGTTTTGGCGTTGAACGCGATGCGCTGGGCCTTCGGCAGGTCTGCATGGGCAGACACATACACATGGCAAATGCCGTCCAGGTGCTTGATGACCGGCACACGTGCGTCACGACTGATGCGCTCGATCAGCCCACGACCGCCGCGAGGAACGATGACGTCCACGAACTCGGGCATGGTGATCAGTGCGCCTACGGCTGCACGGTCTGTGGTTTCGACCACTTGCACCACCGCAGCGGGCAGGCCGGCAGCCTCAAGGCCCTGGCTGATGCAGGCGGCAACAGCCCGATTGGAGTGAATGGCTTCGGAGCCCCCACGCAAGATGGTCGCATTGCCGGACTTCAGGCACAGGCTGGCAGCATCGATGGTCACATTGGGGCGTGATTCGTAGATGATGCCGACCACACCCAGCGGTACGCGCATCTTGCCCACCTGGATACCCGAGGGGCGATAGCTCATGTCACGAATGGCACCCACCGGGTCGGGCAAGGCTGCCACCTGGCGCAGGCCTGCGATCATGCCATCGATACGCGCAGGCGTAAGGGCAAGGCGATCCAGCAGAGCAGCTTCCAGGCCGTTGGCGCGGGCCGTGTCCAGATCCAGCTGGTTGGCCTCGGCCAGGGCGTGGCGGGCGTGGTCCAAGGCATCGGCGGTGGCCAGCAACGCTTGGTTCTTGCGGCCCGTGCTGGCGCGTGCAATAACCCGGGCCGCAGCGCGGGCTGCGTGCCCGAGGCGGTGCATGTAGTCGAGGACAGGCTCAGTCATGGTTCCACGGCTTGGAAAATAGGAAAGCCGCTGATTATAACTGTGACCGGTAGCGACTAACAGCGGTGCCGGGCAGATGGTTACAAACAAGTACGATCGCCCCGTGAAACCGTTCCCGATGGCTTGCTATTATCCACCCTAACTCTTTCAACGGCTGGTGACATGCCCGTATTCAACCCCCTGCCCGACGCCTTTTTCGACCAGGATGCGCTTGTGGTGGCTCGCGAACTGTTGGGCAAGGTCATTCGCCATCGCCAAGGCGCCTATTGGCTTGCGGCAAGAATCATCGAAACAGAAGCCTATTACCTGGACGAAAAAGGCAGCCATGCCTCACTGGGGTATACCGAAAAGCGCAAGGCCCTATTTCTTGAAGGTGGGTATATCTACATGTACTACGCCCGTGGCGGGGATTCGATGAACTTCAGTGCAAAAGGGCCCGGCAACGCAGTGCTGGTCAAGTCCGCCTTCCCTTGGGTAGATGAGCTGAGCGATGCCAACGCCCTTGCGCAAATGACCCTCAACAACCCTGACGCCAGCGGCCAGCCACGCCCACCCGAACGCTTGTGTGCCGGGCAAACCCTGCTCTGCCGGGCATTGAACCTGAAAGTGCCGGACTGGAACGCCCGCCGCTTCGACCACGCCAACCTGTTTGTAGACGATGTAGGCGCCCAGGTACCGCAAGTTATTCAGGCCACCCGCCTGGGTATTCCTCAAGGCCGCGATGAACACTTGCCGTACCGTTTTGTCGATGCTCAATACACGCGTTTCTGCACACGCAACCCACTGCGGCGCGGGCAGGTGGAAGGGCGTGACTATCAGCTACTGACCCAAGGACTCTGAGCATGCATGCCTGGCTGGGCACTATAAACCAATGGCTGAGTGCCAACCCGGAATGGCTGGGTGTGACCATTTTCGTGGTGGCCTGTATCGAGTGCCTGGCCGTGGCCGGGCTGATTGTGCCCGGCACCGTGGCCCTATTCGCGGTCTCGGCCCTGGCAGGCGGGGGCGCCCTGAGCCTGGGAGACACATTACTACTGGGTTATGCGGGCGGGTTACTGGGCGATGGCCTGTCCTATGCCATTGGCCGTGGCCTCAAGGACAGAATCCCGCACCTGCCAGGCCTGCGCAGCCATCCGCAGTGGCTCACCACCGCTGAAAACTTCATTACACGTTATGGGGTGGCCAGCCTGTTGGTGGGCCGCTTCATTGGCCCCCTGCGCCCCATGCTGCCGATGGTAGCCGGCATGCTGAAAATGCCGCTGCCTCGCTTTGTACCGGTGAGCCTGCTGGCCGCAGCCGGTTGGTCCATCGCTTACCTGCTGCCCGGCTGGATGGCTGGCGCGGCAGTGCGCCTGCCGTTGCCTCCGGGCTTCTGGCCACAGGCTGCAGTGGTCGCAGTGGGGCTTATAGCGTTGATCGGCCTTGCTGTTAACAGCAGCCTTCGCCGACAACCCAGTGCCACAGTGATTACCAGTGCGGCCAGCTTTGTGCTGATGCTGGCTGTGTTTCTCGGTTGGCCCTACCTTGCCCATTTCGATGAGGGCCTGGTAACTCTCGTACAAGAGCACCGTAGCGAAGTACTGGACCGGTTCATTGTGGGTGTGACGCGCCTTGGGGACTTCCGCACACAGCTCTTCGCAGGCGCTTTACTGACCACCTTGCTGCTGATCGCGCGCCACTGGCGCCATGCACTGTTCGCAGGTGGCGTGCTGGTATGTACCGCACTGGGCAATGGCACCTTGAAATGGCTGTTCGCCCGCACACGCCCGGAGGTGCTCAGCCACCCCCTTAGCACCTACAGCATGCCCAGTGGGCACAGCTCAGCGTCCTTTGCGTTCTTCCTGGTGCTGGCGATTCTTGCAAGCCGGGGGCAGCCACCCCGCATGCGGCTAACCTGGGTAGGGCTGGCGTGCATCCCTGCCCTGTCTATTGCCTTGTCTCGGGTTTACCTGGGCGCCCATTGGCCTACGGATGTGCTGGCAGGCGCTTTGCTGGCCGTGTTCGTGTGCGCTGCCGGCCTAGCGATCACCTTGCGGGTACATCGCCTTGAACCGCTGAGCTGGCGCACCTGGTTACTGATCCTTGTACCCTGCCTGCTACTCTTTGGCTGGTTCACCTGGCACGATTGGGCAGACGCCCTTACACGCTACGCCTACTGAGCCGCCCGCTGTGGGGCAACGTTATCGCTCAGGCTTGTAGTTCGCCTTGCATGCGCTCCAGCAATGCCTGGAGTGCTGCCAGGCGGGCGCCAGGCTCAGCGATGCCTAGCAATGTGAGCTTGTCGTGGTCGTCGAACGGCAGCAGGTAGGCCAGCCGATTGGCGAGGGCTTGGCGCCCCTGCGGCGGGCCGTCCATGTCCAGCCCAGCGACCATAGGGTGGTCGGTGAGCGCCGCCAGCAGTACCAGAAGGTCCTCGTCCTCATTCTGCAAAGGCTCCTCAGGGGCCTCCTCCAGCCAGTGGACGTCGGCGACGATCAGTTGGTCGCGCTGAACCTCTACGCGCTCAACCTGGAAGCGCCGGCCACCTTCAATCCGGATACCTAGCAAGCCATTGTCTTGCTGCTGGAAATCCAACACCCGCGCTTCGCAGCCCAGCGCAGCGTGAGCAGTGGCGGCTTCACCCACTTCACTGCCCTCCAGAATGCACACGATGCCAAAGCCTTCGCCCTGCTTCATGCAACGCCCGATCATGTCCAGGTAACGGGCCTCGAAGAGTTGCAAGTCCAGTTTGCAACCGGGAAACAGTACGGTATTAAGCGGAAACAACGGTAACGTCATCTGGCTTTCCTCTATACAAACAGGCTGACGGCCAAGGGCAGGAAGACTGCAGTGGCCAGTCCCATCAGGCTCATGCCTAACGCAGCAAACCCGCCGCAGGTTTCACCTTCTTGCAGAGCAACGGACGTACCCACGGCATGGGAGGTCAGCCCTAATGCCATACCGCGCGCTTCCGGTGCCTGCACCTTGAGTAGCCGCAGAATGCCTGGGCCGAAAATGCCGCCGATGACCCCGGTGGTCAACACGAACACGGCGGCCAATGCTGGTACACCGCCCAGCTGGCCAGCCACCAGCATGGCAATGGGTGAGGTGACGGACTTGGGTGCCATGGTCATGAGTGTTTCGTGATCTGCACCAAAGCACCAGCCCAGCCATACGCCAGACGCAGTGGCCGCCAGCCCGCCGATAATCAGTGTAAGTACCGTAGGCCAGAACAGTTGCCGTATACGCCGTAGGTTCAGAAACAGAGGAACCGCCAAGGCCACCGTTGCTGGCCCCAACAGGGTGGCGAGGATCTCTGTGCCGTGCCGATATTCGGCATAACTGATGCCACACGCCAACAGCACGCCCACCACCAGCAGCATCGATAGCAGCACCGGCTGGAGAAACACCAGGCGCGTGCGCTCGTAAAGGGCCATGGCGGCTTGATACGCGCCCAGGCTCACACCAATGCCAAAGAGGGGGTGGTGGGTAACCGAGGCCACTGCACCCTGCCAGTCAAGCATCGCGACCACCTTCGGGCTGCCCGACCTTAAGGTTGATCAAACGGTTCATCAGCCACCCTGTCAGGGCAAGCGAAACCATCACCGAGATGCCCAGTGCGCCCACGATTGCCCAGAAGTGCTGAGCAATCACCGAGGCATAAACCATGACCCCAACAGCAGGCGGCACCAGCAACAAGGGCAGGTAGCGCAGCAGGCTGGAGGCCGCCAGCTCGATAGGCTGGGGCACATCACCCCGGTACATCAACCAGCCCAGCAGGCAAAGCAGCCCTATGATGGGCCCTGGCAGCATGGGCAGGAACAATTGATGAATGGCCGTGCCGAACAGTTGGAACAGAATCAGCCAGGTCAGCCCTCGCAACAACATAGCCTTCCTCCTCGTGGCGGCTTGAAGTGGGCGGCATTATAGGCATGGTCTCACTGCACCGTATTCAGGATCTGCCCATGCGCCAGGTACCCGCCCATCACTTGAAAGACTTTATCGGCCAGGAGCTGGGCTGCTCCGACTGGCTGCTGATCGATCAGGCCCGCATTGATCGGTTTGCGGATGCCACAGGCGATCATCAATACATCCACGTAGACCCCGTGCGTGCTGCCAGTGGCCCTTTCGGTACCACCATTGCCCATGGTCTGCTGACCTTGTCACTGATTCCAGGCCTGCTCGACGGCTTGCTGGTGCTACCCGAGGGCCTGCAAACGACCGTCAATTACGGCCTAGACGCGGTACGCTTCCTACAGCCTGTGCCTGTGAATGCCCAGGTGCGGCTGCGAGTGACCTTGCTGGGCGTGGATGAAAAACGCCCAGGCCAGTGGTTACTAAAGGTTCAGGCTACTCTTGAGATCGAAGGCCAGGCCAAACCTGCCTGTGTGGCAGAGCCTCTTTTGCTGTGTTTCGTCTGAGCCGCGCCGGTAACCGCGCCAAGGGCTGTATACAACCACAGCTTGTGCGGCATACTCGGCGCCTTGATTGCCCGGACCCTGTCATGCGCGTATTTGCTCCACTGGCTATGTGCCTGCTCCTTGCCGCATGCGGCGAAGGTAAACCTCTGCTGCCTGCCGATGCCCGCCTGCCTGATGGTGGCCAGTACCGGGGCACCATTGTAGATGGGTTGCTGCAGGGCCAGGGGCGGGTGGATTACCCCAATGGCAGCTGGTACGCCGGCACGTTCAAGGATGGCCAGTGGAACGGCAGCGGCGAATGGCATGGCCCCAATGGCGAGGTATACCGCGGCGACTTCAGCCAGGGCCTGTTTGAAGGGCAAGGCACGCTGACTACAGCCACCACCACCTACACCGGCAGTTTCAAGCGCGGCAAACGTGAGGGCGAAGGTACGCTCAAGGCGCCAGGGCGCAACTATCGAGGCGGCTTCCAGAACGATCAGTACGCCGGGGCTGGCCATCTGGACATGGATGATGGCAGCGTTTACCAAGGCGATTTCGAGCGCGGCCAGCCCAATGGCGAAGGTGTGCGTACCGATGCGGATGGCAACCAGTTCAGTGGCCATTTCGTGGACGGCCAGCTTGAAGGGCACGGCACGTTCAGCAACGGCGATGGCGACCAATACATCGGTGACTTCCACCATGGCCGCCTGGAAGGCCATGGCCGATACGAAACTCAGGCAGGCGACGTGTGGATCGGCCAGTTCAAGGAGGGCGCGCCCAATGGCCCGGGCGACCTGTTCGCTAACGATGGCAGCCACTATCAAGGCGACTTTGTGGATTGGCACTTCCAAGGGGAAGGCCAACTGGCGTCGGCCGATGGCAGCCTCTACACCGGCGGTTTTGCCAACGATGCCTACCAAGGCAAAGGCCTTCTGGTAGTACCTGGCCAAGCTCCGCAGGCGGGGTATTGGGCAGAAGGCCGCCGCGTACGCGACGAGCATGACCGAGCCTTGCCTGACCCTCTGGAGCAAGGCCTGCTGGTTCAAGGTGCCCTGCTGGATCGCGCGCTCAATCGCCTGCCGAACTCAAGCCCCGCCATTGAACTCTACAGCTTGACGCTGGGTGGCGATGGGGAGCAAAGCGTGTTCATGCGCGAGGCCGATTACGTTCATGACCTACTGGCCACCCGGTTTGGGGCGGTAGGTGGCGTGACCTTGGTCAACCACCGTGATCACCTGACCGACAGGGTGATGGCGACACGGGAAACCCTTGCCCGCTCGGTACAGGCCATTGCCCAGCGCAGTGGCCCAGAGGACTTGGTGTTTATTTACCTGACTAGCCACGGCACTTCCGAGCATGAACTGGTACTGGAGCAGCCGCGCCTTCAGTTGAGCAATGTTTCTGGCCAGGACCTCGCCGCCTTGCTGGCACCGCTCAAGGACAGAGACAAGGTTGTGGTGATTTCAGCGTGCTATTCCGGCGGTTTCATCGAACCCTTGAAGAATGACAAGACGCTTGTGATCACCGCCTCGCGGCCTGACAGGGTGTCCTTCGGCTGCTCGGAAGAGGCCGACTTTACCTACTTTGGCGACGCGCTGTTTGCTCAGGCGCTCACTGCCACGGACGATTTGCAGGTTGCTTTCCAGCAAGCCAGCAGCATCGTTGCCCAGCGTGAGCAGGCTGAAAACTTCGAGGCTTCCGAACCTCAGATGTGGGCCCCCAAGGGCGTACTCGCCCATTGGCATCGGCTTCGACAGCAGCAGGCTAGTGCAGCGCTGCACGATAGCAGTAGCAACAGCCCACCAAAATTGCCCGCCCGCCATTAAACCCCAGGAGCCGCTATGTACCTGACCCCACAGAACATCCTGCTTGCGGGCGCAACCGGGCTTACCGGTGAGCACGTGCTGGACCGGCTGCTGAACGAGCCAACGGTGAAGCGGGTAGTGGCTCCAACGCGCCGCCCGCTGGCCGAACACAGCCGGCTGGACAACCCTATTGGCGAACTGGCTGAGCTTTTGCCAAGCCTGGAAGGGCCTGTGGACACCGCATTCTGCTGCCTGGGCACAACCATCAAGCAGGCCGGCTCTCAAGCGGCCTTCCGGGCCGTTGACCATGACCTGGCCGTCGCCTTCGCGCAACGCGCCAGAGAGTTAGGCGCACGTCACCTGTTGGTTATCAGTGCGGTAGGGGCTGACCCAGAGGCCTCAACGTTCTATAACCAGGTCAAAGGCGAGCTGGAAATGACGCTTCGCCAACAGCAGTGGCCACAATTGACATTGGCGCGGCCTTCCCTGCTGATTGGTAACCGTAGCGAGCCGCGCCTGGCCGAACAGATCGCTGGCCCATTGTCCCGGCTCATTCCTGGCAAGTACCACGGCATAGAAGCCTGCCAATTGGCCAGGGCCCTATGGCGCCTGGCGCTGGAAGAAAGCGACGGCGCTCGGGTGGTAGAGTCCGACGATTTGAGAAAACTGGGCCGGTAGGCCTGCCAGCGCTTACAGCCCGCCCTGGGCCTGGTACCCCACCCCTATCGCCGACAACAGCGAAAAGGGCAGCAATACCGTGTCGAGCAAAGCGCTGGCGGGAAGATCCGCTCGTGGCCAGGCGGGCGGTTGTGCGCCAAACCGGTCCATGGCGCAGCACCCTCCCTGGATTGCGTACAGGTCCAACCGTGTGCCGGCGTACACCAGAGGGGCACCCGCCTTGGCGGCGTCCAAGGTGCGGACACTGGCACAGCCCGTGGTGAGGGCTAGCACCATGAGCAGCAGCCAGGCCTTACTCATCGTTACCTACGTGGTACTCACCCCAGCGCGGCAACATGTCCTGAGGCACATCCAGCAGGTTCAAGATACGCGCCACTACAAAATCCACCAGGTCGTCGATGGTTTGGGGCTGATGGTAGAACCCGGGAGAAGCGGGCACGATGATCGCACCATGCTGCGACAGCTTGAGCATGTTCTCCAGGTGCAGCGTGGAGTACGGCGCCTCCCGGGGAACCAGAATCAACGTGCGGCGTTCCTTGAGGGTAACATCTGCTGCACGCTCGATCAGGTTGTTGCATGCGCCCGTGGCAATGGCCGACAGGGTGCCCGTGGAACAGGGCACTACCACCATGGCGCCTGGTGCGCCGGAACCGGAGGCTACGGGGGCCATCCAGTCTTCCTTTCCATACACCTTGATCTGGCCTGCACTGGCCCCGGTGTATTCTGTAAGGAAGGTTTGCATGGCCTGGGGCTTGGCCGGCAACGTCACGTCCGTTTCAGTGGCCAGCACCAACTGGGCCGCCTTGGAAATCAGAAAATGCACTTCACGGTCTTCACGCACCAGGCAGTCCAGCAGGCGCAAGCCATACTGGGCACCGGACGCGCCCGTCATCGCGAGGGTGATACGTTGCGGACCATTCATTTCAATGCCTCAGCCAATTTACCGTGAAGGCCGCCAAAGCCGCCATTGCTCATAATCACCACATGGGTACCTGGTGCGGCCAGGGCCTTGACCTGGGCGATGATCGCCTCAAGGCTGTCCGCCACGGTGCTAGCCACCGTGCAGTGGGCAGCCGTCCCGGCCAAGTCCCAACCCAGGTTGGGCGGCGCATACCAGATCACCTGGTCGGCCTG
>Ga0268349_1000178_pt1 | contig 11907 bp, 12 predicted proteins | sample G5R2_MAIN_18SEP2_FD_190164 | JGI IMG/M metagenome (GOLD analysis project Ga0268349, IMG submission 190164) | Phyllosphere microbial comminities from switchgrass, GLBRC, Michigan, United States - G5R2_MAIN_18SEP2017_LD1 | ecosystem: Host-associated > Plants > Phyllosphere > Phylloplane/Leaf...
TATCCTTGTCGTTCCGCGCTTAGAGAGTTGTATTCTTTGCAAACATACGGTGAGCTTCTTTATCCATTATGCAACAGTAAAGTGCGTATTGAGAAACGCCATGCGTTGTCAGATTCCAAGAACTGTAAGTGCTCCGCCCCTTGAGTTGGGTCTTGGGCTCAGATCGCAACTTCCACGGGAAGCTTTGCGACGCTGTAAAATGCCCGTCAAGTACGACGTAGCAATCGAGGACTTTTGTATCTTTACCACTCAAATCTGGGGATGTCTTCTCTGCACCCATTAATTCTTATAGAGGCTGGAATAAAAGTAGAAACATTGTGCCTCAGTACAACAAGGGTTTCTGTCTACTCGGATAGGCAATCCTGAAATTAAAAGTGACCTTCACGCGTTAACTTGCGTCGTGCTCCTTGTTTTTTTTTTGCACCTATGGAAGTGTTTTTCACCGTCGCCGTGAACGCTGGGCTGGTTGCAAGTCAAACACGAAGTAGTCTTCAACTAGCGAATGCACGCCGTTGTGGCGGGAGGGTATGTGGTATCCACTGAGTATATAGGAAGATATCCTACAATAGTACGAATTATCAACGGCAAGACGGTTCGCCTCCGAGCATGTACTGATGCTGAGTTCCGTGAATAGAGCTGTCGTGATGGGGTATAAAAATAAGCTGGTCGCGTCAAAAGATGCCTCGGCAGTTTTCGGTTCGACAAGAGCGAAGAATGAAGATGCCTACGTCCCGACCAACCACATCAAGGCGTCGCTGCATACAAACTGCTCGCATCTTGTCTTATACCTACTGTTTTCTCATTAGGGGCACTCGAAATTTTTCTCAAATTGCTACATACCTACTACAACCGCCTGACTCGTCCGTCGTCATGTCCTCACCTCTGGACGTCATCGCCATCATCACACCAAAGCCTGGTAAGGCTGGCAGAGTACGTCGCCATAACATTCGCCTGTTCCCAACGTCCTGACGACCTCTAGGTGCAAGAAATTCTTACCACTGCTGCCAAAGCGGTCAAGGCCAACGAACCGGGCACGCTTCGCTATCACCTGCAACGCGAGGTCAAGGGCGACGCGCCAATTTTCATCCTACTTGAAACGTATATACTTCAACTTTTACCAACCCTCCCTGAACCGTGGCTTACACCCAACAGCTATGAAAATCAAGCCGCAATTGAGGCCCACGGGAAAAGCGAGGCGTTCAAGACGCTGGGGCGCACGATGAAGCAGGAAGACCTCCTTGCTGAACCTATGAAGGTCTTGTTCACGAAAGCGGTCGGTGGCTACTCGAGTAAATTATAGATTGTCGGGGCTATTCACTGAGAAAACAACCAACCTTACCTGTACACCACTCCCCCGCTCAACACATGGATTCCATGCGCAAAACTACTATACCACGGCTTGGTCACTCCCAAAGCCCCCCACAAAGTATCCTTCAAGCCCCGCCACTCTCTTGGCACTTCTATTGGCGGGGGGCTGCGGCCAGAAATCCAGCGTCTTCTCTGCGCCCGTCAACGTGAAATCGACCGTCGCTAATGGCCCATTATCGATCATCAGGCTGTAGTCTCCTGGGTACAGTACTGTGTTGCCCATTTCGTCGACTCTTGCTAAGCTCGCAAGGGTGAGGTTTAGCGTCGCCGTATGTGATGAGCTGGGCGCAATGCCGAACAAGCGTTTGTACGAGACCAGAGACTTCTTTGGCTGAGGCGTAGGACCGTGGTTCCCGGCTATGTAGCCTAGAGTCACATAGTCTGAGGCTACTTTGCCTGTGTTGGTGACGCTAACATCTACAGAGGTGAAGGCGCAGCGGTCCAGGTTGATCCCGGTACTGTTGTGACATTTGGACACCAAGTCCGATATTGCATAGCTTTGGTGGATTTGCGAGGTGATTTCGGCACTGAAGTTGGTGTAGTGCATTCCGAATCCGAACTCGTAGACTGCTGTACCGTTGTACCACTTGTACGTGCGACCCGGATTGTTCTTGCCAGGACGGAGTGCCATGTCAGTCATCGGCACTTCGTTGATGTATGATGCTGGATACTGTGTTTGCGGGAGACGGCCAGCAGGTGCGGACTTTCCGGTGAGGATATCGACAATGGCTGACCCACCGTCTTGGCCAGGGTAGCCAGCCCACAACACGGCAGAGATGTTTACATTATTAGCCAAAGGCGAGTTGTCGATTTGGCCACCGCCCATTACTACGACAATGGTCGGCTTGCCAGTATCGGCGAGTTGGCTGATGACATCGAGTTGTGCGCCGGTCCAAGTCAAAGACGATCGGTCATGGCCTTCCTCTTCGACACTGTTATCGATCCCGCCGATGTAGATCAAGATATCGCTTGTCGCGATAGCGCCCTTGAGTGATGACCAGCTGCCGGTGGTTGGATCACCTTGGCCCCCGGGATGCGCGCCTGCGTAGTTGATAGTGAAGTTCTCTTGTTTCAGCGCCCAGAGCGGTGAGTGCATGTATGTCGGTACACCAGCGTAATTCCCTAACGACGTCAGTTTGTAGGGCCAATTCCACAGGGAAATGCATACCAAGGAGTTGAGTGCTCGCGTTCGACCAATCACCAAAAAGTCCCAACGTCTTTGAAGAATTGATCGAAAGAGGGAGGACACCATTGTTCTTTAGCAAAACGATGCCTTCTGCAGCTGCCTTACGAGCCAGAGCTTGCGAATCTTTGGTAGCAACAGAGTCCCAGCCAAGCTGCCTGTATGGTTGGCTGGCAGCAGAGTCGAACCAACCCAGCCGGATAAGCGACGAGTACTGGCGAACCAACGCCTGGTCGAGGACCGCCTCCTTGACCAGATCCTGTGCAAATGCGCCTGGGAGGTGTTCTTGCATATAGGTACCACAGTCCAAGTCAGTGCCAGCGATAAGCGAATCAGCTACAGCTTGCTCGCGGGTAGCAGACCACTTGTGTGGTAGGTACACATTCTGAACGGCGTCGCAATCCGAGGTGACCCACTGCTCCTCGTTAGTCCAGCCCCAATGCTCTCGCAGAACGGTTTGAAGGAGATACGGATCAGCGCATGTTGGAACCCCGTTCACGGCATCTACGTCATTGTTAGCATTGCTCTTCATTACAGGGTTGTGTCTTGTTGACTTGCTGTATGAGCACATGAATGCGCCAACATTAGCCTGGACACACGCCTGGAACGGCCGGAGATAGTACTCCACGAGGTCCTGCTGCGAGATGTGCGCGTCGAACTGATTCCTCGAGTTGCCATTCCAGTCTTCTATATCATAGCCGGCAAAATGTTTGCAGGTAGCCACTACACGCTTATACGGATCCTTTGCATCTCCTTGTAGGCCATCGACGAGGGCCTTTACGTATGAAGACAAGTGATACGAGTCTTCGCCTGGCGTCTCCTGACCACGTCCCCACCTTGGATCGCGGAAAGGATTGATGTTCGGTGTCCAGAAGTCCAGGCCAGTCCGGTTAGCATTGTTGAAGGCACGGGCTTCGGTAGAGATGACTTTTGCGACTTCTTTGATCAGGTCATCATCAAAAGCGGCGCCCATCAAGATGGGTTGAGGGAAGGAGGTCGAGTAGCTATATTCCACACCCTGCTTGTTGAAATTGGTGAAGGGCCCTGCGATGCCATGGAGACCTTCGGACCACCATTGGTAAGGTGGGATCCCGAGGCGAGCCACGCCTGGCGACCCGGAGGAGGTGGCATTGATCTTCTCCTCAAGGGTGTAGAGTGCGACCAGCGACTTGGCCCGGGCAAGTGGTGCTAGTGGCGGTCAGTATATGCTTTGGTCATCCAGCCCTACGTTTCAACATACTCGCCGTCGAATCGCAAATCGTCTCGTTCTTCAATGGTCCATTGGCACAGTCAGGGAAGGTAGCAAAGACTCCCGTCGCCCAAACAAGGGCTTGTAAATATCGGTAGAAGGTATACATGATTTGACGTGTCTAGCTTGCCTAGATACTTCATCTTCACGAGTCCAAGGGCATTCTTATAGTCATCTGAATAGCCGTGAATTCCGCTGGTGGTACCTTGCGCGGGGTACCAATACATCGCTGCAGCTTACCCACGTCATGTCTAATGATACATGCGGTTTAACATCGGCGCGTAAAAACTAAACCCAACCACAGGAGTGAGCTTGCGTCCGGAGGAAATAACAGCAGATGTAATCGCTGCTTGATGTAACCTTGTTGATGCCAAATTAGCAATCGAGTTGCTCTAGCTTGCAATGCCAAGCTAGAAGAAGGGAGATGTACATGGTAGTATGTACCGTGTACCTAATAAGTGGAGGGCCGATGGAGGAGGCAATTGTGCCGGGGTTTAGGCTGAACACAGGATCTTGAGAACTTTAGTAGGTCGGTAATATGAAGCCTAGGCCGAGAAAGAACCGAAGAGCGTTACCGTACTTCAAAGCACCCATGTCCACATCTTTGCGTCGCTAATTTGCCCGGAGAAAACAGCACAGCTTATTTTAAAATGTGATGTACACGGAAATACATCAACATTGGCAGAAGCTCGAAGTAATGCGTATTTGCTCTGAGCAACATACGAGAGTACGGCAGAGCCTGAGTACCGCCCAGCGAGAGTCAGTTCATGTAAATTCGACGAGTAGCGCCTATATGCCTGGCGTGCTGAAGCCTGTGAGACACGAGAAAATCGGTATGTGGACGATTCGTTCCTGAACTCCTACAGCAATTTCAGAGAGGATGTTGGCGCAATCTGCCCTTGTCAGGTTACAGAGACGTCGGGGAACAGCGAGTAAGAAGAAGTGAAGGACGGTGGTGCGGGGCAAGGTGTATACGCTAACCAGTTGGAGAGCTGGCTGGCTACATCACATGATTTCGCGCTCACTTGGTGCTCACACGCGTCAACTTTCTGCCACCACGACCTGGATGGACACTGCAGTCACCACACAGAGCGCACGAGCATATCCTGCGATTACTTGAACGGCCTTCCCAGCAGAGACAGAACAGCGAATCGACGGCTTATCCCATAGGTACATGGATGCCCACCGTACAAAGCTTCTTCCTACGCTGCGACAGTTCCGCGAACAACAACATAGGCCAACGAGCTCTTGTGGCAACCCAGAGGCATCTGGGTACCGTCAGAACTGTCGCTGCAATGGATGTATGAAGCGCTTCGGTGTGTGGAAGTATTCTCGCCACCACAATCCGGCTGCGAAGCACCGGATCCATTCTCATAACCCTATCTGCGAATGCTATGCCGTCTCTCCAGGCCATTGTCTGGAAGCGATTGGAGACCTATTTGCATACTTTCCCCAACCGAAGGCCGATTCGAAAGATGCCCAAGGCTGCACGAAGCTGTTTCTTGCCTGCTACTCGCCGCTTTTTTTTTTCGTTTCTCTACGCTGGTAGGGTCGGGGCAACAACCTAGAGCATCCCCCACGGCATCACGAATTTTCCAAGCTTTGCATCCACGATACACCCTAAGAATACGCTGACGGCAGTAAGCCTTGGGTCTACCCGCACGCGAAGATACACTGACGAAGCGCAGCACAATGTCCCCTCAGGAGGTAGTTGCTTGCCAGATGGAAATGCACCCGAGTCAGGCCGGCGGTGGATGAATCGTGCAGTCCCTCACGTGAGTTCCATGACCTAAGAGAAACGAGACCTGGAAAACAGTTCCGTCCTCGACATCTGCGCCGTTTTCCGGCACGGCAGTCAGCCAATGAGCATGGAAGTTGTCCGCAAATCCGTGGCACCTCCGGCCTGGTCCGGCTAAGTTCACATCCGCCGCGCATGACGGAGCCCTTATCCGCAACCACGTTCTTACCCGCAACCGACGCATCTCGTCTAGACCCTGCACTAAGGCGATGATGCATATGCTGTGGGGAGCTCCGTCTCCGCACTGGGGGCTACATCTTCAATCCCTTCTCAACCCTTCCTCCATTCCATTCGTGGAGAGACGCTCGAATCCCGCGATTAAGTCCGACTGCGATAGCTCACGTCACCCTTTGCGCGACAGCTACTCCTTGACCAGCTTCTGTAGGAACTCCAGCACTCCGGAAGCTTCTCTTACCCTCCCAGCGTGTGCGCGTTGGTCTCTTTGAACTCAATTCCTGTCATCACCTGCACCATGCAAAGATCTTTCCTGTTCACAGCTCGCCGCAATGGCCCAGCAACAGGCCTGCGCTTCCTCTCCAGCACAACCTCCCGCCTCGCAATCAACAAAATCGTGTCCTCCGCCCAAGAAGCCCTCAAAGACATGAAATCCGACTCCACGCTGTTGGTGGGTGGTTTCGGATTCTCCGGCGTGCCGAATACTCTCATCAACGCGCTGCGCGACCGGAAGGATCTCTCCAATTTCACAGTCGTCAGCAATAACGCTGGTATGCCAGGCGTGGGCCTGGGACAACTACTGGAGACGAAGCAGATTGGGACCATGATTGCGAGCTATATTGGCGACAACAAGGTGTTTGAGCAGATGTATCTGAAGGGAGAGTTGAGCCTGCAATTAACGCCGCAGGGCACCATCGCCGAGAAATGTGCATCGGGTGCAGCGGGTGTGCCTGCTTTCTACACTCCGGCAGCATATGGAACGATAGGTATGCCGTGCGCACCATTCTGCGCAAAACACGCGGAAAACTGACACACTGCCGCAGTGCAAACCGGAGAGCTCCCCGTGCGCTACCATCCCGACGGCACCATCGCCGTCATGGCCCCCGCGAAAGAAACACGCGAATTCAACGGCAAGCAATACGTCCTCGAAGAGGCCATCTACGGCGACTATGCCTTCGTCAAAGTCGCAAAGGCAGATCGGCTGGGGAACTGCCAGTTCCGCAAAGCGCAGAACAACTTCAACGAGGCCATGGGCAAGAACGCCAAGGTGACGATTGTGGAGGCGGACGAAATTGTAGAAGACGGACAGATTGCGCCCGAGGACATTCACCTGCAGGGTGTATATGTGAAGAAGGTGATCAAGAGCACCGAGGGCAAGCAAATTGAGAGACTAGTGCATTACAAGGACCCCGAGGCGCAAAAGAAGGCGATACTAGAGGGCGGTATGTTCCCGCTCCGCAGACAGCGGCGACTCCAAGGCGGCTGACACGGCTATCCAGGCTCGTCCGAAGCGGCGCAGAAGCGCGAACGCATCATCAAGCGTGCAGCGCAGGAACTCAAGGACGGAATGTACGTCAATCTCGGTATCGGGATGCCTCTGGCGGCACCAGCCTTCTTGCCAGAAGGCACCGAGATTGTTTTGGAGTCGGAAAACGGCATTCTCGGCATGGGCCGGTACCCGATGCCGGGCGAGGAAGGTAATCAGCACATCTATCTAGCCTGTGCCTGACGAGTGTGCACGAGACTGACATGGTGCTTTAGATCCCGACCTCATCAACGCTGGCAAAGAGACTGTCACCCTGATCCAAGGCGCCTCGACATTCGGCAGCCATGAAAGCTTTGGCATGATAAGAGCAGGGCGCATCGACGTGGCCATGCTCGGTGCCATGCAAGTAAACCAATACGGAGGTGCGTTTCCCCCCCTTCCTTCCTCCCCATTCCTCGAAGCACTTCTCACGCGCCTCGCCAGACCTCGCAAACTTCATGCTGCCCGGCAAAGTCAAAGGCATCGGCGGCGCCATGGACCTCGTCGCCAACCCGACCCAAACCAAAGTTGTCATCACCATGGAACACGTCGACAAGAAGGGCAACCCCAAGATCCTCAAGCACTGCAGTTTCCCCCTCACCGGCCAGCAGTGCGTATCCACCATCATCACCGACCTGGCTGTGTTCGATGTCGATCGCGTAGAGGGCCTGACGCTCAAGGAGTTTGCCAGGGGAGTTAGCGTGGACGAGATCAGGGCAAAGACCGAGGCGCCGTTCAAAGTCAGCGACGATTTGAAGGAGATGAGTGTGTGAGAGGCATAGATCTTTCTGGGAAAACGAGGGAGGGGGTTCGGCGTTTGTTTTTTCGCGCAGAGTGCGTTCGGGATCGCTAGCATTAGGCGCATGAGACGTGTATCGTACTTTCGGTTACTCTATTCCATTGGACATGGCTATACGAAGCTGTCAATGCATCCGCGATGTACTTGAACGGTTGGTGCGATTCCGTGTCTCGACTGCATCATCTACTTCTCTTGACCCACTCCAAAGGTGGCACCGCCCTCTTCCAGAAACTTGATCTCTTGCGCCGTGCTCTCGCGCCCCAGTGCAGCATTGCGATGCGGATACCTCGCAAATATGTCCAACATGGCTCGGTGCTCCTTCTCCGATTTGACCTGATTCTCCAAGAACGCCCTGGAGGTGTCGACATCCTGCAACGCCGCCAACTCGGACGCAAAGGACACCCGTTCGGCGTGGAGCAAGGCGTGTGCCGCAAGCTCCTCGGAGTGCACAAGCGGCATATAAAACCAGCACCGATGCAGCCGAGGGCAGCAAGTCATACGTTGTTGACGCCGGTGGCTAGTCCGGCATTCCAGCCAAGTCAAGAGTGCGAAGCTAGGATGCTGTGTGAGGAGATGATGAAGGATAGAGACGAGCAGAGAGGAAACGAGATTAGCTACCAAGCGATTAGGTGGGAGAAAATGATGTTGAAGTCTAGGGCCTTTTGTAAGAAATGCTCGTGGATTCATATCACATGATCGTGCGCACCTTCTCTCGTGGTTTGCTGTTTATTCCATGACAATCGTGCTTGCTCGGTGATCCATCGTCACTGAACTTCCATGCCAAAACATCTGGTTGCCTTCGGCTGCACCACTACAATCCAGTTGGGTCATCACGACCATCACCGCTGAATCACTCCAAATCGACTAGCAACGACGCTCTGGAGATACATCTTCTTTCGACATGTCTGGACGCTCACCCGATACGCGTACCGCGCCTACACTCTGCCACGAAGTCTCTTCTTCCACCGAATGCAAATCTTCTAGCCCAGCACCGACACCTTCGCCAGCATCTATCTGCAAACGGTTAGATCTGCTCCTGGACGGTCTGACTTCATCAACATCTCCATCTCCATCTCCCTCACTCGAGCCATCGTCGTCACCCTCGAATTCATACGCTCGGAGTGAGATGCAGAATGTAGAGACATGCGACGCGACGGATAGCAGTAGTGAGACGGACGCAGAAGATGTAGTCCGTTACACCGAGAAGCAACTCTTCCATTACGGCGATGAGGCATCTGATGGATATGAGGATGAGGACAAGAGTATGACTTCGAGTGAAGAGGAGCAGCTAGGTCCGGGAAAAGGAACCGTAAACTTAGGAACAAAGCCATCTAATTTGAAGGAGATGGAGACATGCAAGGTTAGGGATGTAACCAGCGACACTGTGGAAGACATGATGAACATACCACACCATGATCAAGTTTCACCGACCGACGATGTCAACATCGCGTGTCGGGGGCCACAGATGGCTGCGAAGGAGCTGCAAGGACTGCGCAAAACGATTGAGCATAATCTAGCGAACGAGTGGGAAAACCAGGGCCTGCATCCGCCAGCAACCGCAGAGGAAGATCGCTATGATACCGGTGCTGTGGCTGAGGCCTTGCTGATCGATGACCAACAGGTACGATGCCATATTGGGGGGCACTTCGAATGCTGACTTGCGATTTTGCAGAATCCACACGGCCACAACGGTGACATTTCGATGGATCCGCCCTTTGCCGACGGAAAGGCTTCACAGGATCCTGCGCCCGCTGAAGCGACACAGCGCGTCCGCGACGACTCGACGCGCAGGGGACCATCGCAAGAAGCGCTAGACTGCCTATGGAAGAAGATGGAAGAGGAGGAGCAGGCGGAAATACAGGCGCTGGAACAGTTTCGAGACGTCGATCTAGCGCCGTTAACGGACGATGATGCCGCCGCGCTCAAGGATGAAGAGGAAGAAGACGTTGACGCTGATGCCCGGACTCCGGTGAAGAACGCGTATAAGATGTATCTGCGGGAACGCATGGCGAATGAGTGCTGTGATCCTGCGATGGCGTACCGGCTTCCATCGACGACTCCCAGGACAGGTTTGCCGGACAGGAGACCAGCATCCTCGACATCATCCCAGGATGAAGCCATTTCCTCTGGCATGTCGTTGACCACTCGAAAAATTGGACATGCTCGGCGCCCAATTCCGCGTCTCTACCAGCCCAGGGGGTATCATCCCACTTCCATAACCATCGCCGGAATGGTGCCGGTCGTGGTGCTCTTTGTGCTGTTTTGCTCCAGCCGCAAGATCTGGCAGGACATTGGTGAGTTGTGGGCGGGGCAAGGGGGTTTCCAGGAGTGACGGTGGTGGTTGGTCATGGGAAGTCGGTCTTGGTGGTTGGTTGGCCGGACAAAAATAAAATAGCATCTTTCTTTCCTCCCATTCCTCCCATGCCAATGGGGAGCAAAAAAAGGGTCTTGCCGCGACTCGAACGCGGGGCCTCTCGCAAGTGTGCTCGGGTTGAAATGCCCTAAGCGAGAATCATACCACTAGACCACAAGACCGTATTGAAGCTTGATGCTATGGAAGCTTGATGGAAATCCCATGAGTGAGTACAAATATGATGTCAAAGCACACCTTCCGCATTGACCTAGACTACCTACCTACCTACTGGTTATCTCCACATTCTCGCCGTGTCTCCACCACATTCCCCCCCCCCTGCCTCTCCACACAATCGGACGACTCCAACATCGAACCAGCCGCCGTATCCCGCTTCCCACGAGAGGGTTGCAGGCGCCATGCGTTTTCAACGATGAGATAGATATTATTCGGACATGCCCGCAACGGAACCGCCGCGGGACAGCGGTACCTCGATGACTTGGCGCAGAGAGCGGAGACAGTACGACGGCCGGCTGCGCTAACAGGGCTGCTTCTTTTCCCATGTACTCCCCACCTCCCCTTGTTGGCACCACCCGCACCCGCCTCGCCGCCCATTGCCGCCGTGCGCTCCGTGGACGCCGCGTACGTTGCAACCATGCGGTTCCTGGTGCCTGAAGGTACGTCGTCAACCGGTGCTTTTGTGGGGGGAGGGCGCAGAACGGACCTGGGCTGACAAACGGCCGCAGGCGAAGGCCAACACCCGCTCACGCTGCCCTCTCCCGGCAACGCGGCTGCCCAGCCGGACCTGGTGTCCTCGCCATGGCGCGCCACGCTCACTGCCGCCACGCTGACCGGCCTCCAGGCCCTGCGGGGGCGTGCGCGGCCGAGCACCTTTCTCCGATCGGCGGCCGTGCTGGGCGCGCTCGATCTGTCATGGACGGCGTGCCACATGTATGGCCGGCGCGAGCTCAACCGCGCCGTGTTCAGGCTGGACGGGGTCGAGGCGACGCCTGGCAAGCTCTGGGAACGGACGGACGCGTTGCTCACGGTCGAAGAAGCGGCTCTCGATGGCGCCGTCATTGGGTCCTTGCTGGCCTGCTCCCCGCGTGTGCTGCCCGCCGTGGCTGGCTGGACGCGCTGGGCGGGGCTTGCGACGGTCGGCATGGCCGTGGGCTATCGCATCGGCCAAATGCTGCCTCCGTGGCTGCCCGAGGAGACCAAGGCTGGGGCGGTGGCCGAGCATCTCGCCACCCGCTTCCACGAATACAACCGGATCCATGAAGACCCGGCCACCAAGGCATCATTATCCCTGCTCGGCCGGATGACGCTGGCCTACGAGACAAACGCCGCCATCGAATTCATCCGGTTCCATGGCTACATGGCATCGGCGCACGAGACTGCACAGAGCGAGGCGCACGCGCAGTTCGAACGCCCCGCGTCTCCAGCCTCTTTTCCGGGGGAATCGGTGCGTCGCCACACCGACGTCCCCTGGTTCCTCCCCGATGCCCCCAATGATCCCTATTTCGAGCTCAAGGCCGAGTATGCCGACTTCTTCACCACAAACGACCCTGCCATGCTCGAATTCTGGCTCGGCAAGTTCCACAGCGCGCGCGCCGAAACCGACGCAGATCTGCAATACATGCACCTGTGCCTCACGGAGCTGCATGCCGAGTATGCGGC
>Ga0268349_1000179_pt1 | contig 11871 bp, 11 predicted proteins | sample G5R2_MAIN_18SEP2_FD_190164 | JGI IMG/M metagenome (GOLD analysis project Ga0268349, IMG submission 190164) | Phyllosphere microbial comminities from switchgrass, GLBRC, Michigan, United States - G5R2_MAIN_18SEP2017_LD1 | ecosystem: Host-associated > Plants > Phyllosphere > Phylloplane/Leaf...
CAGGGGGTTGGACACCCCAGGGTATGTGAAATTTTTGGGGAAACCGACCTTGTTTCCGTTTTCCGGGGCATTTTTCGTTCCAGGAGGTCGATATCCTGTCCAGAAACCGTCCATTCCCGGATACGGACCTGCTGTCCCACGGTATCGATCGTGACCCTCCTCCGGGGTCTGCTCAGGGGGTGATCCTGGGTCACGCTGAACCGGATTGACGGTGCTACGCTTGTGTAAGATTTAACTACCTACTTCCTGTCCACCCATACCGGTACAGGCGCGAAAAAATGCGACCCCGCAGGGGTGGGTATATATATTTATATATATACCCCCTTTCAGGCGCTTTTTTTCGCTAGCACCGGTAACCGTTTTTGAAGTTCACAAAAGGGATTTTCGGGAGGTATTTTCTGACGGATCCGGACCCCGTTTTCAGGCCCTTCCAAAATCGCATCGGATGCCCTACAATCCACCCCAGATGGCCAAGCCCCCGACCTCTCCGAAGCCCGCCCAGAAGCGCGCTCCCACGCGAAAGCCTGCCGCTCCCAAAAAGGCGGCTGTGCCGGAAACGAAGCCGATCGCCGACATCGTGCCATTTCCCCCGATCGAGCGTGATGCCTACGGTCGCATCAGCTCCAAGGACGCCGCGATGCTACTCGGCAGCGCTCCGGACGGGCGCAGTCTCCGCAACTGGCGCAACCGGGAGGGCTGCACGGCGATCACCGAGGGCGGCGCCGTCGACTTCCCCCGCCTGCACGCCTGGCTCATCGAGCGGGCCATCGCGCCGATCCGTCGGCAGCTCGAGGACCTCGAGCACGACGAGGACGGCGACGCCAAGAAGAAGCTCGAGCTGCGCAGCATGCGGGGCGGCAACATCCTTCAGGACATCAAGGTCCAGGCCGAGATGAAGGAACTGGTCAGCCAGTCGCTGATGTTTCATCACCTGTCGACCGTCCTGTCGGACATCACCAGTCGACTTCGTCCGATCGGAGTGAAGATCGGACCGATCCTCTCGGCTCAGCACGATGCCGCGAAGTGCACGAAGATCGTCGACCAGGCTCTGGATCGCGTCCTCAAGGAGCTGATCGTAGACATCGTGATGGACATCGACCGCAAGAGCATCGATCCGTTCGCCCAGGCCGACAAGGAAGCAGCAGAAGCGGAGAAGTTCGCGGCGCAAGAGGTAGCCAATGAGTCTGCCGCTTAGCGAATACGACGAGTCGGTCTGGGACAAGATCTCGATCCACAGTCCGGATCTTCACGAGTACCTGATCAACGAGCGCGGCAAGGAGATCTTCGAGGAGGTCCGCAGCCGCATCTGGGAGATCGTCCGCCAGGTCATGCGGCCCAGCATGAACATGCGGGTCGACCAGTCCGTCGACGAGTTCCGGTTCCTCACGCGCATCAGCTCGGCCAGCCCGGGCAAGTTCGACGTATCCGAGTACGAGGTCGCCCGCGGTGCGCTGGCGGCGGTCACCGAGGAGGGTGTTCGCAAGATCACGGCGGTGGGTCCGACCCAGCTCTACAAGTCGACCCTCCTGGAATCGACGGCGTTCCACTACGCCCTCGTCGACCCGAAGCCGATCATGCTCGTCCAGCCGTGCTTCAAGGACGCCATCGACTTCATGGCGGACAAGATGAAGCCCATGTTCGAGGCTTCCCCCGTCTTCCGGGACCGCGTCTACCACACCACCAAGACCTCGGTGCTCTTCACCGGTGGGCAGCTGACGATCGCGTCGGCGTCCTCGGAGAACTCCCTCGCGTCCCGTCTCGCCGGCGTGATGCTGTTCGACGAGCCGGCGAAGTACGATCTGATCGGCGGTCGTCATCCGGTCAGCTTCGGCGAGAAGCGCCTCGAGACCTACGGCGTCTTCGGCAAGTCGATCCGCGCCTCCTCGCCGAAGACCGAGGAGAACTTCATCTGGGAGCAGTTCCTGCAGGGCGACCGTCGCCTGCCCTTCGTGAAGTGCCCGCACTGCGGTCACGATCACGTGATGCGGTGGCAGCCTACCGATGGGGAGAAGGAACGCTACCTCATCAAGCACGGCACCCCCATGGCCGACTACAACGTGGTCTGGGAGACGGATCCGGAGACCGGCGACTGGGACTTCGACTCCGCCCGCTACGTCTGCCCGGAATGCCGCATTCCTTGGACCTACGGCGAGCGTCTGACCGCGCTCGGCAAGTTCCAAGTGCTGTGGCGTCAGACCAAGCCGTTCACGTGCTGTCGGGACCATGACGACGGCGGCTATCAGGACCCCGTCGCCAACCACTACCTTGGGTACAAGGCCTGGGAGCCGACGATCGACCCCAGCGACGGGTTCGAGGTCGTCGGACGCGCGATATGCCGGGTATGCTCGAAGAAGGCGGTGTCGAACTCGCACGCCAGCTTCCAGGCGTCCCGTCTCTACTCGCCGAAGAACCTGTCGCTGCTCGTCGAGAAGTGGAAGGACGCTCTGGCCACCACCGGCGGGGTCCAGTCGTTCATCAACGACGAGCTGGGCGAGCCGTGGAAGGACCGCAATGCGATCATCCTCACGGCGGACGGCCTGAAGGCGCGCCAGGAGGAGTACGAGTTCGAGATGCCGGCGCGTGCGGTGCTGATCACGGTCGGCGTCGACAGCCATCCAGACCGCTTCGAGCTCGAGTACGTCGCCTGGGGGCGGAATTTCGAGAGCTGGAGCCTCGACTACGACGTCATCCTCGGCGCGCCGGACGATCCGTACACGCTCGGCATCCTCGACGAGAAGCTGCAGCGTCAGTTCCAGCGGCAGGACGGCGTCATGCAGGGCGCGTCGGCCGTCTGCATCGACACCGGCGGCAAGAACGAGGAGGGCGAGGTCTACACGACGCGCGCGATCTACGCATTCTGCGGCCAGACCGACCGTCGCAAGCGGAACGTCTGGGCAATCAAGGGCGCGCCGGAGCAGGGCGAGTCGATCTGGCCTGCCTGGCCGAAGTCGCCATCGACCAGCAACGAGTATCAGGTCCCGCTCTACACGATCGGCACGACGCAGCTGAAGAACGAGATCCACGCGCAGCTCGGGGTCACCACGCCGGGGCCGCGGTACTCGCACTTCCCGGAAGGACGGGACACCGGCTGGTACGTGGGCCTCCTGTCCGAGAAGAAGGTCAAGAAGGGCAGCGTCTGGCGCTGGAGGGCCAAGGACGGCGCCCGCAACGAGCCGTGGGACTGCCGCGTGTACGCGCTCGCCGCCCTCGAGGGTCTCAAGGTCAACGCGAAGAACCCCGGATTGATCGAGGATCTCGCCGACCAGATGGGCATCGGGGTGAAGCTGACCGAGAGCGAGATGAAGAACTTCGACGAGGACACGCTGAAGCATATCGCTCGCGAGACCGAGCGGTCGCTGACGCAGAACCGCGCCAAGCCCATCAACCTGCGGCCGAAGAAGTCGATCTACCGCAAGTCGAAGGAGGAGGATGCGCCTGTTCCGGAGCCAGAGCGTCCCGAGCCTCCTGCCATCCTTGCAAAAATCATGCCAGATGCAGTAGACTCGCCGAAGTCGGATCAGGACCTCCTCGAGCCCAAGCGTGCTTCTCCCGGGCGCAAGCGGGTTCCGTGGGACAAGTCCTGATCCGGCGTCGGGGGCCGAACGGCTCGTTCATGGAGTAGCTGGTGGCAGACGATCCTACAATTCAGGCACTCGACCAGCTCATCGGCAAGGGCATCAAGAGCCTGTATTCCGAGGGCGATCGCGTCGAGGTGCAGACGACCGGTGACCTGATCAAGGCCCGCGAGCACCTGTCCAACGTGGCCGACGCCGCCGCGCGGCCGAAGCGCCGCTTCCGTGGCGGCAGCGTCCGTCTGAGCTGCAGCGTCTGATGGCGGGGCTACTCGACAGGGTCGGAGACTTCGTCCGTGGCGAACGCTCGGTCGGCGCACTCGTCGACAAGCGCGTCGACGTCTCCGGAGAGCCGCGCCGTCAGCTGATCGAGGGTCAGAAGCGCAGCACCGCCTTCCGCAGCGCCTACAACCGGTTCAAGACCTACTCGGGCCGCGGCGGCCGCGATATGGATCCGCTGTACGGACCTCGCCAGATGGCGACCGACATCTCGCTGATGCGGGACGAGGCGCTCAAGGTCGCCATGCTGAACCCGCACGCCCAGAAGGCTATCGAGGTCCTGACGAGCTGGACGATCCTCAGCGGCGCCAACATGATCGTGAAGGCGCGCACCAAGGGCCTCCAGAAGCGCGTCACGAAGCTCGCCGACCAGTATTTCTACAAGTCGAACGACTGCGACAGCACCGGACACGCCGAGTATCTCGCGCTCGAGAAGCTGGTCGCATCCTACTACTTCCGCGCCGGCGAGGTGCTGGTGAAGGCCCGTGCCCGCGAGTTCGCGGACGGTCTCACCGTGCCTGTCAGCTTCGACGTGATCGATCCGGTCCGTCTGTTCGACGGCTCTCAGCCGAAGGGCGTCCTGGAGGGCAACACCTACGCCGCCGGCATCGAGTTCACCGGCATCACGCCGGTGGCCTACTGGCTGTACAAGGGCAATCCGCGAGACACGCTGTTCGACCGCACGCCGGTCCGCGTTCCGGTCAAGGATGAGTCGGGCCAGGTCCAGATCGTCCACCTGTTCGACATGATCTACCCTGAGCAGATCCGCGGCATCCCGCGCGCCGTCATCGTGCTCAACACGATCTACGAGCAGCAGGATCTGCGCTACTCGATCCTGCGCCGGAAGCGGATGGAGGCCAAGATCGGTCTCGTCCTGAAGGAGAACGCCGAGGCGAAGACGAACCCGGAGATCCCGGGTCTGTCCGGCATGAGCGCCAACTCGGAGGGCGCCGACGACATCAGCGTCACCGACGTGATGGAGTTCTTCGAGGAGGGCATGCTCAAGGACAACATGGTCCTGCCGCTGCCGCCTGGCTGGGGCTTCGATCAGGTCATCATGCAGAACACGTCGGACGTGAAGGAGTTCATGATGGACCTCCTGCGCACCGTCGCGGCCGGCTATGGCGTGCCGTACTCGGCTCTGACGACCGATCTCACGCAGGTGTCCTTCTCCGGCGGCAAGCTGGGGCTCCTCGATTTCGAGGTGCAGCGCAAGGCCGACCAGAACTACTTCGCCACCCAGTTCCACCGCTTCTGCTTCTCGAACTTCGTCACGGCGGGTAACCGCGCGCTCGCGTTCAGCGACCGTCCGGCGAACGACAACGAGATCACGGCGGACTTCCACTACGACGCCTTCCCCTCGGCCGAGGCCAAGAAGGACCAGGAAGTCGTCAACATGAAGCTGGAGAAGGGTACGCTGTCCCGCCGGCGCGCCTGCGCCCAGGATGGCACCGACTTCTTCGAGATCGTCGACGAGATCGCCGAGGAGGACGAGTACCTGCGGTCGAAGGGGCTCGACTACCTGACCCACGACAAGATCATGGCGAAGTCCGCAGCCAAGGCCGAGGACGCAGCTGCAGCGGTCGCTTCGACGGCGGAAAATCAGGCCAAGGCGGCATAGTTGCAATTATCGTGCCAACCTTGGTATGATCTCATCCATCAAATGACGAAGGGTTGCTGACACCGTGCCACTGGCCATCGAAAATCGCGGGCTCGACGACCTCCCGGTCGTCACGCGTACCGCGCTGACCCGACTGGCCGGTGGCGCGTCGCTGATCGCAGTCCGCGAGGGCGTCGCCGTGTTCGACCAGCAGGTCGAGGTCAACGGCGAGAAGCGCAACCTCGAGATCGCATTGCGCCAGGTCGACATCCGGTCTGGCAGCGTCCGAGAGGAGGTGATCGAGAAGGACGGGAAGACGGTCAAGAGCCGCCTTGCCGACGTCATCTGGACCACTGGCGCGTCGGTCCGGCGCTACAGCTGGTACGACGAAGAGTTCTACGACGAGAGCATCGAGGTCTCGGACAAGGCGATCCGGATGGATCGGATGAAGGACGGCGCGCCGCTCCTGAATTCGCACTATTCGTACGATCTCGCCGACGTCCTCGGGCGCGTCGAGAAGGTCTGGCTCGAGAACGGCAACGGCATGGCGACCGTCCGCTTCTCGAACCGCTCGAGCATCGACGACATCTGGCAGGACGTCCAGGACGGCATCCTGACCAAGATCTCGGTGGGTTATCGGGTCCACGAGTGGAACATCGTCCGCAAGGACGGTCAGGTCACCACGAAGCGGGCCGTCGACTGGGAGCCTTACGAGATCTCCCTTGTAGCAATTCCGGCGGACAGCGGTTGCAGTGTCCGCGCCTTCAACGGAAACCCTGCAGCTGACACCAGGATGGAGGGCAAAGTGCCTCAGCCGACCGAAAACACGCCGGCTCCGACCGGCACCGAGACCGACGCCGCCCGCAGCACGGAGCAGACCCCCGCTCCGGCCGCGACCGAGACCGATGCGACGCGCACCACGCCCGCAGACGAGAACTCGATCCTGCGTTACGCTGCGGATCCCCGCAACGGCGTCGACATGAGCGATGCCATTCGCTCGATCGACGAGGGCACCACCCTCCGCGACTTCATGCGTGCGAACGTCGACAAGATCGCCGCGCGTGCGAAGGCGACCGAACTCAACCCCTCTGACGGAAGCAATGCAAGCGGCATGCGCAACTATCGCGAAGAGATGGCGCTCCGCGCCGAGATGTTCAGCGCCGAGATCCTGGATCGCACCGCGATCGCGACGATCGAGGTGTCGGACAAGGCTCGCCAGTACGCCGACCACGGCGCCCGCGGCGGTGCGATCGCCTACCTGAAGAGCGTGGGCGAGCATGTCGACGAGCGCGCCAGCGACGGCGCGCTGATCCAGCAGGCGCTCCAGCGTTCTGTCGGCGGCGGCATGACCAGCCACGACTTCCTGTCGATGTACGCCAAGCCCGCTCAGGCGGCGGTCGACAACGGCTGGAAGCAGTCGATCCCCGAGACCAACTGGCAGGAACTGGCCGGCAATCTGCCGATGACCGACTTCGACGGTCGCCAGTTCTTCTCGCAGTCGCTCTTCAGCGGCATCGGTCGGGCCTCCGAGGACGGCGAGCTGCCGCTCGCCCGGATGTCGGGCAACAGCTACACCGCCAAGGTGGAGACGTCCGGTATCCACATCATGCTGACGGCGCACGCGATCATCCGCGACAACGTCGGCATCTTCATGGAGGCCATGCGCGACCTCGGCATCAGCTGGAACCTGTACCGTGAGGCGCAGTTCATGGACACGCTCGACAAGGGCTACGTCCAGACCGGTGCGGGCAAGCAGAAGCTCTTCCGCGAGGGCGCCGGCGGCAACATCATCCCGATCGACGCCCTCGACGAGGACGGCATCGAGAAGCTGGTTCTGGCCCTCCGCGGTCAGCGTCAGGATCCGAAGCTCGGTGGCACCCTCGCCTCCGTCGCTCCGCGCTACCTGATCGTGTCGCAGGACATGGAGCGCAAGGCCAAGAAGGCGATCGGCGTCAACACCAACGCCAGCAAGTCCGAGGACGAGCCGGTCTACAAGGACCTGCAGGTCAAGGTGGTCGACACCTTCGCTCCGAAGACCGTGTACCTGACCGGTGGTACCGCGATGCGCAACATGATCAAGCGCGCCTTCCTCCAGGGCGACGGCTCGCCCCGCCTGGAGCGCATGGCGATGACTTCGGTCATGCGTACCGACTGGGAGTCGATCGACCACTCCAGCTTCGTTGGCGCCAGCGTCATCGGTGCGGTGAAGGCGAAGCTCCCGGCCTGATCGGGGCGCACAACCGGGGCGGCTTCGGCCGCCCCATTCTGAGTTAGGGACCAAGGAGGGTCACCATGAACGGCACTAAGGTTTTCAAGACGGGCACCGTCCTCACCCTTCCGGTCCCGGCCGGCGGCGTGACTGTCGGGCAGGCACTCGAGATCGGGGGCCACTTCGGCTTCTCGCAGGCTACGGTCAAGGCGGAGGACGTCGATGAGACTTCGATCTTCACTCTCGATCTCTCGGGCGTGTTCGAGGTCGAGGCAGCGGCCACCGCCGACATCAACATCGGCGATGCGGTCTACTTCAACGCTCTGGCCGGCGCGGGCCAGCCCAAGTTCGGCGACGCCGCCGGACGTCTGGTCGGCTATGCCGCCTACGACACCCGCCCGGGCGCGCCCGAAGTCGACGAGGCTCTGGTCAAGGCAGGACAGCGCGGTCTGCTCCTGGTCAACGTCCAGATCTATCCGAAGACGACCCGCGCGGAAGCCATCGAGGACGCCGGCGGCGCCGACGCCTGATCTCGGCCTGACAGGCTGATAGCGATAGGGCGGGCATCCAGGAGGGTGTCCGCCCTTTCCATTGGAGGACGATATGCTCGGCAGCAGCATGAAGGAATTCGGAGGGGTCCTGGTCGGCATGCTCGGCGACGGCTTCCTCGTCGACTACACCAGGACGTCGACCGGCCAGGTGACGAGGCTCAAGGCCTACTACAAGTCGAGGGTCGCGCTGAAGGCCGCCGACGGCCGCACCTCGTACGAGAACAAGCCCCGGATCCGCGTCGAGGGTCTCTCCTATGACGAGAAGACCATGAAGGGCGACACGGTGACTGCGGTCAACGGCGAGTACCCGGGCCGTGTATGGAAGATCAATTCAGGCGACACCAGCCCGTCCGGCGTCACTACCCTGCTCGTCGAGCTGATCTCTCGCTGACATGCTGGCACGATAGTTGCATGATCGAGAGCCATCCTGCTATTATCGCCGGCATGGAATTTACGTCCACCCATGCGCGTCAGAGGTTCATCCCTGCCATCCAGCAGGCCGTGAGCGCCGTTCCGCGCATCGTCTCGACCGCGACGGCGTCCTCGGACATCGACACGCCGACCGTGGACGGCGAGATGAAGGGCGCGATCGCCGACATCTCTTTCCTCAAGGACGTATCGCGGCGCAGGCAGGCGGGGGTGAATGGCCGGGGCGTTCTCGGCCGCGAGCTGCTGGTCGGCATCGTGATCGCAGCTCTCGTGCCTCTCGACATGAGCGTCGTGGAGTTCGAGGGGCTTCTGGGCGACGTGGAGCGTGCGCTCTATGCCTGCCCCGGGCTCGTTGACGTCGCTGACGACTGGTACGTGAGCGACACGGAGTGGAACTACGAGCAGACCGAGGAGGCCGTCGTCGAGCAGGCGGCGATCTCCTTCGTCATCGTGTATGGTACGTCGACCGCCGATCCTGGTCGTACAATCTGAGGAGTTTGACATGATCAAGACTAACATCGGCGGCTACCGTTTCGGCCGCTGCCAGATCACCGGAACGTTCCTGTCTGGCCCGCTGGCCGGCAAGACGGTCTACTTCGGCGACACCGAAGCCGCTCGTACCTTCGCCGCAGGCGACGAGTTCAAGCGCTACAGCCCCGAGTTCGCCAACAAGACGCTGCGCTACTCGGACTATGACGGCGGCGAGCTGACCGGCACGCTGCAGTTCTTCCAGTGGAACCAGATCGCGCAGGACATCTACGCGATGGCCCACGCGACTCCGCGCGACCAGCTCGCCGCCGCTGCCGGTGCACTGACCGTCGAGGGCAAGTACTACGACGATGGCGTGTACCTGCTCGAGAAGGTCGACGTGATCGACGTCATCGTCTCGGACGGCAACAGCGCCGTCTACGAGGAGGGTGAGCACTACGAGCTGCACAACGACGGCAAGAGCCCCGCTGTCGTGAGCCTGATCCCCGGCTCGAAGCCGGCCGGTGCCGGCGTCAACGTCGAGATCACCTTCGGCTGCAAGGCCAAGAAGCTCTCGGCCCGCTACCTGCTCAACACGAGCAAGTTCGAGATGCGCCTGGTCTTCCAGGATCGCGTCAAGGCGGACAACCCCACCGTCCCGAACACGCTCGTGATCGAGAAGGCGAACGTCGTGCTCGACGGCGACGTCTCGGTGGCCAACACCAGCGCCGACCTGGCGACCGTGAGCGCGAAGTGGACGGCAGTCGCCGTCGACGGCAAGCCCGAGGGCCAGGAGTATGGCTACGTCCTGACGGTCGACGAGTAATCGACGGTCCCGGGGGAGTTCGTGCAGGGCTCCCCCGGATACCTGCCACCTGCGCACCACCGGGAGAACAACATGAGTGCATTCGTCAATCCGTTCGACCACGTCGCTCCAGCCGAGCCGTGCGAGATCAACGTCCGTGGCCAGATGCGGAAGTTCTGGCCCCTCGACATCGACGCCATCGGCCAGCTTGCCGTCCGCTTCCCCAAGGCCCGCGGCATCCTGATCGGCGACGACGACGGCACGCCGGTGAGCAAGGAAGACGAACTCGAGACGCAGGTGGCGATGATCGCAGTCGCCTTCGCGCCGCAGATCTCGGAGGGTCCCGAGTACGAGGCGATGCTCGAGTCGATCCGCACCGGGTTCAAGCCGCTCGAGCGCGAGCTGATCGTCGCGGCGATCATGAAGGCCAGCATCCCCGACACCATCCTCGAGGACGTGGAGGGAAACGTCCAGGCGCCGCTGAAGACGCGCGGCGCTCTCTCGAAAGCGCTGAAGATCAGCGAGGACCAGCCGAACGAGTGAACCTGCTGACGCTGTGGGGGGAGATGGCATCCGACATCTCCATCCACGTCCAGCAGCCGCTCCCGGTGCCGGTCCACAAGCTGACGCCCCGCCAGATCTCCACGCTGCATACGTTCGTCATGGGAGCCGTCCGCCGGCGCGAGGCCATGCGGGCCAACACCGTCATGATGGGGTGCGGAGTAGCCTTCAACGGCGACAAGGAAGGTGGCTTCCGAAAGTTCATCAACCGCATGATCGCCAGACCGGTCTTCAAGCTGATCGGACCTCAGAAGGCGGTCGTGCAGAACGTCACCGACGAATCCGCCAAGGCTGCAGCTCTCGCTCTGGCGGAGCGTCTGGCGAGCATGGAATGAGCCGTCACTAGCAAGTTCCATGCCAGTTCTGTTAGGATATCAGGATGGCAAGAGAGCGCTCTACGATCGAACTGTTCTTCAAGGCGCTTGGGCATCGCGATGTCCAGGCCGCCCTGAGGTCCATCGCCGAGGATGCGGCGCGTGCTGACCGGGCTGCGAGCCAGATCGGCAAGTCGGCCACCAACACCGATCTCGGCCGCAGGCTCCGTGCCACCTTCCAGAGCGCCACCCGCGAGGCCAGCGTCCTGACCCGCGAGGTCGGACGTCTCGAGACGCTGGGATCGAAGGGCAAGCTCGACACCGAGGGCTTCAAGGATCTGGCGCGCGCGCAGCGCGAGGTCCGCTCCGCGCTGCAGGGCGTGTACAGTGTCCGCAAGAACCAGAAGGGCGTCCTCGATCCCGAGGAGATCCGCAACACCGCCCGTCTCCGCAGTGAGCTGGAGCGCCTGCAGGCGCGCTCGCGTGCGATCGCGAACGCACCGCCGCCGCCCGTCGTCGACCCGGCGATCGCCATCCGTGCCCGCGCCCAGCAGGATCTCCGCGATCGCGCCGCACGTGCCAAGGCCGATCAGCAGTTCTTCGCCAGCGAGGTCCGCCGGCTGAACTCGCTCGGCAAGGACGGCGCGCTCACCGCCAAGGATCTCGCCGGCGTGAAGACGCTGCGTAGCGAGATCGCGCGCGTCGCCCTCGAGTACCGCGCCATCCGCCGCACCGGGCAGGGCATCATCAACCCGTCCGAGATCACCGACGTCCAGCGCCTCCAGGAGGCGATGCGCCGGCTCGGCCAGGCCACCCGCCAGATCGCCAACCCGCCGCCCGTCGACCCGTCGATCCGCGCCAACGCGATCCTCGCCGACCAGCTGCGTGCCCGCCTGGCGCGCGCGAAGCAGGACCAGACCTACGTCGCCGGCGAACTGCGTCGTCTCGGACAGCTCGGCGCGCAGGGCTCCCTGACGGCCAAGGACATCGACGGCGTCAAGGCGCTCCGTTCCGAACTGGCAAGGGTCGCGCTCGAATACCGTGCCATCAAACGCACCGGTCCGGGAATCATCAATCCCGAGG
>Ga0268349_1000180_pt1 | contig 11867 bp, 11 predicted proteins | sample G5R2_MAIN_18SEP2_FD_190164 | JGI IMG/M metagenome (GOLD analysis project Ga0268349, IMG submission 190164) | Phyllosphere microbial comminities from switchgrass, GLBRC, Michigan, United States - G5R2_MAIN_18SEP2017_LD1 | ecosystem: Host-associated > Plants > Phyllosphere > Phylloplane/Leaf...
CAGTCGAGCATAGCCTCGCTGTCAGCCTTGGCCGCACTGAAAGCTGCATCGTCGAGCGCAACGTCTGTCGCCACTACTCGCGGCAGAGCTATAGCTATCAATAGCGTTTCAGCAACCGTCAGGTTGCCCAACTGCGTCCAGTGCTTACCCAGCTGTCCTCGCATGACCTGCGTGGCCTTGATCCTATCCAAGGTTGGCGTCCAAGAGCGATCAGATTCTTGCTTCCAGCCAGTGATGAGACGATGGATGAAAGCGAACTGTCGGCTTGTTTGCGACATCCCGAACACCGGGTGATCCAGCGGCTGAGAGATAAGATCGATTTCGGCGAACATTCGAAGGTGAGGAAACTGCGCCTTGCTTTCTTCAACAAAACTTTTGATGTTATGGGTCCGCACAAAGCGGACCTTCGGGTGAGTCTTGTTGATACGGATAAACATCCGCACGCACATCACCATCATCCCAACCAAAAGAAAGCCATTCATGATGAGGGTCGAATCGGTGATTTCCTCCCACCGAATCGTTGCGAAATCACGATGACACAAGCCTGCAATCCCATCTGGGGCGCACATGCGTTGTATCCATTGGTGGATTGAAGAAATGCCAGGGACAGCAGCTAGTTCGCCCAGCAGGTTGAATACCCAGAGCTGAACATAGCGAACGTACACGTACACAGCTGCTATCTTATCGTGGGCGAAATACCACGCCGCCCATGTCATGAAGAAGAGCGACCCGAAAATGCCCAGGATTACCGCAGGATCGTCCCAAGTAAATGACTTCTCACCACCTCCTTGCTGTTTCATTCACCGCCCTCGCTTTTCCCGCCTCCAGCCTTAGCGGCACCGCTACTAGCGGCAACGCCAGCCACATTGCGTAAGGCCGTCCAGTCATGGGCCTTCTTTGGGGCCGGTGCAATGTGCTCTTCTTTAGGCGAGGGCTCAATTTCAGTGGCTTCAGCAGTACCTGGGACCTGCTCAGGTGCCTTCAACCCCTGCATTGCTGTCTCAGGCTTCACGACTTGAGCTAAAGCTGCTTGATCAGAGGAAACATCCTGAATGGTCTGCACCTCTTGGATAAACGCCGTTTCAGTAGCACCTTGCGGAATTGCGGGGGCTGCTAGGCCCTGTGCAGTGCCGACACCTTTAACGGAGCTACGAGCATCCAAAAAAGTCTTAAGAAGCCTATGGTCGCAGTCCTCGCTATCGAACGCTTTAGCGAGAGCATCCAGTGCAGCCATTTCCCCGGAGCTGGCGGATACGTCTTGCAACCGCTTCTCAAGCAGCAGAAATCCTCGGACCAGACATTTGCGCATCAGCTCGTTCATGCCGCCATAGGTGCCTTCGAGCTTGGTCAGCTCATCAATCAAAGCGGCCTCTGTCGGAACAGTAGAGCGCAGGCGGACCTCAATTCGTTCTCTCTTGTCAGCCTTCATTGACCGTCTCCTTTGGACCCTGCTCGCCGCCTACGGTGTGCATGGACCGATCCTTTCTCAAGTCCTTGTAGCCTAGGGCCATAAGGGCACGCACGAACGGCGCACCCTCACCCTTCGGCACAGCCTTGACGGTCTTGAGCATGTCCTTCTCAGCTTCATAGCGAGCGTCCAGCAGCAAGATAAATCGTCTAGAGGCCACGTTTTAGTCCTCGCTACCAAAGATGTATTTGGCGATTTTGTACATACCGCGTGCATTAGCGAACTCGGGATGCTCAGGGAATCGCGCATGAGGGAAATGATTCGCCAGCTGATCACGCAGGACAATTGCGCCGCCACCCACGAAAAGCACGAAGTCTAGATCCTTGCCAGAGCCGATCTTGGTACGAACGCCACTCATGATCTCTTTGGCCAGCTTGTCCTTTTCAGCAAGGATCAGTTCGCTCACATCGTGCTCTTGCCCGGCAATTTTGACAGCTCCGGTGCGAATCGCGCTTTCAATAAGGCGGGTCGGCACGTTGTCGAGGTCGAATTGAGAGCGCAGGCGGGATTCAACGGCAGAATTTAGCTTGAGCACACCGTTGTTGTTCGAGCCAGAACGGGCCGCATCAACGCTCTGGCCACCTGGGTAGACGACTGCGCAGTCGGTAGTCTTGCCGCCGACATCGATCACACCAACCATCGAATCGCTCAGCTCGTCGTAGTCAGCACTTGGCTGGCCATCCATATCCATGAGCTGATCGAAATAGGCTGCGATAGCCTCAGTAGTGACGATGTTGTGTGAGATGGTGACCGTTCCAGTGGCGCTGCTTACAGTTTTTTGCAAGCTGCCCATCTTGGCATCGATCAGAGCTTTGTTCTTCTCGCCTGAAGCCAGATAATAGTAGGACACCGGTAAGCCAGTAGCGATAGAGACGGTTGCACCGTCATAACCAGCCAGCTTAAGTGCATGGTGAACCAACACGCGGTTCAGGCCCGATTTGGGGTAATCGTTAAAACGAGTATCGTCAGCTTCGGTAAGATATTGATTGACGGTGTATTGCTCACCGTCAGTTTCATAGAACCCTTCGTCACTTTCGCCAGTAGCAATTACATGCCGACCTTGCTTACCACGCGATGGGATCGTAATCATTTTTCCGCCATCCCCAATCAATTTGATCGAGTAATGGCCGTCATCAACACCTACAAATACCTTTTTTTTGGGAGCCATGCCTTTTTTACCTTTCTGTAAAGTCATCTAGTTATGGTTTTATTTGAGAATTTCTTTCGCGAGGCTATTGGTGGCCTTTACGCGGCCTACTAATAAATGTCCGACTCCCCGAAAAAACGCTCGGATAGTCATCTTTTTATAAAGCTCGATATAAGCAAGCGAGACAGTAAGGCCAAATGCAAACGGCAATAACCACGCCCACCACATCGGTCTTACCAAGAGCAGTAGCCAGGGCAAGGCAGCTACTGCACTAATCCCAAAGAAGCGCGCGGACGGCGCTGCTCGGCTCCAATGATATCGTCCTTCAGCCATGCAACCTCCTAGCGATTACTTATGCAGCCACACTACTAACACGATGCAGCACCATTAAAGCACACCTTGAGCCACAGTGGCGCCACAATCATAGCGAGAAATTACTCGTGCGTCTACGGTTTTGGGAGAAAAAGACACATTACAGCCACAATATAGCCACATTGAGACCACTTAAGCTCCACCATCTCTTCGAAGGGTATCTGCGGTCTTCCTATCGATTAAACCTGCCTCAAGCAGGCGATCAGCTTCAACATCGAATGTATGACCATGCTCTTGCAGCAGCATTGATACAGCCTGGGTCACGCGACCCATATCAGTCAGGTCCATCAGTTTATCTCGCATATCGGCGGTAAACTGAAGATACGAGCGCGCAGCAACTCGACCTCCTTGTAGTGATGGGAGCAATCGCTGGGCCATCATAAATCGAGCGGTATCGACCAGATCGAAGATAGCTGAAGCACGTTCATTCTCGGGAAAGCGCGAGATCATCCGGCGCATAATCGCTGGCACGTCATTCGAGTGGACGGTTCCATATACAGGATGGCCCGTGTTTGCCAGCTCAATTGCAGCGCGAATGGTCTGTTCGTCTCTAAGCTCCCCAATATTAACAAGCCCTGGTGTACGGCGCATTGCCTCACCGTTTGCAGCGTAGAAGTCTTTGAAGTGATCTGGGATTGCAGACTGTACGACGATGGAGTGCCGACTAAGGATGTTAGTGAATGTGAATTCAATAGGCTGCTCATGGGTAATTATGTTTCCTGCGGCAGCAGTATCATTCTCCAATATGAAGCGTAAAATCGCCGCCATAGTAGTGCTTTTGCCCTCACCAGTGGAACCCGACACATAGACAATACCATCACGTGGAATAGCCATGCGGACCACTTCTTGTGTCATACCTATGTCGGTGTAGAGCGGCGGGTCGTCAGGAATAGCACGGATGACGATCTGACAAGACGTTCCGCCTAGGTGGGCGATGGGTGATGCGTTGACCCGGTAGGCGTATCGTACTCGGGCACCGCGTGCGTCTTTTCGGTCAGGATCAAAAAGCTCGTAGCGGTCGTTGATTGGTCTCGCTGAGATGATGTCGGTAGCAGCCGTATCTCGATTGCAAACCCACTTCAAAATCTCAAGGACCTCGTTAGAATCGAGTGACCGTCGGGTCACAGCAAATAAGCGACCAAATTTTTTCACACAAACCGGAAGGCCTGGCTGAACAAAGATGTCGCTAACGCCATGCATGAGCGTTTCCAGCATCATGCCTTTGAGATGATCTTCTTTTTGGAAACGAAAGGGCTCGCTGAAGTCACTAAGGATCTTGATCCGTTCGAGCTTTGCCCCTGGTTGCAGACCGAAGCTGTCCTCATCGGTTGCCTGGGTCATTTCTTACTCCTTTTCTCTTCAAGCCTGGAACCTTCAATATGGCGGCAGCTACTGGAAGGATCCCTGGATCTGCCACTTATCAGGGAAACTGCTCAGCAGAATGGTCACCGGGCTTGTTGCTGGCTCCCGGCAGGGGTTGAGCTGCTTGGAGCCGCGAATGTCTTTGTGGTGATGCCGCTGTTGTTTGCCGGAGAGCTTTGCCGAGGTACAGATCGCTCTGCGGGTACTCTCACCGGATCAGCGGTTATGGAAGTCGAGATGGAGCTGCGCCATACCCCAATGTTGTCGTTGAACTGGGGCAACGCTGTGATTCGAAGCAGCGTCTCGTCCACAGCCATGGTTTGGCCCTCTTTGGTCACAGGGATAGCCGCGCCAGAAATAATCGGCATGGTGATCTGGTTATGACGGGCGAACTCGCTGAAGCGACGCATTCCATCAATGTCGCGGTTCATGCGATCCATGCTGTAAGTAAGCATCAGGTTCGCCTGTTCCACACCCTGCTTCCACCCGTCATGTACTGCCAGCTTCCAGATCTTTTCTTCTTCACTGGTCCTAGGCATCAGGGCTCCTAGCAGGGATTGCCGGTCAACACCTGGTGGTGGAAAACTGAGATAGTCGCGCCAGCTGGGTGGTACTGATGAAAATCGCGCCTGGGACTCAATCTTCCAGTAAGCACCGGAGAGGCGAAGTGTATAGTCGCCGTCCTGGTTGTACAGATTCCTGGCTTCGGTGATGACCGGAGGGACCACACGATCTTGGATCATGTAGGTGCTGAAGTCATAGACCGTATCGAACTCGCGCTCACGAATTTTGAGTTCTTTGTTGATGTTTGTAAGCTGCCAGGCCAAGCCGGCCTTGACGCCGACTTGAAGTGCGGTATCGAGAATAGCTTCGCCCCTGGCTGCGGAGGCCTGATTTTTTTCATCACGCATGGCTTCTACAGCTGAGCGGGCATCGCCTTCGCCTTCTTTCTGGCGAACGTAAGCCGGTTTGTCATAAAGGCTTTCTGCTTCCTGAAGCGACATCGGTGGCATGTCCATGGCCATAGATCACCCCCTTACCGCTGGAACAGGTTTGTAGATCAAGCGCAACGTTTTAGTGTTCTTGTCGAGCACAACATCTGCGCCCGTATCGATCTGAAGGCCAACATCTTTCAGCACGTTAATGGGTGTTGCTTTACGGACCCAGATCGTCACAGGCTTGAGATCCACGCGCTTGCCACTTTCTATATAGGCATAGCCGTAACGCGTCGCGAAGGTCTGAAGCAACTCTTGGGGCTTGCCTATGAAGTCGATATCGACCTGATCGGTCTCAACGGACGCTTGCCGCGAGGCTACCTTGACCCGATCAGCATTTAGCGATGACACATAGTTGTGCTGGGAATTGACTGCCACTGCCACCTTGTCCGCGATGATGCGGCTGGCGAACGCCTGCGTGTCATCGGTCGTTGGCTGGGCAGAGGTTGCGCATCCAGTCATCAACATTGAGGCAGCAGCCAGCGTCAGCAGCTTACGCGAAGAACCAATCAAGACTATTCCTTCCATATCAGAAACTCCAAACGTTCTTTTTTTGAGCGTTGCTCAATAATACCCTATAACGAGCGTTTTCTAGTCTATTCGAGAAAAGCCACTCTGTAAGGTCTCGATGCCACATTTTGCGATGAGCAGCGCACTCGCTTTTGCTGGTGATTTGCGGGACAAACCACCATATAGCCACAATCTACACACCATCCAGCCAACATTCAAGCCACCTAAGGGCCACACTGCTACCATAATAAAGCCACAATCCTGAGTAAAAATTGAGTCAAAGTGGCATTGATCTACACCATTCAGCCACATTCAAACCACCTATGTACCCCTTTCCAACCATAATACAGCCATTTTGAAGCCACTCTATCACCATATTAGAGCCACCATCTGTGGCGTGTGGCGCTTTTGCTTCTCTACCTGCGGCCAAGTAGGTGTATTTTTCTTTGGAAACTGCTTCGAATGGCCCCAAATGAGCAAGCTTTGCTCTGTTTTCCTCTCGTTTACGAGCCCTGTCCTCAGGGAAAAGGGAATTGATCGCCAGAAAAGAAGACCGGCAGTTTAGGCTATTTGCCGGTTGATTGAGTACAAATGAGGGGCTCAGCCCCGTTACTCCCCGCCAGCTGATGGGTGCATATTCGATGTCTCAGAGCTGATGACGGGTAAGCAATACGAAATGGCAAGAAAATGGTAATCTGTGAAAGTAAGTAACCGATAAAAGGCTGATCACGTGACCAATCCATGCACCCGATAAAAATATTATGTGAGAGTAACAACAACAAAACGGTTCATAAAATGATCAAAAGCGGGGAGTAACGGGCCATGTCACCAGGATCGACACCCTGCGATCAGGTTTGAAAATGCTGAGGACAACACTGAGCGCTGCTCCTGTGGCGACACGCTCGCCCTGGAAACAGTAAACCTGGGAATTGGCCGCGAATGGGCTGTTACTGAAGCCATGTGCTTCCAAGCGAATCATGAAAACAACCAGTCAATGAGAACGGTTGGGGCTGATGCAGCTACTGCCCGCAGTTACTTAACTGGCGGCATGTCCGCGCGCCGCAGGCAAAACCTGGGAGCAAATGGTCCGTGAAAACAGGTCGATGCATGGCGTAGCGAGTCTGTTCCGGCATTTGCCCGCAACTTGACTAATGGCGGCATATCCGCAGCCGCCCAAAAATTGGCGAGCCCGAAGGTCGTTGCTACCGCGCCGCTTAGCGGCTTGGTGGCTACCGCTCTGCGCGGTGACAAGTCACCGCACAGCCCGGCAGCTCGACATGCTACGCCGCTTGCTGAAATATTCAGGAGATAGTAATGGCCGAATATCGTATTGATGGCTCGAAGACCGCAGAGTCGCTGATGGCGAAGCTGGCTACTGAGGAAAGGGTTGGTGACGGGCTGAGCCAGAGATCCAAGGATGACTATGCGAAGAAGATCCGGTCGATGGCCAAGAAGATTGCTAAGCAGGGCCACCCTCACTTAACGCCCCAGCTTCTTGTGGCTCACGTCCGAGAAGAGATCTATAAGGGTGAGATAGCTCAATCCACTGCCAGGACACTCAAATCAGTCGCAAGCTACTGGCTAGCACAGCAAGCTGAGCGAAGACTCGACCAAGGGGAAGCGATCAGCGACCTCGAACAAGCTTTTCAATCAATCAGGCAGCTCGGAACCAGTGATCTGCATCTTCGGACGCTGCGCACCTCTAGTACCAAACTCAAACAATTTCCCCAGCAGGTTCTGCGCGATCTTGATGAGTTGAGCAGCCGCAGCAGACAAGGCAGCCTTATCAGTACGCTGATGTCGTTCGTAAAGGCCAATCTCCTTGTGGGGCTCAGGCCCGACGAATGGCTAGGGGCTAGGTTCTTCAGCTACCTACCAAAGGATTCAAGTGGGGCATTTCGCCGGGACGATCACGGCCAGATCAAAAGGACCCTCGCCTTAGCGGTTGATAACGCTAAGACGACCTACGGCCGAGGGAATGGTGAATTTCGTGAAATCGTTCTCCACGGAATCAATGATATTGAATTAACATCGCTTCTTCATTTCAGTGAGGAAATTAATAGGTTCGCTGCCAAGTTCCCGATAGGGATGAAGCGCGCAGAGATCACTAGGGCGTTTTTCAAGCCGCTACAACGCTCCATGTCAGCTGCGCTCGTCAAACTCGGCTACGACTCAAAAGCCCTCCCAACGACGTATAGCACGCGCCATCAAGTGGTAGCTAATGCCAAGGCGTCAGGCCTTACTGATAGAGAAATCGCCGCGATGTTCGGACATAATAGTGTTGAGACGGCTAAAAGCCACTATGGCAAGAAGCTTGATGGCTGGTCGAAAGTTACTTTCAGGCCCTCTCCTGAAACCGTCGCCGCTGTGCGCAGCAACACCCGTTACCCTCGAAGCCAGACGCCAGCGCAAAGAATAGTAGATACCGCTGCTGATTGGATTCGACTATCTGACGGAAAACAAAGCGGTCAAGAATTATCACGATGAAACACAAAGACCCCCGTAGAAGTACGGGGGTTTGAGGCAACAGCCCTACACAAATTGGGCTGTTCATGGAGGATTTTTTGCCTAGCTTTTCGTATTTACAAGGTCTTGTTCTGCGAGATCTTGTCAGCAATTACCACCTGCTTAGCTCGCAGCCCGTGCTTCCACGTGCCAATAACGCTTCTGCCTGGGGATATCGCCGGTGTCCGCTTGTGGATTGGCTCGCACCTAGAAAAGTGTGGAATTTGAGATGGCTCTTGCGAACAGACACCAAATCTCAGAATGCTAACAGCACCAATACAACCACACTGGAACCACATTAAGGCCACACTTCGGCCATATTTTTGGGTCATTAATTAGTCTAAGCACCAGTATTCAACCACTTAGGACCTACCTTATAGCCACCTTATGACCACAATAAAGCCACCTTAATGCTGGCATATAGTGGCAACTGACGCTATGTGTGCCTCAGTCGTTGGTCAGAAAGGTCAACGCAACAGGCATCTAAAAACTGGATTACGATTGATGGCAATGATCTTCAATGTCAGAATATCGATGTTGCAGATTTCTAATCTTTCGCTAAAAATGATGCTTCACGGAGCGAGATATGGATGAACTCGATGCAGCCACAACGTCATGGGGAACGACCTCAGCAGACGATGTGGATGTCCGGGCACTGCGCCGCTACAACCGCCTCCTCGTTTCGCTGGCGAAGTTCGCGGAATTGAGCTGCGAATTGGTGCTGGCGATGTTGGTGGCCTCCGTGATCTGGCTTATGACCCAGGTCAACTTCGAGAACGCAGCGTTCTACGACGGCACTGACAGGATTTGTATTTACGAAGGGCAGACAGGGGAAATTCGGAATGTCGAGTAAGGACACCCAAAAAGAGAAACCTACGGGCGAAGGATCGCGCTCAGGCCTTTCTGCGGAAGAACAAAAGCTGCTTGGTGCCGCATTGGACGAATCTCCCGGTGAAGGTGCTGCGATTGTGCGTGAGGTCAAGCGCCTCCAACTCGAATGTCTAGACCTGAAGCGCCGTAATAAGCGTGCGTGGGGCCAGCTATCGCTTGTTACGGCGGGATTGATCGTGGTGGTCGGCGTATGGGTCTATGGATACCCCAAGTACCGCTGGATTCCCACCACCGACAACCGCGCAATCTGCGAGGTTTCGACCGAAACCAATCCCCGCGTAACGACAGCTAGTGTCATCGAATACGCCAAAGATGCGGTGGTGAACTCCTACTCATACGACTACGTGAATTACCGGGCGAACCTTAACGACGCCGGTGCGCGCTGGTACACGGATGACGGGCGCAAAGCGTTCCTTAAGACCCTCGATGATTCCGGAAATCTTGAGCGAGTCCTCAAAGGCAAAATGACCCTCCGCGCCATGTCGACGCAGGTTGGTCAGCTTGAGGAAACAGGCCGACTCGCAACGGGTGAGACCTACTGGTTAGTGCAAGTACCTGTGGCCATCGAGTTCTACCTAGGGGGTGATCAACAACCGCGCTCACGTCAGGACTTCCTGGCGGCAGTCACCATCGTTCAAACACCTGCCTCGGCTCTCAACGTGAAAGGCATCGCCGTCAATGCCGTTCAGCTGTCGCCCTACGTTTCAAGGAAGTGACCATGAAGAAGCATCTGATCGCCTCCCTGCTCGCAAGCGCACTTGCTTCCCCTGCATGGGCTGCTGAGCCGGCCCAAAATGCAGCAGTGCAATCGGACCAGCAGGCCTCCCAAGCCAATCAAGCGACTTCAGACGATGGCCCGCCTCGCATGCCCGCGACTGGCATAGGTCGCCAAGTGTCTGAAACTGCCCAGGTGGTATACCCGCGTCCTGAGGATGTCATCAGGGAGACCATTGAAGATATCAAAGACTCGCAGCTGACCCCCGAGCAGCTTGAGCAGATCAAAAGTATCTGGCTTGAACAGCAGAAACAGAAAGCCACTCCTTACGTTAGTCCGGCTAAGCCAGTGACGCGCACCCTCGCCCTGGATCTTGATCCAGGAGTGTCCCCGCCTGTCGTTCGGCTGAGTAAGGGCCAACAATCTTCCGTTGTGTTCTCCGACTATTCCGGCCAGCCCTGGAACATTCAGAGCGTCTCGATCAACCGCGAAATTTTCAATGATGGGCGCAATAACCAAGGTGGTCAGACCAGCAGCGAGACGGCCACTAACATCCTAACCATCGATCCCGTCCAAGCAGCCGCCTACGGGAACGTTACCGTCACGCTGCGGGGACTCTCCACGCCAATCATCTTGATCCTAACGACTGCGCAAGACGAAGTTGATATGCGCGTTGATGCGAAAGTTCCAGGGCGCAATCCGGATGCCGCCGCTCGTATCGCGGTCATGAACATGCCCAGCATTGATACCTCCCTGACCAACTTCTTAGATGGTGTACCACCGAAGGAAGCACACCGTCTCAAGGTGACCGGCCTCACAGGTGTGGAGGCCTGGAGCTATCAACAAAGCATGTACGTGAAAGCCAAAGCCGATGCTCAGTACCCGGCCTATACCAACGCCGCCCGGAGCACTACTGGCGTTGCCGTTTACAAGTATTCGGGTCTACCCAACAGCGTCACGTTCACAACCGGTGGACAAGCGGTGACCGTCTTCATCGAGCAAGGGGATCTGCAATGAGCGACAACAAGACGCCTCTGAACGAATCAGGGTTCGATCAAGAAGGCGACCCCATGATTGCCGAGCGTGAAGACGGCACCGCTGTAGCGCCAAAAAAACCAAGCAAGGGCCAGGAGATGAAGAAAAATCTCTCCGCCGTGTTTGGCAGCGGTATTGGCAAAGTCTCGATTATCGTGGTGATCGTTGCGGTTTTAGTCATGATCGCTTTCGCGATCAACGGCATGACCTCTAGCAAAGAAGTGACCAGCAACAGCGCCAAAGTTGATTCTCCACGCCCACCTCAACCTGAAGTGTCCGTTGACCCTATTTCGGAAGGTGAAGCTCAACGGCGTAAGCAGGTCAGTGCTGGGGAAGCACAAAAAGCGGCACAGGCAGGTAATTCGTATCAGCCAGGGTTTGACCCCGACATTGTTGAGTCCACTGATCGCGAGTACGTCAAGGGGCAAAACGCTCAGTTCAGCGTCCCTGGGCAACCCTATTCACAGAATACGCAGCCTCAGCAACAGATCTACGTCGGTGCTGGCCAGAATGCTGGTCAGTACGGTGCCCAGCAACCTGCTGCACAGCAAGGCAATGCCCAGGCACAGGCACAGGCAGAAGAACGTAAGCGAGTAGAGGAAGAGCTGAAACAAGCCAAAGCTGCCCGCGACAAGTACGTTAATGACCTGAGGGCTGAGACACTCAAGTCGATCAAAAACATCATGGGTGAGGACGAGGGATCAAAGGGATTCACTGGGGGCAAATCAAGCAGCTTTAGTACCGTCACCTATTACCCGGCCCAGCGCAACGCATCATCCGATCAAGCTCAGTCGAATCAGGTCGCCCCAAAAGCCGATAAAGCGCCAGGCAGTGTTGAGGCAGTTGGGGATACAGATCGTGAACTGA
>Ga0268349_1000181_pt1 | contig 11811 bp, 10 predicted proteins | sample G5R2_MAIN_18SEP2_FD_190164 | JGI IMG/M metagenome (GOLD analysis project Ga0268349, IMG submission 190164) | Phyllosphere microbial comminities from switchgrass, GLBRC, Michigan, United States - G5R2_MAIN_18SEP2017_LD1 | ecosystem: Host-associated > Plants > Phyllosphere > Phylloplane/Leaf...
CAAGGGATTGCAAGGGTTCAACATCGTATGAGTGCTGGCACGGATCTTGACACCTTCATGCATCTGCTACTGCCTAGCAGCAGCGCCGGAGTGTTGTAATGAATAACCTGAGCACCGCTATCTACCGTGTCGAACCCTTCTTCGACCCGGCTACCTCAACCTTGAGTTACCTGTTATTCGATCCGACCACCGCAGCATGTGCGCTAATAGATGCAGTGCTTGACTACGATGCCCCTACGGCCACCACCTCTACCCGCAGCGCGGACCAGATGATCGCCCGTGTGCACGAACTGAATGCGCGGGTGGAATGGATACTGGAAACCCATGTACACGCCGACCACTTGTCCGCCGCCACCTACCTCAAGCAAGCAGTGGGCGGGCAGATAGGCATTGGCGCATCCATCACGGCCATGCAGACGACCTTCAGCCCGTGGTTTGGCGAGCCGGGCGACGAGGCCTTCGATCGGCTGTTTACAGATGGCGAAACCTTCGCCGTCGGGGCGATACCGGTGCAGGTGATCGCCACGCCAGGGCATACGGCTGGCTGTGTGAGCTATCTGGTAGCGGCCCCGGACGCCCCGGCGGTATTTGTAGGCGACACCCTGTTCAGCCCGGACCATGGCACAGCCCGGTGCGATTTTCCCGGCGGCGATGCCCAGGCCCTCTATCAATCCATCCAGCGCCTGCTGTGCCTGCCCGAAAAGACGCACCTGCTGCTGTGCCATGACTACCGGCCTGGCGGTCGTGAGCTGGTATGGCACACCACGGTGGCGGAGCAGCGCGCCAACAATGTTCAGGTGCATACGGGCGTGACCGAGGCGCAGTTCGTAAGCCGGCGCCGGGCACGCGATCGCCAATTGACGATGCCGGCGTTAATGCTGCCGGCGGTGCAGGTCAACCTGCGCGCAGGTCAGCTGCCACCCGCCGATGCCCAGGGTGTGCACTACCTGCGTATCCCGTTGAATCAACTCAAGGGCCCGCAGTGAACCCGGACCTGCTGACGCCTTTGAGTGGGGTGTTGGGCGCTGCTGCGGGCCTGATGCTGGGGTTGACTGGCGCGGGGGGCGGCGTACTGGCCTTACCCCTGTTAGTGCTAGGGCTGGGGCTGAGCATTCCCAGTGCCGCGCCCATTGCCTTGCTTGCCATCGGCTTGTCCTCGGCCATCGGTGCCCTTCTAGGGCTGCGTCAAGGTATCGTGCGCTACCGGGCCGCCGGGCTGATCGGCGCGTGCGGCATCGTGACCGCGCCCTTGGGGGTATGGCTCAGCCACAGGCTACCGGCTGTACCTCTGGCGGTGTGCTTTGCCGCTGTACAGGCTTGGGTGAGTGTCCGGTTGTGGCGCGTCGCGGGCACCGCCCACAGGTTCCAGTCGCCCTGCCCTTGCCGGCTGGATGCCAGCAGCGGTCGCCTGCGCTGGACACCCTCTTGCGCCAAGGCGCTGGCCAGTACGGGTGCGCTGGCAGGGCTGCTGTCCGGCTTGTTAGGGGTAGGCGGAGGTTTTGTTATCGTCCCCGCCCTCAAGCGCTACACCGACCTTCAGATGAACAGCCTGGTAGCCACGTCCCTGGCCGTCATTGCCCTGGTGGCGCTCGTCACAGGTGGCGCAAACCTTGTTGCCGGGCTGGCTAATGTGCAGGTTGCGATACCCTTCGCCGGAGGCGCTGCCACAGGGCTGGTCATAGGCCGCTTGCTCGCCCGGTACCTGGGCGGTGTGGTACTGCAACGGGCCTTTGCCCTAGTGGGGCTGTTAGCGGCGGTTGCGCTGCTGGTACGCAGCCATGTGATGGGCTGATAAGGCCGTATATCGGAGCGGCAAACACCGTTTAGTAAATCCGATGGAATTTTGCGCGCCTTTGAATGCTCCGTTATGTCGGTAATGATTAACGGGATCGATTGCACATGCCTAGCCCTACGCTTTTCGTCATCGACTACTGCCTGCACGGTGTAGCCAAAAACTTTGTAATCCGCCTCGACCGCATGAACAACGCCGAAGCCTGGCATTGGGCAAGTTGTGATGCAGGGGTGGGGCATATCCCACGCCACCGTCACGACAAGATCAAACGCACGTCCAAACCTATGGCCGAGAAATTCGGCATAACGGACGTGCGCTGGCGTGCCGCGGGCATGCAGCCTCCTCAGGAAGCGCCTATGGCTGACCGCGCGGCAGGCTAACGCCTCGTTCGGCATCATCGGCGGGCAAGATGGCACCGAAACCCCAGCTTGTTTTCAAGCCGGGGTTTTTTCTGTGTCCTTCCTAACGGTCTGCAGCTTGCGGAGGGGTGAGCTATCGTTGTAGTCCCTACCTTGTCTATCGCGCCCAGGACCTGCCATGCCCCTTATCTACGAAGCCCGTGACTATGGAGCCGTAGGCGACGGCTCTACCGACGACACTCAGGCCATTCAAGCGGCTATCGATGCCGCCGCGCAGACAGGTGGTCAGGTTCATCTGGCCAAAGGCACCTACTTGATCACAGGGGACAGTTCTCAAAGTTCCAGCCCCGGCCTGCTGCTCAAAAGCGGTGTCACCCTGGAAGGCGACAGTACTGAAGCCACTCACCTTAAGCTGGCCGATGGCTGGAATCGCCCGCTGACCGGCCTGGTCGCCAGTGACTATAACGCCCATGACATCGGCCTCCAGAACCTTACCCTTGATGGTAACCGGGCGCACAACACCGGCCGTGTGGAGGGTTTCTCGACCGGCGCTGGCCCCTGGGACACTACGACCACAACCGGGGTCACCGTCAGCGGCGTGGCGTTTGTGAGTTTTAGCGGCAATGGTTTAAATGCCCAGCACGGCACCCTTGGGTTAAGCGTGACGGACAGCAGCGCCACCCATAACGGCCTGGATGGCTTTTTTGCAGACCTGGTGGCCAGCCAGCCCTATGTGGATGGCGGCGGTTTTACAGACAACGTCAGCCAAGGCAATGGCCGCAATGGGTTCACGGTGCTGCTGGACAACTACCGCACGACGCTGGCAGACAACGACGCTCTTGAAAATGGCGGGCGTGGCATTCTGGTTCAGGGCCAGCACGTGGAAAGCCTTGATCAGCGTGTCACCCTCACAGGCGGTGAGGTTGCCGATAATGGCGACGCAGGGATTGAACTCAAGCTCACTGACATCAACCGGGTGAGCGATATTCAGGTCCATGACAATGGGGCGGCGGGCATAGCCATTGTAGGCAGCAGCGCCAATACCATCAGCGGCAATGTGCTCTACAACAATGCTACCGAGCGCGGCAATGCCGAGGTGGTGATTCAGTCGTCTGATGATGCGGATGTCACCTCCGTAGATGCCGCAACGGGATCTGACATCTATAACAACATCATCAGTGGCGGCCATGCGGCCTATGCCGTCGCCGAGCGCAACGAAGACCTTACTGCATTCAATACGGCCCATGACAATTACCTCAGCGGGCTTGGTGCTGCGCCCTTCCTGCTGTACGGCACCGACAGTACCAGCTGGCGCAACGAAGGCCACTTGACCACTGTAGGCACGGTTCGTAATGACGTGCTCGCAGAGACCTACCCCTCCGATACCTTCATATACGGCCTGGCTGGCAACGATCGCCTGTTGGGCGGGCTGTATGCCGACACCCTGGAAGGCGGCGCTGGCAGCGACCGCCTGGCGGGCGGTGCGGGCGAAGACACCTTCCGCTATACGCAGCCTTCGGACAGCGTGCGTGGTGCCAGCGACCTGATCCTGGATTTCACCCTGGGCCAAGACAAGCTGGATGTATCCAGCCTGGGCTATACCGGGCTTGGCAGCGGCCACCAGGGCACGCTGCTGTTGAGTTACAGCGAGCGCCTGGACCGGTCCTACCTGCAGAGCCTGGATGCCGACAGCGAGGGTAACTATTTTCAGATCGCGCTGGCCGGTCATATCACCGGGTTGCAAGCCAGCGATTTTATTCCGGGGAGTGCCCCCACACCTGCGCCTTCGGCCAGCACATCTTTCAACGAAGCACCCCTTAGCTTTGAAGACTTTGCAATCGATACCCCTACCCCGGGGAACGACACCCTGATCGGGTATTTTTCAAACGATCGGCTGGACGGGTTGGCCGGTGACGACGTGCTGCGCGGGGATGCAGGCAATGACACCCTTGCCGGTGGGGCCGGGCGTGACACCTTGGACGGCGGCAGCGGCGATGACCGTTTGCTGGGAGGCACAGGCGACGATGTACTTGATGGCAGCGGCGGAGATGATCTATTGGCAGGGGGCGCTGGCCTGGATGTGTTGACGGGAGGCTCTGGCAAAGACACGTTTGTATTCACCGGTACCACTGACAGCCTGCGTGGCCATAGCGATGTGATCACTGACTTCGACGCTGGCCGTGATCAGCTAGACGTTTCCGTGTTGGGCTATACCGGGCTGGGCAACGGTCTGCAGCACACCCTGAAGCTGAGTTACAACGCCGCCAGCGACCGCACTTACGTGAAGGACTTCACACTCGGGGCGGACGGTAGCCGTTTTGAAGTGACACTGGCGGGGAACCATATCGAACTCACTGACGAGGCTTTTGTGTGGGCCCCTCCCATCCATGAACTGGCATTGCTAGGCGTTGCGTAAGCCTTTTTCCTCAAAGGTCGCCACTGCCTGTAGCGCAAGCACAGCAGGCGGGCGCTTTGAGCGTCAATACCGCCAGATCACATCCACAAACGCACGATGCATATAGCTGTCCACTTGGCTACCGTAGGCATCGCCTGGCTTGAACACACCACCGCGCAGGCGTACCAGCGCCGAAGGCTCGTCGATGGACTGGCTCAACGAAGCAGGCAACAGCCCTTGCTTGAAGTAGCGGGTGACCACCAGGTCCACTTCCTGGCCCAGGTCTTTTTCACCATCACGTAACGGCAGGCTGCTGGCCGATATCAGGTCGCCTGCGTCGTCATACTGGTTGTCATAGGCCGCCACACCGCGGCTGGTGATCCCTTTGTCCCCGTCCACCCGCCAGAAGCGGTGGTAGATCAGGCTGGCGTCGTAGTCTTCCTGCACGGTCAGGGAGCCGAACAGCGTGGCGGCCTGAAGGTTGGTGGCATCGCCTCGGAAGGCCTCGCCAAAGCGATGTACCCGGGAGTTGATACCGGTAAAGGTGGAGCGGTTGCTTTGCAGGCCATTCTGCGCATAGTCGCCACTGGCACGTGCGTAGGCACCGCCCACTTGCCAGCTAGGGTCCAGGCGCAAACGCAGGCCCAGGTCAGTGGCCCAACCGTTTACATCATCGTGGGTGGAGGCCTGGGCTGGCAGGTTGCCGTTTCTGTCCAGGCGGTTGGCCTTGTCCCTGTTACCTTCCAAGCCTGTCAGGCTGGCCCAGTAATTCCACGTGTTGGTGTTGCGGCGCGCGTTGTAGGCGCCGCTGCTGGCCTCGATGCCAAACCAGCTAAGGTCGCCATTTTCGGTCTTGTCCAGCGGATCCTGGGCCTGGCCCACCTGTGGGTAGTCCAAGCGGCCATTGTCGCGGGTATGGTGCGCCCTCACCCCTATCCATTGGCCGGGGTTCCACTGCCACGAGGCATCGGCAAACAGGTGGAGGCGGTCCTTGTCGGTGGGCGACAGCGCGTTCAGGTCGGTGCGGTAATCGCTGAAGCGTTGCGCGGTCCCCAGGTTGGCCTTCAGTAGCGTGGTGTCGAAGGTCCACGCCAGGGCCTCGATATTGGTGTCGCGCCACTGACCATCATCGTTGCGCAAGCGCTGGCGGCCAAACTTCAACTGTTCGCCTGGGTAGGGGGTAAGCCCTCGGTAACCCACCCAGAACTCCCGCAGCGCCAGGTAGCTTTTCTTGGGCTCACGGTCGCTATTGCTGGCCTGGGCCTGGGCGCTGGTGTCCTGCTGAAGCGTGTCGGTTTCCACGATATCCGTGGCCGTGACGGCTTGCCCCATGGCATAAGCGCTCCAGGCACCGCGCTGTGCGTAGGCCCAGGGGCGCACATCCAGGCCCAGGCCGTTCACGTTACCGTGGGCTGCCGTACCCAGGTCACGGTCACCATCCGACTGCGCTGTGGTTTTCAGTTCCAGGCCGAACTGGGTGCCGTCCAGTTCCGCTGCCGCCAGTGGCAGGCACCCCAGCACTGAACACCCGAGGCCGACGCTGGCCGTGACCCATTGTTTCATATCTATCTTCACCCCTGGTCTAGGCTTTGTACGGAAGGTGGCTGCGCTTGGCCATGCTGTGTCAAAAGCCAGCTCGGAATGCTCATTTACAACCAGTAAACCCGAGTGCGGGCCCAGTCCGCTTTCTCGCTGGCTTTTTCCTTGCCTGCGCGGCCCGGCCTGGCCTTCGCTCGCCGACCTTTCGTACAAACCCTTGTCTTTATTCGTCGCCCGATACCCCTCAGGCTGAGCGGCGGCGATAATAGCCCTCGGCCACTTTGGTGGATAGCCGGTTGTATCAATAAAGGAGCCTTTTTTATGAGTAGCGATACCGTATGGGCTTGGCCCCTGGCGCGCTTTCGTGATGCGCTGGCGGGGCTTGAACCCGTGCCCAGCTGTGGTGCCACTGCGGCGGTGTGCGGTGATCTTGGCCTTGCACTGGTGGCCATGGCCTTGGGCAAAAGCCACGAGCGCCAGGGCACACCTCAAACGCGCGCCTTGCTGGACGATGCTCAGCGCAGGCTTCCTCAGCTAGCGGCTCATGCCGATCAGGACATGCGTGCGTTTGGTCGCTTTATCCAGGCATTGCCCCATACGTCCGCTCAGGACCCGGACCGCCAACAGGCGGTGCGCCGCATGACCGAAGGCGCGTGCCAGGCGGCGGAGGATGCCCAGCAGGCTTTTGAGTTGGCAGTGGCCGCCCTGCCCCATGTGGCCGCAGGCCTGCAGTGTGATGTACGGGCAGGCGGCATGATGCTGCATGCCAGCGTGCAAGCCTTGTTGCTTAACGTGGCTGAGGACCTGCCTTTGCTTAGGGACGCGGCCGTGTGCGAGGCGATCAGGGCGCAGCACGCTGCGCTGTCCCAGCGAGCGTCCGCCGCCATGAGTGCTTTGTGCCCTTGAGCGGGCGTTGTGGGCTTAAGATGTCCGAATCAGTCCGCATTGGGTCCGGTGTGGGCCTCTGACGCATGGGCACAGTCCTTAAACTGACAGCGCACGGCCCCGTTACCAGACCCTCTAAGGAACTACCATGAGCCGCAGCGCTTTGCTTGTTATCGATGCCCAGGAATCTTTTCGTCATGCGACGTACTGGTCCGAAACTGACCTGCCCCACTACCTTGAGCGCCAACAGGCCCTGATCGATGGTGCGGTGGCGAAAGGCATACCGGTGATCCAGATTTTCCATAACGCGGTCCAAGGGCCCTTTTCCCCAGAGTCGGGCCATGTAAGGGCGCTTGAAGCCCTGAACATCAGCCCTGCGGTTACGTTCCACAAGCATTACCACAGCGCCTTGGCCGGTACGGGGCTGGGAGCCTGGCTTGCCCGACACGGCATCAGCCGCCTGCTGATCAGCGGAATTCGTACCGAGCAATGCTGTGAGACCACCGCCCGTCACGGATCAGACAGCGGGTTCGAAGTGGACTACATCAGTGAGGCGACCCTGACCTTCCCGATGACTCACGCGCGCAGTGGGCGCACCTACACCCCTGCGCAAATAAAGGAACGTACCGAGCTAGTGCTGGAGGGCCGGTTCGCACGCATCGCGACCGTGGCTCAGGCACTGGAGGGCTGACACGTTGAGCATTCCTGTGCTGTTCGTGCTGCTGCCTAACGTGCTGATGCTGGACCTTGCCGGGCCGGCAGAAGTATTGCGCCTGGCTTCCCAAGCAGCCGACGGCCCGGTGTTCGACTTGCAGTACGTGTGCCCTGTGCCTGAGGTGCGCACGTCGATCGGGCTACCCTTGAGTAACCTTGCTCCGCTGCCGGAAACCCTGGCACCGGACACCATGGTGGTGTTGCTGGGCGCCAGCGCGCCGTATGACGGCGGTCTGCGCCATGAAGCAGAACAGGCTGACGCGGCTGTGATCGCTTGGTTGCAGCGCACAGTAGCGCCTGCAGGGGTACGGCTGACCTGTATCTGTGCGGGCGCCATGAACGCGGCGCGCGCCGGGCTGCTCAATGGGCGCCACTGCACGACGCATCATTCGCTGTGTGACACCTTGCAGAGGTTGGCGCCTAACGCCAAGGTGCTGGAGGACAGGTTGTATGTGATCGATGGGCCTGTGAGCACCAGCGCAGGCATCACGGCAGGCATTGACCTGATGCTGCAGGTATTGACCACGTACGCCGGCCCGCAACTGGCCTGCGCCGTTGCCCGCAACATGGTGGTGTACCTGCGGCGCGCTGGCGCAGACCCGCAACTATCGCCCTGGCTTTCAGGGCGCAACCACCTGCACCCTGCGCTCCACCGTGTCCAGGATGCACTGGCAGCTCACCCTGCCGATGACTGGTCCTTGGAGCGTATGGCTACCTTGGCTTGTACCAGCAGCCGTCACCTTGCGCGTTTGTTTCAAACCTACACCGGCGCCAGTGCGCTGGACCACTTGCATCGGCTACGCCTCGCCTTGGCCAAGCAGCTGATTACCCACTCCTCACAAGGGTTGGAAACCATTGCCCAGCAGGCGGGTTTTGGTTCGGCCAGGCAACTGCGCCGCGTGTGGGCCCGATACGACCCGGTGCCCCCTTCCGCTTACCGCTGACACTCCCGCAGTTGCCACCTGCCTGCCTGCACCGCCTACCCCATGGAACTACCGCCGTAGACACCACCCTAATGCCCCACGATCTGCCAGCACAGCGCTGGTCTACGCTTGAGGATGGTGCATTTCAATGGTTTCAAACACCCTTACGCCCGCTACTGGGCAACATGCGGAGCAACGTGCTAGTGCGGGCAGGTTGATCTTTATTTCGGTGCTGGTGGCGACCATGGGCGCTCTTGCGTTCGGGTACGACACAGGGATCATTGCAGGCGCGTTGCCCTTCATGACCCTGCCCATCGACCAGGGCGGGCTGGGTTTGAACCCCGTCACCGAAGGCCTGGTCACGGCAGCCCTCATCATCGGTGCAGCGGTAGGTTCGCTGGCCAGTGGTTATTGTTCCGACCGCTTCGGTCGGCGGCTGACCCTGCGCTTGCTGTCTGTGCTGTTTATCGCAGGCGCCTTGGGCACTGCCCTGGCCCCGGACATCAACCTTATGATTGCCGCTCGGTTCGTCTTGGGCGTCGCTGTCGGCGGCGGGTCGGCTACCGTGCCGGTGTTCATTGCCGAAATCGCTGGGCCGTCTCGGCGCGCGCGGCTGGTCAGTCGTAACGAGCTGATGATCGTCAGCGGCCAGCTGCTGGCGTACGTGCTTAGCGCCGTAATGGCGGCCGTGCTGCACACCCCTGGTATTTGGCGCTACATGCTGGCCATTGCCATGGTGCCTGGCGTGCTGCTGTTGATCGGTACGTTCTTCGTACCCGCCTCACCGCGCTGGCTGGCGTCCAAGGGCCGCTTTGACGAAGCCAAGGACGTCTTGCAGCAATTGCGCGACACGCCTGAGGCGGCCCAGCGTGAAATCGACGAAATGAAAGCCCAGGACGAGCAGGCACGTCACCGCCCCAAGGCGCGCGAGCTGTTGCGTCAGCGCTGGGTGATCAAACTGCTGTTTATCGGCATTGGCCTTGGCTTCACTGCGCAGCTGACGGGCGTGAATGCCTTTATGTATTACACGCCTATCATTTTGAAGAATACCGGTATGGGCACCAACGCTGCGCTGACCGCCACCATCGGTAACGGTGTGGTGTCTGTGATTGCAACGCTGCTCGGGATCTGGGCGATTGGACGCTATGGCCGTCGCCATTTGCTGATGACCGGGTTGGTGGTGGTGATCCTGATGCAGGCAGCCCTGGGGTGCGTGCTCCAGTTCATGCCTCAGAACCTGACCCAGAGCTACACCGCCCTGGCGTGTATTCTGGTGTTCCTGCTGTTCATGCAAATGTGCATTTCGCCCGTGTACTGGCTGCTCATGTCCGAGCTGTTCCCCGTGCAGGTACGAGGCCTGCTGACCGGTACGGCGGTGTCGTTGCAATGGCTGTTCAACGCATCAGTGGCCTTTACGTTCCCGCTGGCGATTTCAGCGCTGGGCAACCCTACGTTCTTCGTATTTGCGGCCATTAACATCGGCTCGCTGATCTTTGTGTTCTTCTGCCTCCCGGAAACCAAAGGGAAGTCGCTTGAACAGATCGAAAAACATATGAAGCGAGAACTGTAGCCCTCCTTACGGTGCGCGCCGGCCAACAGCCGGTGCGCAATCGTCCTAATCCTGTTGTTGGCCCCAGGTTTTCCACCGCAAAGGTGACGAATGCCCGATGGGTTACCGTCAAGTTCCCTACTTTTCTGCCGATAGACCATACGCAGCTCTTTGCATGTCTCCAGCGAGAACTTTGGATGGACACCCTATCACCCAGTGACCGCGCCTACGTGCTGCAGCATGCTACGACGCAGTTCTGGATGCATATCGTCCCGATTGTAAGAATGGCGTTTGCCATTCACGGGGCCCTGTTTCTGCTATTTCTAGCCCTTGGCGTAACCCCCTTACTGATTGGTAATGGCCTGAGCTTGGTGAGTTATGTGCTATCCCTGAGATTCATCGGGCAAAAGCGCTTTGAGCTCGCAGGCTTTTTGATCAGCATGGAGATCATTGCCCATGCGGCACTGGCCACCTGGGTGCTGGGTTGGGACAGCAACTTCTATTTCTACCTGTTCTGTATCGTTCCGCTGCTGACCTTCAGTTTCCAGGGGGCGCCCATCAGGCGCCTTTCCCTGAGCTTTTCCATTCTGGTCGTCGCGGTGGGCGGCTTCGCGCTTCGTGACCACATCGGCAGTACGTATGGCATCAGCCCAGGCGTACTGAATGCGTTTGGCATCATCAATACGTTTATAGCCATCTGCCTGCTCTTTCAGGCCACGGGCCTGCTGGTAGGGTACGCACTGTCCATGCAAATGCTGCAATTTCATAGCGCAAACCGGGACAGCTTGACCAACCTGTACACGCGACGGCGCATTCTTCAGCAGGTACGACAATTGCCCTCATCTGTTCCGGTCTCCCTCGTCTTGTTGGATATAGATCATTTCAAGCAGATCAACGACAAGTACGGGCACGATGAGGGTGATTTGGTATTGAAATGGGTGGCTCAGGTAATTACCGATAGCGTTCGGGACACCGACATGGCGGCGCGCTGGGGTGGAGAGGAGTTTCTGTTACTGATGCTGGATACCCCCGCTGCCGATGCCCGCCACGTGGCCGAACGTATTCGTCAACAGCTGCAGGACACAGCCATGTGCCACACGGTGACAGTCACCCTGGGCATCGCCCAGCTTCGGCCAGGAGAAGCGTTCAGCGAGGGGTTCAACCGAGCCGACCGCGCCTTGTACGCCGGCAAGCGCGAAGGGCGGGATCGGGTGGTCATGGCTGGCTAGTTCAAGGCGGGCTTTGAAGGAGATGTTGGCGTTCGACCCTGTACAAAGTTGATAGGCACCATCTCAATTGATACGCACGAACACCTTCAATAGAGCCCACGCACATAAAGAAGAGCTTTTCTGATGACGACACGCTACGGATTTGCAGACGAATCCTGGGCATCGATCGCAGACCTTCTCTCTGCACCCCTGAATACCTGGCTTTGCGTACGCTGTTTTTTGACAGCGCCTGGGCTGAAAAATAGGCACAGCGCCGGCGGCGTAGCCGATGGGACTGATGGTGTGAACTGTTAATACTCGGCGGTTTCAGAAGCTGAGTGCAACACCGCTCTATTGAGTTAAAGGCGGGCTTTCACGATGCTTGGCCATCATCTGCGTCATCATTTCGATTGGGCATTTGTAATCAAAACGTTGGCGCGGTCGAAT
>Ga0268349_1000182_pt1 | contig 11809 bp, 9 predicted proteins | sample G5R2_MAIN_18SEP2_FD_190164 | JGI IMG/M metagenome (GOLD analysis project Ga0268349, IMG submission 190164) | Phyllosphere microbial comminities from switchgrass, GLBRC, Michigan, United States - G5R2_MAIN_18SEP2017_LD1 | ecosystem: Host-associated > Plants > Phyllosphere > Phylloplane/Leaf...
AAGGATGCAGCGGTGATTGCGGCGTTGGGCGAAGCACTGGCAGGTTCGAACCGCCCACTGCTTATAACGTCCAGCACCGCCATGGGGGCGCCGAGTCACGGCCAACCCGCAGATGAGGACTACTTCGATCCCCAGCATGCCTACCCGCGCGTGGCCTCGGAGTTGGCAGGGGAGCGACTGTTACAAAAGGGCGTCAACGTTGTGGTGGTGCGGCTTTCGCAAATCCACAACCCTGTCCGACAAGGCTTGGTGACCGAGGTCATTCGGCATGCACGGGAAGTGGGGTACTGCGCCTATGTCGACAGCGGTCTCAACCAATGGTCTGCCGCGCCCTTGCACGACACTGCACGGTTGTATCAGCTGGCCCTTGATCACCACCAGCCAGGAGCCCGCTACCACGCCACGGCGGAAGGCGGCATTGCTTTTCGGGCGATTGCCGAAACTATCGCTGCCGGCCTTGGCGTCCCTGTCCAGGCGTTGCCGGCCAGCGAGGCCGCGGCAACGCTTGGTTGGCTGGCTACGTTCGTAGGTGAGGACATGAGCAGTAGCAGCATAAAGACCCGCGCACGGCTAGGCTGGCAGTCAAACGGCCATGGTTTGCTGGCCGATATTGACAAGTGCCTCAACCCCTGACTAGGCGCCAGGGGGGAGTCAGGGCCTGCGAAGGCGTGCCATGCTCAGCGCATCTACATAAGCGCCATCGCGCACAGCGTAATCCCGCAGTCGGCCTTCAACGTCGAAGCCGAATCTTTCGTACAGGCCGATAGCAGCCTCATTGTCGGCAAACACCGTCAGCTCTACCCGCCGCAGGTTCATCCAGTCATCGGCGACCGCCAGCGCGGCCGCCATCAGCTGGGCGCCAATGCCTTTGCCTTGCCAGGCCGAGGCAACGCCCATACCAATGGTGCCCACATGGCTCTGGCGGATACGTGAGTACTGTTCAAGGCTGATGTTGCCCACTACTTCACCTTGGTGCAGCGCCACCAGCGGTATGCGCCGGTCGGTCGTGGCTTCCAAGCGTTTGCGCCACACGTCAATGGATTGATAAGGCATTTGCAGCACCTGGCGGCATACCGCTGGGTCGCGGTACAGCTGAGTGATGCCGGCCAAGTGCATCGCTTGGAGGGGTTCGATAGCGATATCGGGCAGGGAAACAGACACTGCGGTTCATCCTTTGAAAGGGCAGGTGGGCCAGCATACCCTTGGTAGAGCGTGCCAGTCTTCTGGATCCTTTCTACAGCCGTTGCTGAACGCGCATTGGGCGAGCCTGTTACCGAAGCGGTGATCAGCGTACCGGCCTATTTCAGCGACGCTCAACGCAAAGCGACCCGTATTGCTGGGGAGCTGGCCGGGCTCAAGGTAGACAAGCTGATCAACGAGCCTACCGCTGCAGCCTTGGCTTACGGGCTGGAGCAACGTGGGGGAAGAAGCCACTTTCCTGATATTCAACGGCACTGGCTTCGCCGAGACGCCCTGCTTGGCATAGCTGCCGTAGTAGGCGCTGCGGCGGCCATGTACCTAAGTATGCGAGGCTAGCGGCTGACAGTGAAACCAGTGAAACCGCGGGTGGCCGATCACTGATCCCGCGCTTCACTTGGCGTGCCGCAGGGCCATAACCGACCTGTGTAGGTCACGATAGGCCCGAGCACAGGCATGTTGATTTCTATATTGAAGCAGAAGGCGCCTGCAGCCTCCGCCTCGTAGCTTCTGCCCGACGGCAACAGCGCGCGGGGCATTGGAATGCCAGCCAGGTACCAGTGTGTTGGAACGAACAGCAACGTGTCGCCTTCAATCACCAAGGCCAGTGCAAAGGTCGCCAGGCCGAAGCGTTCCATCAGCCAAATGTCGCCCTGTTCCCGTTTGACCCATTGCACCGTGGCCAAGGTGTGCGCGCCGAAACATCGTACCCACCGCTCGATACCCGGTTCTGGCGAACAGCTAAGTGTTACCGGAATGTTGTTGCCGGCCTTGGGAAACCTGAACAGGTTGGCGGCGAGCCGTGCAACCAGGCCCGAGCCACGCGAGACATCAGCCGTACCCTCCCATTGCTGGGCTGTTTCCCCTTGATGCATAGCCTTCAGGCAGGGCGAAAGGGTGTCGAACGCTGGGCCGAGCACCTGCCGATACAGCGACGTGGCTGAACTGCTTGAAGAAGCCTGCGTACCGCGTGTAGTGCGTTTAGCCATTGGCCATTTCTCTTGCTCCGGTTCCCTGCTCACGTGCCCGTGAAGTTAAGCGCATAAACGCCTCAAGATTGCTGTGCCAGGCCGATACCACGAGAAGGCAGACCCTTTTTCTCGCACAGGAACGTCGAGACATGATTATCCGTCGTCTTAACCTCGCCCCTCGGGCCTTTATATTTTTCTCGGCCATCGTAGCAATTGTGCTGGCCTTGGGCGGCCTTTCCGTTTTTGAAATGAAAAAGCTCTACAACGCTGAGCAGGACGTGGAGACCAACTGGACATTGGGTATCCGCTATGCCGGCCAGATGCACAGTGGAATGTTGCGGTTGCGGCTGGAAAGCCTGCGCGGGGCGACCACGTCCGATGAAAAGCTGCGTCAGCAGACCGTTGCTGCTTTTCCAGGCTATCGCGCTGCCTTCATGAATGCCGTCAAGCAATACGAAACCACAGTATCGGGCGACGACGATCAGGCGCTGTATAACGCCATACGCACCAGCGCTGCGAGTTATGACCAACTGCTGAACCAATTTGAACCGCTGTTGCGAAATGGCGATAGCACCGCTGCGGCTGCACTGATCAACACCACCATTCGGCCCCTCACTAACGAGCTGGAAGGGCAGATCGACAGCCTGGTGGCCTTGAATGACCACGGCGCTGCGGCGGCTGGCAAGGCAGCCGGTGCGGTCTACACCTCTAGCCGCGCCTGGGTGATAGGGCTGATTGTTGTAGCGGTGCTGGCCACCATTGTACTGGCCGTGTTGCTGGTCCGTAGCATTACTAAGCCCATTGCAGAGGCTGTCGCCATCGCCCAACGCATTGCTCGCAAGGACCTCACCGAGCAGATCGAGGTGGTGGGGCAGGACGAAGCCGCTAGTATGCTAGCCGCACTGGTACAGATGCAGGGTAATCTGCGCCAAACCATCACCCATATATCTGACAGTTCGGCCCAATTGGCTGCGGCTGCGGAAGAAATGACAGCGGTCACCGAAGATGCCAGCCGCGGGCTGCTGCGGCAGAACGATGAGGTTGATCAGGCAGCCAGCGCCGTTACCCAGATGAGCTCGGCGGTCGATGAGGTCGCGCGCAATGCTGCCGAGGCCGCGGCTGCCTCTGCCCATACCCAGTCATTGACCAATGAAGGCCTGGGCAAGGTCGCGCAGACCCTCACTGCCATTCAAGCGCTGGCCACTAATGTCGGGAGCACCAGCACGCAGGTTCAGATGTTGTCTACCCGTGCCAAAGAGATCAACACCGTGGTGGAGGTGATCCGCTCCATTGCCGAACAGACCAACTTGCTGGCCTTGAACGCGGCCATCGAGGCGGCGCGTGCCGGTGAGCAGGGCAGGGGGTTTGCCGTAGTGGCTGACGAGGTACGTGCGTTGGCTCACCGTACGCAGCAGTCTACGCGTGAGATCGAGCAGATGATTGGTTCCATTCAGGCCGACTCCGTACAAGCCGTCCAGGCCATGGAGCATAGCCAAGCGATGGCTACCAGCTCTTCCACTGTGGCCCAGCAGGCCAGCACCGCCTTGGGCCAGATCTCGGACTCCATTAACCTGATCAATGAACGTAACGTGCTCATTGCCACGGCCGCCGAGGAACAGGCTCAAGTGGCCCGTGAGATTGACCAGAACATTATCAGCATTCGTGATTTGTCTACCCAGAGTGCTGCGGGCGCCAGCCAGACGGCCATCGCCAGCGGTGAGGTGTCCAACCTGGCCACCGGCCTGACCCGCGTGGTGGGAGAGTTCAACCTCTAGGTGGAGGAACATCCTGTTGGAGCCCCAGCTTCAGCGCTTCTGAGACGTACTGCTGGAGCTCCACAGGGTTACGAATTGCTTTTTCCAAGCCATTTATTCCAGCAATGACCTGGCGCCCAGACCGGGCGGCTACCCATGCGGTCAGGGTATCGCCTACCAGAGGGTGTGCAAACTGCACCAGGGGAATACGCAGGCGACCCGCGGCGCCTTGGTGCAGGTCGCCCTCAGCGGCTGATGAAGGCGTTGAATAGGTGAGGCCTGCTTTGTCCAAGGTGTCGGTGATGTGCTGTAGCTCCGCGCGCGTGCTCTCAGTGGGTGTCGGCTCGTCAGGGCCCGGTATCAGGAAAAGGGTCACCTGGGTTTGATCGGACATTTAGATGCTCCTTCTAGCGTCCGGTAAGGTGTGGCCAGGCTAACAGAACCCGGTGTGCGAAAAGCTGAACTGCTGCCGGAATGGCATACCTAACGTGTGTACGCCAATAAGCGTTTCGCTAAAAGCCTGTCGGTCAGGCTACAGCACGCGCTGTCTATGATGTGAAAGGAAGAGAGCCATGACAGACCCACGTAACGTTGCACACGACAAGAAAGTACAGCAGGAAAAGAAGAATCACGGTGAGGAAATCGCGCCGGGTGCAGAGCATGCGCCACAACCTGGTCAGAAGCCTGCCATGAAGCATGATGAAGACAAGGAAGGCGAAGACGAGTAAGCGAAAGGCTAGCGCCTGTCGCTGGCGGGGCCCAAGGCCCCGCCTAACTGCCCCGTTGGCTTGGCGAGCGAGGGGGATCAGGCAGGTTGCTTGTGCAGCAGGTGGTTCACCTTGGCCTCGAACACATCCAGCAGCCAAGGTTTGGGGAGCACGTGAGCCCCTGGGGGCAGGCTGTGTTGGCTAGTACCCAAGTAACCACTGCACACCAGCACCGGCACCTCCGGTGCGTTGCTGAAAGCATCCCAGGCCAGGTCGTGCCCTGTGGATTGGCCAGGCGTTGTTAGGTCGGTCAGTACCAGGTCCCAATTCCGTCCCGGCTCTGCAAACAGTACGCGGCCTTCGTCAGCCGTGGACGCGGAAACAGGGTGCAGGCCGATGTCCATCAGTACGTCACAGATAAGATCGCGCAAGACAGGATCGTCCTCTACAACCAGCACATGATTTAAATGTGTCATAAGCGTCAGGTAATGTTCAGGGCGTGGTACAGCTATAGAGCCCCGTTTGGGCTAAAAGGTCGCGAACATCCGCCAAACGGGCGCTTTGTAGAAGAATTAGTGGATAACTTGTACGTTTCAATTCTTTTTGTACAGCTTTGGCGCGGCGAATTGAATCGGGTGTATGGCAGGGCGGTAGCGCTTAGCGCGCATGTACCCTACCGGTGACTTGTCCTCAAGCGCTGGTCTCGTACGGCGTCAGTCTGCAGCCTGGCTGGAAAACTGCTCTACGGCCGCGACTACGCTATTGGCACCCTGCTGAATCTCCTTGATCACCTCGTCGGCATCACTGGCCAGCGACAACGCAGCCTCGGCCTGCTGCTTGCTGTGCCCGATCATGCTGACGGCGCTGGAGGCCAGAGCCTGGTTTTTCTTGACCACATCCACGATCTCGCCAGTGGCCTGGGTGGTTCGGGAGGCCAGTTGCCTTACTTCGTCCGCAACTACTGCGAACCCGCGGCCTTGTTCCCCGGCGCGTGCTGCCTCGATGGCCGCGTTCAGGGCCAGAAGGTTGGTCTGGTCGGCGATGCTGCCAATGGTCTTGACGATGGTACCGATCACTTGGCCCTGGGCGTCCAGGGCTTTGATGCCTTGGGTGGCGTCTTCCATGAGCGTAGACAACTGGTTGAGCACAGTGACCGTGCTCTGGATGACCTCACGCCCTTGGCGGGCACTGGTATCGGTGCGCAGCGAGGTGTCATGGGCCATGTCTGCCGCCTCCGAAACAGCACGCTCCCGGTTCACTTGGTCTGTAATCACAGTGGCGAACTTGACGATTTTATATAAGGTGCCATTGGCATCCAGGATCGGGTTGTAAGACGCTTCCAGCCAGATCTCCCGGCCACTTTTGTCCACCCGGCAAAACCGGCCCGCTACGTAGATACCGCGCCGCAAGGTATCCCAAAACTGCTCGTACTTGGCCGACTGGGCTTCTTCCGGCAGGCAGAACATGCGGTGGTGCTTGCCCTGGATCTGCGGCAGCGTGTACCCCACCCCGTCCAGGAAGTTCTGGTTGGCCGTGAGCACGATACCGTCCAGGGTAAATTCAATCACTGCGGTAGAGCGCATCAAGGCGCCCACCAAGGCTTCGTTCTCCCTGGAGGCTTCAATGGTGCGTGTCAACACGCTGGAGTACAACATGACGCGTTCGGCACGCCCGTCCTTGCGCGAAAACGGTATCACCAGGGTTCTCAACCACACATGGCCGCCTTCACGGCGAGACAGCCGAAGGGTGCCGCTGAAATGCTTGCCCTCGGCAATGGCATCCAGCGCCCTGCGCTGGTGCACATCATTGGCCAGTTCAGGCGGCGTGAGCTCGCGAAAGGGCCGCCCGCTCAATGCCGCCTTGGTATAGCCCAATTCCTGTTCGAACAGCGAGTTGGCATCCACAATGGCGCCGTTCTCGTCCAGGGTCACGGCAACTGTTTCACGATCCAGGGTTTCCTTTACGTGCTCCAGTGCTGCGAGCCGTTGTTCCAGGCTGTGGATCTTGTCTTTAAGGCGAGCATTGAACATGACGGCGGCTCAAGGGAGGGTGATGTCTAGCTATCGGCCCGGCCTCGTTTACCTTGAGCGCAATCTATCTGTTAATCCAATTAATGCACTCAAGCCGCAGAACCCTCCGCTGTGCTCTGCCCGATCAGCTCTACCGTTTGTTCATGGTGCACCGGCGCGAAGTAGAAACTGTTTGGCGTAAGCCCGGCGACTTGGTCGCCTACCAGGGTGACTTGGAAAGAGCGGCCTTGGTCATCCGCCGTAAAGTTGCGCACATAGGTGCGGTCCAATGCAGCGCTGTAGCTGACGTTGAGCGTGGTGCCGGTGCCGTCGCCCAGGCTGGTAAAGCCCAGATCTTTTACATAGAGGGCGTCCATGCTCTGGCTGTAATCGGTGATCAGGTCCGAATGGCTTTGGGTGGCGGTGCGGTAGCTGTCTTCCAGGCGGTTGAATATGAACAAGTCGCCACCGCTACCGCCTGTCAGCCGGTCGGCCCCGGCACCCCCTGTCAGCTGATCCATGTTGGCACCACCGTCGATACGGTCATTACCAGCACCTCCATTGATCACGTCCCGGTTGTTGCCGCCTACCAGCACATCGTTACTTTCAGTACCGGTCAGGGTGTCACGGTAAGGGGGCAAGCTGTCCAGCACCTTAGTGCCAGGAACCAGGGCGAAGTCGATGCCGGTCAGTTGCAGGCCATTCACCTGGTTGCCGTTCACCGCCACTTCAAAGTGGCCCCCCTGATTGTCCTGTTCCTTGGAGTACAGCCGGGTGAGGTCGTGAGCGCTGTCGTAGGCCAACGCGAGCGTAGTGCCTGTGCCGTCCCCCAGGCTGGTGAACCCTAGCCGGCTGACGTCAATGCGGTCGGAGGCGTTGAGGTCGAAGTCGGTGATCAGGTCCCGGCCTTGGGTACCGCCAGATCCGGTAACAATACTGTCCCCCAGCGCACTGAACAGGAAGGTATCGGCCCCTGAGCCACCGCTCAAGCGATCACCGCCAGCACCGCCATCCAAGCGGTCATCGCTGCCTAGGCCAGAGAGGGTGTCGCGCCCAGCACCGCCCACCAGGGTCTCTTCACCGTGGGTAGTGCCCTTGAGCGTGTCGGCGCCGTCTGTGCCCGCGATCAGTGTCTGGAAATTGGCTGCTGTGAGCTGCGCACGGTAATCGCCTTCCAGGCCCACCTCGAACCGGTGGCCTTGGGCATCGGCGTCATAGTTCTTCAGGTAGGTGATGTTCTTGGCCGCGTTATACACCACGGCCAGGGTGCCGTTGTGGCCGTCACCTAAGCCAGTGAGGCCCAGCCCGGCTACGTCGAGTTTGTCCGTGGTCACGTTGAACTGGGAAATTCGGTCGGCATGGCTGCTGGAGGCATCGCGGTAACTGTCGTCTACCGTGTCGTAACGGAAGGTGGTCGTGGTGGTGTAACGCTCACTTGGCAAAGTGCCCGACAGTCGGTCGATGCCGCTGCCACCTACGAGTACGCCATGGCCCACGCCCGAGGACAGGTAATCGTCGCCATCACCGCCGTAGATCACTCGGTTGTTGAAGTTGAAACCATTGTAATAATCGATGAAGTCATCCCCGGCGGTGCCAGTGGTGTAGAGAGTCCGCTCATTGGCCAGCAGCAGACTGTCTTCCCCTGTCAATTGAGGGGCGGTGAGGCTCGCGCCAATGTAATTGTCTTCTATACGCGTAGCGTTGCTACTGCCGGTTTCCTGTACCACGGGCCCCAGTACGGATTTTTCGCCGGAACGCTCGTCCAGGAATTGGTTACCGCGCACTAGCGTGCCCGTACTGTCTTGCAAACCTATGGCCTGTAACTGGTTCAGGTTGCCATAGGTCTCGAACGTATTGTCGATGACCTGCGTACCCTGCGCGTCTACGGCTTGCAACGCTGCCCCGCGGGCGCTGGTGCTCAGGGCGACCTGCTCAACCACGGCGCCGACTGTACCTTGCAGGTGAACGCCATCCAGGCCGTTGGACGATACTTGGCCGCCAATCAGTGAACCTGCCGCACCGGTGGCATCACCTTCGAAGGCCACACCATGGCCTTTATTAGCGGTGATGTAGATGTCCCGTACGCTGAGCGGCCCGGTGACCGTTACCCCGTTCCCACCATTGTCCCTGCTTGTGATGTCAGTGACTTGGCTGTTCACCAATCCAGAAGCGATGACGCCATCGAGGTTATTGTCGGAGATGTACCCGCCGTTGACCCTCACTTGGCTGCCGTTGCCTCGCAAGTCCAGCCCATAGCCGGACATCTGCGCGGCCTGCACCTGCTCCAGGGTCACATCAGTGCTGTCGCCCAGCACGAAGCCGCTGACTTCGCCCGTATTATGGGTGCGGTTGCCATCCAGCCGTATAAAGGCCATACCGGTATGGTCACCCACGCTGCGTACCAAGGCGTCCGTGGTGCTGGCGCCGCTGGCCACTTTCAGGGTAGAGGGGTTTGTATAGCCACGTGCCCCTTCCAAGGTAACGTTGTCCTTGAGCAATAGGGCGGCGCCACCTTCGGCAGCGCTGACCAGGTAGTTGCCACCTGTGAGGTAAACCGTGCCGCCACCCGACGCCGCTGCAGCATCGATCGCTGCCTGAAGGGCCTGGGTGTCGTTGGTGCGTCCATCACCACGTGCGCCAAAATCACTTGCATTGAAATCGGTCATCGGTTTTTCCTGGTAGGTGTCAGCAAAGTGGTTAACGTGTAGGACACGTCATTTCCAAAACGCGCTGTAACGGTTTAAGGCTTGCGGCCCAAGGGTAGCAAGGGATAAACGAATCGGCGCGTGCGTGTGTCGATTTCGCTGTCATTCGTCTCGGCCTCATGAAAACCGCAGCCTTGCAGCACGCGCCGTGAGCCAATATTTTCGTTAAAGGCCCAGGCTACGAGCGTTTGTAGCGCCCAGCGCACCCGCGCCTGGTGCATCAGATGCTCGAGCGCTAACGTGGCCAACCCCTGGCGAGTGGCTTGCTGGGCAATGCGGTAGCCCACTTCGGCCTCGCCGGTTGCGGGGTCAATATTTTTAAGGTTGGCACGCCCCACGATGTCGCCCTCATGGTTACAGAGCACGAACGGGTGCCAAGTGCCTGCCGCCAGGCCTTGGAGGTAGGTGTCGATGTGATCGGCCACGCCCTGAAGAGAATAGAACGAGGGCGGGCGAGCCTCGATATGGGCGTCGAACCAGGCGCGATTGGTGTGTTCGAACGCCAGCAGTGCGGGTGCGTCGGTGTATTGCAGTTCGCGAATGTAGACCTTCTCGACCATCCTTTGGCCTCCCTTAGCCCCTACATTTTTGCAAGCGCATGGCATGCGATACGTTCCCCGCCTTCGCCTTCGGCTACGACCGGTCCCACAACGGGCCCCTGTAGGAAGCTGGCGAAGCCTGCAAACCTGGGCCAGCAGCTAACGCACTATACCTTCCCGGCCTTCGTCTTCGGCTACGACCAGTCCCACAACGGCCGTGCGCAGCAGGGCTCCTGTAGGAAGCTGGCGAAGCCAGCGAACCGGGCACAGCAGGTAAACGCAGGGTATGTTCCCGGCCTACGCCTTCGGCTACGACCGGTCCCACAACGGGCCCCTGTAGGAAGCTGGCGAAGCCTGCAAACCTGGCTCAGTAGGTAGCAGGCTTCTCTTTTTAGACCGCTAGGTCGCTGGCATGCAAGGCGGTCACACCCACTAGCTTGATTTCGAACTCCGGCGTGGCGTCGGCGTTTACGCTGCCATATAGCACGCCGTTTTCGAAGCGCAGCTGGCCGGTGGCGTCGCTGGTGCTGAAAGCGCCGGTGCCAATGAACGTGAAGCTTTCATGGGCCTCGGTGGCACTGTTGGCGTCCACACCAGACAGGTCCAGGGTATCGCCCTCTACGGACTTGAAGCCGTACACAGTGTCGGCCTGAATGCCCAGCCCCAGGTCACTCAGCGCTTTGAACAGATAGGTATCGGCACCGCTTCCGCCGGTCAGCGCATCTGCGCCGGCACCGCCGATCAATACGTCGTTGCCGGCACCGCCGTTGAGGGTATCGTTGCCATCGCCGCCGTCCAGGGTGTTGGCGCCGCCACTGCCAGTAAGGGTGTCACCGAACTGGCTGCCGATCAGGTTTTCGATGTACTTGAGCGTGTCCAGCCCGGCACCCTGGGTATTCTGCTGGGCGGTGGTGCTCAGGCCCACGGTCACCCCGGCCAGGGCGGTGGCATAGGACACGGTGTCGTTGCCATCACGGCCATCGAGCACGTTGTTGCCTGCGCCTGACACCAGCAGGTTGTCCAAGGCATTGCCGATGCCGTTGGCAGCCAGGTCGGTATTGATGACCAGGTTCTCCACGTTGGCCGTCAGGGTATAGGTGGCCAGGCTGCTGTACACCGTATCGTTCCCGCCGGTGATCACGTTGGTATTGGTCTCGATCACGCTGTCGTCGGCATTGTCCACGTAGTAGGTGTCCGAACCGTCGCCGCCCGTGAGGCTGTCTGCGCCAGCGCCGCCGTCCAGTACGTTGGCGGCCGCATTGCCAGTAATGAAGTTGCGCAGTTCGTTGCCGGTGCCATCGATGGCCGAAGGGCCAGTGAGCACCAGGTATTCCACGTTCGCGCCCAGTGTCCAGCTCACGGAGGCCTTGACCGTATCGATCTGAGAACTGGCGCTGTTAGTCTCGATCACCACGTCTTGGGCATTGTCCACGATGTAGGTGTCTTTGCCGTCTCCGCCGCTCAGGGTGTCTGCGCCCAGGTCGCCGTCCAGGGTATCGTTCTGGGCGCTGCCCACCAGTGTGTCGTCCTGGTCGGTGCCGCGGATGTAACCCCCCACCTGGCTGGCTGCCTTGTCATAGATGTCTTGGACGGTGGTGTTGTCGTCAGGGTTGCCCTGATAGCCCAAGTCGCCGGCAATGTAGTCGGCCAGGCGCTGGCCCACGATCTCAGCAGACCCTTCATGCAGGTGCCACACATCGTCCGGGTAGGTGATGGGGTCCACTTCCTGGCGCAACGGCAGGTCGCTGTAGTCCACGGCCAGCAACACGTCGCTGCGCTCGGCGGCAATGGCCTGTTGAGCGGCGCGCACGGCTTGTACGCCATTGAGCACGGAGGCGATGGTGGCCTCGTCGAAGCCCCGAACGCGTGCGCCGTCGGCATCGTAGTGGCCGGTTTCCATCAGGTACACCTTGAAATCGCCCAACTG
>Ga0268349_1000183_pt1 | contig 11802 bp, 14 predicted proteins | sample G5R2_MAIN_18SEP2_FD_190164 | JGI IMG/M metagenome (GOLD analysis project Ga0268349, IMG submission 190164) | Phyllosphere microbial comminities from switchgrass, GLBRC, Michigan, United States - G5R2_MAIN_18SEP2017_LD1 | ecosystem: Host-associated > Plants > Phyllosphere > Phylloplane/Leaf...
CCCGACCACTCTACGCCTGCACAGGCGGCGGCCAGTTCGCCAACCCCCAAACACACCTCCGCCCCCGTGATGCCAAACAAGCTGTTGCTGGGCGACCGCCCGATACGGGTAGGCAGCATCGATCCGCCACCGGGCGACGACGGTGTCTGGATAAAACGCACACTCGCCATAGCGCTGGTACCCACCGGCGATTCGGCCCGAATCGACACGCCGCCCGAGTACAAAGGCATCACCTGCAAAGGCGACCAATGGCACGGATACCCCGCCAACCGCCTGCCCGATGAGCCAGACGCGCCGTTGAACCCTTCGTATATGCGTGTGTTGGTGAGTGCCAGTGGCCACTTGAAATTCATCGCGGAACGCCAAGCCGCAAAGGGGTTCAACGAGCATAAGCAGGAGGCCCTTGTCTCTTTGATTCACGCGCCGACGTTAACGAACCTGCCGAATAAAGCGCTGGCCACTATCGTTGGATACGCTGCACCCAACATACCCGAAGACCTCAAACCGGGCCAATCGGACGCCGATGTGCCAGAGACAATGAAAGAGCTGCGCAAGGTAAACAAACGGCTCCAACAGGCCGTCGTGGGAACGATGACGACGAAGCAAAATTTCTACGTGGGCGCCGGGCATGAACTTCACTTGGATGGGGGCGTCAGCCGCAAACACATCGAAGCGCTGGCGACCCGTGATCCTGTACAACAGTCGCTCGTGTACCGTAACCATAACTTCGTCAAATTGATGGGGTATGGGCTATCTCACGCCGATATCGTGAATGCGTCGGGCCTCGAGGAAACCGCGCTAAAAGCGCTTCACGAACATGGTGCAAGGCTCAGAGACCTAGGTTTCAAGGGCTCCGACATCGTGACGCTGGCCGCCAAGCCAGAACGATTGGCGTTTTTTGCCCGCCATGCCGCGGCACTGAAACCTCTGAACCTCCCGGTTCGAGTGCTCGACCGAATCGCTGGCGCGCCCAGTTCACCTCAAGCGGCCGAAGCGCTGCAAAAACCTATGGGTGCCTTGGCGGCCAATGCCTTCGCGACGTCAATGGCTGAAGAGATCTTGAACAGATCCACGAATTTCGGACAAGGCCCGCAGACCCAACCGATAAAAGACCTGATCGCGGATGTTCTGCAAAAACTGTCGGTATCGGATACCGCCCATCTAGACGCAGCCATCGATATCATAGTGCCCGCGCTTTCTAGCCGCAGGTCCGACCTCTTACCTTGGGGTATTGCAGACTCTATTGGTTATGATCCAGCAGTGCGTGATTCGATCAAAGCCTACACTACGCAATTGGAAGGGATACGCTCCGCGTCGAAATCAACTACTTCCCCGACCGGCTGGCAGGGCCATGGCCAAGCGACATAGTCGCGCCCTCCTATGCCGCTATCCTCGGACAATTGGGTGTCGAAGCCACCGATATGGACGCCGTGGCCGAACACTCCGAGCATATGAAGTTCTTCGCTCAACATACTCTACCGTTAAAGACGCTTCACTTGCCGGTAGCGGTGCTGACCCGGCTCGCCGCTGCGCCCGAATCACTTGGCGCGCCCGCTGCGAAGGGGCTAGGTAAAAACCCGTTGAACGAATCGACGGCAACGGCCGTTACTACGGCACTTATCAAACGCACCTCCAACATGCACACTCAGGCCATGAAAGACTTCATAGGCGTGTTCCTCCGGAAATTGGCGGTTGCCGACCCTGCGCGCCGAGATACGGCCATTACCGCCATTTCATCGGCGCTGTTACAGCGGATGGACGATCTAAAAGCCATCGACGCGCGCGAGCGCATCGAATCCTCACGCAGCGCGCCATCGGATCAACATGATGCCGCTCAACGTGACCACATGTCTCTTAGATTGAAAGAGTTACAAGCGTTCCATGATGAATTGCAGGCGGGCCTAGGTGCGTAATAGCACTCCTATCGCCGTGGCCAGTGGTCTATGCCCCGGTGCTATGCAATGGCTAGCGACATGTGCCCACTGTGTTGAAACAGGGCGTTGACCTGTCTCAGTACGGATGAGCGCTGGCGGTGGGCTTTTCCGACTACCCTTGATGTATAGGAATCTTTGAATTCCTATACATCAAGGCTTTACCAAGCGGGTATCCAACCCAAACCGCTCCTGGCTCACCAACCGATATTTGCCCTCAGCCAGCTCGCAGCTGACCAACAGGTTCCACGAATGGCGGGTTACGGCAGAAGGAAGCAATACGAACGGGTGTTTGGCCAACAGCTCATCGGCAAACGCCTGTTGGTTAGGAGAAGCAGCAGCGCTGGTCAGCCATACGGGGTTGGGGACTTCTTCAGGCTGAATAACCCTAATAAGGCGCTGGTCCAGCACTTCAAAACAGGTCAGCACATGAGGTACGGCATCAAGCGTATCGAAGCCTGCATGCACGGCCACTTCAAGAATAGCGGTGGAAGGGTCTGCCGAGGCATACACGACTGCACGGCCTGGCGGGTTCCAGCGCCCACCCATTTTCTGGGCACCGATACCGCTATCCCAAGAAGCTTTATACAGCTGGCGGTCAAGCCTCCATGCGTGCCACGAAGGCGCCCAAGGCAACGGCGTCATTGATAGACCCCGAGGGCTACACGCTCCAGGTAGTCCTCGACCGTCTGAAAGCCAATCGGGTTGTCGATGACGTCTAAAGGCACATCGCCATCCAGGTACTTGCAGGGGCGTCCCAGCCATTCCTCGGCAAGCTTCTGAGTGCCGAACACATTGATGGCGTGTTCGAGGACCTTGGCATATTGGTACGCCACGGCACTCTGCTGGGCATTGAGCTGCGTCGGTTGTTTGCTGCTGCCCTGGCGCTGAAGTGTCCTGACAGACCTTCCGACGATACGGCTGAGGACCTTTTGAGTGGAATACAGCAGCGACATTGAAAGCATGTCCTGCACGTCTTTAAGGGCAAAGCCTTTAATGGTCATTCTGTAGACCATGACACTGCTTAGCTGACCGATGTCAGCTTGAAGCAAGTATTCAGTAGGCCTGCGAGCGGTATGCATTGTTTGAGCGGCATGCACGTCGGCAGCAGTCATATTGCACCCCACTAAACGACATTTGTCGCGATTTTAGCGCCAAATGTCGCAAACCACAACGCCTAGTGTTTACTGTCTTAGCTGCCATATCTGAATCGTCTCAATACCCCCTCCTTTATATATTTCAACTGTGCCACTTGCTTCTGTAGGCTTTTCCACGCCATCACAAGCGCACAGTTTTCCACCGTCATGACTTTCTAATAACAAGAGTGACCACCATGCCCTTCCATACCCGCCTTACCCCGTTGGCCATCATTGTGGCGCTGTTCGGCAGCCACTGCGCCTATGCAGCCAATACGGCTGGCGTACCTTGTGCCACGACCGAACAGTGCGCTGCACAGGCCGCGAAGATCGGAGCCACGGTTGAAAAGCCTAAGCTGGCAGGTGATCCGGCCAACTCACAGTTCGCCTGGCTTAACCGCATCAACCAGGCGTCGATTGTGATGCTCACCGAGGAAGGCATCGTGACCCCGGAACTGGGCCGAAAGATTGCCGGGGGCGTGCGCTATGCCATCGACCAAGGCAACCGGCCCGACGGCAAGCGCCCCACTGATGTGCTGCAATTGGAGCAGATCATGACGGAAAAAATTGGCCCTGAAGCGTCGTTGATCCACTCCGGCCGTAGCCGCCAGGACATGCTGGCCACGTACCGATTGGCCACGCTGCGCACCGACGTGCTGGCCATGGCCGATGCGCTGAACAGCACCCGCCAACGCCTCCTGGCACTGGCCGACAAGCACATCGATACCCTGGTGCCTGCCTATACCAACGGCGTACAGGCCATGCCCATCAGTTACGCGCATTATCTGTTGGCTTTCGAAGCCGCCTTTGAGCGTGATGGGCAACGCATTCACGAGCTGTACCAGCGCCTGAACCTCAGCCCCATGGGCACGGCGGTACTGGCCAATTCAGCCTACCCCTTGAACCGGGAGCGCCTGGCCGAGCTATTGGGCTTTGACGGCGTACGGGAAAACTCCCTGGATGCCAGCCAGGTCTCCACCTATGACGTCCCTATCGAGGCGGTGAATATTGCGTCCAACGCCGCCATCCGTGTGGGTGCAATGGTGGGCGACATTCATACGCAATATCACCAGATCCGCCCGTGGTTGCTGCTGGACGAAGAAAAAACCTACACCAGCAGTGCCATGCCTCAGAAGCGCAACCCTGGGCTGTTGATGCGTGCCCGTGAAGCGTCTTCGGATGTGGCAGGCTTGGCCCAGGCAGTCACCCTGCGTGCGCACAACGTGACCACCGGCATGACCGACTACAAGTTTGCGTTCGACAGCTTGGGCGTGTTCGACGCCACCCGGGAGATGTTCAGTGCCACCAATGCCGTACTGGATGCGCTGCAGGTCAACCCGCAGCGTGCCCTGGAAGAACTGGAAAACGAATGGACCACCTCCATGGAATTGGCTGATACGTTGGAACGCCTGCACAAGGTGCCCTTCCGCATCGGCCACAGCTTTGCCTCGTTGATTGTGGAGGAGGCGCGCGACAACGGCCTTACTCCCAAGACCTTCCCCTACGACCATGCCCAGAAGCTTTACGCCCAGGCCGCTGAGCATTACAAATGGTCGCCCGCTACATTGCCTCTGGACGAAGCCACCTTCCGTGCTGCACTGTCGCCACGGGCGATGGTCAACACACGCAAAGGCACGGGTGGCCCTCAACCTGAGGAGGTCAAGCGTATGCTTGCCGAGGCCCATCAGACCCTTGAGGTCGATCGTCAGTGGCTTAAAACGAAGCGGGGCAACCTGGCCAACGCCCAAGGCAGCCTCGACAAGGCCTTCAGCAGCCTATTGCCTACTACGCCTTGAAAAGCTTTTTTAAGCGTTCACTACCCTACAGGCCATAGCACGATGGAACTGCGACACCTGCGCTACTTTTTGATGGTTGCCGAAGAGCGCCATTTCACCCGGGCTGCTATGCGCCTGAATATACAGCAGCCCCCACTGAGCCAGCAGATCAAGGTATTGGAGCAGGAGTTGGGCTTTGCACTTTTCATTCGCCGCCCCAGGGGGGTGGACCTGACACCGGGCGGGCAAGTGTTCCTTGCCGAAGCCCGGGACATTCTCAACCGGGTTCATGATGCCAGCCGCCATGCCGCCCTGGCGGCTGCAGGCTACGCCGGCAGCCTTAACGTCGGGTTTACCACCTCTGCGGCGGCCCACCCGGCCATACCGACACTGATTCGTGCGTTTCGCGCGCGGTACCCTGGTGTCAGCCTTAACCTCAGCGAAGGCAACGCCCGGGAGCTGACCTATGAACTGGCTGAGCAACGGTTGGACGTCGGGTTTCTCCGTGCGCCAGTGGCTCACCCGGAAAACCTCGTTTTCTCCCCCCTCCTCGAAGAGGATATGTTGCTTGTGCTGCCCGTAGGGCATCGGCTGTTGAACCAGGACAGTGAAACGCACGGGATCAGCCTGGCACAGTTGACAGACGAACCGTTCATTCTGGTCCGCACCCACGGCGCACCTGGCCTCTACGGCAACCTGATTCAGGCGTGCGAGCACGCAGGCTTCACTCCGCGCGTTTCGTTCGAAGTTGAACGCATGTTGACCAACATTAATCTGGTCGCGGCTGGCGCAGGGGTGTCCGTGGTGCCTGCGTCCATGCGAGGTTTCCACAGTGCCAGCGTTGTCTATTGCCCTATACAGAACGCCACACCCCGAATGATTGCCCCTATTACGCTGGTCTATGCCCGCGATGCTGACATCCCGGCACTGGCGCATTTTGTAGAGATGGCCTTGGCAGAAGCCGAGGGAAACGTGTGACTCGCGTGGCATTTCAAAAGTACTGCTGAAAATGCCATGCCGCGCTGAGGCCAGCATTTTTTTCACATCAGCCCTATTGAAAAGGGCGGTTTTTCTCCCGCCAGCGCCCTGCTTACCTCCTTGGTAAGAGCGCTGGTGCTGTGTGTCGACAAGAGCGTCAGATTCAGCTTTGAACCGGATCTGCCCTGGCTCACCCAGTTACCAGGCAACCTTATCGCGCCTACCACGACTACATGCGGCGCCCTATATGGAAATCTCATCAGCCCCGTCTATATAAATCTCACAACTATCAAAACTGATATGTTCAAAAACCATATGAAAACTCCAGCCCTCCGATTTTTGTGCGAACCTGAAACCACCTTCCACTTCTAAAATCTCAAATTTTGAGTATGACGCCCCAGAAATATTACTTACTGAAAATTCTTTTATTCTCGAACTAGAAAGTATTACGACTATAGTATTATAGTCGTCACCCCACTTACCCCATTTTTTCACTTCCAATGCAGGCTGCTGCCTAGTATGGAGAGCGACAGTGGTATTGCCAAAAGGATCAAACTCAATCTGGCCAACCATTAGAACTTCAGCTAGGCCTTGTGGAAAAAGCTTGACTAGGAATTCTTTATGAAAAACAACATCAAGCAGATTCATTTAAACCTCCAAATAAAGCTATAGCGCCCATGAGTGCTGGTGACAATGAATGTGGCAGGCTTACAATTCGACCTCACATTGAAACGAGGATCCGCCCCTTTCAACAAATAAGCCTTTGAGTAACCAATACTATATTATAATAAGTTCTAAACCCGAAGCCCTGCAATACTACGAGTTAATCAGCCCCATCCATGTACACCATGCATTTATCGAAAACTAAGTACTCAAACGTAAAATCAATCTCCCACTCACCTGAAATTTGCTTTAATCTAAAGCCCCCTTCAACTTTCTGAACATCCAATGCTGCGTAGGATGCCTTATAAATATTTTTTACCAATAGATCTTTCACCGTACCGCTACCGAGCACTATGGCCACGGTATTGAAGGTTTCGCCCCGCCAACTTTAAGAAATTGATTACTTCATACTTATCTGTATCTGAAAGCTTTGCGAGTGCAGCCCTCGCCTTTCCATAAGGGTCATTATCAGAATTTACTGCCTTGCTTAAAGAAGCAGAATAGTGATTAAAATTTTTTTCTAGAAGCTCTTTAAATATAGCTTCAATAAATTTTTGATCAACGCCCATAGATATTTCACCTCATTTCAGGATGTCATTCTGCAGTTGGGCAGCTAGACGACCCGGCTAGGCTTCAGCCCTCTCGAATGGCATACCTGTTTTTAGGGATTAGCAAACAGTGCTATTTTGATTAGTCTCAATGCCCTCGGGCATCATTACAACTAAAGCTTATTTCTATAACATGCCATTATAAATATCGTGCAAATCAGCACCAGCTGTTAATTCTGCAGAATCTTCTCCTTTATACAGCAAAGATAATTCTCCTTTTTTCTCGCCGCTCTCAATTGTCCGCACTCTATCCAGCACACAGAAAAATCCAAAAACCGCTTCCTCTACTGATTTTTTTATAATCAAATCAATCATATCTTTATCAGCTTGCTTTTGTCGATTATAGTATTTTGAGATATCTACGAGCTTTTGATCCGGCTTTCTACCAGGCGGAGAAGTTATGATGTCAATGGTATCCGATATGGCGGCATCGCTCACAACAAGCTTGATCAATGCTACAAATTCTTCAGATGTCATCTGATCCCCTTATTTCAAAAATGCTTTCGGGAAAATATTTTTATTCAAGCTAATGAGATTATAATTTTATAACCAAGCACTTTAGCATAAGCCCCAGGGTCTTAATATTTTTCACTAAAAGCCCCTCTGCACGCCCATGAAACCTCCTTTAATTATAGGTATCAACCTATGCGCTGTATCATGTAGCGCAATAGACTAAGATATAGCTGAGCTGGCTTTTCAAAGTTTAAACTGCGTAATTTAACCGCTGCGCCCCTCGAAACCAATAGCTAACCCATACTAAAAATCCATTAATGTTCCAGCTTCTAAAAACTCTAGGAAACTTTCCGCAACAGACAGAAGCTCTTCTGTATCCATAATCCAAAGCTCAATCTTCCCCTTATCAGGCCCCACAGTTTCCAACAAAAAATAATTCCCTCCCTCATCAAAAGCGAATGGTATTTTCCCTGACAAATGCGGAAAATCGCTTATCAGTTCTTCATAAGCCAATTCGACAGGAATTTTACCGTACTTAATAGGGATGAAACCTGAAAGCAGTAATGAGTTAGGCTCATTTTCCTCCAAATCCCCACCATTCTGAGCCAGATAAAAAGAAACCAAATCATTTGGCAATTTAACTTTTAAGATTTCTTCCAGATTGTTGACATCAACAATCGCAAGACCAGTTTGGGAATTTTTTAAATTTATTAGCATGGCTCATGCTTACCAGGCCGCATAAAATTCTCATTCTCTCTGCAAAACAGAATATTGCTTTTTAATCTACGAATCGACGCTATTTTCTTCAATAAACTCTGGGAACGTTTCAAATCCCTTTTTTAAAATATCTAGAAAACTGTCAAAGCCATGGCATACAAAATACAGATTGCCAGCATCATTCTCTTCAACAATATCGTGAGACCTAATTTTGCTATTTACATGAAGGTGAGTTCTATCCCAATAATATACAGCACTTTTCTCCCCATTCAAAATTACGTATGGGTTGCCGCCTCCATCTTCCCCAACAATTATAGCACCCGGCACATAACTTAAATCACTTGCAAACTCCTTATTGGAGCTAACTAAATCATTAACCTCATCATCAGGCGAAAAACCAAATAACCTATCAAAAGCCACAATACCTTCATCTGCTACATCTAAATCTATCTCACAAAAATCCGGAAGATCCACAAAAAATCCATTGATTTTTTTTAAGAAATTTTTATAGTCCTCAGGAAGCACCCGACTAATTTCTTTTCCGACGAATTCTATCTGGGATTTATCTAAACCTTTTTTAAAAAAAATTGCCATAACTCACCAATTAACATGTGGTCTTGATATTTTTTACACCACCGAAATGGGTAAATCTACTTTGGATTTTTTTAGGAACCTCTTGCATTGTGCGCATGTTTTCATGATGGTGCCATGTATTATTGCGATAATCGGCCGCCTCTTTGGGGACTAAAGCATCAGCTTTTCCGAAATCCCCACTAGGGCTTTTTCTATGATTTCCTTTCAGGTCCATAATATCAACTTTTTGACGTTCAAATGAAGTGAAGCCTGGATAACCACGAGGATATCTTACCTTATTCCCCTCCCAGTCTTGATAAACCCACGTCCTACCATCAATCTCCGAATGCACACTTCCTCCTCGTTCTAGCCATTTCATTGGGTCAGGGGAATACGGAGGTTTAGCATTCCACCCTAGCGGATCCACCCACCCCACCGGGCTCGGCGCATACTGGTACAGGTTCTCCCCACCCAGCAACCCAATCGGGTCCTGTGTGATAAACCGCCCCACCTCCAGGTCGTAGTGCCTGAACGTATTGTAGTGCAGCCCGGGATCGTCGTCGAAATACTGGCCCTGGAAGCGCAGGTTCTGCTCCACTTCGTTCACGACCATGGCATCGATGGCGCCCCAAGCCCGGTACTTGGCCTGCCACACGATCTGCGCTTCGGCATCAGTTATTTTCAGTACTGAAACGATCAGGCCGTTGGTGAAGTAGTCTAGCCGATCTTCAGCATCACTTTCGGCGGTTTTCCGAGGCTGCGCGCTTTATTAAGTTTTTGCGCGCCACTTATTTTACTCCATGAAACTTACCACTTTTTTTGCATATGAAGTCGCTTTAGGTATTCTAGATGCCTTTAAGTAGCCTTCTAGATTTTCTTTGCCTTTTTTGGCCATTAAAAATTCAATACCATTCCCTAGCAGGAAACTTAAAGAATAACCATTTGAGATCACTTTATCTTCTTTATCCAAATCACATGGCTCCCCCCCCAAAGGATAATCCTGCTGATCAGAAAAGCCGTGAAGCGCCCTATACTTGTTCAATGAGTATTTTTTTAGCTCTACACTGCAAGTAGAAAAAAGCTCCTCAAAATCACTAGCTTTTAGTTGAGATCTCGAAATCGCAGCGCCATCCAGTGATGCTATGAAATCATCATAGTCTTCAATTAGTTTCATTCCAGTTTCTTTTTTAAGCTCGACAACTATCTTAATATATTTCTCAGAAGCCACTATGGCTTTAGCTAGTTCCGAATTATCTTTTACCATGTGTCTACTCCTTTTATAATTATGATTAAGTCCGATCCAACATGCCTGAACGAGTCGATTGCTTCGTGCTCCCAAGGTGTAACCGAAAGCAAATTTGAAGTTTCATGTACTCCCTCTCCACCCATGCGCTGCGGTATACCGTTATGGTGCAGTTCCATGGCTACATCTTTCTGAACCACCTCGAATGTTTTACGACTTCTCACTTCGACAGTCATTCTTGGGGCATTCCCCTCAGACATTCTCAAAATGTTAGCGGCAGAATATGCTCTAGTTGGTGCTTTGGCCTCGGCTTTCCAATACCTCTTGCGCGAATTTGTCCAGCACCGCCATCCCCATGGATCTATCCAATTTATTGGATTTGGGGCATATTGATATAAATTAATCCCTCCATCCAACCCAATCGGGTCCTGGGTGGTAAACCGCCCCACCTCTGGGTCGTAGTACCGGAACGTATTGTAGTGCAGCCCGGTCTCGTCGTCGAAGTACTGCCCCTGGAAGCGCAGGTTCTGTTCCACTTCGTTCACAACCATCGCGTCGATAGCGCCCCAGGCTCGGTACTTGGCCTGCCATACGATCTGCCCTTCGGCGTCGGTCATTTCCAGCGGGGTGCCGATCTGGTCGGTGTGGAAGTAATAGACGTTCTGCGCGCCGTTTTCAGTGGCATCGACACGGGCCAGCGGTGCATAGCTGCCCGGCTCGTACAGGTACAGCCTGCTGTGCCCCGGCCCCGCCTCCCGCAGCAGCCTCAGACCTTGCCAGAGGAAGTGTTTGTGTTCGGTGGTGCCGTCCTTTTCGACACTTTTAGCTATCCGGCGACCAAGGCTGTCGTAGCGGTAGGTGCCGATACTTTCCAGTTTGCCTTGCACATAGGTCTGCACCTCGACCAAGCGGTTTTCACAGTCGTAAGCGAGCGTCTGCAGCCGGCTGTGGCCGCTGGTTTTCTCGATTAGGTTTCCCCAGGGATCGTAGGTGTAGGTCTGGTCGCGCCAGGTGCTGAGGCGGTTGTCGCGTACATGGTCGAACTGGCGGGTGTTGAAGTTCAGGCGGTTGGCGGCCGGGTCGTAGCGGAATTCTTCGCTGTCGATTAATTGGCCAGTGCCGCTGCTGTGCAGCCGCCCGTTAGGTTCGTAGGTGTAGCTGATCTCCCCGCGTAGCTTGTCCACGGTGCGGCTGAGTTCACCGGCCGGGTCGTAGTGGTAGCGGCGGTGGATGGGGTTGTAGGCGTGCTCCACGTACAGGGCGGGCTGCACTGCTGGGGTGTGGATCTTGGACAGCTTTTCGCTGGGCAGGGTTGTAGCGTACTGCCAGGCCTTGCGGCCTCTTGCGTCGTAGCCGAAGCAACTGGTGAGCTTGCCCTGGGTGCGGTGGATTTCCCGGTGCAGGTCGTCGCGTTCGAGGTCGCTGATCACCTGGCCGTCGAGGTTCAACTGGTGCAGGTGCCCGCTGCCGTAGTACAGGTGGTTCAGGTGCTGGCCGGTGGGCAAGGTGAGCGTGGTGAAGTTGTCGAGGGGGTCGTACTCGTAGCTCGATTTACCCGGGGGGGTTCCTTTATAAAAGGACCGAAGATGTCGTAGGCGAATTCGATTGTTTTTTGAGAAAATTTACATCCAACTGTTCTTTCTAAACTGGAAAAACCCCCAAGATTAATCGAAGCACCCGCCTCCTATATACCTAATGCGTAGATTTCCCATGGCGGCGGCAAAA
>Ga0268349_1000184_pt1 | contig 11601 bp, 10 predicted proteins | sample G5R2_MAIN_18SEP2_FD_190164 | JGI IMG/M metagenome (GOLD analysis project Ga0268349, IMG submission 190164) | Phyllosphere microbial comminities from switchgrass, GLBRC, Michigan, United States - G5R2_MAIN_18SEP2017_LD1 | ecosystem: Host-associated > Plants > Phyllosphere > Phylloplane/Leaf...
AGCGTCTACCCGCCGGCGTTTTCTGGGGGGTATGGCTGTGGTTGGCGCCAGTACCGCACTGGGTGGGTGCGCACCTGCTAGCACGTCACCCGGCCAGCCGGCTTCGCTGACCGGCAGCCAACTGGATAAAGCCTTGCAGGCAAAGGTGAAAACAGTGGTGGTGATCTACGCCGAGAACCTTAGCTTCACCAACCTGTTCGCTGACTTCCCAGGTACACAGCAGCCGCTATCGACGCTTAAACCTGAGGCGTACCAACAGCGGGACCGGGACGGCAGCCTGTTGAGCACATTGCCACCGGCCTGGGGCGGCGTACTGCAACTGGGGCCCCAGACGCTAGAAGGCATTACCTACCCCAGTGGTGTGCAATACCAAGAGCACCTGCCCAATGCGCCTTATCCACTGAAAGGGCCACACGGCGAAGACTTGCCCTTGGGCCTGGTGACCCGCGACCTATGGCATGTGTTCTACCAGAACCAGATGCAGATCAACGGTGGGCGCAATGACCAATTCGCGGCCTGGGCTGACTCGGGTGGCCTGACCATGGGCTATTATCCGCAAAGCCGGTATGCGCTGCGCTTATGGGACCTGGCCAAGGAGTTCGTACTGTGTGACAACTTCTTCCAAGGCGCCTTCGGTGGTTCCTTCCTGAACCATCAGTACCTGATCAGCGCCACGGCACCGATCTATCCGAACGCTAGCACCTCGCCAGCGAAATCGCAGATTGCCACACTGATGAGTGACGACCCCACCGATACACGGCTAAAGCCGTTGCCTGCCTCCCCCGCCAGCGCCATGCAGGGGCCGCCTCAGTTTGGGCCTAGTGCGATCACACCCGATGGCTATGCCGTGAACACTATGGTTCCACCCTACTGGCCCACCTTGATGCGGGACCCGGACCGGCCAGACTATTCCAAACCGGACCTGCCTAACGTGCTGGTGCCCCAGCACCATGAACACATCGGCGACAAGCTGTCGCGCAAAGGCGTGGACTGGGCCTGGTATGCCGGTGGCTGGCAGGCCACGCTGGATCAGTTCAAGGATTCGCCAGGCATACCGAAGATTCCCAACTTCCAGTACCACCACCAGCCCTTCAACTATTTCCAGCAGCAGGGGCCTGAGCATCCGCAAGAACGCCAGCGTCGGCTACGTGATGGTGGCCTGGGCGAAGACCCAAGCACTAACCGTTTCCTGGCCGATGCGGTAGCGGGCGTACTGCCCGCGGTCACCTTCTACAAGCCTCAAGGCAACTTGAACATGCACGCAGGCTATGCGGACGTGACCTCAGGGGATCGACACATCGCACGCATTGTTCGAACCCTTCAGGAAAGCCCGCAGTGGAACAACATGGTGGTGGTCATTACGGTGGATGAGAACGGCGGCTGGTGGGACCCCGTCGCGCCGCCCAAAGGTGACCGGTGGGGGCCCGGCTCGCGCATCCCTGCGCTGGTCGTCTCGCCCTTCGCACGCAAGGGGCTTGTGGACCACACACCCTATGACACGGCGTCGATCCTGCGCCTTATCACCCGGGTATTCGGCCTGGAAACGCTCAATGGCTTAAAGGCGCGGGATGAGGCCATGGCCGCAAGGGGACAGCCGCTTTTAGGGGACCTGACCAACGCATTGGCCTTCGAGGCATGATTAGCTGGAAACCACTCGCTGCCGCGTACGGTAGCGAGATATCCCGGCCCCTACGGCCATGACCAGAACTGCGCCGCACGCTGCAGCCAGATAACGCGCGCTTGAGCCTGCGGCAGGCATCCAAGGTGCCAGTACTGGGTCCGACACGATCAGCCCAGCGGCAATCCAGCCGATCAGCCCGCCGCCCAGGGTGACGACGACCGGGAAACGCTCCATCAACGCCAGTACCAGCCGGCTGCCGAATACGATCAGCGGAATACTGAGCACTACCCCTGCGCCCACCAGGTACACGTTGCCCTGCCCTGCCGCCGCGACGGCTAATACGTTATCCAGCGACATGACCGCGTCGGCCACGATAATGGTCTTGATGGCCGCCATCAGGTGCGCGCTGCCAGCCACCTCGGTAGGCGCCTCTTCCGAGGAGGCAGCCAGGCGAACGCCTATCCACACCAGCAACAGCCCTGCCACGAGCTTGAGCCAGGGCAGCTCCAGCAATTGCATGGCGAAAAACAACAGGGCTATTCGCAGCACAATGGCGCCTGCCATGCCACCCCAGATAGCCTTGCGCCGCTGGGCGACAGGCAACTGCCGGCAGGCCATGGCGATCACTACAGCGTTGTCGCCCCCCAGCAGCAGGTCCAATACAACAATCTGTAGCAGCGCCGCCCATAGCGTCGGGTCTGCAACCCATGCCATCGCTTTCTCCCGTAAGGGTTATACCTGGAGCAACTGTGACCCCGTGGCGCGGGTATTTTCTCCACGTAGCAAGCGCAGCGCGGTAAAGTGCTCAGGAACAAGGGCCTAAGGAAGAGGGACATGAGCGCAACCGTACTGGTATTGGTAGAAACCATTGGTGATTATCTACCAATGCTGGAGAAAGCAGGGTTCAACCTGATCCTGGCAACCACGCCAGCGGCACGCAGCAGCGCTATCAAGACCCACGGAGGGGCAGTGGACGCCGTACTGACCCGCGGCCCACTCGGCCTGTCGGCTAGGGAAATGGATGCGCTACCCAGGTTGCGCATCATTACAGTGATTGGCGCAGGTTATGAACGCGTCGACCTGCCTGCGGCGCGCCAACGTGGCATTGTGGTGACCAACGGTGCTGGCGTTAACGCCCCTGCCGTAGCCGATCACGCCATGGCCCTGTTGTTGGCACTGGTTCGTGATATCCCAAGGGCTGACGCATCGGTTCGCCGTGGTGAATGGAGTAAAGTCATGCGGCCGTCCCTGGGCGGAAAGCGCCTGGGCGTTCTTGGCCTGGGCGCGGTTGGGCTGGCCATTGCCAGGCGTGCAGCTCTGGGGTTTGGAATGGCCGTCAGCTACCACAGCCGGCATCCCCGGGGTGACGTGGAGTACACCTGGTACACCGACCCGCTCAGCCTGGCTGAGCACAGTGACATTCTGGTGATCGCCACGCCGGGGGGGGATGGTACCCGGCTACTGGTCGACGCCCGTGTGATCAAGGCGCTGGGCGCCGAGGGCTTTATAGTAAACGTGGCGCGCGGCAGCGTGGTAGACACAGCCGCACTGGTAGACGCCCTTGCCAAGGGGCAGTTGGCTGGAGCCGGGCTGGACGTGTTCGATGATGAGCCTAACGTGCCTGACAGCTTGAAGGCGCTGCCCAACGTAGTACTCACGCCTCACGTAGCTGGCCTGTCACCCGATGCGGTCAGGGCCACGGTAGAGCTGGTAACGCAAAACCTGTTGGCTTATTTCGCCGGGCGCCCGGTGCTAACGCCTGTCCCCTGAAACCGGTGCGCCGAGGCTTACAGCACACCACACGCTATGCGCGCACCGCCTCCGCCCAAAGGTAGGGGCGCATCAGCATGGTTGTCGCCACCGGCGTGAACCATCAGCGCATGCCCCTCTATTTCGCTCAGCGCCTTGATGCGCGGTGCCAGCACCGGGTTGGTAGCGGTGCCGTCGGCATTGACATACAGGGCCGGCAGGTCGCCCAAGTGGCCGTCCGCGTAAGGGCCCAGGTGCTTGCCGGTCTTGGCAGGGTCCAGGTGCCCGCCAGCCGCTTCGGCGGGTGACATCTTGCCGTCCTTCATCGCAGGGGCGCAGCTGCCGTTCTGGTGCACATGGAACCCGTGCGTGCCAGCAGGTAGCCCCTTGAGGTCCGGTGTGAACAGCAGACCGTAAGGTGTCTCCTCCACCTTCACTTCGCCCACTGCCTGGGCAGTGCCCTCTGCCGTAGCCAGGTTCAGGGTTACGCTTTTACTCGCCGCGTGAGCCCCTACACTGCTGACCGCCAAAAGCGCTGCCAACCATCCATATGCCTTCATACTGCCTCCAGGTTACCCAGGTACATAGTATTCACGTTAGTAAACTTTGCACTCAAAGGTTCGCCTGGTTTAGTAGCAAATCATGTCAGCGGGCGCAGGCGATACTGCGGTGGCAACTGCTCAAAACCACTGACTGTCGTATCGAGGCTTTTCCAGCGCCCGTCCTTGATGCCATAGATGCACCCGTGAATGGACAGGCTCTGCCCGCGATGCCAGGCATTCTGAACGATGCTCGTATGGCCCACGTTGGCTACCTGCTGAATCACGTTAAGCTCACATAAGCGGTCTACTTGTGCCTCTTCTGTGGGCAGTGCCGCCAAAACATGGCGTTGTTCATAATACAGGTCTCGGATGGAGCGCAGCCACCCATCGATCAAGCCAAGCTGGCGATCCTGCATAGCCGCGCGAACACCACCGCAACCATAATGGCCGGTCACCAGAATATGTTTGACCTTAAGCACGTCTACGGCGTACTGGATCACCGACAGGCAATTCAGGTCTGTGTGCAGCACCACATTGGCCACGTTGCGATGAACAAACAGGTCACCTGGCAGCATGCCTACGATTTCGTTGGCAGGGACCCGCGCATCTGAACAGCCGATCCATAGAAATTCAGGGGTTTGCTGACGTGCCAGTTTGGCAAAGAAATCCGGGTCGCGCTGGGTGATGGCGTCCGCCCAGCGGGCATTGTTGTCGATCAAATCTTGCAGGTCGTTCATGGCAGAGCCTCCAGAGGGGTGCGCCAGTATGACTGTGCACATACTGCGAAGGTCACGCCACGCCGGCGTGTTTCATTGAATCTTGGGCACTGCCGCGAGTCCATTTTTCATTGGCCCATGAACCGGAGGAGATACCATGGAACCGACACAACGCCCCTACGGTGCGCCACAGCCTGCCGAGATCGACACCACGGAAGACCGCAGCGGCTCAGTACACCCGCTGGATTTCAACGACCCGGATGGCGAAGGCCCGGCGGGCTTCACCGGTGACGGCCTGGGCACCGACTATGAGGCTTCGCCTGAGCGTGTACAGGAAGCAGGCCTGACCGGGGCTTCTACCTTGGACCATCACCAGACGATGGATGATTTGAGCCCGGAAACACTGCTGCGCGATGATGGCTCCGAGTCTTACGAAGAGTCCGAAGAGAGCAGCGCCCCGGCAGACCTGCAGCTCAACCCCGTGGACGAAGACGAGATTGGCGGCGGTGATGGCCTGGATGAGGCTGAGCTGGCGCGCCTGGACCCACTTGATGGCAAACGCTGGGACGGCGAGGCCGAGTAACGGCTTTCGCTATAGCAGGGCGCACGCCATTACCAAGGCATCTTCGCGCCCTCCCGCGGCGGGGTAGTAATCCCGCCTGCGGCCAATTTCATTGAAGCCAAAGCGCTCGTATAAGCGGTAGGCTGACTGATTGCTCGCCCTCACTTCCAGGAAGCACTCGCGCCCATTAAGTGCCATAGCGCGATCCATAAGCTGCTCCAGCAGTTTAAGGCCCAGGCCGCGCCCTTGGTTCTCAGGCTTCACCGTGATGTTGAGCAAATGTGCCTCGTCAATGATTACATTGATGACGCCGTGGCCGACCAGTTGCTGCCCCTCGAACATCAACCAGATTTCATAGCTCTTGAGCCCATCGAGGAAAATACCGCGCGTCCAAGGGTGGGTGTAGGCGGCGTATTCGACTTTGAGTACAGCGTCCAGGTCTGCTTCGGTCATTAGGCGAAACGTTACTGCGTTTTTCATTCAGCGGGTTTCCAGCGAGTCATCAATCGGCGCATTGCCTGCCAGACGTCTGCCTTTCGTGCGGGCTCTTCCATCAGTGCTTCGAGACCGGGCAGCGCCCAGCCATCGCACAGGCCGTCTATTGGGAAGTCGGTACAGTAGGCGGACTCGTCCACATCACCCGCAAAGCGCAGGGCAGGTAGGCCCACGAGCCATAGGCAGGCGCAAGGGGCGGCCTCCAATTGTGCGGCCACAAAGCCTTGCACGAAATCCCTGGCGGCCTCTGGCCCTTGATCAAGGCTGCCTTTGGCCAGCAAGGGCCAGCGTACGGGCTCCCCTATCAACTGGGGGCTGTCAGGCAAGCCCGCTGCGCGCAGCATGTCCTTGAGCAAGAGGTAGCCAGGGTCACGCGATTGGAAGCTGTCGCCCGTAGGCAACTCAGCCAATACCAGGCAGGTCCCGGCCCGCATCAGTTGCAGGGCAAAGCGGGGCGCTACAGCGGCCACTTTGGGCGTGTGAGCTGGGACAAGCTTCTCTTGCGCAGGTGGTGCCACCTTTGCGGCAGCAGGGCGCGGTAGCTCGGGGCGCGGCCGGATAGACGGCGCCGCCGGGCGAACAACGGGCGGTGCTGCTGCAGGCGCACCTACAGGCGGCGTGGTAGGGGCCAGGGGTTCCGGTGCCGCGCTGGGTTCGACCCAAGCGAGCAACTCGGCACGCGAGGGCGCACTGAAAGGCAGCTCGGCACGTGGCAGCCACTGGACCACTTGCATGGCGTCCAGGTAAGCGCGGCGTCGGGTTTCAGTCAGCACAGGTAACTCGTGGCGTAAGGGCAGGAGGGCGATTCTACCTTGCCTGCGGGTAATTCACGACCGCCAAACACCAGGGCCGGCCGAGCGACCAGCGAAGCGGTGCATGCCAAAAGGATGCGATACAATCCGGCCTTTTTCTGGCAACCAGGCGGTCGTTTCATGATCGAACCCAAGCGCGTATTGCGCGCCCTTGCTGAACACTGGGCGTTGCTCGAACCTTTATGTGAGCGCTTTGATCAGGGCACATTGGGCCTGGCAGAACTGCGCCTTCAACTGGCGACCTTCCTGCCCGAAGGCACCCCTCAGGACATTACCGGGCTGTTGGACACGTGGATTCGCCTGGATATTCTGGTGCCCGTTGCCAAAAGCCCCAACCGTTTCGAGCTTAACGCTCAGATTCATGATTTTCTGGCGTACCTGCGCCGGGAACATCGCCTGGGGCTGTGCCTGGAGATCGAAGCCTACCTGCGTCACCTGGAGCGCCTGGCCGTGCATATCCAGGAAGCTTTCGACATTCGAGATGGGGACGACCTCGCACGGCAACTGCGCGTGCTGGACATGCGCGTGCGTGATGTGCTGAAGAAGCTGGACAACGACGAACAGGCTCTCGTGGCGGTTGCCGAACGCGCCAAGACCAGTGATCGGCAGATTCCCTTGCGCCAGCGGTACGCCGAAGTGCTTGCGACCTGGGACGAATACGTAGAACCCATGATTCAGTTGGTCAACGCCGATGGCGCCTTTGAACAAGGGGTGCGCAAGGTAGAGAACGTACTGCTGCACCTGCTGGGCGAACAACAGCGGCTAGGCCAGCTTATCGATGACGACCGGCTGTTGCGTACCCATGCCCGCATCCTGGAAATGCAGACCAGCGCACAGCTTACCCTACGCCATGCCCGGGAGCTGCTGTTGCCATTGCGCGAAGAGGCCCGCCGACACAATGCCGTGACCCGCGGCGCGGCGCTGGCACTGGCAGCCATTCGGCGCAAGGGGTTGGACGCTGTACCGCAAGCCGCATTTCCCCTGTTTACACGGCCACAAAGCAATTTTCTGGGTACAGCCAGCCAGGTGGAAGCCTATGTCTATGCGCTGGCGCGGTTTGAGCCTACACCGGCCCGCTTCCCTCGCCCGGAAAAAGCCGACCGACCATCCACCTCCCGGGCACCGCGTACAGCGCGCGAAATGCTCGAACGCTGCGAGCAGTCACTGCCACTGCCTGATTTGATGCAGTGGTTGCTGGAGCAGGAACAGACCGGTGAAACCGATGACCTGCTGTACTGGTTTTCCCGTCTTTCCCGCGACAAGCGATTTATTCGACAGCGCCTTCACCGACAGGACTACCGCACCCGAGATCACGTGGTAAGCCTGCATTCCTTTGCCTTGCTTTCTCCCGGCGATACGCCTGGCGACCCAAGCGGCCTGTCTTCTGCGAGCCCCCGCCCATGAACCTTGACCTAGCTGAACTGACGCAACTGGCACCCATTTTTCGAGAGCTGCTTAAAGGCTTTCACATAAGCCGTCGCGATCCAGAGCTGTATGCCCAACTATCCAACTGCCAGGACGCCTACCGCACCCTGTTTCGCGCACTCGGCTTCGAGCTGGTGTGCGACCCCCGTGGGTTCTATTACTTCGTGCCTGAACAGGCTGCAGCGCAAGTGAACAAGACGGCTCAACGCCTTTCGCTGTTCACCTTCATTCTGGTAGAGCACTTGGCCGACCAGGGCCGCGATCCGATCAGTGTGTTGGACGGCGGTAGCCTTGGCCGAGATGAGCTGCCTGCCCTATTGGAAAAATACCGCGACCTGTTCAGCCAGGCAGACGTGCAGACACCCGAAGAGCTGGAAGAAAAGATTCTACGGCGCATGACCCAGCTGGGCTTTACCCACGAAGAACCCGGTATTTACCGTTTTCTGGCCCCAATGCACCGCTTTTTGGACGTGTGCCTTTCTGTGCAACAGGATCGGGACCTTGCGGCCACCCTGCACAGTACGTTGCCTTTGCCATCGCCTGCACTGGCCGATGACGAGGCAGACGAGGCGCAAGAGGATGCATTGGCACATGCCATAGCCCAAGAGCGACAGGAGATGGACACATGAGCCAAGAACGTTTTGGTATTCGCCGGTTTGCCTTGCTCAACACGGCCGGCTATAGCTTGGGGCTATTCCCATTGGAGCAGCCTTTATCGGTGTATGGCGCGAACAACTTGGGCAAGAGCGCCTCGATCAACGCCCTTCAATTTCCTATCCTGGCCCGTATGTCCGACATGAGCTTCGGCAAATACAGCCTGGAGCAATCCCGGAAGTTCTATTTTGCCAGTGATACCAGCTATATCCTGTGCGAAGTGATGCTGCCCCACGGCCCTCACGTGATTGGCGTGGTAGGCCGTGGGCCAGGTGGAGGGTTCGGGCACCAGTTCTTCGCTTATGCGGGGGCTCTGGACCTGGCCCACTACCAAGAAAACGAGACCTGCCTGCGTCAGAAAGCCCTGTTTGCCAAGCTCGACCGTGCAGGTATCAAGGCGTATGAAGTCAAACCTGACGAACTGCGTCGTTTGTTGGTAGGGGGGCATACCTCAGTCCCCTTGGACCTGACACTGATTCCGCTACGCTCGACCAGCGAACAGAGCCTCAAAACCTTCCGCGCTTTGTTTATCAACCTGCTGCACATGCGCGAAATCACTGCAGCCAAGCTCAAGCAACTGTTTCTGGACGCTTTCGAACACAGCCTGCGCTCCGGCAGTGTGGACTACATCGCTGCCTGCGAAGAAGCCTTCCGCGACGTTCGCCGAATGGAGCAGGACTATAACGCCCTAGTGACGGCAGGGCCCTTAGTGGAAGCATTGGCTAATGGCGTCCGCCAGCGGGACCAGCTTCGTGGCAAACTTCACAGGCTTTCGCCTTTACTGGACAACCTGCTAGGCGCTTGGCAGGCCTATGCAGGTGATCGGAAGGAAGAACTGCTCGTTCAGGGGGAGCATTACCGTAGCCAGCAGGATGCCTTGCAGAACGATCAGCGTGGCACTACCCAGGAACTGATGCGCCTGGAGCGGGAAATCAGCGGTATCCAGCGTTGGCTGGGGGAATTGTCTGCCCTGCGCCATCGGTTTGCCTTGGTCGAAGATGCTCATGTGCTGGAACAGCAACTGTTGGTGGCCAAGGATGCCCATGACGAGTTGGCGGGCGCCCTGGCCCATGCAAGGCAATTCACTACAGGCGACCTTGATGCGCGTGTACGCGAGTTGGAGAGCCGTCTTAAAACGGTGAAGCAGCAGCTGGATCATGCGGATAACAACAGTTATGCGCGCTTACGCGAAGAATTCTCCCAACAGGACGTGGAGCGCTTGATGCGTGTATTCAACGGCGCGCTCTTCAGCCTTCCTCTGGGCCCGAAGGGTATAGCACTTGACGAAAACGGGGCCTGGGTAAAAAGCCTGGAGGCTGTGCTGGGCTTTATTAGCGGTGAACGTTTTGAAGTGCCCGGGCTTGGCGTAGACCTCTCTTCCATAGAGCCCCCTGCCCTACAGGCGCTGGCTGACCGTGCTGTATTACGCGATCAACGAGATCGCCTCGATAAAGAGCTGCGGCAGTTGAAGACGCAGCAATCGGTGACTGCTGATCGCACGGCCAGTAAGGCGCAGGCCGATGCCTTGTATCAACAAGTAGTGGACGCGCAAAAGGCCCTTGAGGATTTTCGTCGTTTAGGCGCTTTGAGCCAGGACGAGTCCCATCGCCTTGAACAACTGGCGCAGATGGAGGCGGCACAAGATGAACTGAAGCGCTCCAGCGACAGCTTTGCCGAACGTGTTCAGCAGCTGTCTGCAAAATTGCAACTGGTGAGCCGGCAGCTGGGGGACCTGGAGTCGCAGCAGCGTACGCTGGACGACACCTTGCGGCGCCGACAACTGCTGCCTGCCGACATGCCATTTGGCACGCCCTACATGGAGCCCGTAGAGGATGCCATGGACAACCTGCTACCCCTGCTTAACGACTACCAGGACAGCTGGCAATCGCTGCTAAGGATAGAGGGCCAGATCGAGGCCTTGTACGCTCAAGTCCGCCTCAAGGGGGTAGCCAAGTTCGACAACGAAGAAAACCCAGAGCGCCGGCTGCAATTGCTGATCAATGCGTATACCCATCGCCAGGACGAAGCCCTGACCCTGGCCAAGGCTCGCCGGGCAGCGGTGACCGATATAGCGCGTACGCTGCGTAATATCCGTAGCGACTACGACAGCCTTGAACACCAGTTGAACCTGTTCAACCGCGAGATCAATCGTCGTCAGGTCTCCAACCTTGAGAGCTTCCGTATTGTATTAGCGCCTAACAAGGAAGCGCTCAAGCATATCGACCAGATCATCCATAGCGCTGGCCAATACGAAGAGGGCGAAACCCTTTCAGTGTTCGACCTGAGCCGTACGACCGAACAAGACAATAAGAATGAGGAAGCAAAAGAGTACTTGGCAAGGCTGGTTGCCGCCAATCATAACCAGCTGGGCCTTAAAGACTTGTTCGAACTGGCTTTTGAAATCACCAAGGTCAACGGTGAGCCCAGGCTGCATACCGATATTGACGGCGCAGCGTCTAATGGCACCACCATGACCATTAAGGCGCTGACCAACATGTACCTGCTGCTTCACTTGATGGACCGCGAGCGTGCCGGCCGCATTCGTCTCCCTTACTACCTGGACGAAGCCGCTGACATCGATGAGCGTAACCAGATGGCGTTGCTTGAAACCAGTCAGCAACTGGGCTTTACCCCTATTCTTGCCTCAGTAAAACCGCAGGTGTCTGCACATGTAGCCATCGACCTGGAGGGCGGTAGCGGCCCTGATGGCATTTATGTGGACGAGGCGGACTGGAAGTACATTCGCCGGCACGACGAGGTTTTGGCAAAACTGGACAAGGCGGCTGAGGCAACCGCTTAAAGCAACCCAGCACGGCGCCCTGCCGCCCTGTTGAGCCAACAACAGGGCGGTATGTTTGCTAGGTAGGTGGCAATTGCTTTGCGCTGCATGAGCGCGCTTTATCAAACGCTGAAAAGACAAAACCCCTGATCGCAGGGCGATCAGGGGTTTTGGGTTTGAATCTTGACGATGACCTACTCTCACATGGGGAAACCCCACACTACCATCGGCGATGCATCGTTTCAC
>Ga0268349_1000185_pt1 | contig 11488 bp, 6 predicted proteins | sample G5R2_MAIN_18SEP2_FD_190164 | JGI IMG/M metagenome (GOLD analysis project Ga0268349, IMG submission 190164) | Phyllosphere microbial comminities from switchgrass, GLBRC, Michigan, United States - G5R2_MAIN_18SEP2017_LD1 | ecosystem: Host-associated > Plants > Phyllosphere > Phylloplane/Leaf...
CTTCACGTTACCCACCGCCTTGCCTACTGCGTACCACTCAAAATCAGCAACCGGTCGGCTTTGCTGCTGGATGACCTCCAAGGCCGTTTCCACCTCCAGGCCAGGCTCAAGCCAGGCCCTTGCGGCTTCAGGGTTTAGCACCACAGGTCGTCGATCATGAATGTCCACCATGCCCGCATCGCTGGCGTCTGTGATGATCACAAAGCCGTCTTCATCGTGGGGCTCCAGCCCTGGGTGCACCTGTGCCAGGCCGGCGAAGAACATCGGGGCTTGGGTCTTGAGCCGAATGCAGTACGGCTGCTTTTTCTTGGGGTCGTCAGAATCCTTGACCCACTCGAACCAATTATCAGCCGGCACCAGAACGCGGCCCTCCGGCCAAAGCGGCTTGAAGAACTTTCCGGTGGCCACTGTCTCGATTCGGGCGTTGATAGGGGCCGGCCGTTTGCCTTTGGCCCAGAACGGGCTCCAGCCCCATTTCACCGCTTCCAGATGAATGCCTTCGGCACTGGCACGGATCACTGGGCACTTGGTGGTAGGGGCCACGTTGTAGCGGTTAACCGGCTCGGGCGGTACGTAGTCGATCACCAGCTGGTGAGCGCCCAACTCGCGCAGGTAGTGGTCCATGGATTTGTACACGGAGTAGCGGCCACACATGGGTTCACCTGTCTTGGAAAGGTTGCACATAAAGCCATGAGCGTGACTGTCCACAACCACTTCATGGCCCGTTCTACATTCTGGCGCGGCCAATGGAACCCTTGTGTTGAAACGACCACTCAGGCGTCAACGAGGGAGAATATCCGATGAACATGCGTGTGTTTAATAACGGCATAAAGCTGGCGAAAGCTGTGGCAGGCCAGGCTGCAGGTAAAATTTCGATTCCCCAGTGCGGGCATGCGATCAATAGGGCATCACTCAAGATATTGGGAGACCCAGGTAGACCTGGCAATCCGATCGCCGCTCATATCCGCAATAGTATTGAAAGCGGACAGCTGTTTGAGTTCGCGTCCAAACTCCTTGAGCTGGGTGAGCGGATGTATAGCACCCCTGCCCTTCAGGGGCGAGACTCGGACAAGCAACCGATCACCCATAAACCGGTATTGAAATTCAAGCCTGGCCAGGACAAAGACCTGGACTTGACTGACATCTACATGCAAAGCCCAGATGAAAAGCTTCATGGCTGGGACCCTTCATCTCACACCGATACAACCTCGCCCTCGCCAACTTCCGCTGCGCCCCAGGGTCAGCCTGCACCAGATAAATCGCACTTACCTCGTAGGCCACCTGCAGATGCAAATAGCCTGGCTTCCAGGGCTCATATGCTTTATCAGCAGTATAAATCGCAAAAACCGCAAACACAGGCATCGCCGCAGCCTAAGCCTGAACCGAAACCAAGTGCAAACGATACGGCCCCACCCTTGTCCGAAAACGTACAAAGAGACCTTAGGCCTGATCTCGGACTACCCAAGGAGGCAGCCCCTGAACAGCCACGCCTATCAACAAAGCCGGCGAAGGCTGAAATACGGCACGCACTAAAAGTAATAAGGGAAGCAAGACAAGATAGAAGGGCAAGAATACAAAAAAGAAGGGAAAGAAGACTAAAAAGAAGGGAAATAAAAGACGGAATAGCAATGAACGGTCTTAGCTCAACTGAACAACGGCGGACAGAATTGCAAAAAATGCTCAACGAGCTCAGCAAAAGTAGACAAGAGTCTAATGAGAACTACTTGAAGACGAGTTCAGAAAATAGCAGTAAGCTTAATTACTAGTTGTAGTGATAGCTTTGCAACTAAAATCTGTAGCCTTCGATAGAGGCCGCCGCTGGGTTGTGTGGTTGGGCTGGATGCGTGAGGTGCTGGCAGCGGGGTATCGAATTGGAACCGATTGGCTCTAACTTGCCACTCACTCCCTTAGCGGGTACACGCTATACCTACCCATATCACATAGCAGGAGGGCAGAGTGCCGAGCATTTCGAGCCAGATGGACCATTACAGTGCCGCTCTAGGCTCTGTACGAAATTGATCGATACCATTTCAACTAGCGCCTACGCCCATAATCAGTAGAGTTCACGTCCATCAAGGGGGAGCTTCTCTGATGGCGAAACGCTACGAAATTGCAGATGAATCCTGGGCGTTGATCGAAGATCTTTTCTCTGCGCCGCGATACAGCCGGCGCCCTCGGGCCGATGATCGCCTGATGCTCAACGGCATCCTCTGGGTGCTCTGTTCGGGCGCTGCCTGGCGGGATATGCCCGAGCGTTTCGGTCCTTGGTCGACGGTCTATCAACGCTTTCGTGACTGGCGAAACTCAGGCACCTTTGACCAGGTGCTCAAACGCCTGCATATGCGGCTCAATGAACAGGGGCTGATTGACGTGCAGACGTGGATGATTGACTCCACGGCAATACGCGCTACCCGAGCCGCCAGCGGCGCCGGGAAAAAGGGGGGCCTGAAGAACCGCAGGATCATGCGCTCGGTCGTAGCCGGGGTGGATTGACCACAAAAATCCACATGCTCTGCGATGCCAACGGCATACCGTTGCGCTTTCTACTCTCAGGTGGCAATGCCAGTGACATCAATTATGCACAGCCACTGCTCGATGGCGCTCATGTGCCGACTCAGCACGGTCGCCCTCGCAAACGTTGCAAGTGGCTGCTTGCAGACAAGGGCTACGACTGCGAAGCGCTGCGCAAGTACTTCGACCGCTACCGCATGCAGCCCGTGATCCCTCTCAGGACCATGAAGCGCAAGCCCCGCCCTGGACTGCCTCGCCTGTTCGACAAGCCTAAATATGCTCAGCGCAACATCATTGAACGGATGTTTGGTTGGCTGAAGGAAAATCGCCGGATCGGTACACGCTACGACAAGCTGGCCAAAAGCTTTTCAGCGATGGTTTCACTCGCCTGCTCGCTAAGGCGTTTGCGACAGTTAATTTCGTACAGAGCCTAATGCTCAACTGCGCAAGATCATCAAGACGCGAGGTCATTTCCCAACTGACGATGCGGCCACGAAGTTGACCTGGCTTGGGTTGCGCAACATCACGGCCAAATGGGGCTCGGCAGCTCATGACTGGAAAAGCGCCATGAATCAGTTTGCGATTCTGTACGGAGATCGATTTACCAGGCCGACTTGGTGAGAGTGCGGCCTGCCTGGCGGCAGGTCATTAGTGGCCCGCACACAAAAAATCTGACAGTCCCGGCCTGGCTCAAACACAACAGCCTTCGTGATAACCGGTGCGGTTCACCAAGTTGCACCGCTAGAAATTCGGCTTGTCGGGGCCATGACCATCTACCTATCACTTCACTAGGTTACTTTTTCGTCAAAATTCCCCTACATTCGCTTCTAGATCCTCCACCGGAGAAAAACATGAAATCATCAGTGATTGCAACCAGCCGCGCTCTATTGACGTGCTTCTTAATATCTTTTACTTATATGAGCAGTGCGAGCACAGCTGCGCAGCCTAAAGCGCCCATAAGCCAAGTTTCACTTACCAACGGTTTGGAAAATGAGTCCTCCTGCAATTTATCAACCACGTCCATCGGTACCGCTACAAGCATTCAATGCGACTACCCCCGAATTGTGCTTAGGGTTAAATCAATGCCTTCTACCTCGACAATCTTGCTAACCTCCAGCCGTTCGTGCAGCGAAGACACTCAAGGGCAGGATTGGTGGGTAAAATTGCAAGCCACCAACCGCATCACATCAACCCCGAACCTGGCAGTTTTCAATGTCCTCGAAGACGTTCTAACATGGAAGAAAGATCCGTCGCAGGATTTTGTGGCGCCCTATCTCAAAATTGTCGGAGGTGATGTAAAAAAACTTTCAAGTGGGTCAGCCAATGTAGGATGCGCAGCGTTGAACCCAGCCTTTGAAGCTGCAGACAGAGGAAAAGTAATTCACTTCCTCATGTCCCCTATAAAGGAGGCTGCTGATTATAAACCCTGGATCGGAGGCACATGCGGTGACCAAATCATGGCCAATCTTTATTTAACAGGTAAATACGGCTTCAGCTACCAATGCGTTCAACCGGTAAAATTTGATGGAGCCGCGCTGAAACTTTCAAATTTTGAAGAACACCAGGTTTCTATAGATGATGGCCCTATGCAATGTTCTACTGGAAAAATAATCAGCACTTTAATGTCTCAAAGATTTTACAATGGAAAGCAGCACTTTAAAATAATATGTGGTTCACTAGTAGACTCATCAGGAAGATCAATGAGCCTTACACAACTCCCTAACCCAAAATGGGTAAAGCGAGACGGAAGATTTTCAGCGTGTGAAAATGACAGACCCGACCCTGCTCAAGTACAGCCAATACCCCTAGCGGTATGGACAGGCTTCGATGCAGATAGTGACAGCAACAGAATGTTTTGCTCCAAACTAGTTACAGGCAATTAGTCAAACCAATTAACGTAATGCAAACCAGCAGCTCGGAATTCTTCCCATATAAACGCCGCAGCAGTAGGCCGCGCATAGGGGTTTTCGTGACTTTTCCAACCTAGCTAGTTGAACACAGCGGTAGTAGCGCCCTTGGCACAGCAGCTACCTGTCAAGGGCGCTCGGACCATAGCCGTATAGAAGCGGGTCTGCCGAATTAGCGCTGGCTGGTAAGAAACTCCAGTAACTGCGTTTCGTCCATCACCGCCACCCCCAACTGCTGCGCCTTGGCCAGCTTCGACCCTGCCCCAGGCCCTGCCACCACAGTATGGGTCTTGGCGGACACGGAGCCGGACACCTTGGCACCCAAGGCTTCAAGCTTTTCCTTGGCGTCGTCCCGGCTCATGCTCTCTAGGGTGCCGGTGAGCACCCAGGTCTGCCCAGCCAGGGGCAAACCTTCCACGGTGCGTTTGGCGCTGCTCCAGTGCATGCCGAAGTCATGCAGTTGAGCCTCCACGGCTAAGGCCGCGTCACGCTGGGCAGGGTCGGCAAAGTAGGCGCGCAAGGCTTCAGCCGCACGTTCATTCACCGTCTGGCGCAGGTCCAGCCAGTCGGCCTCGGCCAGGGCCTGGATGGAGCCGAAGCGTTCGGCCAGCTTTTGCGCAGCGCCGGGGCCTATATAAGGGATTTCTAACTTGGCCACCAACCCGTCAAAGGTTGTGGCGGCAGCGTATTCGGCGTGCAGTTCGCCTTGGTCCTGAGGCGCTACGCCCCGCTCCAGCAATTGCGCGATCACGGTGCAGTTGTGGGCTTCCTCGAAGAAATGGCCAATCTCATAGGCCACTTCGTTGCCGATGTCCGGTAGGTAGGTAAGCACCAGCGGCAGCGCCTGGCCGATGCGTTCCAGGCTGCCTAAGGCGCGTGCCAGCACCTTGGCCGTCTCCTCCCCCACATCAGGAATACCCAAGGCATAAATGAAGCGTGCCAGTGTAGGTTGGCGGCTGGCGTCGATGGCCGCGATCAGGTTACGACTGGAGACTTCGGCAAAGCCTTCCAGCCCCAGCACGTGCTCCTGGGTGAGCTGGTAGAGGTCAGCCGGCGAATGCACCAGGCCAGCGTCCACCAGTTGCTCGACGATCTTGTCCCCCAGGCCGTCGATGTCCATGGCACGGCGGGAAACGAAGTGAATAATGGCCTGCTTGAGCTGCGCGGCACAGGCCAACCGGCCCACACACCGGTACACAGCGCCCTCGGTCACCGTCTGCTTGCCCCGGCTGCGCTTGATCAGCTGGGTACGTTCCACTTCGGAGCCACAGACCGGGCAGTGGGTAGGCACTTGCACGGGCACAGCGGTTTCAGGCCGGCGCTCCAGCACGACCTGCATCACCTGAGGAATCACGTCGCCGGCGCGGCGAATGATCACCGTATCGCCGATCATCACGCCCAGGCGTGCCACTTCGTCCATGTTGTGAAGGGTGGCATTGGCCACGGTAACGCCGGCCACTTTCACCGGCTTCAAGCGCGCTACCGGGGTCACCGCGCCCGTGCGCCCTACTTGGAATTCCACACCGAGCAATTCGGTAAGTTCTTCCATGGCTGGAAACTTGTGCGCGATTGCCCAGCGCGGTTCGCGGGAGCGGAACCCCAGCTCACGTTGCGCAGCAATGCTGTTGACCTTGAACACCACCCCATCGATTTCATAAGCCAGGCTGTTACGGCGCTCGCCAATGCTGTGGTAGTACGCCAGGCATTCCTGAGGGCCGTGGGCCAGCTTCAGTTCACGGCTGATGGGCAAACCCCACTGCTGCAACTGCTGGAGGTTGCCGATATGGCTGTCGGCAATGTCATGGCTGGCCTGGCCGATGCCATAGCAGCAGAACTCCAGCGGGCGGCTGGCGGTGATGCGTGAATCCAATTGGCGAAGGCTGCCAGCTGCTGCGTTACGGGGGTTGGCGAAGGTCTTGCCGCCCACCTCGGCCTGGGTCGCGTTCAAGCGCTCGAACCCGGCCTTGCTCATGAACACTTCGCCGCGTACTTCCAGCGTGGCTGGCCAACCAATGCCTTTGAGCTTGAGCGGAATGTTGCGTACCGTGCGCACGTTGGCGCTGATGTCTTCGCCCGTAGTGCCGTCGCCACGCGTGGCACCCCGCTGCAACTGGCCATCCACATACAGCAGGCTGACGGCCAAGCCATCGAGCTTGGGTTCGCAGCTGTACTCCACCGCCTTGCCTGGTGCAGCATCCAGCCCGTCGGTCACACGCCGGTCGAAATCCACCAGGTCGCCTTCGGCAAAGGCATTGCCCAGGCTAAGCATAGGGATTTCATGGCGTACCTGGCTAAAGGCTGTTTGCGCGCTGCCACCGACCCGCTGCGTGGGCGAGTCGACCGTAATAAGGGTAGGGTTATCGGCCTCCAATGCCTGGAGTTCTCGGAACAGCCTGTCATATTCCGCATCTGGCACACTGGGTTCGTCCAGCACGTAATAACGGTAGTTGTGCTCGTCGAGTTCGGCGCGCAGTTCAAGGATACGGGTATGGGCAGTGGTCATAAGCGTAGTCCGGCCTCGAACATCAGCGGTTCAAGGCGTTGTTGAATAGGGATTGAAACTAAAAAAGCCAGCCCGACTTCACGCCGGTACTGGCTTTTCAAACAGTGCAGCATTAACGCTTGTGGGTAAGCGCGCGGCGCTCGAACTCTGCGATACGCTGGCGGTAGTGCTCGATGGTCTGTGCCGTCAATACACTGCGCTGGTCATCTTTGAGTTCGCCATCCAGCTCTTGGGCAAGTTTGCGTGCAGCCGCCACCATAACCTCGAACGCAGGCTTGGGATGGCGCGGGCCAGGCATACCCAGGAAGAAGCTCACGGCGCGGGTGGTGAAGTGGTCGATGTCATCCAGGTCGAACACCCCTGGCTTGACCGCATTGGCCATGGAGAACAACACTTCCCCATTGCCTGCCATGCTTTCGTGGCGATGGAAGATGTCCATGTCACCGAAGCGCAAGCCGCTTTCCAGAATGTTCTGCAACAAGGCCGGGCCCTTGAAACCGTTAGGGTCGCGGGAAATCACGTTGATAACCAGCACTTCCTCTACCGGCGAAGCGTCTTCGACCAATGTATGCGCCTCTTCGGGGCCGAGGTCCTCGCGGGCTGACAGGCGCGGCTCGTCCACCGCCAGTTCGGCAACGCGGGCGGTTTCCTGGCGCTTGCGACGGTTCGACGGCCTGGCCGGTGCAGTCATGGACGGCAGGTCGGCCTCGTCCAGTTCGGGTTCCTGGTGGGTTTCCAGCACCCTGGGCGGGCCCAGTACTTCGGTTGGCCCCTCTTCATCCGGCAGGTTGGAAAAACTGCGGTCCAGCCTGAACTTGAGCTTGCCCTTGCCACCGCGCATGCGGCGCCAGCCATCGAAGAGAATGCCGGCAATCACGATGATGCCGATGACGATCAGCCACTCGCGCAAACCGATTTCCATGAAGTCCTGTGCCTCGAAAAAGATGTCAAAAATGAAATAGGGTGAAAAACCCTTTAAAACGTAGCCCCAAACCTATGTTCTGGTTGGATTTTTGCCACGTACACAAAAATATGAACAATAAACTATCACGACCAAAGGCAACTTTACACCGTCCCGCGCATGTGTTTCACCGCAAGGGCGCAACACTTAGGCATCCACCATCGCCAACGCTTCTTCAACATCTACAGCCACCAGCCGGGAACAACCGGGTTCATGCATGGTGACCCCCATCAATTGATCGGCCATCTCCATGGCGATCTTGTTGTGGGTAATGTAGATAAATTGCACCGTGTGGGACATTTCCTTCACCAGCCGTGCGTAACGTCCTACGTTTGCGTCATCCAATGGCGCATCCACTTCGTCTAGCATGCAGAACGGTGCCGGGTTCAGCTGGAAAATCGAGAACACCAGCGCCAGGGCCGTCAATGCTTTTTCGCCGCCGGACAACAGGTGGATCGTGCTGTTTTTCTTGCCTGGTGGCCGGGCCATGATTGTGACCCCAGTATCGAGCAAATCTTCGCCGGTCAGTTCCAAATAAGCGCTGCCACCGCCGAACACCTTCGGGAACAGGGCCTGCAAGCCGCTGTTGATTTGGTCGAACGTGTCCTTGAAGCGGTTGCGGGTTTCCCGGTCGATCTTGCCGATCACGCTTTCCAACGTGGCCAGCGCTTCTTCCAGGTCTGCATTCTGGGCATCCAGGTAATGCTTGCGCTCGGACTGCTGGCGATACTCTTCGATGGCCGCCAGGTTGATGGCCCCCAGCCGGTTGATACGAGCGTCCAGCGCCTGCAACGATGCTTCGGCGTCTTGCTCACTGGCATCTGGCGCCAGGGTGAGCAGCACACCGTGCAGGTCATAACCATCCGCCGTCAGTTGCTCTTGCAACGCCTTGCGCCGAACGCTCAGGCCCTGCCACTCCAGCCGATGCTGCTCCATCTGCCCGCGCAGCAATTGTGATTGCTGTTCAGCCTGGGTGCGGCGCTTTTCAGCTTCGCGCAGCTCGCGGTCGGCGGCGTCCAGAGCAGCGCGGGCCAGGCGCATGTCGTCGTCCACGGCCAGCCGTTGCTCCAGCAGCCCTTCGAGGGTGAGGCGAAAGTCCTCCAGCGGCGCCTCCCCCTCCTCCAGGTTCAGAAGCAGTTGCTCCTGACGCTCGGCCAGCCGTGCCGATTGCAGTTCCAGGCGTTCCAGGGCCTGGCGGGTGGACGTGTGCTGGGCACGCAATGACCCCAGGCGGAGCGCCAACTGATGGGCACTGTCCTTGTGCAGCCGTGCGGCCTGGCGCATGCGGTCCAATTGTTCGCGCAAGGCGTCTCGCTGGGCGGCCAAGGTTTCGCGCTGCCCGGTGTCTTCGGCCATGGCGTCCAGCGCCTCTTGCAGCAGCAGGCGGCACTCACCAATGGCCTCGGTTTCCATGGCCCGCTGCTCGGCCAGTTCCAGTGTTTCCTCATCCAGCCGGCGCCGGCGCAGGGCCAGCTGCTCGGCACGGGCCTGGCTGGCCGAACGCTTGGCTTTCAATTCTCCCAGTTGCCGGGCTTCGTCCTGCAGTCGGCGGCGTAACTGCTCCCGAGCCTGTTCACTGTGCTGCTGGCGGGCCCGCAGGTCCGCCAGTTGCTGCTCCAGCTCAGCCTGGGTGGCTTCGGCGGCTTCCCGCGTGGTGTTGAGTGTGTCCAGTTCCTGCGCACGTGCGAGCACACCCCCTTGGGTGTCGCTGCCTCGGCTAACCCGGACAAAGTGCCGGCCCACCCAGTACCCGTCGCGGGTGGCCAGGCTTTCGCCCGGTGCCAGCTGGCTACGTGCTGCCAAGGCCGCATCCAGAGTGTCCATGGGGCGTACCTGACCCAGCCAGGCAGAGAGGTCTACGGGCGTACTGACTTTATCCAGCAGGCTGCCTGCCAGTGCCGGGGCCTGTACCGGTTGCGCCAGGCGCAGGTCGCCACCGTCGAAGCGGCCCAGGTCGGCGGCCTTGAGGTCATCGAGCAGTACCGCGTTCAGGTCCGCGCCCAATACGGCCTCTACCGCCTGTTCCCAGCCGGGCGCCACACGAAGGCCTTTAGCCAGGCGCGGCCGTGCCTGCAAACCTTGCTCGTTCAGCCAGTCCGCCACGCCGCCCACCGGGTTGAGTGCTGCTTGCTGCAAAGCTTCCAGGGAGGCCAGCCGGCCACCCAACCGTTGCAGCTCACCCTGCCCGGCCTGCTGCTGCTGGCCCAAGGTGTGAAGGGTATTGCGCAGGGTGTCCAACTGCTGAGTGTGCGACTGATCTTCGCTGTGCAGGTCCTCGATCAGCAGCTCGGCCGAGGCCAGTTGTTCATTAAGCTCGACAATGGCCGCGTCTTCGGGGTCTGCAGCCAGGCTGGCCAGTTCTTCGGCCAAACGGCGTTGGCGCTCGGCCAGCCGTTCCAGCAACTGCTCCAGCTGCTGCAAGCGGGCTTGCTGCACTTCGGCTTGCTGGCGGGGCTGGGCCGACCGCTGGTTGAACGCATCCCACTGTTCCTGCCACCCCTGCATGGCCGCTTCAGCGGCCTCCAGGGCAGCGGCGCTTTCTTCGGCCGCTGCCGCTGCTATGGCTTGCTCGGGCTCTAGCATGCCCAGCTCTTCGCCCAAGGTCGCCAGCAGGGTCTGATCATGGCCCAGGTGCGATTCGGTTTCCTGGCGGGCGCGCTCAGCCTCGCGCAGATCGTCCTGCAACTGGCGCAAGCGTTGCTGGCCGTGCTGAATGCTCTGTTCGATACGCGCAATGTCACTGCCTACCGAATAGAACCGGGCCTGTACCTGGTTGAAGCGCTCAGACAGTTCATGGTGGCCATCGCGCAGGCGCTCGATGCTGGCATCGGCGTTGCGCTGGTCCGCCACCAGGGCTTCGAAACCGACTTCCTGCTCACCGATAATGCCTTCACGCTGTGCGACCTGTTCATCCAACGACCGCCAGCGAAGGGCCGACAGCTGCGCCTTGAGCTGGCGTTCCTCGGCCCTGTATTCCTGGTACTTCTCGGCGGCCTGGGCCTGGCGGTGCAGGCGTTCGAGCTGGCGCTCCAGCTCTTCTCGCAGGTCGGTCAGGCGTTCGAGGTTTTCCTGGGTACGGCGGATGCGCGTTTCGGTCTCCCGGCGGCGTTCCTTGTACTTGGAAATGCCCGCCGCTTCTTCGATGAAGTTGCGCAGCTCTTCGGGGCGCGCTTCGATCAGGCGGGAGATCATCCCCTGTTCGATGATGGAGTAGCTGCGCGCACCCAGGCCCGTGCCCAGGAAAATATCAGTGATGTCTCGACGGCGGCACTTGGTGCCATTGAGGTAATAGGTGTTCTGCCCGTCGCGGGTCACCTTGCGGCGGATGGAGATTTCGGCGTAGGCCGCGTACTCTCCGATCAGGGTGGTTTCGCTGTTGTCGAACACCAGTTCGATACTGGCCTGGCTTACCGGCTTGCGGCTGGTGGAGCCATTGAAAATCACGTCGGTCATGGACTCGCCGCGCAGGTTTTTCGCGGAGCTTTCGCCCATGACCCAGCGCACGGCATCGATGATATTGGACTTGCCGCAGCCATTGGGCCCTACCACGGCTGCCATGTTGCTGGGGAAGTTGACCGTCGTGGGGTCTACGAAGGACTTAAAGCC
>Ga0268349_1000187_pt1 | contig 11172 bp, 13 predicted proteins | sample G5R2_MAIN_18SEP2_FD_190164 | JGI IMG/M metagenome (GOLD analysis project Ga0268349, IMG submission 190164) | Phyllosphere microbial comminities from switchgrass, GLBRC, Michigan, United States - G5R2_MAIN_18SEP2017_LD1 | ecosystem: Host-associated > Plants > Phyllosphere > Phylloplane/Leaf...
GTCTGGGCGGTGGTAGGCGGGTACGTGGCGCGCCGGTTCAGGCTGGAGCCGCCCGTCTGCGACTGTTTGGGCGCGATAGGGCGGGCGGAACGCCGAGGAGGGGCCGGAGGCGATCCGGTGCACCTGGTCGTAACGCACCACTAGGTCGTTGGAGGTGCCGGGCTCTTCATACGCGAACTTGGGGCCGTGCACCTTGCGCCAGTATTCGTCCCAGTGCTCGAAGGCCAGGTTAAGGTTCGGTTCCAACGCCAGGCGTTGCGGGTGCTGGTCCGGGTTGTGCACTTCGTTGCCGTCTTTATCGACCCCCGACCCGGCGTCGTGGGCACGCTGATGCTCGGGCGTGGCATCCGTGCGGGACACAAAGGTGGGCGTCACAATCAGGGGCGCCGTGCTGGACGGGCGAAGTGCACCCAGGGGCGCGCGTTGCAGCATGTCGGAATCGCGCGGGTCGAGAAATTCGATATCGGTGTGATCAGTCATGGATGCGCTCACAGAAAGGGCACCTGAGCAGCGTGCTACAGGTGCGAAGGGAAACAGGGCAGAACGTATTCGGCCAGTTCGTCGATAACGGCTTCGGCGGGGCGGCTCAGGGGCTTGAAATTCAAAGCTACGTGGGCAACGCCCTGCTCCTGCTGGCGCTGCCACAACTCGATCAGGGCCTTGCGGCCTGCCCGCAGTACACGACCGCGTTGCAAGGGAAGGTCCGGGTTCTTGTCCAGGTCGAAAAAGGTCCCGTAGCCAAAGGGGCGGTACGGCTCGCCTTCACCCAGCGCATGCCATTGGCTCACCAGGCGCGCCGTGTCAGCCGGCTCGGCCAAGTGGGAGATCACGGCGTCAGCCTGAGTGTGCAGCCATTCCAGGGACTGCCCGGCAAAACCAATCGCCAGCTGCGGGAGCCGCTGTGCAGCGGGCTTAGGCACCAGGTCGAGCTGCCCCGTCAGTTGCCCATAATAGGTGGTGGGCAGGGTAGGCCAGGCCGTGCCAAGGGTGTGCCGGATCACCTGGAAGGCTTCGCGGAAGCGCTCGGCCCGGTTGTGGAAATCAGCGCCGAAGGCCGGGTATTCGCCAGGTCGATCGCCGGACGCCAGGCCCAGCAGGAAGCGCCCACCGAGCAACTGGTCCACGCTGGCGGCCTGTTTGGCAATGATCAGCGGGTCGCGCAGGGGCAGCACCAGGCCGGCGGTACCAATGGCGATGTGCTCGGTGGCGGCGGCCAGGAAACCTGCGTACACCATGGGGTCCAGCACTTGCCCTACATCGCCGAAGCTAGGGTCGTAGAAGGGTACGTCGCGCAGCCAGAGGGCGGAGAAACCGGCCTGGTCTACCCGGCGGGCCAGGCGCTCATGGTCCCGCAGGGTAGGGCCGGGGGTGTCCGGGTAGGCCTCCAGGGGCGCAATGAACCCGAAGGTCAGCTTGCCGGGCGCAAACACTCTGGCGAAGGCCCGATGGTTGAGCAGGTCCTGAGGCAGGGCGTGGTGGGGTGAATGGCTCATCGTATCTCCTTCAAGTCCGAGCGTACCGCTGCTGCGCCCGGCAAGGGCGCAGAGCGTGTTCAGCGAGCGGGTTCGGGTGCTGTGTCCTCAGCCTCTGCGTTACGCAAGGTGTTGCTGCGGTAGATCAGCGCCAAGGCCACCGCCAGCAGCACAAGGGCGGCCATCCGCTTGGGGCCCAGCGCGATCACGGTGTTGCCGAACCAACCGAAGTTGTCGATCAGCAGGCTCATCAGCAATTGCCCGCTGATGACCGAGACCGTGGCCGCCGCCGTACCGATACGTGGCATGGCAAACACGATCACCAGCATGTAGATCACGCCGAAGAACGCGCCCGCCACCTGCCAGCGCGGCACGGTGAACAGGTTGAAGGCATGGGGCGGCTCCAGGTAGAACGCCCACAGAAAGCTCACCATGGTGCCTAGCGTGAAGGTGAGCCAGGCGCTTTCCAGCACCCCCACCTCAGAGCCTAGCCGCCCATTGATCGCGGACTGGGCGCACAGCACCGCCCCGCTGAACACAACCACTAACAGCATCAATACAACCATGAGGGTAATCCTTAATGAATGAGCCAGAGGGCGGCGAGGATGGCGACCAGCGCGCCGATGCGGTAACGGTCCACCTGGCGCTTGGCGCTGCCCAGCAGGCCCCAGTGGTCAATGATCAGGCTGGCGCCCACTTGGCCGAACAGAATGCCCACCATGGTCAGGCCCACGCCGATGTGGGGGGTGGCGATGGTCAAGGCCGCCACGTACACCGGCCCCAGAATGCCGCCGGTCAACAGCCAGCGTGGCTTGGAGAACATCAGGCCCAGCCGAGGCCGGCCAAAAATCAGGCCGAAGGTCAGCAGCAGCGAGCCGATGGCAAAGATGCCTAAGGTGGCCCAGCCGTGACCGACCTCGGCGCCCAAGGGCCCGAGCAGCCCGGCTTCGACGGACAGGCCCATCCCCGCCAGCACCACTACAGGGATGATCCAAAGCTGTGTCATAAGGTAATCGCCTTCTATACAAGAGGGCGTCATGGTAGGTTCGTGCTCTGAGCGGAACAATCAATGCAAAAGGCAATTCATAGTTGCTGTTAAAGCAATGAACTATAGATTCTTCCTTTTTTTGGAGCTTGCCATGCACCTTAAGGCGCACCGGTATTTCGCCATGGTGGCAGCCACGGGCAGTTTTGCCGCTACCGCCCGGCACTTTCAGGTGCCGGCTTCGTCGGTGTCGCGCTTCGTGGCCGCGCTGGAACAGGAAGTCGGCCAGCAGCTGTTCTACCGCAACACCCGGGCCGTACGCCTGACAGACGCCGGCGAGCGCTACCTGCGGCATATTCGTGAAGTGATCGACCTGCTGGATTCGGCCACCGAAGACGTGGCGGGCAAAGGCAATGACATTCGAGGCCTGGTCCGGATCAACGCCCCCGTGGCGCTGGGGCGGCTGCATATTGCCCCGCTGGTAAAAGACCTGCACAGCCTGTACCCGGACCTTGTGGTGGAGCTCACCCTTACAGACCTTTTTATCGATCCGGTGCAGGAGGGCACCGACATCACCGTGCGGGTGGGCCACCTGGAAGACTCCAACCTTATAGGCCGCAAGCTCTGTGACCAGCGCTATGTGCTGTGCGCCAGCGCCGACTACCTGGCGCGTCGAGGTGTTCCCGCCACGCCAGATGCCCTCAAAAGCCATAGCTGCCTGGCCTATAAAGGCGTGGGCGGCCCCCAGCGCTGGCACTTCCGCCAGCACCCGGATGCGCCCCTTCAGGTGATTGATGTGAACGGCCCTTTCCGAAGCAACAATGCCGAGGCGTTGGTAGAGGCCGCCATGAGCGGCCTTGGCATCGTGTTCTTTCCCACCTGGCTGTTCAGCAAGGACAGTTTCCGTGCCGGCGCACTGGTGGAACTGCTGCCGGGCTGGACCGGCTCCATCGAAGCCAACCCCAGCCCGATCCACCTGCTGTCCCCGGAAAACCGCCTGAGGTCGCGCAAGGTGAGGGCGGTGACGGACTTTCTGATAAGGGCTATTGGTAGCCCGCCTTATTGGGACTGACGGTCAGTAGGCTGTCGCCTGCCCCGGCGCCGGCCTTAGCAATTGCATCTGCTGACGATAATCATCCGTTACCTGGCGCGCCTGGCTGGTGCTGGTGACCACGCGTGGTGTGATCAGCACGATCAGCTCGGTGCGGCCTTTGCTGCGGGTGGTGTTGCCGAATAGCCAACGCAGGCCAGGGATACGGCCCAAGTAGGGTACGGCGGATACCGAGTCCGTATTGTTCTGCTGAATCAGGCCGCCCAGCAGCACGGTTTGGCCGCTCTGCACGGCCACCTGGGTGGAAACGGACCGGGTAGAGATGCGCGGGTTGCCGTTGGTGTCTGTGGTCTGGCTGCTGTCGGCATCACTCACCTGCTGCTGGATGTCCATGTACACCAGCCCGCCCGGGTTGATGCGCGGCACTACGTCCAGGATCACACCGGTCTGTACGTATTCCACGCTGCTCAGGGTGGTATCGGACAGGCTGGTATTCACCGTAGTCTGGCTGATGGGGATGTTGTCACCCACTTGAATCTGCGCCGGCTGGTTGTTCATCACTACCAGGGACGGGGCCGAGAGCACTTGGGTGCGGCCGCTGGTTTCCAGGGCGTGCAGCGCAATTTGCAGGTTGTGGCCCACGAAGGAGTAGAAAAGGGCGTCGGTGGCACCCAACCCGGCACCGCCACCGCCCAGGGCGCCTTGGCTGCCGGGGGTATTGGCCACAGTGGTACTGCCGGAGTTGCCGGCCAGCTTGCCCAGGTACCATTGAACACCCAGGTCCAGCTCACCGGTGAGGCTTACTTCCAGGATGCGGGTCTCGATCTGCACCTGCAGCGGCGGGTTGTCCAGGCGCTTGATGGCCGATTCGATTTCAGCCCACTGGGCAGGGCGCGTGCGCACCAGCAACTGGTTGCTGCTCTTCTGTGCGGTAATGCGGGTACTGTCTTCCAGGCGGGCGGTGCCGGTGCCGCTGGTGGTCGCGCTGTCACTGTTGTCGGCGCTGTCAGCACTGCTATCAGTGTCGTCGGCCTGCTCGCTATCGGCGGAGGCGGCGGCGCCTGTTTGCATTCCACCGAACCCTTGGCCAGTGCCACCCAGGCCGCCCATGCCGGTGCTGCTGGTTCCGCTGCCCATGCCCATGCCGGTCCCGGTGCCGCCGGTCACAGAGGCCAGGGTACGGGTACGCAACCCAGGGGCGACCCGCGCCGCGCTGTCCTCAGTGATCTTGCCGTTGCCGTAGATCTGCCGCAGGTATTTGGCCAGGTCCGTGGCCTTCATGTTGCGAACGTCGTACACGTACATCTGCGGTTCGTTGCCGCCGCCTTCATCAATGGTATGAATCCAGTCGCCTACCTCGTTGAGGTATTGCGGCTGCGCCGAAATGGCCACCACCGAGTTGGTGCGTTCGATGGGCAGGAACCGCACCATCCCAGCCAGGGGCATGCCGCTCTGGGGGCCGAACACTTTCTCCAGTTGCGGCATCAGCTCGCTCACGCTGGCCCGTTGCAGCCCGTACACGCCGATGGACATGCCGCGTAGCCAGTCCACATCGAAGGTGTCGATGGTGTCCTGGTAGTTGGCCAGTTCCTCCGGTGTACCGGCCAGGCTCAGCACATTGCGGGCCGGGTCCACCAGCAGGAAGGCGTTTTCCCTGGCGAAGGGCTTGAGCAGCTTCTGCATTTCGGTGGCCGAAATGTAATGCAGCGGGAACAGCCGGGCCGACAGGCCATCGGCGGGGCGCGCCACGGGCATCTGCGGTACCAGCTTGCCCGCCACGGCTTGGGCGGCAGGCAAGATCACGTAACGGTCGCCCTGGCGGATCAAGGCGTTGTCGGTCCAGGACAGCAGGGTTTCCAGAACGGACAAGGCCTGTGCCTGGGTCACCGGCTGGGAGGTGGAAAAGCTCACGTTGCCTTTCACGCCCTGGGCGATGCTGTAGTTGGCCTTGAGCACTTCACCCATCACGGTGTTGATGACCGCTTCGATGGGCTGGTCGTTGAAGTTGAACATGATCGTGCCGGCGGGGTCGGCCGCCTGGGCGCGCACCGGCAGGGCCGCCGCCGATGGGTTCACGAACCGCTGGCTGCCGCGAATGATTTGCCGGCGGCCGCCTTGAGTGGCGGGCTCGGCCGTAGGGCCTGTGGCCGCAGCCGCCGCAGGGGCGGGCGGCTCCACCAGAGGCGGGCGTTGCGCACCCGTGCCGGCCAAGGCTTCACGCATCAGTTGCGGGTCGTTCTCGGACAGGGTTTGGTGAGTGCTGCAGCCTGCCAGCACCAGGGCTGCCGCCAGGGACAGCACCGGGGTGCGCAAACGGAAAAGCTCAGGTGAATCGTTCATGGTGTCGGTACATCTGGAAGAGTGAGGGCAGGTGTGGTTGAAGCCGGTGGAAGGTGCAGCACGGGCAGGCTCAATTGCTGGTCCTGGCCTTGGAAGGTGAAGCGTGCACTGGTGGCGGTCACGCCCGCCAGCTGCCAGCCATTGGGCAGGGTTTTGCCCACGGCCAGGGTGGTGGTGTGGGCATTGGGCAGGCGCAGCAAGGCCCATTGGCCCCGCCCATCCATCACCACCCCGGTAAGGCCGATACCCGCCAGGGAGGACGAAGGCGCAGCCTGTGCCTGGCGGTCGGGTGCGCGCTGTGGGCTGAACAGCGGGTGGGCCCAGGTCAGGGCAAGGTCGGCCTGTGCCAAGGCGGGCACCTCCACGGCCTTATGCGCAGCAGGCGCCGCCGCGCCTGTTTGCGCGGGTAGCCAGGCAATGTCGGCAGTCGGTGTCAGGGCCAGGCTGGCCGCGCTACCGGCAAGGGCGATGGCCAGCAGCGTCAACAGCAGTAGGGTAGGCGAACGTTTCATGGCGTGACCTCTACCGGGGCGGCTGGCTGCAGGTAACCCCGCAGCAGCAGGTGGGCTTGCAGGCGGCCCGCGCCACCTGTGGCAGGGGCCGACGTGGCCCGTTGGAGGCTGGCGCTGTCCACGAACACGTAAGGCTGGCCGAACTCCAGGTCATGGAGCACGTTGGCCAGGGGTTGTATCCCGCAATCCAGGGTCAGGCTCACCTTGACCACGCGGTAAGGCGCCTGTGGGTCTTGCTCGGGCACGATGGGCATGCGTTGGGACACTTCACAGCCTGGCCCTTCGTGCGCATGGGCCTGCACCTGGTCCACGCTGTGTTGCATCAGGTCCGCAGCCACCGCGCTGGGGTCGTCACCGGGCAGCAGGCTAAGCTGGCTGGCCGGGTCACGTTGCGCCGCTTGCAACTGCTCGCGCAGCGAGCTCCCGGCTTTAAGCAATGCCGCGTAGTGCTGTTGTTGTTCCAGCAGTGCCAGGCGCCGGGCGTTCAGTTCACTCAACGGGCCGAGGAACCAGCTTTGCACCAGCAACCACCAGGCCGCACCTAGCACAAGGGCTAGCACCAGCAGGGCGGCCACACGGCGCTCGCGGGCATTAAGGGGCCGTAGCATCAGGCACCCCCCTTGGTGAGCTGTGCACGCAGGGAGAACCGGTCTTTGCCGGTGTTTTCGTCGGGCTGGATGATGCCTTCGAAGTGGGGGTCAGCCACGGTTTTGCAGCCTTTGGCTTGGCCGATCAGGGCACTGGCCTTGGCGCTCTGCCCACTGAGGGATACGGCGCCGTCTTCGTTCAGTTCCAATTGCTCGATCCAGGTGTCCTGCCCGAGGCAGGCGGTAAGGTCTACCAGCACGCTGGCCAAGGCCGGCCGTGCGGCTTTTTGCAGGGCCAGGTATTGGGCCGCGCCCTGTTGGGCCAGCAGGGCTCTACGCACGGTTTGTACCTGGGCCACCTGCTGGCGTTGCGCGTTCACCTGGGCCTGCATGTCTTCTACCAATGCCTGCCGGTTATGCAGCCACAGCCCCATGTTTGTCAGTACCAGGCCGGCGCATAGCACGGCCAGGTAACGGGAGGCTGTGCGTGCCCGGCTGGCCGGTGGGCGGTCCTGAAGGGGGAGCAGGTTGACGCCCAGCCGTTGGCCCTCAGGGCTCAGCCCGTCGATGCCCGCCAAGACCAGGCCGTGCTGGCGGCAAGTGTCGATGATGACTTGAAGGCGGTCCCGGCGTAGGGCTACCAGCCTCACCCCAGCCCATACCTTGCCCTTGTTAACCACCTGCGCCACATAGTGCAGGTCTGCGGCGGGGAAGGGCGTGAACTTGTCCAGTTCATAGCCCAGCACCTGGTGCAGCCGCCGGGTGGCCGCCGCCGGAAGTTGCAGCGAAGTGGTCAATAGGGTGTCCGGGGGCAGCACAAGCACCACGGCATGCCCTGGCGTTACCACCGGCTCAGCGGCCAGGGGCCAAGGCACCATCTGTTCACGGGCTGACGCCAGCCAGCGTGCTTGCCAGCGGGCCGGCAGCATGCCCTGCAACTCGGCCAGCCAGGCCTGCCACAGCCCATGGGCTTTGCTGGCATGCCACTGGTGGTGCAGGCGAGAGGACAACCCGGCCAGCGCCGGTCGATTCACTGTTTTCATAAGGCGTGCCAGCGCAGCACCCGGTAGGGGCGTGCAGCATTGTTGGAAGGGTCAAGCATCAGGGTGGCCTGTAGCGTTGCCGAATAGCCAGCTGGCGTGGTGGCCTTGCTGTACACGGTGAGCACGGCACCGCCCTCAGTGGTGGCGACGCCCGTGGGTGGCAGGCTCAGCGCCTGTCGTAGCCAGGGCGGTGCCAGCCTGGGGTCCGGCGCGGCCATGCCGCTCCACACCGTCACATAGGGCAGGGCACAGGTGTATAGGGGCTGCGTCATACCGGGTAATTCGCGCAACTCTTCCAGCAGGCGCAACGGGGCTTGGCCGCCGCCACGTCGCGCCTCCAGGGCTGTACCCACCTGGTTGGCCTGGGCAGGGGGCGCCCCGCAGGCACGGGCCAGCTTGGCGAGTAACAGGGCGGGCACCGTATTGAGGTCCACCTTGCCCTGCTCGCTGACAACGCTCACCGCCAGGTTCACGTCTTCGAAATGCAAGGCATGGGGCTGCCCGTCCAGGCGCCAGCGCCGGCTGACGTCAGGGTTCAGTTGGGCGAGCACGGCCAGGCCCACGCCTGCCTCGGCAGCCAGCAGAGCTTGGGTGTGCTGGTGCTGCCACAGGGCCTGGCGGTTCTGCAGGTGAACCCAGCCCATCAGCCCGGCCAGCAGCACACTGAGCAAGGCCAGTACCCATAGCACCAGCAGCAGGGCAATACCCCGCTGGCCGTTCATAGCAGGCCTGCCTGGCTAGACAAGTCCAGGTTCAGGCCCACGCTTTGGGTAGGCCACGGCACAGGGCCGGCTAACTCAATGGCTATGCGCACCTGGCGGGGCAGGCGGCTCGGCCAGGGCCACTGGTCCAGCCAGCCCGTGACCTGGCCGTCCGGTGCAAACCCGCGGTAGGTAAGGTTCAAGGCCTGCACCTGATGCAGCAGCACTTGCTCCTCACCAAAGGGCTGCAAGCCTGTGCCTTGAAGGTAGGCAAACCCCACCTGCAAACGGCCCTTGGCCAGGGTGACCTGATAACGGTAGAGCCCGCCCCCCAGGCGTGCAGACAGGGGCGCATAAAAGCGCAAGCTGTCGGAAGCACCCTCGAATACGGCATCCTGCTCGCCCTGAGCGTTTTTAGCGGACAGGGGCAGTGCCTGGCCCAGTGCGGTACGCAAAAAATTCTGTGTGGCGCGGACTTCGTCCAGCCGTGTGCTGTAGCGCTCTGCCTTGGCCATGGCACGGTTGGCGCCCACCAAGGCGCCTCCGGCCAGTGTCAGCAATACGGCAAGCAGGCTTAGCACCACCAGCATTTCAAGCAGGGTGAAGCCTTGGAGGCGGCGGGTCATGGCAGCGCCTCCGTGGGTCGGCGGCGCACTTGCAAGGTGCTGTAGCGCCCCTGACGTACGCCATCGCTCACGGTCAGCACCAGCCCATAACCGATGGCTGGCCCGGCAGCGTCTGGCAGTTGGGTAACGGTCAGGGTCCAGTCCACACCGCTCCAGCGGCCGGTGGTGTGGCCAGGGGCCAAGTGGCTGTTGCTGGCTTCGTCGAGCAGCGAGCGCGCCGTCAGGCTGAGCCGGTCGCTGCGCTGGGCTTGCTGCAGGGCACGTGCGCCTTGGCCAAACGCCGTCACCAACACGCTGGCGCACAATGCCAGCACGGCCAGGGCCGCGAGCATTTCCAACAGCGTAAACCCCCGCTGCGGCGTCAATTGAGCGCACGCAACCGAACGTTGCCGGTCAGCCAGTTGATGTCTATGCGCCAATGGCGACCGTTATCGGCCAGGGCCATGTAGCCGCCACTGGCGCCGCCGTCCGGGTAGAACTCGAAGGCCGCACCCAGGCCGTCAGCGGTCTTCAACTGCACCTGCATGCCCGGCGGCAGCGGCAGGCTGCGCTGGGGTGACACAAACTGACGCGCCTTCAGGTCGAAGCGTGCCAGTGCTGGCTGGCCTGAGGTGATGGCCTGCACCCGCGCTGCACGCAAGGTCTGCACCAGTTGAGTGAGGGCATGGCGTTCGTTGGCGCTTTTCAGGCCCCGCCCCACGGCCACGCTTACGGCGCTCACACTGATGCCGATCAAAACGATGACCAGCAGCAGTTCGAGCAACGTGAAGCCGCGGTGGTGGGCAGGGGTGCGCATGTTATTCCCAGTTGCCCAGGTCGGCGTTGTAGCCGTCGCCGCCGGGTTGGCCGTCCTGCCCGTAGAAGATCAGGTCGAAGCTGCCGTGCTCGCCAGGGTAGCGGTAGCCGAAGGCATGGCCGAACGGGTCCTTCAGGTCGCTGGGTTTGGCGTACGGGCCGGCCCAGCCCGGTGCATTGGCAGGCTTGGCAGCCAGTTGCTGCAGGTTGGCAGGCGGGGTGCCTACGTCCAGGCCGTAGCTTTCCACCTTCTGGGCCAGGCTGGCCAATTGGGCCTTGCCGGCGCCGTACTTGCCCTTGTCCACGTTGCCGCCCACCTGGCGCACCACAATGGTCGCCACGATGCCGAGCAGCACAATCACTGCCAACATTTCCAACAGGGTGAAGCCGCCCTGGCGCCGAGCGCCTGGCAGGGTACGTCGAGACATGAAAAACTCCTTAGATATTGCTGGTAAGACTCATGAGGGGAAGCATGATGGCCAGCATGATGATCGCCACCATCACCGCCATCACCACCGTGAGGGCAGGCACCAGGGCCGCCAGTACACGGTCGATGCCGCGCTTGGATTCAACGTCGAATACGTCGGCTACTTTGAGCAACAGGGCGTCGAGCTGACCCGCCTGCTCGCCCACTTCAATCATGTGCAGGGCCAGTTCCGGCAGTAGCGGCTGCTCACCGAAGGCCTGGCCCAGGCGGCTGCCGCTCTTCACGCGTTCGGTGGCCTCTTCAACCTGGGCCCGCAGCGCGCGGTTGGTGCATACCTGGCGCACGATCATCAAGCCTTGCAGCAGTGGCACCCCATTGCTCAACAAGGTGCCCAGTGTCCGGGCCAGGCGGGCGGCTTCCAGGCGTTGCAATAGCGGCCCCACCAGGCGCAGCCCCAGCACACGGCGGTCGTGACGCTCGCGCCGCGCCGGGTCCCGTAGCGCCGCGGCCACGGCCCACACCAGGGCCACGAGCCCGGCCGCCAGCACCAGCCCCCAGGCGCTGAGGAACTCGCCCAGTGCCAGAATGGCTTGGGTGATCCAGGGGACAGGCACCCCCAGGTCACGAAAGATC
>Ga0268349_1000188_pt1 | contig 11130 bp, 7 predicted proteins | sample G5R2_MAIN_18SEP2_FD_190164 | JGI IMG/M metagenome (GOLD analysis project Ga0268349, IMG submission 190164) | Phyllosphere microbial comminities from switchgrass, GLBRC, Michigan, United States - G5R2_MAIN_18SEP2017_LD1 | ecosystem: Host-associated > Plants > Phyllosphere > Phylloplane/Leaf...
CTTGGCCAACAAGCCTGCCGCCATTTCGCGTAGCCCCGCGTCGTCGATCAGTTCCAGGCGTAGCAACGAAGTGAACACACGGAAGGGGCTGATGCGCAGGCTGTCTTCATGCACGGCACGGAAGGCTGTGGAATGGACCGGCACGCCGGCGGGAGACAGGTCGTAGTAGCCTACGGGTGTCATACCCATTACCGCAAACAAGCGGGCAAGGGTTGCCAGCTCCTGGGCAGTGCCTACCCGAATGGCACCGTGGCGCTCCTCATCAAGGCGCGCCAGGCCGCCGCTTCGCTTAAGCGCTTCGGCCATGGCTGGCTGGTTGGCCAACGTCGCTTGGTTTACCTGCGCCACCAATTCCATCAGGTCGCCATACAGTGGTACTTCGGCCCGGTACATGGCTGACATGGCGCGCGAGAACCGGGCGCGGATATGGTCTGGGCTCACATAGTCAGGGGTAGGCATGGCGGGTTCCTTGGCGGGGGGTAGGCAGAGCTTATTCAAGCGGCAGCGACGGCCTATGGGCAAGCGATAAAAAGTGCGGGCTTCATTCCTTATTTTCCGAAAGGCTCAGGTCACGGCGTTTAACAGAGGTGTGTTTTTTCTGTCATTCCCCTAAGGAATGATGTGCTGCCAAATCATCGCTTGAGGGCGGCGGCCTGTGCCGTGGACTATCAACGCTATTGCGGCTGAACCCTATTGGAGATTTCACATGATCGACGGTCTGCTGGAACGCCTGGGCGTGCCTGCCACGGCGTATCGCAACGGTAACCATCCTGTATTCACCCCTATTGATGGCAGCCAGATCGGTTCGATCACCCTGCAAGGCAAGGACGAGGTGGCTGCCCGTATTGGCGCCGCACAGGAAGCGTTCCTGGCCTGGCGTAATGTGCCAGCGCCTCGCCGCGGCGAGCTGGTGCGCCAATTCGCAGAGGTACTGCGCGAGCACAAGGCGCTGCTGGGTGAGCTGGTGTCTGTGGAAGCCGGCAAGATTACCCAGGAGGGCCTGGGCGAAGTGCAGGAAATGATCGACATCTGTGATTTTGCCGTGGGCCTGTCCCGCCAGCTGTACGGTTTAACCATTGCCTCCGAGCGCCCTGGCCACCATATGCGCGAAAGCTGGCACCCGCTGGGTGTGGTCGGAGTGATCAGCGCTTTCAACTTCCCCGTGGCCGTCTGGTCCTGGAACACTGCGCTGGCGCTGGTGTGTGGCAATGCCGTGGTGTGGAAACCTTCGGAAAAAACCCCACTTACTGCCCTGGCGTGCCAAGCGCTCCTTGAAAAAACCCTGGCACAGTTTGGTAGCGATGCGCCGCCGAGCCTGGCACAGGTGCTGTTGGGTGACCGTGAAGCCGGTGAGGCCATGGTGGATGACGCCCGCGTGGCCTTGGTGAGCGCTACGGGCAGCACCCGCATGGGCCGCGAAGTAGGGCCACGTGTAGCCGCCCGCTTTGGTCGCAGCTTGCTGGAACTGGGCGGCAATAACGCCATGATTCTTGCGCCCAGTGCCGACTTGGACCTGGCCGTGCGTGGCATTTTGTTCTCGGCGGTCGGCACTGCGGGCCAGCGTTGCACTACTCTGCGCCGGCTGATCGTACACCGCTCCATCAAGGACGACGTGGTCGCCCGTGTAAAAGCCGCCTACGGCAAGGTACGTATTGGCGACCCACGGGAAAACAACCTGGTGGGGCCTTTGATTGACCAGCAGGCGTTCCAGGCCATGCAGGATGCCCTTGACCGTGCCCGTAACGAAGGCGGCGTGGTGTTCGGAGGAGAGCGCCAGCTGCAGGCCCAGTACCCTGACGCCTACTATGTTGCCCCGGCTGTGGTGGAAATGCCTGGCCAGAGCGCGGTGGTGCGCCATGAAACCTTCGCACCTATCTTGTATGTGATCGCCTATGACGAGTTCGAGCAAGCGCTGGCGCTGAACAACGAGGTGCCGCAGGGGCTGTCCAGCTGCATCTTCACGACAGATGTGCGGGAAGCCGAGCGTTTCCAGAGCGCCTGCGGCAGTGACTGCGGTATCGCCAACGTGAACATTGGCACCAGCGGTGCAGAAATCGGCGGCGCCTTTGGTGGCGAAAAGGAAACGGGCGGTGGCCGGGAGTCTGGCTCCGATGCGTGGCGTGCCTATATGCGCCGGCAGACCAACACCGTGAACTACTCCCGTGAGTTGCCGCTGGCCCAAGGCATTGTGTTCGACTGATCCCTGTACTTAACCCACCTTGAGAACCTGCGATGCCGCCTCGCCCCTTGCGTCAGGAATGTTTGTGGGAACGTGTATTACCCCCGGCGGCCCCAGCCATGGGGCTTACCGATCAAATGCGCACCCAGGTGTGTGTGATCGGCGGGGGTATCACCGGCCTGTGCGCTGCCATTCGCCTGCGGGAACAGGGCTATCAGGTCATCGTGCTGGAGGCCCATGAAGTAGGGCATGGCGGTTCCGGGCGTAATGTGGGGCTGGTGAACGCGGGTACCTGGATCAAGCCGGACGATGTGGAGGCCACGCTGGGCACGGTGGTGGGCGGCCGCCTGAACAGAGTACTGGGCGAAGCACCCGCCCAGGTGTTCGATACCATCGCCCGTTATGCCATCGATTGCCAAGCCCACCACCAAGGCACACTGCACATGGCGCACAGTGCCGCAGGCGCGGAGGACCTTCAGGCCCGCCACGACCAATGGCGCCGCCGAGGGGCCAACATCGAATTGCTGTCCGGTGCCCGCTGCCGCGAATACTGCGGTACCGGCAAGGTGGCTACCGCGTTGCTGGATCACCGCGCGGGTACGATCAACCCCATGGCCTACACTCGAGGCCTGGCCGCCACTGTCCAACGTTTGGGCGGCCTACTGTTTCAGAATGCGCCTGTTACCGGCCTGCAGCGCGAGGGCGCCACCTGGCGGGTAACGACAGCCACCGGTAACGTCGAGGCTGACAAGGTCGTTATTGCCACCGGCGCCTATACCGAAGGCGACTGGAACACGGTCAAGAACAACTATTTCCGTGGGTATTACCTGCAAGTGGCCTCCGTGCCTTTGAGCGGCCCGGCCGCAGAGGCGATTTTGCCCCATGCCCAAGGCTCATGGGACACCCGCATGGTGCTGAGCAGCATCCGCCGGGACGACCAAGGCCGCCTGTTGCTGGGCAGCATGGGCCGGCTGGACAACAAGCCTGCGTGGTTCGTACGCAGCTGGGCTGACCGCATCCAGCGGCACTACTTCCCCGAACTGGGCCGCGTGGAGTGGGAAAGCCATTGGACGGGCGCCATCGACTTCACCCCAGACCACCTGATGCGCCTGTATGAGCCCGCCCCTGGCCTGATTGCCGTGACAGGGTACAACGGCCGGGGCAATACCACCGGCACGGTGCTAGGTGCGGCCATGGCGGACTTCGTCATTAAAGAACGCGTGGCTGATTTGCCCATCCCGTTCTCCCAAGACCAGCCTGTCAGCCTGCCTGGTTTGCGCACCGGCCTCTATGAAACCGGGTTTTCGCTGTACCACGCCGGGCAGTGCTTGAGGGTGGTGTTGTAACGGCTGGCCCTGAACCCTTGGATCAGGCGCATGTAAGAGCCTGCGAAGCGGGCGAATAGGCCCTGATGTGTACCGTTCTAACTTCTCACCCCACCGCCGGCCGATACTGCAACGCCTCCGCCAAGTGTGCCCGCTCAATACCCGGCGCCTCTTCAAGGTCGGCCAATGTGCGGGCCACCTTCAGCAACCGGTGCGCCGCCCGCAACGACAGCGTAAGCCGTTCGCAGGCCTGCTCCAGCCAGGCCTCATCCGCTTTTGGCAACTGGCAGTGAACCCTCAGGGCGTTGAGGTCCAGAAAGGCATTGGCGCAGCCTTGCCGTTCCAGTTGCCTGTCCCGTGCCTTGGCCACCAGGGCTGCGACGGTAGCCGTGGACTCGCCCCGTGGGCCGTTGGGGCTCAAGGTGGTGGTTTCACGGGCCACGGTTACGTGCAGGTCGATACGGTCCAGTAAAGGGCCGGACAGCTTGTTGCGGTAGCGGTCCACTTGTTCGGTGGTGCAGCGGCAGCGGCCGGTGCTGTCGCCCAGGTAGCCGCAGGGGCAGGGGTTCATGGCGGCCACCAGTTGAAAGCGCGCCGGGAAGCGGATTTTGTCGCGGGCACGTGCGATCACGATTTCGCCGGATTCCAGCGGCTCGCGCAGTACCTCCAGTACCTTGCGGTCGAATTCGGGCAATTCATCCAGAAAGAGCACCCCATGGTGCGCCAGCGTGATCTCCCCTGGCTGCGGCCGGCCACCGCCGCCCACCAACGCCGCACCTGAGGCCGAATGGTGCGGATGGCGGAAAGGCCGTTGTGGCCAGCTGTTCAGCGGCACATGGCTGGCCACTGAGTGAATGGCAGCCACTTCCAGTGCTTCATGTTCGCTCAAAGGCGGCAGCAAGCCCGGTAGCCGGCTGGCCAGCAGGGTTTTACCCGTGCCCGGTGGCCCGCTGAACAGCAGGTTGTGGGCCCCGGCAGCGGCCACCAGTAACGCCCGTTTGGCGGCGATCTGGCCTTGCACTTCGTTCAGGTCCGGGTAAGGGCGGGCCACCAGGCACAGGCCTTGGGCCTTGAACGGGCTGAGGGGTTGTTGCCCATTGAAGTGGCCCACCAGCTCCAACAGGGTGTTTACAGCGATTACGGTGAGCCCATTGGCCAGTGACGCTTCCTCGGCATTGGCCTGCGGCACCACCAGCGTATGGCCAGCGTCCCGCGCAGCCAATGCGGCGGGCAACACGCCCTGCACCGGCCGCACCGCGCCAGACAATGCCAGCTCCCCCAGGCACTCCACCTCTCGCAACGCCTCCACCGGCACCTGCCCACTGCCGGCGAGGATACCTAGCGCAATGGCCAGGTCGAACCGCCCGCCGTCTTTGGGCAAATCCGCCGGGGCCAGGTTTACAGGTCAATTCCTGGGTATGGACATCACAAGTGCAATTGACCATATGGACATCGATAAAGCGCACATCAATTAATCAACAAAGCCTCAGACATCACTCTTCTTACCGCCTAGGCGGGGAATTGCGGAAATGCCTAAATCCGAAGAGCTTGCACCAGAGGGAAGCAGCGTCAACAGGTGGGACTGTGAGAGATGCCGAAAAAGGGTTTTGTCTGAGGCGAGTCGATGCCACACCGAATAGCGGCTCCATCGGTAATCCTGGTGAGAAGCCGGTGTTTCGGGTGAGCCTCGATAGGCCTCGTTGAAAATTAGGGAGAGCGGGGAGGGCGCTGGAGCTGGAATCGATAGTTGGGACGTTATCATCAGTAGCAGTAAAGTGAGGGGAAAATTCAGCCCAAAACCCTTAATTATTATGTCTTTATAAAAAAAATACAAGATTGACGAAAAAAAATACGCAAGTAAAATACTGCTACTTTTCAACGGGCGAAAAAAAGCCTCCAGCGTCGAGGATGCAGTGATCCTACGGCAAGGATACGGCTTTGTCAATATATGGCTAAATATTCAAATTCACGGGCCTTCGTTGAGCTCATCACCTTGTCCCTGCTGCACATCACCGTGTCGTCACGGGAAGTGAGATACGGACTTCCGTTTAGCCACGACAAGCGACGTCAAGATAACTACGTAGTGAAAGGGTTTCCCATACTCCGGTGGGCAACAGGGGCATTATGGGATGAGGCAAATATATGGCTTGCAGGAATTGCACAGAGCATTCCAATAAAGGACATTAATATAAAAACGATAAGGTCACTTGCTTATGCGCTGCTTACATTTATGAGGTTTGTCGAGCTTGAAGGTCGAGCGTGGAACTATCTTCCTATGATTCCTGCAGAGAGAACAATAAATAGATACAGGAAGCATCTGGTGGATGCGCGAGACAATAATGAAATTGCAGCATCGACTGCCTCAGCAAAAATGTCAGTTGCGATACGACTATTTCGATGGGCTCAAAATAGTGAAATTATTAGCGCCGTACCTTTTGAGGTTACGACTAAAAAAGTCATTAAGGTTCCCGATCGATATGGCCGAGATATGGCGATAAGCGTTGACTTCTCGAATCTATCCATTCCTAACCGGAGGGCGTCAGTCGATCGTGTTGAAGGTGGACTAATGCCTATATCCCCTGAGTATCAAGATCAGTTGCTTGAGTTCGCGAATGAGAAACTGAGCCGCGAACTATATCTAATGCTTAGAATCGCGTTCGAGTCCGGGTTGCGCATAGAGTCCATATGCGACCTGAAACTCAACTCTATAAACTGGGCTGTGATGGATCATTCCGAACCAAATATTTATTGGTTGCACGTAGGGCCCAACGTTGACGGCGCGCCGGTGACAACTAAGTATGGGGTAAGTGGGGCTGTTATGATTGGCTCTGATCTTCTCCAAGACCTTAAAGAGTACTGCCTGAGCACTCGGAGACTTTTGAGGGAGGGAAAGGCTCCTCCAGAGAATCGCTCGTTGCTGTTCATTACTTCTATGGGAAATCCCTATGTCCGACGAGAGGGCGTGGATGGAAGCGCTGTGAATTCCATTGTGTATGACATGAAAGCTAAAGCCGTAGCATCAGGCTTATCCTTTGATGACTTTCATTTCCATCGCGCGCGCGCAACATTTGGCGTATCCATAGTACAGTGCGGTATAGACTGCGGAGTGCCCTTGTCTGATGTAATTGTTTTTGCGCGAGACTGCATGTTGCATAAAGATGTGGAGACTACTCTGTTGTACGTCAAGTTTTTGCAGAGCTCGAAAATTAAAGCCAAGTACGCGAATGAGTACACTAAAGCTATCTTGGGGGCGCATGGCGAGCGCCATAAATGAGTGATGATCTAACTTTCGACAGCGTGACCTATGGTGAGGGACGTATCCCGCTTACCCTCAGGCCATGCTTATATGTTAACGGTGCAGGTTGTCACGCAAAAAAATTCAGCAAAAGTCAACATGCGCAATCATTTGGAAGTCCCGTAGGGGCACGCCGACCTCTTGTGTACGCTCTGCACTCTATACTAAATGGGATCGTCTCTTCGGGTCAGAGCCCCGCCACACTTAGACTTGGTGTTGGTCGTGTTCGAGACTTTTATAAATACTGTGATAGTTATGGGCTAAACCCCACCATGGAGAATGCCTGTGTTCTCTACTGCGGGTGGGTCAAATCCATCTATAAAAAAATCAATGACGATGACATAAAAGAGAGCGGTTGTTACGGGGCCGCAAGCAGCATGGCAACACTGCTAGGTGTTGCTACAGATCTTGGGCGGGATTATTTTGTACTAAGGGCAAATCTCAGGGCCCCTATGAAGAGCAATAATTTCCCTAAGATAGACAAGCAAAGCCTTCGAGATGCCAAGCGTTTCATCGCAGATCTCATGGACATTCGTGATTGCTTGGGGGTGGATGCTTTTAAGAGTCCTTTACCCACTACACTAAAGTTTTCCGATGGTGCAACTGTAGACTTGTATAGTGGACTAACACAGCACGAAAAGCTCCAGCCTCATAAACTCGCAAACACCAGCCTAAAAGCGCGCTACGCTGTATACAACATCCGGGCTGAGTTGGAACTATTTATCTTTATAAGCCAAACCTCAATGAACTTGTCAGACGCCGCAAATCTTGAGGATCAAGATCTTAAATATTATGACGTAGGGGATTGTTTTGAAGCGCGCGCCTATAAGGGTAGAAAAAAAGGCGAAGTTATCTTTACCGCTTATCGCGAGTATAAGCCCTATTTCCTAGAGTTTCTTGATTTCAAAAAAGAGTTGTGTGTCGGCAGCTTCACAACCAAAGTTTTCGGAAAGCTCCCTCAGCCGGGAAGAGCTGTTAGCGATAACCCGAACCCTAGGGCATTAATAAAACTAATGAAAGACCTCGGGCGGCCAATGGTCGTCGCCACAGTTCTCAGAAGAACGAGGCAGAACTGGTTGGCCCGCAGAGCTGGGAATCCATCCGTCGCAGCGGAGATCGGCCAGCATGACACGTCAACGTTTCTCAGGGCCTACTCTAGACCGCATCATCAAACGGCGTCTACGGAGTGGACGAATTACTTCAGAAACCATGCACAGGCGAAGAGGGCTGCCTTCGAAGGCCACTGCAATGGCACACCTGTTCCGATAGAGGGTTTACCAAAGGCGATAGATAAACCTAACTGCGCGAATCAGAATCTATGCATCTTCTGCCTCAACTACAAAGGTATAAAAACATATTCCTATATATGGTCATTGATTTCTTATCAGGTGTTGCGAGAGCGCGAAAAGTTGTTGGTGTTGAAGGGTAATGGTGACGTATCAGGGCTGGACTCAACTCTAGACCGCATTGAGAAAATAGTTTCTGCATTCGAGGCTGCAGGTAAGAAGTGCGCTTCCTGGTTGGCAAAAGCAGTTCAACAGGCCAGAGCCGGTAATTATCATCCTCGGTGGAACGGGTTCATTCAACTAATAGAGGTATCCAGCCTATGAGCTCTATGCATCAACAATACCTTGACGAGCTAGAGGTTCTGCTAGGCCTCGAATCGCCTGTAACCTTTCCCTTGCCAGATGATTATCCAATTTTGGTCGAAAAATATAAAAACGGTAAGGTTAAAAACGTCTTAGTCACTTATGGTCAAGGAAAGTGGGATTTTTCGAGCGTTGCTGGGGGGATTCATAATCTGTATTTTTATAAAGTCTCAAATTTGGCCAAGGGACACATTTCTGCTGAAGGCTGGAAAGCGTTCAAGATGGTTATGGCTTACTTGTGGATCAAAGTAGGCGAAAAGCTGTCTCCTGCCACATATCTCTATTACTACAAGCAACTCCGTGGCCTGTTTGTGTTGTGTACTGCGTACGGCGCTAATGTGCTGCAGGCCCCCCTTACCGAAGAGCAATCATTAAATATCTTTAGCCAGCACGGTCGGCCAGAGGTTGTGCTTCGGCTGGTGACGATTCTTTACATAAGTAGAAAAAGCCTCGGGTTCCATTTTTTGTCACCTTGGGAGGTGGTGCTCGTGCAGAGAATGTTAATGCCGGTTGAGTTTCGACAGACACCCTGCATTCCTTGGCGAATCTGGGAATACCAAAAAGATCGTCTTCATGAATTCATGAGCGACTTCATCTCTGCCTCGGATAGGATTGTCAGACTCACTGACCGTCTAATAGAGTTGTATCGGGAATCTGATTACAGTAGGAAACGGGTTAAAGGCCGGGTTACTAGCAATACTCATAATGTGAATCCCTTAGGCAAAGAAAGCGAAAATTTTCTCACTTTTCATCACTACTCGGATTTCTTCCGGCTTTCACCATTACTTAAAAAATGGATGGTGCCCTCAGGGCGAAGCTTGGAAACTATCATCTCGCAAGATGGTGCTCGAATCTTCTCATCGTACCTCAGTGCTGTGAGTTTTGTTGGAGTTGTTTATCTCGCAAATTACTCCGGCATGCGCAGAGGTGAATTGGAGAAGCTCAGGGCAAATTGCTTTGTTCGCGATGATGATGATGTATTTGGAGAGATTTATTTTCTTCAGAGTGGTACGTCAAAGACGATTAATGATCCAGATGCACTGTGGGTGACTAATGATTTCAGTGGCAAGGTCGTAGAGGCTTTAAAAATTGTATCTTCGGCGCGCATTAAGTGTGCGAAGATTTTTAATCGAGGCGATGTAACTAATGCGGATATCGATAACCCTTTGTTGTATTTGAGAGCTTACGAACCTTGGGGGCGCGCTAGGGGAGAGGCTTTAGATAAGAGCGTTGACCTTCTCAAGACTATAAGTTACTCAGGATGGAAAACTATATGTCCTAATCTTTTTGATTTAGATACCGTAACCATTACCCATGATGATTTCTTGATCGCTAAGAAGTACACTCCAACATTAGATGTCAATGAGTATGCTGTTGGTAAGGTGTGGCCGTTCGCATTGCATCAGCTACGGCGCACATTGCTTATTGATGGAACGGAAAGTGGCGTGAGTCGCGAGTCAAGCCAATACCAGGCAAAGCACCGATCTCGAACCTCGACGGGCTATTATATTTCTCATTTCCAAAGCAATATCAGTTCCGAAATGCGCAAAGGGTATTTCGCAGAAATTCTAGCAAGTTTGGGTCGATCTGCAATCGCTCTCAAGGCTGATAACTTCGTCTCGGCCTACGGTGATGGCCACAAAAGTAACTTGATTGAGTTCGTAGACGTTTTCGAGATGAAAAAACTTGAAGGCATGGCAGAGAGTAGCTCGTTCTCTATTCGTGAGACATTTTTTGGTATTTGCTTGAAGAAGGGCTTTTGCTCTTCAGGAGGTATCAGCTTTTTGGGCGACTGCGGTTCCTGTGCGGAAGGTTTGGGAGATGTACGCAAGATCCCAACACTTATCGTACTGAAAGAGGATCTTGAGTCTCGGCTTCTCGATCTCAAAAGCGGTGATCTGGACTATATATCTATTAAACTGCAGATAGAAGCGATTGAATTTGCGCTCACTGTTTTAAGGAAGAAAATATGAAAATCAATGCTGGAACTGATTTCCGGAACTCTTTCGAACGGCTTAGATCCGGCGATACCATTATCCTACCTAAAGGCTCCGCAGTATCCCAAAATAACGTTGCCAAGGAGGCCGGTAGAGATCCATCTGCTTTACGGAAGTCTCGATACCCGGAGTTAGTCAGGGATATCCAACTTTGGATAGCGGCAGGGGCGGACATACCCGAAGTGACTCGGGACATACCAGTTGCCCAGCTTCGCTCTAAGCTTGACGCCGTCATGCGTGATGTGGAAGAACTTCGTGCAGAGCGTGACTTGGTGCTTTCTAAGCTGCTGGTGGCAAACGACCGGATCCTCCTGTTGACGTCAAAAATCAAGGAGGATAGCGAACCTGGAAAAGGTTCTGCGCCGATCGTTTTCACGTAATTGCTAGCGTTCGAGTAACCGGGCCTTTCTAGTGGGTCTGCCCGTAAGCCACGGAAATTTAGACCATCATGGATGATTCCGTGCGTGTTTCAGCGGCGACCGAGCCCCATAGATCGGGCAAGCGTGAATGAACAGTGCACATGCCCAGCCTATATCGAGAAAGGGTGCTGGGCAATCTGGGGATTGCCTTCTAGAGCAATGCGGTCAGCAGGTTGCACCCAACACGTGAAATGTCGGATTAGGAAAGTTCAGGCGCCTGGCAGCAGCCCCATTTTCATGGGGGTTGGTGCCGGGTTTGATTAGTG
>Ga0268349_1000189_pt1 | contig 11117 bp, 7 predicted proteins | sample G5R2_MAIN_18SEP2_FD_190164 | JGI IMG/M metagenome (GOLD analysis project Ga0268349, IMG submission 190164) | Phyllosphere microbial comminities from switchgrass, GLBRC, Michigan, United States - G5R2_MAIN_18SEP2017_LD1 | ecosystem: Host-associated > Plants > Phyllosphere > Phylloplane/Leaf...
AGATCGCGGTAGCCGGCAATGCCGAGGCCGGTCAGCGGCGCCGCAGCGGCGCGGATCGTTCGCGCGGCTGGATCAAATTGCACGGATGATAGGGGAACGCCTGCGATAAGGGCGACGTCCGCGATCGCACGATCACGCTCGCTAGCGGCGCGCAGCGCATCACCATTGCCCGCCCGCGCAATCTGCGCGGCCTCGACCGCGCCGGTTTCGGGAGAGATGCGCACCTGGTCGACATGGACATCGACTGGTCGCGAGAGCCGTTGGCGGAGGTCCGCTGCAAGTTTGCGATCCGCCCCCGGCTCTATCCGTGGTGTCAGCATCACGGCGCGGACGCGTACCGGGTTCGTACCATGGTCGATCTCGACCTGGCTCAGACGCGCACCGGGTGGGAAATCCTCCCCGAGCGCGTCGCGCACCTGCCGCTGGGCTACCGCTTCGAAAGCGATCCGACGCAGGCCGGCGCCGAGAGGAATGGACAGGACCCCGATCGCGACGGCGAACAGGACGAGTTGCCACCCGGTATGGTGCGGCGAAAGATGGCTGCCGAAGCCGTAACACCTCGCGACGAGGGCCGCCGTCAGCGCAATCGTGATGGCGTTGGTCAGGAACAGCAACAACGCGCCTGAGAAGACCACCCAGTTCCATGTCGCGATGCCGAACCCGACTACCACCAGTGGCGGCATGAGGGCGATCGCGATCGCGACCCCGACGACCGTACCCCCGCGCCCGCGGATCAGCGCATAGCCCCCTGCGATTGCCGACAGCAGCGCGACGAGCAGGTCGAACAGCGTCGGCTGCGTCCGCCCGGCGATTTCGCTGGTGATAGTCTGTACCGGCGACAGCAGGATGAGCACGACGGACAGCGCCACCGCGATCGCCGCGCCCACAATCAACGCCGTCGCGGCGCGGCGTATCTCATGAAAGTCGAGGGTGGCGATGCCGAAGCCCAAGCCGATGATCGGCATCATCAGCGGCGACAACAGCATGGCGCCGATCAGCACCGCGACCGACGGCATCAGCAACCCAAGCAAAGAGATCGCGGCCGAGATGACTATCAGGAAGGCATAGCGCCCCGACCACCCCGCTTCTTCGGCGATCTGTCGCAGGACGCCGTCATGATCGACGCCTTCGGTAGCCTTGGCCATCCACGCCCGGGGGAGCGTAACGAATTTCGGTGGACTTAGATGGATTGGTTCGTCTCCGTCATGGCGAAAGCCTTGGATAGACCGTTGTACAGATCTTCGCCAAATGCCCACGGGGTGGCGATACGAGTAATATGCGCAATCGCAGACACCGGCATCCTAGATCATGTCAACGCCAGCGCTCGGATGGGAAGAGCCGATCAATTAGCCGAAAGGCCCCCCGCCCCGACATCCTTGAAAGTCGCCCACGATGGGCGGTCGGCCTCCCAACTTTGGCCGCTCAATCTAGGTACCCGTTTTCCAACCCCACCCGTGTTCTCGAGCGCATCTTCAGATAGGATGCTTTCACCTTTTGCCTTTAATCAGAGGCATGTGAAAGCCACTGAGAGCCCAATCGTTCGCGATATTCCAGACGGAACGTACGTCGAGCTTGTTGCCAGTCTGTGCGGCACGCGCATGCCCGCGGTGATCATGACGCTTTTGTTCCTTATGGTTGGTGCGCTCAGCGTCCGTGCCTCACAAGATATCGCTCTGGCGAGCTTGGTTGCCATGGGGGCGTGCGCGAGCGTGGCGCGCCTTGTCGTTCTGATCCGCGGTAGACGGCTCTGCGACGACGCTGAAATGCCCTTCGTCGTCGCCCAGCGCTTTGAACGCCAGTTTGCGCTTACCTATTGGGCATTCGCGGCTGTATTTGGTCTCTTTGCCGCGCGATCGTACATGCTGCCACCTGCAGAGTGGCAAATGCCCATCGGCATTCTCGTCGTAGGCTACGCCGCCGGAGCGGCATCTACCGTTGCGATGCGTCCTTACATTGTTGTTCCGAGCCTGATTTTCGCAGTGTCACCACCGGCTGCCACTCTTTTGTTCCGGGAAGATGCGAATGCCAGTGTATCGTCTCTGTGCCTGTTTGCGCTGCTTGCAGGCGGCCTTCGTAGCGCCCGCGAACGATATCGTTCGCAGTCGGCTAAGGCGACAACGCGGCACGCCTTTGCTCGTCAGATCAAAACGGACCACCTCACTGGGCTTGGCAACCGTCTCGCCCTCGCCGAGGTATTTGAAACAAACGCCGGGCCAGAACGACACGGACGTATCGCTTTTCATTATGTTGACCTTGACGACTTCAAACCAGTCAACGACCGCCTTGGTCATCAGGTAGGCGATAGCCTGCTATGTTTGGTCGCCGATAGGTTGCGGGAATGTAGTAATCCTGGCGACGTGGTTGTTCGGCTCGGTGGCGACGAATTTGTCGTCGTGCAAATCAACTCCGATTCTGACCTCGACGTTGAGCGACAAAGATTACGCATTGAGCACGCCTTGAACGGTTCATACGTGTTGGACAGCCATTCGGTGAACTGCGCCGCTAGCGTCGGATCAAGCCGCTACACTCGTAACAATCAGAGTATGAATTGCCTTCTGGTGGCTGCGGACGAAGTGCTGAGACGGAGAAAAGCGGAGCGGAAAAATAGCATTGAAAGTCCGCCTGTCTATACCGGCAGCCGCAAACAACGTGATGCAATTGATTACCCCTCGGTCGCGGAAAGATGCATAGACAACTACTCCGTCGCGCACGACATATTGAGTGATGCCGAAGCGTATGAACAATTAGCCGTAACCGGCATCGCCGCAACGACTTGGGAGAGTGCGCCGGATGGCCTTATCGAGACCGACAGCCCTAGCTGGCGGGCCTATACCGGTCAAAGCTATGACGATTGGAAAGGCTATGGTTGGCTAACCGCAATCCATCCCGACGACCGAGTAGCTACGATACAGAAGTGGCGTGAAACCGTACACGATCAGCAAGCCGTTGATGCTGAATACCGGTTAAGAGGGAAGAACGGGCAGTACCGTTGGATGAGTGTCCATGCCGTTCCGATGCGCGCTAAGGACGGACGGATTGTCAGGTGGTTAGGTATTAATATCGATATTGACGATCGGAAGCAGCTAGAACTTGCGAACCACATTGGGAGTTTCCCGGCCTAAATCCAGAAGACCCAGTTCCGGTCGTTCGCAGCCCGCTCTTGCCTCCCCAACTTCGGCCATCTGTTCATATTGAAACAACGAGGGTGTCAGTTCCAGCTCCAATCACCCGTCTAATCGGCGTTCTTGAAACGGTCAGGGAGCGGTAAGCGAAATCTCCGTGGCTCAGGTCATGCTAAGCCAGCAACGTTCAGCAGTCATAAATCTGTTGGCATCTCCTATCTGAGGAAGGGGGGTCGCAAGGACATGTTGCTCATAATGGCGATCGCCGCGCAGATCGCGGCGTCGAAACCTAAGCTTGATGACCCAGCTTCAGCCAGCATCACGCACAAGAATGACACTTGGCAAGTAGACTATACGCTTCGCGGAGACACGCGCGGTTGGGTCTTTCCCGTTTCTGCGCCGAAACAGGCGGATCATCGACCTTGGCGCTCAACTGCCTGGCGGGTTGTGACGCTCGGCGTGCGGATCGAGCGTCACGGCGCTTATGACGTACTAGTTGCCGATCATAACGGTTTGGTTCCCCGAAACGTCCGGATCACCTTTACGCCAACCGATACGACGCTCGAACGGGAGTATGATCCAGCCATCTCCTTTAGCAACGGCGCGACGGCGCTCTACTCCGACCAGTTTGATCTCGTTCCTATCGATGATCCCGCAACCGTGGACTCAAAAGAAGGAGGGCTGTCGGTCCAGGATTTGGGTGGCCGCCCCTTGCCGCTGCGCTTCCATGACGACGCCGGTCCGGTGTTCGTGCAGGGCAAAAGACAAAGCGACCCAATTCTGACCGGGGCGGCAACCTACGTCGTGTTCGGAGCCGGGGAGGTAGAGACGCTTGGAGGCGTTGCCATGCTAGCTGATCCGGCCCTGCCGGCCTGGTTGAAGACCGACGTATCGCAGTTCGCGCCACGCGTGGCATCGACCTATTCATCGCGTCTCGGCGCAAGATCCGATCCGCGGCTACCGTTGCTCATCATGGGCTGGCGCGGCGCAACGCGTGGGAAAGTTATCAACGACGGTGGCGTGCGCCCCGGCGAAATCGTCTTCAATTTCGAGGGCGAAGGCCTGCTAGACCGGAACGAACGCGCGGCGCGCAGGGCCAGATGGTTCGTCGCGCATGAGTTGGCGCATTTTTGGTTGGGGTCGGAGGGCGTCGCCTATAGTGCGCCATCTGACGCATGGATCACCGAGGGTGGCGCCGAGATGATGGCCTTCACGCTACTGGCCGACGCCGATCATAAGTATGTGATCGGCGAGCTCCAGCGAGCAGTGGACGATTGCGTGAAGCTCGGCACGAAGCCCATCGCACAGGCTGCTGACCGCCATGAGAGCCGTGCTTTCTATGCCTGCGGGACCGTGTTCGCATTGGCAGCGTCCGGCGTCGCGCGACGCCATGGCGGCTCCACTTTCTACGACTTCATTAAGCCGCTGCTTACCCGACATCAAACCGATCGACGTTTGGGCAGTACAGAATGGCTCGACTATTTCGAGAGTTTGAATAATGACAAACACGCAGGCGATATAATTCGTGCAATGATTCACCGGGGGTCGAGCCAACCACAAAAAGACGTGGAGGCAATTCTAAAGTCGGGCAACGTTCCGGTGACCGTCAACGGCAACACCATTGTTCTTGCATCAGAGGCAATCTAACTACAACGGCGTTCTCCGGTCTTCGTGAATATAGCCACATGCTTAAAGCCATCCCCACATCGAATCTGGCTTTCTTATTAAGCCGGTGACTTAAACCGGTAACTGAAGGGGTAAGTCTCATGATGGCGTTCGCGCCTCGTTCCCGCTCTTCTCAGGCTCCAACATCGGGGCGTTGCTGCCAGTCACTGCCCCACAGTCTGGCATCCGGCTCCCGCTGACGGCCTAGACCTAGTTGCGGTCGCTCCCAATGAAATACCTCTCGTCCAAAAGGACGTTTAATCGTTTTCCGGTTTTCGCGACGAACGTTCCGATCTCCACACTTTCGAATTGTATGCCAAGCCACCTATTCGGACGTGACAAGTCTGGATGGTGTTAGCTCTGGAGCAGCGACAATCAGGTCATAACGGCGAGCGACGTCACGCCAGGTTGAGCTCATGTCCGCGGGTGGCTTTGTCCGAAGCAACCGGAGATCTATTACGGTCCAATCGGGCGAAGCGCTTCGTTGATCTGCCCTAACTACGTCCTTCAGCCACGCGTAGCTCGGATATTCAGTCAGCACGAAAGGCTCTTGCTTAAGCTGCCGACCCACGCCCCCATACAGGGCATGAACACCTTTGGCGCCGTACACAGCAATATGAAGTGAACCAACGCCCTCGCCCTCGGCGCGTTCGGCGACGAAGTTGCCAAGATCGCGCTGGCCTAATCCATTGATACCTTTGCCCATGTGTGCGTCGCCAAATTTGAACAGTACGCGTGATGGCTGCCCTCGCGTATCTAAATTCTGGACGAGGGTGCGCTTCATCAACCGCGCGCGACGCCCATTGGAGGCATAGCCATCGGTGTTCTGGCCGAGGTAGATTGACCTTGTTTCGGTCAGAGACGCGAATAGCGCGATGACACGAGCGCCGCCGTCGCGCTGGATCGCGCCATTCGCATCCTGCAGTTCCTGATCAGTCACTTTGTAGACGAATAGGTCGCTTGGCGATCCCGACGCTAATGCCCTCACCGTTGCAACCCGCTCAGCGGCAGACAGCTTTTCGATAACTGCGCGCGCTGTTGGTCCAGGATGCGCAGCCAGCATCTGTTCGATCAAGTGACCGGCCGCCCCGAAGAACTCCTGGTCCAAACCCCAAATCTCAAATTTCGACCCCGCAAGCCGAGCGCACTCGGCGGCCATATCGCTTTCATCGCGCCCATTTTGGAACGCGAAAGCATCGGGATGAGCCTTGATGAAAGTGCTCAGTCGGGAGATGCGATCTCTTCGGCGAAGATTTGCATTTACGATACGAGCGGCTTCCGGACCAACCTCGACGGCGAACGCGTCAAGGCCGTCCTTTGCCATCAGACGACATATTCCCACGCTGAACTTCGGTATCTCGCGTGACAGATGATCTTCGCCGATTAGTACATAACGCGACGTCGCAACGGCTTCGGCAATGATTGCCGCACCAAGTCCGTGCAGACCTGCGTTGTCGACCTGGAGCGTCGCGCGGGCGGCTTGCAAACGGGACGCGAACGATTGGTCCGCCGGCGCCTTCTGCGCAATAACAGATGAGGCCGCCATGCAGGTGATCAACGTCAATGCAGCGAGTTTCAACGAACATCCCCGTAGCTAGTTTGCGTGTTGATTGCATAATACAGCTCGGCAGAGCTGCTTGATAGCGTTGACGTAGGCCTCTTTCTGAAAGTCAGCGATGCCCCTTGGCACAACAACCCACAACCCGACATCCACAGCGGGCCTATTGCTTTCCGAAATCAGACCTTGGTTCAGGCACGACGTCTCGGTCTTTCCGGTTGGAATCCACTCGGAAGCACGGGGGCGCGCGACACTGCTGACACCACGGTGGCAGCAGGCCTACGGTATGCCATGATCACCGCAACGTGATCGGAGACGAGGAACATGATCGAGGCATTCTCCCAGGTGAACTGGGTCGGCGTTCTGGCTGCCAGCATCGCGCAATTCGTCCTCGGAGGGATCTGGTTCGTCGGCGTGGTCGCGAAGCATTATCCGGTCTCGCTGGGGATAGCCGATCGACCGCAGGAGAAGCCAGGGACGCTGTTCCTTGTCGGACCGTTTCTATGCATCGCGCTGACGATTGCGACTACCGCGATACTCCTTCGTGCGTTCAGCATCACGACCTATGGCGAAGCGCTGGCGCTCGGCGGGCTGGTCGGCGTCGGCTACCTACTGCCGATGACACTGAACATCGCGATCAACCCGCTTTTTCCGCGCCCCTTTTACTACACCGCTTTGAACGCCCCCTATTTCGTCGGCGGTAGCGTGATGGCGTCTGCCATCCTTGTCGCGCTGACCTGAGCGGGCCCCGTCAGATGCGCCGTGCCGACCGACTGTTCGAGATCATCCAGCTGCTCCGCCGTGCCACAGGGCCGGTCACCGCCGACCGGATCGCGGCGGAGCTGGAGACGAGCAAGCGCACCATCTACCGCGACATCGATGCGCTGGTCGGTCAGCGCGTTCCGATTCGCGGCGAGGCCGGCATCGGCTATGTCCTGCATGCCGGTTTCGACCTGCCGCCGTTGATGCTGACCTCGGACGAGGTCGAGGCGGTTGCCCTCGGTGCGCAGTGGGTCGTTGTTCACGGCGACGACGAACTCGCCCGCGCCGCTCTCAACGTGTTGGCGAAGGTAGCCGCGATCGTGCCGGAAAACCTGCGCGCGCTGATCGACGACCCCGCCGTCGGCACTCCGCCAAGGCAATCGCGAGACGACGACCATGTCGATGTCGCCCGGTTGCGGCTCTGGTGTCGTGAGGGACGCACGCTCGAGATCAAATATCGAGACGAGAGCGGGCGCGCAAGCAAGCGGACGATCTGGCCCTTCATGGTCGGCTATGTCGCCGCCGTTCGCATTGTCGCTGCATGGTGCGAGCTGCGGCGGGACTTCCGCATCTTTCGAACCGACCGACTTATTGCGGTCGACTATCTGGATCAGCACTACCCGGATCGTCCTGTGGCCCTGCGCCGCCGATGGCTAAACATGATGCGCGACGAGCACGCGATTGGGGGGCGAGCTGTTGTCTCTTAACCGGCAGAGACGACCCACATTCGGTCGTCCAAGGTGACACAGCCACTACTCAGAAGCGGACGTTCATTGATAGCATTTCAGCGCAAAGGTCGGAGCGGCGTGGAAGCTGATGGGGGGCGAGCGCCGGATGATCAGTGCAGCGTATGTCATCGGCACGGAAGAAGATTGCAAATAGCGCAGCCGACCGTAGTGTCGACTCAACATACCAAGTGATCGATTGGGTCATGACGTTTGTGCGAATTCCCCAATGAACCCGACACGCAGGATAATCTTGGGCGGGACCGCAGTCGCTGCCTGCGCTACCGCCATGCCGACGCTGGCCGAGAGCCGGAAGCATCCGGCGGTGCAACTTCGGTCATGGATGGCGCTTACTTCCGTACCGGGGGCAAGCTGGGCCGTGCTCGACCGCGCCGCGGAACCGGCGAGCTTTGCCGAAGGATACGCCAAAGCCGGCGAGGTAAAGGCGACCACGGAAACTCTGTTCGAAGCCGCTTCCCTGTCAAAGCCGGTCCTGGCGGCTGCCATCCACGACCTCGTCCGTGATCGCCGTGTCGACCTCGACGAGCCGGTCGCCAGGCACGTCGATTTCACCACGGATGCCGCGACCCGGACCATCACGCCGCGTCAACTGCTGTCGCATTCTAGTGGTCTGCCGAACTGGCGAACCGAAGCGAACAGCGATTTGGTGAGCAGGTTCAGGCCTGGCTCCGACTTCCGTTATTCCGGGGAGGGCTACACCTTGCTCGCGCGCCTCGCCGAGGCGATAACCGGGCAGACCGCGGCGGAGGTCGTCCACTCCCGAGTGCTGATGCCGGCAGGGATGACGCGAAGCAGCTACGGCTGGGCAGCCGGGCAAACACCCATGGTGGCCTGGGCCCATGATGCTGGCGGCGAACTGATGGCGGACGCGGGTCCCGCCAAGTTCCAGGCGAGCCGGGACGCCGGGCCCCGGCGACCAGTTGAAACGTGGACGCAGGGCGATCGGATTGCAGCGGCCAAAGCGCTTGGCAAGCCGGCCTTGCCCGTCTTCATGACCCCAAACATGGCGGCGGGACTGTGGACGACTGCCGGCGACTACGCCCGATTTCTCATCTTCGCTCAACGCTACCCGGCCATGAACACGCCGACCGTGACAGTCGAAGCCGGTCTCTCTTGGGGCATGGGGTGGGGACTCGAATATTTGGGCTCGGATCGCTTCGCGTGGCACTGGGGTGCCAACGACGGCGTCGCCAACCTGTTCGTTCTCGATCTCGCGAGCGGCGCTGGCTTGGTGGTGCTGACGAACGGCGCCGGCGGCCAAAGGGTGTATGAACGAGCCGCCCGCGTCCAATTCGCACGCGAGTTCGACGCGCTGACGTGGTTGCAACCGTGACGTCGACTTGACCCAGAAGTGGACGTTCGCGACCAGTTTGCCGCTTCCCGAAACCGGCCGTTCATTCATGCCGTTTCTAGGCCTGGGTTGCAGCTTGCCGAGTGCGGGTCCGCCGTATGTACGGGTGCCGCTTCAGCAGGCCGCTAGCCCTCCATCGGTGGTTGACCCGCTTTCAACTTTTAATTGAATCCTCATGCGCTCACGCATATATCGACCTTAACATGGCCGTCCCCGCTGTTGCCGCTGGCATCAAGGGGCGGCCTTCTTCATATCTGGGCCGGATGCTACCGCCCTACACAAAGCCCCATCTCAGTTTTGCTGACCAGCTGGCCCTTCTGGTGCAACGTGGCATGGTCGTGACCGATCAGGCGAGGGCGGTTCTCCATCTTCAGCGTATCGGCTACGGGCGCCTCACCCCCTACTGGCAGCCGTTCCAGCAGCTCGTTCCTGATCCTAACGATGCGACGCTGAGCGTCCGCAGCGAGCAGTTCCAAGCGGCCGCCGAGTTTCGCCACGCCGTCGATCTCTACCTGTTCGACAAGCAACTCCGCCTCCTTTTCCTCGACGCGGTCGAGCGGATTGAGGTAGCACTGCGCGTGGATCTCGCGCACGCGCTCGGTAAGCGCGATCCTTTTGCGCACCGTTCGACTGCCTTTCTTGATGCCCATCGCGCCAATCAGCCGTTCCAGGGCGGTACTCGCCATCAAAGCTGGATCGACAACGCCGATCGAGCGATCGCTCGGTCGAAAGAGGATTGGGTCAAGGAGTTCTATGCTACCTACAGCCCGCCCGTCCCGATTTGGATGGCGGTCGAAGCATGGGACTTCGGCACGCTATCTTGGCTACTCGAGATGGCGCATCCCAACGATCGTGCTGCCGTTGCCAAGCGCTACGGTCTTCTGCCCAACACACTGGTGAGCTGGATCAAGACGCTCGCATTCGTACGCAACATCAGCGCGCATCATGCCCGCCTCTGGAACGCGGGCATCATCAATCAGCCTATGGTGCCCAAGCCGTTCGAGGCGCCACAGCTCGTGCACATCGGTAGCGACTTGGAGCGCCGGACGCGTGTTTATGGCGCTGCGGCGGTAGCGAGCTACTTTGTTGGACGGATTAACCCTGGGACAACCTGGCCAAACCGCATGAAGGCTCACTGGCAAGCATTTCCAGTCATGCCGTTCGCCACCCCCGCTCAAGGTGGTTTTCTGCAGGCCTGGGATCAGGAAGCAGTTTGGGCCTGAACTCTATGGCGTTCGGCTTCGTGCTTTCGGTGACACGACGATCCTTGCCTGCTCATAGACCCAGTTCCGGACGCTCGTTGCGTATCTGAGGCTGCCCAGTATCGGACGTTTGTTCATCCGACCGCTTTCGCTGCCTCAACCTCACGTTCTGCCTGTACGAACCCGTACGTGGGGACAATTTCCTGATCCCGATCCTTGATCTCATCCCAACGTGCAACGACCTGCTCTCCAGCATCGGCCGCGATCCCGACGTAGGCCCCGTGAGTCAGCGTGATGTTCGCAGCGGCGAAATGACCCGCGCCGGCGCACAGGATCGATCGCGTGGGAGCGTCGTCGCCGACCAGGGCCAGCAGGGCTGGCGAGACACGCTCCGGTGCAAGCATCTTCAGGCTTGCTGCATCGAGCACGCCCTCGGTCATGCCCGTCGCAGCGGTTGGCGCCAGACAGTTGACGCGGATACCGTACTTCTCGCCCTCGATCGCCAGTGTTTGCATCAGGCCGACCAGCGCCATCTTCGCCGCACCATAATTCGCCTGTCCGAAATTGCCGTACAGCCCGGACGAGGAGGTCGTCATGACGATCCGGCCGAAACCACGTTGGCGCATGGGCTCCCAGACGGCCTTGCTGCAGATCGCCGCGCCCATCAGGTGGACGTCAACCACGGTGCGAAAGTCGGCAATCGTCATCTTG
>Ga0268349_1000190_pt1 | contig 11083 bp, 12 predicted proteins | sample G5R2_MAIN_18SEP2_FD_190164 | JGI IMG/M metagenome (GOLD analysis project Ga0268349, IMG submission 190164) | Phyllosphere microbial comminities from switchgrass, GLBRC, Michigan, United States - G5R2_MAIN_18SEP2017_LD1 | ecosystem: Host-associated > Plants > Phyllosphere > Phylloplane/Leaf...
CCCCGGCGGCCAAAGCCACTTTCAACAAACTCAAACTGGTGGGATACGAAGAAGACTATATTCTGAACCTCATGGCCCACGTGCTGGCGATCGAAATCGACAACATGCTCAAGGCCGACCGCCCCTTCGACGGGGCATGGTACGAGGCGGCGCTTCGTGCGCTACCTGAGCTTCCTGAAGAGGAAGCCTGACCCGTCGAGTGGCCCAAGGGGCATGCCCAAAGTGGTCATGCCCTATCGACGACAACAACAATAGCGAGGCCGCTTCATGACTTACAGCCCGGAATTGATTGCCGAAATCGAATTGCTGTCCCTGTTCAACCTTGCCAATACCCAGGAAGGGTTGAAAGTCCATCATACGGCGGCCCCTGCCGCCATCGCAGCAGCGTTACGGCTGCACGACAAAGAGCTGCTCACCCAGCCCGATGGTGGCTACCTCACCAGCCTTGGCCTTGAAGCTGCCCGACATGCGCAAGCACTCACCACCATACTGACAGCCACAGAAAACGCCTGACCACGCTCAACCCTGAGCCAAACCAGCCGATAACGCCTGTAGGTCGTTGTCGGCCTGATGGCCTGAGCATGACATGAGATGACCCGTACTCGCGAGATCCGCCCTGACCTGGGTACAGGCATTGATCGCAAGGTGCTGGCCCATTTGCGCCAGCGTTTTCTTACGGTCAATGCTGGTCGCCTTGAGCGCGCCCTGGAAGGGTTCGGCAGCCGCCAGCAATCCGTGCTGCGCCTGTTGCCATTACTGTTCCACGTGAACCACCCCTTGCTGCCTGGCTATGTTTCGGGGTTTACCCCAGCAGGCCTGAGTGCGTACGAGCCCGACGAGGAGACCCTGGCCGAAGCACAGCGCCTTACCCGCTCTTTCAGCTACAAGCCACGTCGAGATAATGCCCCTACGCCTGTTCAGGGTCTCTTTCTGATGGGGAGCCTGGGCAGCCTGGCCCAGGAAGAAGGCAGCGACATGGATGTATGGGTGTGCCATGCCTCCGACCTTGACCCTCAAGCGTGCGACGAGCTGCGACGCAAAGGCCAGGCTATCGAGGCCTGGGCCGAGAGCCAGGGTGCTGAAGTACATTTCTTCCTGATCGACTGCGAGCGCTTCGTTCGGGAGGACCGCGACAACACCCTCAGTTCGGATGACAGCGGCACGACCCAACACTACCTGCTGCTGGACGAATTTTACCGTACCGCCATCTGGCTGGCCGGGCGCACCCCCCTATGGTGGCTGGTACCCGCCTATGAGGAAGCGAATTACGCAGCCTTCACCCAAGCCCTGTTGAGCAAGCGGTTCGTTCGCCAACAGGATGTACTGGACTTGGGAAACCTGTCACGTATTCCGCCAGGCGAATACGTCGGTGCTGGCTTGTGGCAACTGTTCAAGGGCCTGGAGTCCCCCTACAAGTCCCTGCTCAAGCTGTTACTAACAGAGGTGTACGCCGCGCAGCATCCCGCCGTGCAGTGTGTGAGCCTGCAGTTCAAGCAGGCGGTGTATGCGGGCCGGCTGGCGCTGGATGAGCTGGATCCTTACCTGATGGTATACCGCCGTATCGAAGCGTACCTGCTCGCACGCAGCCAACACGACCGGCTGGAGCTGGTACGGCGCAGCTTGTATGTGAAGGTGAACCGGAAGGTCAGCCTGGCGCGCCCTGAGCGCACCAAGAGCTGGCAGCTATGCGTTATGCAGCAACTGGTGACCGAATGGCATTGGAGCGAGCAACAGATTCGCCTGCTAGACCACCGTAACCAGTGGAAAGTGACTCAGGTCATTTATGAGCGCCAGGCACTGGTGGGCGAATTGAACAACAGCTATCAATTCCTCACGCGCTTTTCGCATGTGCAACAGGCCAGCAGCCCGGCCAGTCGCAAGGACCTCAACGTGTTGGGGCGCCGCCTCTGTGCGGCCTTTGACCGGCGTGCCGGCAAGGTTGAACGCCTGAACCCTGGCATTGCGCCCGACCTGGCCGAGCACACCCTTACCTTGGTGGAGGTGCCTGATCGCCGTGAGGCAGGAAAGCGCCTCTGGTGCCTGTATCGCGGCAACCTTGGCGCATTTGAGTACGAGTACCACACACCGTTGAAACGCAGCCATGAGCTGATCGCGCTGCTTACCTGGGGGCACCTCAACGGCATTATCGATACGGCTACCCGTATCGCGCTGCATCCGGGGGCGTCGGACCTGTCGGAGCTTGAGCTGTACCATGTGCTAGGCGCCCTGCAGCGCGCGGTCGCGCTGCCTATGCCGGCTGTCAGTGAGGCACAGTTGCTGCAACCTAGCGTGCCGGTCGAGGTGCTACTGATCGTAAACGTGGGCGTGGACCCGCTCAGGCACCACCGGGAACTCAACATTCTGATGACCACGGAGCGCACCGACTCGCTCAGCTACGCTGCCGCAGGTGACAACCTTGTACTGACCTTGGACCAAGTGACTGTGAACAGTTGGAACGAAGTGCTGTACCACCGCTATGACAGCCGCCACGCCTTGCTCGACTGCTTGCGCGATTACCTCAATGGGCTGTCGGAGCGCGAGGCGCCCAGGCTGCAGGTAGTCTGCTATTGCCACAACCGCGCCCACGCGATCAGCACACGGGTGCAGGACCTGTTTGACACCGCCGTGCAGCTGCTGGCCCGCGACCTGGGGCACCGTTACCTGATTCAGGTCCAGCAACAGTACCATGTGCTGGAGCTTGCGCCCGGCCATGTCCGTCACGTGCCGCTGCCAGGCCTGCCTGTGCTGCTTGACTACCTGGCCAGGCCTCTCAAGCGTTACAGCCCCCTGCATTTGGACACCTATGCCCTGGCTGGCCATGAGCTGTCACTGATATTGCCGCACGCTCACCCTGATTGCGTGCAGGTTTTCTACAGCCCGCAGGGAAACGAGGCGCTAGTGTACGTACTGGATGAATACAACAGCCTGTGGCTCCAGCCATTTGCATTCCATGATGAGGCTGGGCTATTGCTGCCACTGCAACGCTTTCTTCGCAGCGTGGCATATCGGCGCGAAACCCGAATGGCTGCCGATGGCCCTCCTGCCCTTGGCACGTTGTACTACCGAATCAACAGCGCACCAGGGCAGCGCCGCACCGTCGAACGCCGCCATCCTTCAGAGCCTGACGGCAGCAGCAGCTTCTACGCCGTGCAAGCCATTCTGCACAAGAAGCCAGGAGGAGCGCCCCGTGTCAGCTTGTTCTGCAACCAGAAAGAATTCAGCGAGGCAGAGCACGGTGACAAGCTGTACCTGGAAGTAGCCCGCGTGATTCTGCAGCAACGGCACGGTACCGAGGGCTACCGCTGCTACATCACAGACCTGGATTTGTCTGGGCTGAGCGGCGACCAGCAACTGTCCAGCAACACCTACCTACGTTACAAGGCCACGTTGGAGGAAGCGTTGAATGGGGCCTTGAAGGGCCTGTGATCGGCCTGAGCTATGCCCAGCCCTACAGCCATGGAAACGTCTGAGCCTGTCACTTTCTAAACGTTGGCCTTGCGCTGCTCGGCCAATGCTCGAATCTCACGCCGGCGCTCGTCGCTGGCCGCACGCCATTCGCGGATATGCTCCACATGGCGATAGCAACCCTGACAATAGCGGTCTTCATCCAGCTTGCACAGGCTTACACAGGGCGACTTCACGGCCGTGCTGATATTGCTGTAGAGGGGTTTGGCGGCCATCAGATGTCGTCGAAGTCCAGTTTTTCGTCAGATTGTTCGAACACAATCCTCACCAGCATTTCATTGAGCAGCTCGTCCGAGGAATCGCACATCCACTGCCGCGACTCTTCGCTGTAATCGAAGTGAAAGCCCCCTGAACGGGCGGCCAGCCAGAGCTGGCGCAGGGGTGCCTGACGGCTGAAGATCAGTTGGGTGCCATTGTCGAAACGCACGGTCAGCACGCCGCCGGAGCTTTCCACATCTATATCCAGGCCACTCTCGTCGAACACGTCTTCCAGGGCTTCCTGGGTCTTGTCCACCAGATCGTGGAAACGCGCTTCAGTCAAACTCATGAGCAACCTCAAGTATCGAACGGGCCAGACAACTGCGGCACGATACGAGCAGATCCAGGCGAATGCAAAGACTATCGGCCAATGGGCTGCCGCCCGGCGGGGTGGTCATTTCGTAGGCAAGCTGGCGGCTCGCCGGTATACTCGGGCGCAACTGACGGTTTATACAAAGGATTTCGCCATGAAGCGCCTGATCGCCTCATTCGCTGCGCTTGTCGCGGTTGCCTGCCTCGTGTCCGCCTGTGGCCAGAAGGGCCCGCTGTACCTTCCAGACGACGCCAAACACGACGGCCACAGCCAGTCGCAACACGAATAAGGGTCGATATGAACGCTTTTCAATACCGCGACGGTGAGCTGTTCGCGGAGGGCGTAGCGTTGTCGGCCATTGCCAAGCGCTTCGGCACCCCCACATACGTTTACTCACGGGCCCATATCGAAGCCCAGTACCGCAGCTACGCCGACGCCCTGCAAGGGGTGGATCACCTAGTGTGCTATGCGGTGAAAGCCAATTCCAACCTGGCCGTGCTCAACGTGCTGGCGCGCCTGGGGGCCGGTTTCGATATCGTGTCCGGTGGTGAACTGGAGCGGGTTCTGGCCGCTGGCGGGCGTGCCGACCGGGTCGTGTTTTCAGGCGTTGGCAAAACCCGCGCCGACATGCGGCGGGCGCTGGAAGTGGGCGTTCATTGCTTCAACGTAGAGTCCGCTGACGAGCTTGAGCGCCTGCAGGCGGTTGCCGCTGAACTGAACCTGCGTGCCCCTGTGTCGCTGCGTGTGAACCCGGACGTGGATGCCGGCACTCACCCCTACATTTCCACAGGCTTGAAAGAAAACAAGTTCGGCATTTCCATCGAGCAGGCCGAGGATGTGTACCTGCGTGCGGCGCAATTGCCCAACCTGGACGTGGTCGGGGTTGACTGCCATATCGGCTCTCAACTCACCACACTGGAGCCGTTCCTGGACGCGCTCGACCGTCTGCTGGCGTTGATGGACCGCCTGGGCGAGTGCGGCATTCACCTGCGCCATATCGACCTGGGCGGCGGCGTAGGCGTGCGGTATCGAGACGAAACGCCACCGCCGGCCGGTGACTATATCCAAGCCGTACGGGAACGTACCGCAGGCCGAGGCCTGGCGCTGCTGTTCGAACCTGGCCGCTACATCGTGGCCAATGCTGGCGTGCTGGTGACACAGGTGGAATACCTTAAGCACACCGAGCACAAGGATTTTGCCATCGTCGACGCGGCCATGAACGATCTTATCCGCCCGGCGCTATACCAGGCCTGGATGGACGTAGCTGCCGTGAAACCCCGCGAGGCAGGGAGCCGCGCCTACGACATCGTCGGCCCTATCTGCGAAACAGGTGACTTCCTGGCCAAGGACCGTGAACTGGCTCTGGCCGAAGGTGACTTGCTGGCCGTGCACTCCGCCGGTGCCTACGGCTTTGTGATGAGCTCCAACTACAATACGCGCGGCCGTTGCGCCGAGGTGCTAGTGGACGGTGACACAGCCCATGAAGTCCGCCGCCGTGAAACCATCACCGAGCTTTTTGCGGGCGAAAGCCTGTTGCCGGAGTAATAGCCATGCTCCTGCGCTTTACCAAGATGCATGGCCTGGGCAATGACTTCATGGTGATCGACCTGGTCAGCCAGCATGCGCACATTACCCCCAAGCACGCACGTCAGTGGGGTGATCGCAACACAGGTATCGGTTTCGACCAGCTGTTGCTCGTCGAAGCACCCACCAACCCGGACGTAGATTTCCGGTACCGAATCTTCAATGCCGACGGCTCCGAGGTGGAGCAATGCGGCAACGGCGCGCGCTGCTTCGCACGTTTCGTGCTGGACAAGCGCCTAACGGCCAAGAAGAAGATCCGCGTTGAGGTCAAAAAGGGTGTTATCGAACTGGACGTTCAGAATGACGGCCAGGTTCGCGTAGACATGGGCCCTCCCCGGCTGTCCCCGGCCCAGGTACCGTTCCAGGCTGAGCACGAGCAGCTCACTCATGTGCTTGAGGTAGACGGTGTGGCCCATCACATCGCGGCGCTGTCCATGGGCAACCCCCACGCCGTGATGCGCGTGGACGATGTGGAGTCCGCGCCGGTTCAGGTGCTAGGGCCGCGCATTGAACACCATTCGCGCTTTCCGGAACGCGTCAATGCAGGCTTCTTGCAGGTGATCGACCGTCAGCGGGGCAAGCTTCGTGTGTGGGAGCGCGGCGCAGGTGAAACGCGCGCCTGTGGCACCGGTGCTTGCGCAGCGGCCGTCGCGGCCATTGCCCAAGGCTGGATGGACTCACCCCTGACCCTGGACTTGCCAGGCGGCAGGCTTGCATTGGAATGGGCCGGGCCGGGCCAGCCTGTGTTGATGACCGGCCCTGCCGTCCGCGTCTACGAGGGGCAAGTACGCCTCTGACCATAGGAGCTCAACCACGATGAGTCACGAACCTGATACCAAGGGCGAGGTTGATGCCGCAGCTGTAGTGGCGTACCTGGAGCAACACCCATCATTTTTTGTTGACCATCAAGCGCTGTTGTCCACTTTGCATATCCCCCACCAGCGGGGAGATACCATCTCGCTGGTCGAGCATCAACTGGCCCTGCTGCGTGGTCGCAATACCGAACTGCGGCAACGCCTGGCACAGTTGATGGACGTGGCACGCGACAACGATCGCCTGTTCGACAAGACACGCCGGTTGATGCTGGAGCTGTTGGATGCCACCAGCCTTGAAGAGGTAGTGATGGCCATGGACGACAGCCTGCGTCAGTCGTTCAAGGTGCCTTTTGTAAGCCTTGTGCTGTTTACTGACGTGCCTACCTCAGTAGGCCGCTCGGTCACCCTTGGCGAAGCCCAGCATGCGCTAGGCGCATTGCTGGCCGACCCCCGGCCGGTGACCGGTGCGCTGCGTCAGCATGAGCTGGAATTCCTCTTCGGCGTGGAGCATCCTCAAGTCGCCTCCACCGCCCTTGCGCCGCTGGTCCATCAAGGTGTAATAGGCGTGCTCGCCATTGGCAGCAGTGACGCCGATCATTACAAGAGTTCGGTAGGCACACTGTTTCTGGCCCACATTGCTGAAGTGCTCAGCCGCGTGCTGCCGCGCTTCACAAACATGCCTAGGCCCGTGCGATGACCCTGCAGGCGCAATTGGCGGGCTATTACCACCATCTGCGCACTGAGCGGCAAGCGTCTGCGCACACGCTGGCGGCCTACCGTAACGATTTGGCCAAGGTGGTCGAATATTGTGAGCAAACGGGCGTAGCCACTTGGCCCGAACTCACTGCACCCTTGCTCCGCCGGCTGGTTGCCCGGCTCCATCAGCACGGGCAGGCACCCAAAAGCCTTGCCCGCCTGCTTTCAGCTGTTCGTGGTTTCTATGGCTGGCTATTGCGTGAAGCGCTATGCGATCACAACCCGGCAGTGGGGCTGGCCGCGCCTAAGGGCGAACGCCGGTTGCCCAAGGTACTGGATGCCGACCGTGCGCAACAGCTGCTCGATGGTGGTGTGGAGGATGACTTTCTCGGGCGGCGTGATCACGCCATGCTGGAACTCTTCTACTCTTCTGGCCTGCGCCTGTCAGAGCTGGCCGGGCTCGATCTGACCTCGCTGGACCTTTCCGAGGGCCTGGTAGAGGTACGGGGTAAGCGCAACAAGGCGCGTGTCGTCCCTGTGGGAGGCAAAGCCCGGGAAGCCGTGCGGCAATGGCTGACCTACCGTGGCCTAGGTAGCCCGGTGGACGATGCCCTGTTCATTAGCAAACGGGGAGAGCGGCTAGGGCCGCAAGCCATTCGCCTACGGGTACAGGCCGCTGGGCAACGAGAACTGGGCCAACGGTTACACCCTCACATGCTGCGGCACTCGTTTGCCAGCCATGTGCTCGAATCCTCGCAAGACCTGCGTGCGGTCCAGGAAATGCTAGGGCACGCGGATATCTCTACCACGCAGATCTACACGCACCTGGACTTCCAGCACCTGGCCAAGGTGTACGATAACGCGCACCCTCGCGCCAAACGCAACAAGGACACGGAACAACCATGACCATCACGCTGGTGACCTTTGACCTTGATGACACGCTATGGCACACCGCGCCGGTCATTCAGAGTGCAGAAATCGTTCTGCGCCAATGGCTGGCCGCGCACGCGCCACAACTGGGGCCGTTCCCGCCGGAACGCTTGCATGAGATCCGCCAACGGCTGGTGGCTGCCACGCCAGACCTTGCCCACCGCATCAGCTACCTGCGCGAGCAAGTACTGTTCATTGCCCTGAGCGAGGCCGGGTATCCGCAGGCCGAAGCACAAGCGCTGGCTCGCAAAGCCTTCGCAGTGTTTCTGGAGGCGCGCCACCAGGTCAGTTTCTTTCCCGACGCGCCCGCTACCCTTGAGGCTCTGGCACAGCGCTACACACTGGGGGCGCTCACCAATGGCAATGCCGATGTGAGGCGGTTGGGTGTGGCAGATTACTTCAGCTTTGCGCTATGCGCTGAGGACGTGGGCGTAGGCAAGCCAGACCCGCGCCCTTTCGAAGAGGCGCTACGGCGTGGTGGTGCCACTTCAGCCAACGCTGTGCATGTAGGCGACAACCCACATGACGACATTGCTGGCGCCAAGCAGGCCGGCTTCAGGGCCATCTGGTACAACCCGTCGCGACTGCCATGGGAAGGGCAAGCCCTGCCCGATGCAGAGATAGCGACCTTGGCAGAGCTGCCGGCGCTGCTGGCCAGCTGGGACTAACGGCCGGGCAATAAAAAGCCCGTAGCGACGACGGGCTTTTTACAGGGCCGGCTTCAGATAGGCCGGCTACCGTACTTGTTGTCCGGCTTCTTGGGCGGATCTGCCACTACATTGGGCTCCACTTCCTGTATCTGGCCGCCACGGGACAGGTACTCTTCCATGGCCCGGGCCAAGGCGTCTCGCTCTTTCTGCTTCGCTTCGACACTGGGCAGCTCATCCACGCTGACGGCGGCTTTCTTGCCCTTGCCGGCAGGCGCTGGGCTGTCGCTGGCACCACTGTCATCTTCGGCGACGTCTTCGGGAGCCGTTTCCAGGCCTTCCTCGGTGTCGTCCTCGTCACCTACTTCCAGGTCATCTTGTTCCAAATCGTCGTCGCTCATGGTCCTACCTCATGTGTTGCCGGAGCAGTTGTATATAGCCCAGCCGTACCGCTGAGTTCGGCGCGGCTGATAAAAATACGCTAGGCCTGGGCCCTTAGCCTTCGCCATGCAAGGTGGCGATCAAACGCCTGGGGCCACCATGGTCTCGGTGCTCACCCAGGTAAATCCCCTGCCAGGTGCCCAGCGCCAGGCGCCCAGAGCGCACTGGCAGGCTGAGCTGGCAACCCAGCAGGCTGGCCTTGAAATGCGCGGGCAGGTCATCATCGCCCTCGTCATTGTGTTCATAACCGCGAGCGCCGTCTGGTATCAATTGGTCGAAGAACCGCTCGAAATCCCGACGCACTGCGGGGTCGGCGTTCTCGTTAACCGTCAGTGAAGCCGACGTATGTTGCAACCAGAGGTGCAGCAGCCCTACCTTGCAAGCTGCCAGGGCAGGGATGCCCGCGAGTATTTCGCTGGTCACCAAATGAAAACCCCGGGGCCGCGCTGCAAGGGTAATCGGCGTCTGTTGCCACATAACGCTCTCCGCACATTTCGGGCGCATTCTAGCGCGCTCGAAAAAAAAGCAAAGTCCTGTATTAGTGTTGGCTTTTCCTACAGAGCTAGAAACCCTGTATTACGCCCAATAGATCCGGGACACGCCTGGCAGGCCGCTCAAAGCAGTGACAAAAAAGGATAAAAAAAATGCCCGGCGTGCCGGGCATTTTTTTACGAATGGCGTGCCTTAAGGTACGCCTACCGGCTTAAAGGTTGTAACCACGCTCGTTGTGTTGAGCCAGGTCCAGGCCAACCGCTTCTTCTTCGTCCGACACGCGCAGCCCCATGAGCATGTCCAGCACTTTCAGGATGACGAAGGTCACCACGGCGGTGTAGATCAGGGTAAAGCCAACGCCTTTGGCCTGAATCCACAGTTGCGCGCCAATATCCTCTACCGTACCGAAGCCCCCCATGGCCGGTGCTGCGAAGATACCGGTGAGCAAGGCACCGATGATGCCGCCGATGCCGTGTACACCGAAGGCGTCCAGGGAGTCGTCGTAACCGAGTTTGCGCTTGAGTGTCGTAGCACTGAAGAAGCACAGCACGCCCGCCACCAAGCCAATGATCAGCGCCCCCATCGGGCCCACCGTACCGGCTGCCGGTGTAATGGCAACCAGGCCTGCCACTACGCCCGAAGCGATGCCCAGTGCACTTGGCTTGCCGTGGCTGATCCACTCGGCAAACATCCAGCCCAAGGCCGCAGCGCCAGTAGCGATCTGGGTCACCAGCATGGCCATGCCTGCGGTGCCGTTGGCGGCGGCGGCAGAGCCGGCATTGAAGCCGAACCAGCCTACCCACAGCATGGCCGCGCCAATCAGGGTGTAGCCCAGGTTGTGGGGCGCCATCGGGGTAGTGGGGTAGCCTTTGCGCTTGCCCAGCACCAGGCAGGTTACCAGGCCCGCAATACCTGCGTTGATGTGCACCACGGTGCCGCCAGCGAAGTCCAGCACGCCCCAGTCCCACAACAGGCCGCCATTACCGCTCCACACCATGTGCGCGATAGGCGCATATACCAAGGTGAACCACACGCCCATGAACACCAGCATGGCCGAGAACTTCATGCGTTCAGCAAAGGCGCCTACGATCAAGGCCGGCGTGATGATCGCGAAGGTCATCTGGAAGGTAACGAACACGGCTTCCGGGAACAATGCCGTGGCCGACGTGATACTGGCCGGCGTGATGCCTGCCAGGAAGGCCTTGCCCATGCCGCCCACGAAGGAATTGACGTTGATCACACCCTGTTCCATACCGGTGGTATCGAACGCCATGCTGTAGCCGTAGATGAACCACAGCACCGTCACCAGGCCTGTGATCGCAAAGCACTGCATCATTACCGACAGCACGTTCTTGGAGCGCACCATGCCGCCATAGAACAGGGCCAGGCCGGGCACGGTCATAAACAGCACCAGCGCGGTAGAGGTAAGCATCCAGGCGGTG
>Ga0268349_1000191_pt1 | contig 11041 bp, 8 predicted proteins | sample G5R2_MAIN_18SEP2_FD_190164 | JGI IMG/M metagenome (GOLD analysis project Ga0268349, IMG submission 190164) | Phyllosphere microbial comminities from switchgrass, GLBRC, Michigan, United States - G5R2_MAIN_18SEP2017_LD1 | ecosystem: Host-associated > Plants > Phyllosphere > Phylloplane/Leaf...
GAACTGATAATCAAGACTGGTCAGATCATGTACGCCACCCTAGATGCAGAAATCAATACCGATGATGGTGGTGACGTTCTTGCGACTGTGAGGGGAGGGGAGTGGAACGGCTCGAAGCTGATCGGCAAGTACGAGCAATCTCAGGACAACATCCGTGTGCGCTTCACTACTTTGGCCCCGCCGCGCAAAGACCCACGTCCGACCATGCGGATCAACGCTATCGCCCTTCGTGAGGAAGACGCCAAACAGGGCATGGCAGAAACCAAGGACTACCACCTGCTTCAGCGGTATGGCGCTCTTGGTGCAGCAGCTTTGCTGACGGGCTATGGCCGGGCCTATCAGCAGTACGAAGGCACTACGGTTATTAGCCCGAGCGGAGTAGTTAGCCAGACCACCACGGAGCCCTCGCAAAAACGTGTGATCGGGAGCGTCGTCGGCGAGCTTGGATCATCCGTGGGTTCGGAAGTGAGACGTGGCTTCAATCGACCCACTACTTACGCCACCCCGGCTAATAAAGGCTTCGGCGTCTTCTTCATGCAAGACGTTCACGATCAATCGAGATAAGGCGGTCGAGATGAAAAACTGGTCCTTTGGCAAGCTAATAGCCGCTTTTGCAGGGGCATTTGTCGTGGTGATCGCTGTAGCGGTCATCGCGATCAAGGCAACTTCCTCAGCACCTGCGCGCAAGTCTGCTGTACCTGTCCAGTCCCAGGCTATGCCTCAGCAACCAAGGATGGATGTACTGAGCATTGAGTTGGAGAAATCGAAAGAAGACACGCGAAAAGCTCTGGAAGGGCAGCAGAACGCCCAGCAGCAACTCCAGATCGTTCGTCAGGAGTCACAGCGCAATACCCAAATTCTGCTGAGTAGGCTCAAGCAGCTTGAAAACACGGTGAATATCCTTGAGCAGCGTTTAAATTATTTCGAAGCCAGCCGTCAACGCGTAGAGATCGTCAAACCGCCGCGCAAGAATCCAGCATTGTCTGAGGCACAGCACCTTGCTGAAACCGGTAAGCAAATACCAGTATCAAGCGGTTACAAGGTTCAGGCTGTCGTCGGCCATCGCGCTTGGATAAAGAATGGTGAGCAGGAAGAAAGCGTAAAGCCAGGCGATAAATTGCCTCCGGCTCAAAAGGAACTGCGAGTTCGCGCTGTAGATGGTGACAGCGGGATAGTAGTTACTTCGCCTGGTCGGTAATTAGGGGGTTAGCGTGGCAACTGGATATGCAGACCTTGTAAATGTTCTAGTGAACGTAGGAAAGGTTGTACCTACCGCCATTATGATGTTGCAGAGTATTGGGGCGCTGATGGGTCTATACCTCATTGCTTCTGCACTGGTAGAGATCTGGGGGGTAACCCACGACAATGCATTAAAATATGTGGCGGGACGCCAGCGCTTCTCATACGGATCTGCATTTGTGCAACTTTTTGTTGGCACAATTTTGGTTACTATGGGCACACTGGAGTGGATGGGAATAATGTCGAGAACCTTGACAGGAAATTATGCGAATTCGCGGATGCTTTCTTATTCCCAATCCGGAACCACCTTGCAAGCACAGGCACAACTTGCAACACTAGCGCTGTTAGGAATAATGCAGATCGTCGGATTCATCGCAATGGTAAAAGGTTGGCTGACCATTAACGCTTATTATAATGGTCAGAGCCAAACGGGTTGGGGAACTGCGAGCGGATTCATAATTGGCGGTATACTTGCCTGGAACTTTAAATGGTTCAGCGACGTATTGAATAACACAATCGGATTTAACCTAGTTGGGCTTTTCACGCCGTGGTCGTAGCGGCTAAACCTGTATATCAAACCAAGGAGCTTCACTCATGAACGCACTCAAAACCCTGAAAGCTGCCTATGCCTCGGCAAAGGTTCGTGCTACCACTGCTATGATCACTGCCCTGGCAGCGCCGTCCGCTTTCGCCATCACGAAGACCGATCTGACCCAAGATACTTCGGGCGGAAAAACCGCTGACGACGTGATGACCAACGTCGATAACACCGCTCAAGGCGGCGCAACTTTGCTGATCTCGCTGGTCTCTGTCGGCGGCTTCGTAGTGGTGGCGATCTCTCTCTACACACTCTACAAAGCCTCCAAAGATGAGCGTGAGAAGCCGCTGTCAGCTATCGTCGGCCTGTTCATTGGCGGCTTGATGGCTGCTGTCGGCACCGTAATGTGGATCATGCGTAACACTGTTGTTGGTCAGTAATTAAGCGACCTAGTAAGCGGGACATTATTGTCCCGCATTTTTTTGAGCGGGGTTTCTAATATGTCAGACAAAGCGCCCCAACACAACACTGTCATCGCCCCATCCATGGCAGAGGGTTACGTAAATAGAATTGCCAATCAGCCCATCTTCAATGTTCGTCGGCCTCTCTGGAGATCAGACGACGATCAATCGGTGCTAATGAGCGAATCGCATGCAAAACTTCGCCAAGAGATTCTTCAGCGAGATAACTATACGTGCCGCTACTGTGGGTTCAAGTCGGCTCGCTATCAAGAGTTACATCAGCTGGACAACAATCCGGAGAACTGTACTAAAGAGAACTTGGTGACTGCTTGCAATTTGTGCCGTCAAGTCTTTCATTTGGGTGCGTGCGCGATGAAAGGATCCGGATTTCTTACCGTCGTGCCCGAGTTGACTCAAACTGAAGTCAATCACATTGCGCGAGCGATCTATGTCAACGAGTTGATGGGGATCTCGGAAAACAATGACAAGCTGGAAAGCTTGATGGCTATTTTTAGATATCGGGGCTCAGATACGTTAAAGCAGGTGTTTGAAGGCGAGGTCTTAACTGTTTTGACCTTGGCTGAAACATTAGCCAGCAAGAGCTTGCTCACAGATCAAGAGTTCGAAAATAGAGCAGTGACTTTTTCGGCATTCAGACTCTTTCCGACAAAGAATGCATTCGAAATCGGTCAACTTGAGTATTACGCTGCCAATAATAAAAACCTGTTCACCATTGGCAGCTGGGCTTCTCTGGCTGAGCAGTATCTGTCCCAGGTGACCTGATGAAAACCGGAGCCTGCTTCTTCCGTCGCGATGCTTATGGGAAAATGCCGGCCCTATCTTCCTTGCAGGCGGGTGATGCATGGTTCAGCGTCAGCGGCAGTGCAGCTCAGCAGCTGCATACAATCGGTGAGCTGCCAGCAGATGTCCTGTGGATCTCGAACCTTTCGCTCGTCGAGCTGGACCTGCTACAGCTCGATACCAACCGATTCCGTCCAAATACGTGGCTGCGGACACCAATCCAGCAATTGGTAGGGGAAATCGGTGCCGGAGATCTTGACGACGAGTGCTACACCGCAACATCCGCCATTTCACGGCTGGCACAGCATGTCGTGAACGCGACCAAGCACTATGGCGTTGCTCCGGTCAGCTCAATGCTCACCTTAGATTTCGCCAAGGCTTTGCCAGGGCCGCGCCTTGATGTTACAGATGATTTAGGAATGGTCATGGACAGTATCGCTGGCCACGTAGCTGTGGCGGTGAAACGTAAGCCTTCCCCTGGGCCTGTAACTGGCACTGTATTGCTTCGCTCGAATAGGCTTACGTATGCCACCCAGTTGCTCAAACAGCCTGTGCCCCAATGGGGGCAGTGGGAGCCAGCTTTTACCTTCACAGGGCCTTCCGTCGAAGCGTGGCTAGATGGATTAGCCGTTCCCTTCATGGTGCGCTGTAGCGTCTCCAGCGCTCAACAGACCGCTGCTCACCTTCTTCATTGGATCTGCGGCGCAGATCCTCAGCGCGAGTGGGTGACAGATGTAGAGTGGCGAGAATTACGAAAACACGCAGCAGTCCGCGTTCATGAAGTGATGACTTACGACGGACAGGCGCTACCTCTCGCGCATAAAAACCACCTCCCGGAAGGTATCTATGCCGAGCTGTCCCTAACCAACGGATTGATGGCAGAACAATTAGTGGGCGGGCTTCTACTCAAGCAGCTTTCGTCACATGGCCGAAGCGGATACACAACTCAAGCTGCTTGGTTACGAGCAGCAGATAGAGTCGAGATGTTTAAACTGGCTTTGGAACTTACCAAGGAAGAAATCTTGGTCGCCCGGTACGGGAACGGAAATATTTTGGCCGAGTACGAGACATCTGGCCTTAGCCGACTGATCAATGTTGCCTCTGGCCTAGGCTTGATGCCACCTGCCAATAAGTTCCGAGAGGCGGTTGGGGTAAGAAGTGGTGAATAACAAATACCGCGCTGACAAAGGCGTGCATTTCAATATTGAAGCCCTGTTGCGTAGCAAGGGGGCTTACAAGCTGCTTTTAGAAATAGATGAAATTATTTGTACGCCTGGCCTGACTGATCAGGATAAAGCTGAGATAATTAAGGCATCCGTCGTACTACTGATTAAAGGGGAACATGGAGATGTTGAATAAGCTTGAGGCTGTAATTCTTACCGTCATGGGCCATTTGAAGGCAGACGTTGAAGATTATTGCGACCTTGAAACAGTAGACGGCAATCAATGTATCGTTGCCAATGATGGATCTCTTGCGTCCATCGTTCGCTTCAACGGCACTAAAAGCGTACTAGGACGGGATCAGTTCGAACAGCTTGTGTCGCAGCTGGAGTCGTCATTCTCGGTCTACTTCGACACGCGAGGCCACCAACTCCAAGTGGTGTTTAGCCGTGATCTCGATGCCACAGCGCCGCTTGAAGATAATGCGCAGCAGAAGGCATCAACTGCTGATCAACTCCAGCTGAATGTTCGCCACTTGATCAATGAGGGTGTCAGCAAGCTCGCCCAGTACGTCTACGATGAAGAGTGCTATCTTGTATTTTGGTCACGGCCTGCATTACTAGATGCCACTGAGCGTACCATGTCGCGTGAGGCCCTTAACGAGTTTCGCAAAGAAAGTCAGTGGCCTTCTATGGGGAACGCGCAAAATCTGCTTAGGCCGATTTCCTATCTCAAAGACAGACATCTGGCTTACGTCAGTAAAATTACAGAAGATCTTTCTTCTCCAGAGTTTGGGTGCTCTGTAGATATGATGGATGTTGCCGATGCCATTCGTGCTATACGGGCGAAGGTCAATCCAGATATTACAGCTCGCACCTGGCGCCCCTATGTACCCGGCATGCCCATCCCCATGCGCTGGAAAACCAACAAGCGTAGCGATGACAAGTCTGAGTTTATGTATCCAACTCTGCCTAGCCAGATCATGGTAACCAGTGGCGAGACAGGCTCAGGCAAGCGCGAAGGCCTTTTGCCGGACCCCACAAGCGTAAGGGTCGGGAGTCGGGTGTACGCTCCGGTGGTGATGCATATTCCCCCCTCTTCACCACAGTATTTCAACTCCTTGTTCAACAGCCTCAACCGCGCTGAAACGCAAGAAAACGGTGTTACCCGAGCGCTACCTTATTCGCTTTCTTTTATGATGTCCTCGGATGGCATGAGCGTCTTGCAATGGAAGAGTCTCTTTGCACAGCTACTTTCGGTGACCTCGGAGACGAATAGAAACATCAACCTCGCCACCAAAGAACTACGCGAGCGCCGCCGTGATGGCGAATGCATGGTGAAGCTTCAAGTTGCCGCGATGACCTGGGCGACTCCAGACGCCAATGGCATCAAGGAGCTTGCGCTGCGGAAATCCAAGCTTATTCGCACACTCGAAGCTTGGGGCAAGCCAATGTTCATTGAGCGAACCGGTAATCCCATGCAGAGTTTCCAGACCAATTGCTTAGCCCTCACCACCAAACATCTAGGGAATCCCGCTGCTGCGCCCCTTGGTGAGGCTATTGCGATGCTTCCGCTGACACGCCCGGCATCGCCATTCAATGTTGGGTCGATCATTTATCGAAGCCTGGACGGAAAAATTCTTAACTACGAGCGCTTTTCATCCCAACAGACTACATGGATCACTCTGATTGCAGGAAAACCGGGTTCCGGTAAATCTGTTCTTATGAACAACAATCACTTTGAATCCTGTTTGATGCCTGGGCTCACGAAGCTTCCTTATATTTGCATTACTGATATCGGCATCTCGTCCTCTGGCTTCTGCAATATGGTTAGTGACAATTTACCACCTGAATTGCAACACCTTGTAGTCTATAAAAGGCTTCAAAACGCTACTAAGGATTGCATAAATCCGCTAGATACACCGTTAGGTCAGCGTTACCCACTACCCAAAGATCGTGAATTCATTAAAAACTTCTTAACGATTCTTGCTACCCCGGCTGAGCGCGATAAACCCTATGAAGGGATGAGTAACTTCGTAGGCCGGATGATCGATCTTGCGTATCGCCGCCGCGATGAACGCTTTGAGCGCGCTAATCCTGAAACCTACAAGCCTAATCACAATGATATTTTAGATGAGGCTATTAGAAAACTTAGCATTCGAGTATTACCAGCCACCACCTATTGGGAACTGGTGGATGCGTTTTTCGATGCCGAAATGTACTATGAAGCCGAAGTTGCGCAACGCTACGCTGTCCCGACGCTGAATGATCTCGTATCTGTTGCCTCCAGCACTGAGATAAAGAAAGAGTACGAAAATCTTAGCGAGAATGGGGTTAGCATTGATCGCCAGTTTGTAACTGGTATTCGAGATGCTGTTGGTGACTTCCCTGTATTCTCTGACCACACGCGCTTCGATCTTGGCAGCGCACGGATTGTTTCTCTTGATCTGCAAGATGTCGCATTGCAAGGCTCCCCCTCTGCTAACAAACAAACAGCTTTGATGTACATGATTGCGCGACAGTGCTTTATGAAGAAGGTCGCATTCTCAAAAGAGGACTTTCCGTTCTTCGATGCAAAGTATCTCCCATACTATGAGCGTTTGGTTTCGGATATTGTTGATGACTATAAAGTCTTGTGCATGGATGAATTCCACAAAACTGGTAATCATCGCAGTCTTCAGGAGCAGATGTTTACGGATGGCCGTGAATCTCGTAAGTGGAACATGGAAATCATCCTTGCATCTCAGTTAATGGAGGATTTTGGCCCGCTGACGAAAATCGCTACAGCAGCCTTCATCCTTGACGCCGGGACGCCGAAAACCCGTAAATGGCTCCGCGATGACATGGGTCTCACCGAGACTGAAGAGCACGCTCTTACCAACTTCGTGCATGGTGCTAACAAGCATGGCTGTACGTTTTTAGCTCGCTTTGAGACAAAAAATGCTACTTATAGTCAGCTCTTCACCATGAGCATCGGTCCCATGCGTCTGTGGGCACTGACGACGACAGCGGAAGACCGAAAATTGCGTGCAATGCTATACGAGCAGATGCCTCGACAAGACGCTCTTGCACTTCTGGCCAAGCACTTCCCTTCGGGGGGCTGCAAGGAGATGGTCGAGCGGCTCAAGCGTGACATCTATCGAGATGTGGAATTCGTCGATGACGACATGGAACGGTCGGTGATCGCTCGGATAGCTAAGGACATGGTGGCTGATTACATCAGGGCCAGCGCATTAGACGATGTAGTGTAAGGGAGAACCAAGATGGCTCAGTACAGGGGCGCGTCGCGTCAGCATGAAGTCAGCAATCAGCGCAGACGCAAGGACACGCGTCCTGCCGGTCAACGGTTTCGGGAATTCTTCCAATCCGCTGACGGCGCAGTTATGGGCACGTTTCTGCTGCCCATCGTTTCCTTGGCAGCGCTCAAGGTCCCCTTCTCGGGTGAATGCTTGCTGCTCCTGGCCTGGGCATTCAATCGGAAGTATGTGCTGGTTCATAAGCGTGCCTTCGATTTTCCCTACCGCGTCCCGAAGCTGGCTGATGTCAACGATGGTTCGTATAAGGGGCTGAAGAAAGGAGAGGGTGTAACCCTATTCGGGAATGATCTCGAAACCAAGGAGCAGATCTATGCGGCTGACAGCGATCTACGCACTCACCAGCTGGTTCTGGGCACCACTGGCTCCGGCAAGCCCCAGCCTCGTCATGCGAAGATCCTGACGCCCTCCGGCTGGACCACGATGGGCAGCATCCGTGTCGGTGATGTCGTCTGCACGCCTGACGGAACCCAAGCTGCGGTCCTGCGCGTCATCGAGCAGGGCATGCAGGACATCTGGACCGTCTCGACAACGGATGACCGCAAGGCCCAGGCCACCGGCGATCACCTGTGGCGCGTGCTGAGTCGCGATGCTGCCGGCACCGAGGACATCCACACCCTCAGCACCGACGCCATGGCGTCGCTGCTGAGTCTTGGCAATGAAGTGCTGCTGCCCAAGGTCAAGCCCCAGGGTGACTCGGCCACCTTTGACGGATGGTCAGCGGTGCAAGCGATCACTCCAGCGGGCCAGGCTGAATGCCGCTGCATAGAGATCGATCATCCTCATCACCTGTACGTGACCGACGATAACCTCGTTACGCACAACACCGAGCTGCTGCTGGGTATCGTCTTCAACGCCCTGGTGCAGAACACCGGCTTCATCTACGTCGATGGCAAGGGTGATCCGAAGCTGCAAAAAGAGATCTTCCGCTTGGCCCGTTACTTGGGCAGGGAAGACGATCTGCTGATCATCAACTTCATCACGTCAGGCCGTGACTTCGTTGAGAAGCAGGTCGATAAAGTCACCAACAACATGAACATGATGGGCAACACATCCTCGGGGATGTTGATTGAACTGATTGTCTCGTTGATGGATGACTCGGGCGGCGGCGGTGATATGTGGAAGGGTCGAGCCATCATGTTCGTCGCGGCCTTGACCAGACCTCTGACGTACCTGAGGGACAAAGGCTACATTAACCTGTCGCCTGAAAAGTACCTTGAGTATTTTGAACTCAACATCATCGAAGAGCTGGTGTGGGAGCACAACGGCAAGTACGGCGACCAGTTCGATATCATTGTCGCACCGCTGCGCTCTTATCTATTAACGCTGCCTGGCTATGCCAAGGCGAAGTTCAAAAAGCAAGAGACCAAAACCCTGGAGCAGCACGGCTACATCGTGATGCAGCTGGGCCGTATATTCAACGATCTGACCTTCAACTATGGCCACATATTCAAGACCCGTGTGGGTGATGTTGACTTCTACGATGTCGTGATCAACCGACGCCTATTGGTGGTTCTGCTGCCGGCCCTGGAGCGCGCCCCTGACAGCCTGCGGATGCTTGGGAAGATGATCGTCGGCAGCATCAAGCAGATGATGGCCGGCTGTCTGGGTAACCGCGTCGAAGGCGTCGTACGGGAAATCATCGACAGCCGACCCACGGGCTCGAAATTCCCGTTCTATACCATCCTCGACGAATACGGCTATTACGCGGTGGTGGGCTTCGCGGTCGCACCGGCCCAGGCCCGAAGCCTAGGCTTCAGCGTTACCTTCGCTGCCCAGGATTTCTCGTCACTGAAAAAGTCGAGCGCCGAAGAGGCCGATGCCACCTGGGAGAACACAAATATCCGCGCCATCGGCAGGCTCACCTCTGGCACGGAGTCAGAGACCTGGAGGCGCGTACAAGGGGCAGCAGCAGAAGCTGCGCAGGCGATGCTAGGCAGCTTTGAGAGGACATCCGGGGGGGCTAGTGAAGGGTTTCGCCCCTCTGACAATATAGCCATCGAGCAAAGAAGTCGTCTGAACTACGACGACGTTGCCATGCAGGAGAACGGTGAGTTCACTTTCCTGATCGGCAAGAAGTCCCAGGGCGGCAAGACAGGCGGGGTCGCCTTGATCCGAGGCCTAGGCTTCTACACGGCAGGCCCCGCACCCAAGGAAATGCGGATCAACGACTTCATTCCCGTTGAAGCTCCAGAGCCTGCGGATCTCCCCCAGAACAAGCAGTCACGCAAGGCCTTTATAGATAGCCTCAAGGGTGGTTCGTTTGGCAAGCAGATCAAAGCTGCGATCAAGGGCGATCCTATCTTAACCGGCATGCATAGCTTGTTCGAGCGCAACTACGCGAACCCAGACCGGCCCGTATTGGGTCGTCAGGAGCTTACATTCGCTATCCTGGGCAAATACCTCAGCGGTGATCTACGGGTGCATGCCAGCGCGGGCAAGGCCGGCACTGGCGGTGTGCCAAGTGTTGGCAAGCCGAGTCCTGCTATTCCTGCTACAACTCCGAGCGCGAAAGCTTCGGTGACACCACCCGCACCGGAGGTCAGCAGCGCGGCCAAGCAGCTTGATGAGTCACTCAAGCTGGCGGCCATCGAGAAGAGCCTCCTGGCTGTCGCAGATCTCTTTGCTCAGACTAAGCCTCTACCGGCCTACGAGTCAGCCACCCCTCTCAAGATCGCTGATGACGACGATGAGATCTTCATTGCGGCCGAGACCGTAACCACCAACATCGTCTCCAGCGGCAAGGCAGGCAAGACCTTTCGCGATAAGGCACTGCCGCTGCTCCGACAGCACCTCTACATGCTTGACGACGACAAATCTGACGATGCCTGGGAAGACGAGCTGGAGGTCGCAGAGCGCGAACAGATGCTGGACATGGAGGTCATGTCCAGCGGACAGCCGTTCGAATCTCTATCCGAAAAGTGGGCGGCTGAAGACCGGATCAAAGATGCCCGAGCAGCCATCGCACGCGAGACTACCTACATACTCCCGCCTGAGCCTGAGCCGGTAGAGCTGGCTGACATGCGTAACCAGCTATCGGATCTCAACCAGATCTGCGGAGACGTACTCAAGGGCTCGCTGCAAGACTGACGCGCCCGGCTTGGCAGTTTCAGCGGGATACTGCTAAGCCCTCTATCCCTATTACTAGTCTGTCAGAAATTGACGACGACATAATATTAACGGAAAATCAGAAAACATGTTTTTAGCATACCGAGACGATCATGGGCTTCTTCGATAACGGTAAAAAAGCTGCCAAGTTCACCTTCATCTCAATGCCGATGGCCATACTGGGCGTTAATCAGCTCAAGCTGGGCAATCAGCAGATTCGCGCGCTCTGGCGATCCAACTTCAGCCCAACCTGTCCTGACTGTGAACGCGGGGTGCTGCTAAAGGGCGATAGCGAGCAGCAGGAGGTTGAGCAGTCCACGTCGGGGGAGATCCGTGTCCTTCATCGGTGGGCCTGTACGAACTGTGGATTCGCCTTTCTTGATGAAGCCGACATCCGCAAGGTGCGGACCTCCACTGCCC
>Ga0268349_1000192_pt1 | contig 10998 bp, 10 predicted proteins | sample G5R2_MAIN_18SEP2_FD_190164 | JGI IMG/M metagenome (GOLD analysis project Ga0268349, IMG submission 190164) | Phyllosphere microbial comminities from switchgrass, GLBRC, Michigan, United States - G5R2_MAIN_18SEP2017_LD1 | ecosystem: Host-associated > Plants > Phyllosphere > Phylloplane/Leaf...
GGACAAACCACCGCCGAGGTCCAAATGGATCATGTCGTTGATCCCCGTGTGTTCGATGCGCGCCACGGTACCGGCCAACTGGTTGCGTGCGCTGGTGTGCAGCATCAAACGGCCGAGCAGGTCTAGATCGGCGTTGTCTTCGGCAGCGTCCAATAGCTGGGCATGCAATGCCTGCAAACGCTGGTACAGCCGCAGTACACGCAGGCCTTCTTCGCTCAGCCGTGCGCCACCACCCCCTCGGCCGCCTACGCTGCGTTCTACCAGCGGCCGCAGTGTGAGGTTGTTCAGCTCGGCGATGGCGTCCCAAGTCGCTTTATAACTCAGGCCGGCAGCCTTGGCCGCACGGGTGATAGAGCCCTGCTCATCGATATGGGCCAGCAGGGCAATGCGTTGCGGGCGATGAGTAAGGTAATGGGACAGGACCGTAGGCAGCGACATGGCACAGGTACGCAGGCTGAAAAGGCGACCTTGCGCCGTCGCTGCTTTTCCCGTCAAGCGCCATCAGGTAAAGGCGTGCGTGCAAGGCAATACACATCGACCCGTTGCGCACCGGCCTGCTTCAACACGGTGGCCAAGGCGTGAGCCGTAGCGCCGGTGGTCATCACATCGTCCACCAGCGCCAGGTGCTGGCCCGCCACCTCGGCACCCGGTGCCAAGGCAAAGGCGCCCTGCAGGTTACGCTGGCGTGCGGCCAGGCCCAGCCCCTGTTGCGAGGGCGTTTCCCTTAGGCGTAACAGGATGTTGAACGCCCCAGGGATGCCCAACCCCTTGGCGAGCCACTGCGCTAGCAACTGGGCCTGGTTGAAGCCCCGTGCCCGCAAGCGTTTTGGCGCCATGGGCACTGGCAACAGGTAGGCGGGCCGCGGCAGGCCTTCGTCGAAACGGTAGGCTAGAAAGGCACTTAACCGCTCTGCCAGCAAGCGCCCCAGGGGGCGATCCCCACGGTGCTTGAAGCGGTTGATGGCCGTATCCAGCGGAAAGTTGTATGTCCAGGGCGCTTCGACGCACTCGAAGGGCGGTGGTAACCATTGGCAGGCCGGGCAGGTTGGGCCGTCGAATACCAAGGGCAGTGCGCAGCGGGTACAGGCGAAGCTAGCCCAGGGCAGGTCGCCTTCGCAGCCGCTGCACAGGGAATAGGCGTTGTCTGAGACCCCACCACAGAACGTGCAGGTTTGGTTAAATTTTGAGCATATGTCGACCAAGAGGTCGCGAAGCGGTTGACAGCGCATAAGGCCTTCCTTGACCATTTGTTCCATACCGTGATCACCGGCACCTTCGTGCCGGTTACCCAGCATAGAACAAGGAACCCCCGATGAGCGCCAGCCTGCACAGCCCGCTGCGTCATGATTGGACCCTGGCCGAAGTAAAGGCCTTGTTTACCCAGCCGTTCAACGATCTGCTGTTCCAGGCCATGAGCGTTCACCGGGCGCACTTCAACCCCAACGAAGTACAGGTGTCCACGCTGCTGTCCATCAAGACCGGCGCCTGCCCGGAGGATTGCAAATACTGCCCGCAGTCCGGTCACTACAACACCGGCCTGGAAAAGGAAAAGCTGCTGGAAGTGCAGAAGGTGCTGGAAGAGGCTGCCCGTGCCAAGGCCATTGGGTCTACCCGCTTCTGCATGGGTGCTGCCTGGAAGCACCCCTCCGCCAAGGACATGCCCTACGTGCTGGAAATGGTCAAAGGTGTAAAAGCCATGGGTCTGGAAACCTGCATGACCCTGGGCCGCCTGGACCAGGAACAGACCTTGGCCCTGGCCGATGCCGGCCTGGACTACTACAACCACAACCTGGACACCTCGCCGGAGTTCTACGGCAGCATCATCACCACCCGCACCTACAGCGAGCGCCTGCAAACCCTGGCGTATGTGCGTGACGCTGGCATGAAGATCTGCTCCGGCGGCATTCTGGGCATGGGTGAGTCCCTGGACGACCGCGCCGGGCTGCTCATTCAACTGGCCAACCTGCCGGAGCACCCGGAGTCCGTGCCCATCAACATGCTGGTGAAGGTCGCGGGTACGCCGTTGGCCAATGCCGAAGACATCGACCCTTTCGACTTCATCCGCATGCTGGCCGTGGCCCGTATTCTTATGCCTCAGTCCCATGTGCGGCTGTCCGCCGGGCGTGAGCAGATGAATGAGCAGATGCAGGCACTGGCCTTCATGGCCGGCGCCAACTCCATCTTCTACGGTGACAAGCTATTGACCACGGCCAACCCCCAGGCCGACAAGGACATGATGCTGTTCGCACGCCTAGGCATCCGCCCCGAAGCTCGGGAAGAACACGACGACGAGGTACACCAGGCGGCCATCGAGCAGGCCTTGGTGGAGCAGCGCAGTGGTGAGCTGTTCTACGACGCGGCGACTGCCTGACGTCATGGCCGTTGACCTTCAGGCGCGCCTGGCCACCCGGTTGTCCGAGCGGCGCGCCAACAGTTTGTATCGCCAGCGCCCTTTGCTCGACAGCCCTCAAGGGCCGGAGGTTGTCGTAGACGGTACGCCCCTGCTGGCGTTCTGCAACAACGATTACCTGGGCCTGGCCAACCACCCTGAGGTGATCCAGGCCTGGCGCAACGGCGCCGAGCGCTGGGGCGTAGGCGGTGGTGCTTCTCACTTGGTGACTGGCCATAGCACGCCCCACCATGCCCTTGAAGAAGCGTTGGCTGACCTCACCGGGCGGCCGCGGGCGCTGCTGTTTTCCACCGGCTACATGGCGAACCTGGCAGCAGTCACCGCCTTGGTAGGGCAGGGCGATTCCGTGCTGGAAGATCGCCTCAACCATGCCTCGCTGTTGGATGCGGGCCTGCTGAGCGGCGCGCGTTTCTCCCGCTACTTGCACAACGACCCTGCCAGCCTCGCCACGCGGCTGGGCAAAGCGCCTTCCACCGGGGCCACGCTGGTGGTGACGGACGGCGTGTTCAGCATGGACGGCGACGTTGCCGACCTGCCTGCCCTGGCCTGCGAAGCCAAGGCACGAAACGCCTGGCTGATGGTGGACGATGCCCATGGTGTTGGGGTGATGGGTGCACAGGGCGGTGGTGTAGTGGAGCACTTCAACCTGGGGGTGGACGACGTGCCGGTGCTGGTGGGTACCTTGGGCAAAGCCTTCGGCACCGCCGGTGCGTTCGTGGCGGGCAGCGAAGCCTTGATCGAGTACTTGGTGCAATTCGCACGGCCCTACATTTACACCACCAGCCAGCCGCCTGCGTTGGCCTGCGCCACCTTGAAAAGCCTGGAGCTGGTGCGTAACGAAGGCTGGCGGCGGGATCACTTGGCGGCCTTGGTGCAGCAATTCCGTAAGGGTGCCCAAGCACTGGGCCTGGACCTGATGCCCAGCCATACGCCCATCCAGCCTATCGTGCTGGGCAGCAGTGAGCGGGCCATGGCGTGGTCCCGGCGGTTGCGTGAGCAAGGCTTGCTGGTGACTGCCATTCGCCCGCCTACCGTGCCGGTGGGCAGCGCGCGGCTCCGGGTGACCTTGTCTGCCGCCCATACCCAGGCGCAGGTTTCCCGCTTGCTCCAAGGCCTGGCGGGCTGCCTGGCGCTGGAGCCGACCGATGAGTGAAACCCTTGCCGTGCTCCCGGGCTGGGGCTTGGGGCCTTCCGCCGTGGCGCCTTTAGTTCAGGCGCTAGGCACCGCCCGGCCTCAGGCCAGCGTGATGGTCGCGCCGTTGCCCAACGGCAGCGACCTTGATACCGCCCTGAGCGTCCTCGACCGAAGCGTGCCCCAGGGCGCCTGGCTGCTGGGCTGGTCGCTGGGTGGCATGCTGGCTGTGGCGCTGGCCGCACGCCGTGGAACGGCATGCCCTGGCGTTATCACCTTCGCCAGCAATGCGTCTTTCCTCGCCCGTGAGGGCTGGCCGGCGGCAATGGCGTTGGAGACGTACACAGCCTTTGCGGGGCAGTGCGAAGCAGACCCCACCGGAACCCTCAAGCGCTTCGGTTTGCTGTGTGTACAAGGCAGCCAGGCTGGCCGTGGGTTGATCAAGCCACTGCTGGCCGACACTCGCCATGCCACTGCTGAAGGCCTGGCCCTGCTGGCTGCACTCGACAATCGGACCGCCCTAGCGGCCTTGGCGCTGCCCCAACTGCATGTATTTGCCACACGCGATGCCTTGGTGCCCGTGGGCGCCGCTGTGGCACTGGCCCAATTGGCGCCCCACGCGCGGGTGACGGAGAGGGAAGGCAGCCACGCGTTTGCGCTCGAATCGCCCCACGCGCTCGCCGCCATGGCAGCCGCCTTTATCGAGGAGGCTACCCATGGATGAGCCGACTTCAGCGTTGCCGAACAAGCGCCAGGTCGCCGCTTCATTCTCACGCGCAGCACCTACCTATGACAGCGTGGCGGGGTTGCAGCGCGACGTAGGCGATCACCTGCTCGCCTTGCTCGAAGGCATAGAGCCCCCTGGCCAGTGGCTGGACCTGGGCAGTGGCACGGGCCATTTCAGCCGTGCCCTGGCCCAGCGCTGGCCCGCGGTAAGCGGCGTGGCCGTCGATATCGCCGAGGGCATGCTCCGCTACGCGCGCAGCCAGGGCGGGGCAGGTTGGCATGTGGCGGGTGATGCGGAACACCTGCCGTTAAAGGCCGGCAGCGTGGACCTGATGTTCAGCAGCCTGGCCCTGCAATGGTGCGACGACTTTGCCCAAGTGTTGGCCGAAGCCAGCCGGGTACTGACCACCGGCGGGCGGTTCGCCTTTGCCAGCCTGTGCACCGGCACCCTGGGCGAGCTACGGCAGAGCTGGGAAGCTGCCGATGGCCAGGTGCACGTGAACCGCTTCCGTCGCTTCGAGGATTATCAGCAAGCGTGTGCCAACAGTGGCCTGCAGGTGCAGACGCTGGTCTGTCGCCCTCGTGTGCTCCATTACCCAGACGTGCGCAGCCTTACCAATGAACTCAAGGCACTGGGCGCCCACAACCTGAACCCCGGAAGGCCGGGTGGGTTGACCGGGCGCGCACGCCTGACCGCCATGATGGCGGCCTATGAAACCTTCCGCCAACCCACTGGCCTGCCTGCCACCTACCAGGTGGTGTACGGCGTGCTGACGAAACAGTGAAGCGTCCAAGACCATGAACCACGCCTATTTTGTTGCGGGCACCGACACTGAAGTCGGCAAGACCACCATTTCAGCCGGTCTGTTGCAGGCGGCGCGGCGTGAAGGCCTGAGCACCCTGGGCGCCAAGCCGGTGGCCTCCGGCTGTGAACAGTCCTCGGCAGGCCTTCGCAACAGCGATGCGTTGGCGCTGATGGCCGAAAGCACCCTGGCGCTGCCCTATGAAGCGGTCAACCCCATCGCGTTCGAGCCTGCCATTGCGCCCCATATCGCGGCCCATGAAGCCCGGTTGCCACTGACCGTGCAAGCCTTGCTGCCCCCTATGCAGCACATCCTGGCGCAGCAAGCCGGGTTCACGCTGATCGAAGGGGCGGGCGGCTGGCGCGTGCCGTTGTCTGGCCAAGGTAACCTGTCGGACCTGGCCATAGCGTTAGGCCTGCCGGTCATTCTTGTGGTGGGGGTGCGCCTGGGGTGTATCAACCATGCGGTGCTCACGGCTGAAGCCATCGCGCGGGACGGCCTGACCCTGGCCGGGTGGGTCGCCAATATCGTCGACCCGCACACCTCACGGCTGGAGGCCAACCTGGCCACCCTTACTGAACGGCTGGCCGCACCCTGCCTGGGGCACGTACCGTATTTGCCTACCGCCAGCGCAGCGGCGGTGGCCGACCATTTGGCGCTTGGTGAGCTGGCCTGACCAACGTGCCTTTACGGCATTGCGCAACGGCGTACACTGATGGCCAATAGCCAAGCATGGACACTGCCATGAATATCTCGTCTTCGCTCACCTCGGGCCTGAGTATCATCCAGGCAGCCTCTACCCGGTTCGATAATGCCGCACTGCAAGTGGCCGGTATCGCCAACCACAGCAGCAACCTGGCCCAGTCCACCGGCTACCAGGCGCAACGCCTCGATGCCGTGGACGAGAGCCAACAGACCAGCCTCGCCGCCTTGAACGTGCAAATGACCCAGGCGGTGCTACAGGTAGAGGCCGGTGCGAAAGTGGAGAAGGCGTCTGACCGGGCATTGGGTTCAATGATCGATACCTACGCCTGAGGCAGCGTTACCGCTCCGAATCTAGGCCTTTCGTCGGCTGCCTCGCCCGTTTCAAATGACCACTCAACGCCCCGCCCGCTCCTTACAGCCGGCGGGGCGTTGTCGTTTGTCGCGTGCTGTTAGCCGCCGCTCCTAACTCCCCTTGACAACTCATCTGGCATAAACGTATGTTTCAAACACCTGTTTGACGCGTCCGCCGCGGGTGGATGAGTCGATTATTTGCGGTTCACCCCACCGGATTCAGCACAGAGGTTTTCCACATGCCCGATTTCAAGGCTCCCTTGCGCGACATTCGCTTCGTTCGCGATGAGTTGCTCGGCTATGAAGCCCACTATCAAAGCCTGCCCGGTTGCCAGGACGCCACCCCGGACATGGTCGATGCCATTCTCGAAGAGGGCGCTAAATTCGCCGAACAGGTGCTGGCGCCACTGAACCGTGTGGGTGACCTCGAAGGCTGCACGTGGTCTGAGAGCGGTGTGAAAACGCCCACCGGCTTCAAAGAAGCCTACCAACAGTTCGTTAAAGGCGGCTGGCCAAGCCTGGCCCACGATGTGGAGCATGGCGGCCAAGGCCTGCCGGAATCCCTGGGCCTGGCCATCAGTGAATTGGTAGGCACCGCCAACTGGTCCTGGGGCATGTACCCTGGCCTGTCCCATGGCGCCATGAACACCATTTCGGCGCACGGCACCCCTGAGCAGCAGGACGCCTACCTCACCAAGCTGGTGTCCGGCGAGTGGACAGGCACCATGTGCCTGACCGAACCGCACTGCGGTACCGACCTGGGCATGCTGCGTACTCGCGCCGAGCCACAGGCTGATGGCAGCTACAAGGTCAGCGGCACCAAAATCTTCATTTCTGCCGGCGAACACGACATGGCGGACAACATCGTCCACATCGTGCTGGCACGCTTGCCTGATGCGCCGGCCGGCACCAAAGGCATTTCCCTGTTCATCGTACCCAAGTTCCTGCCCAATGCCGAAGGCGGTGTAGGCGAGCGCAACGGTGTGAGCTGCGGCTCGCTCGAACACAAGATGGGCATCCATGGCAATGCCACCTGTGTGATGAACTTCGACGGCGCCACCGGCTACTTGATCGGCCCGGCGAACAAAGGGCTGAACTGCATGTTCACCTTTATGAACACCGCCCGCCTGGGGACCGCGCTGCAAGGCCTGGCCCATGCTGAACTGGCGTTCCAAGGTGGCTTGAAATATGCCCGTGACCGCTTGCAGATGCGCTCGCTGACCGGCCCCAAGGCACCGGACAAGGCCGCCGACCCGATCATCGTGCACCCTGACGTACGTCGCATGCTGCTCACCATGAAGGCCTTCGCCGAAGGTAACCGCGCCATGGTGTACTTCACGGCCAAGCTGGTGGATACCCTCAAGTACAGCCAGGACGACGAAGAGAAGAAACGTGCCGATGGGCTGCTGGCCTTCATGACGCCTATCGCCAAGGCCTTCATGACCGAAGTGGGCTTCGAAGCCGCCAACCATGGCGTACAGGTATACGGCGGCCATGGCTTTATCGCCGAGTGGGGCATGGAACAGAACGTGCGTGACGCCCGTATCGCCATGCTGTACGAAGGCACCACAGGCGTTCAGGCCCTGGACCTTTTGGGCCGCAAAGTATTGATGACCCAGGGCGAAGCCCTGAAAGGCTTCACCAAGATCGTGCACAAGTTCTGCCAGGCCCAGGAAGGCAATGCTGCCGTCGCCGAATTCGTTGCCCCGCTGGCGCAGTTGAACAAGGAGTGGGGCGAGCTGACCATGAAAGTGGGCATGGCTGCCATGAAGGACCGGGAAGAAGTCGGCGCCGCTTCGGTGGATTACGTGATGTATTCCGGTTACGCCTGTCTGGCGTACTTCTGGGCCGACATGGCGCGTGTTGCAGCCGCCAAGCTGGCCGAAGGCACCTCCGAAGAGGCGTTCTATACGGCCAAGCTGCACACCGCGCGCTTCTACTTCCAGCGCATTCTGCCCCGTACCCGTACCCATGTGGCAGCTATGCTGTCGGGCGCTGGCAACTTGATGGCGATGGACGAAGCGATTTTCGACATGGGCTACTAATCGCGCACGCTGCAACCAAAGCCGCTACCCTTAACCGGTAGCGGCTTTTTATGATTCTTCTTGAAATCTCAAAAGACAAGAAATACTGATTTGAGACAGCGGTTGATCATCAGAGGACGCATTAAATGCAGAGATCGCGTATACTGCGACCAGGTTATCTACTAACCTCCTCGCCTTGACTGGGGGCTCCATGAAAACTGGACTCTGGTTGGGCCTTGTGATCGTCCGTAGCTGGGAACGTCGCCAGAACCTTTAGGTATCAGAGCGGCTATCACTTTCTACCGCGTTCAGCGACGGGTAAGCGTAGTGAGATAACGCGAGAAAAGCGGGCTTCGGGCAATGTACCGGGCCCGCTTTTTCGTATCTGAAAACGTCATCCGTAGTAGTCGTTAGGGAACATGTTCAAGTGTGATCGTTCCTTTACCTCAGCAAGGACGTCGTGACAATCAAGAAACATACACGATATTTTTGTGAACGCCCCTACCTCCTTCGTGACGTTGTAATGCTGATCGGTAGGGATTTTCCATCCAAATCGGAAGTACCCGTTCAGTACACACAAAGAGGTGTGCGGCTCACCAGTCGCCACCTTGGAATGACGCTCCATACCATAATCGAAAAGCTTCTCCTGATCGTCCATAAAGTAGGTTTTCTCATCATTGGTACGTCGACGGGGCCTCTTGCGGCCGTTAATCTTTGAGATCAACAGGTCCAGTTTGATGGGAAAATCAGGATCAAGTGCGCGCGTTCCGAAAAGAGTCTGAAGTTCCCCAACTTCATCCGCAATAAAATTGCGAAGCGGGAGCAGGAGTGCGTTGCGACTGCCGGCTTTGGACATGTATGTCGCCAGCAGGGCAAGATGCTTGATGAGTTTTGTGAGCGTTGCCTGTATCAGGTTTTTGTAATTCGTGGCGTGCGGGTCGAAGTCGATAGGCGCTACAAAACAGGATTTCGTCATCTGGGAAACCTTGCTCTGCCAAGCTGCATCGACGAGCAACGCCACAATGTCAGATTTTTTTGAGACGTGTAGTACGTGATCCTGAATCTGACCGGTCGCCTGCGTCGGATTGAAAACGCTTGTAACGAACTTGAATCCCCAATCTCGAACGCGTTCATGTTTGCGCAAGCTCTGAGGAATCAGGGCCTCCTGATGTTTATAAAACAGGTCGCAGTTACGTCGTGTGCGACTGGGCAGGTGAGTGTGCGCGCGGTAGCTCGAAAATCCAACACTGAATAGCCCGCTCAAAGTTATCGCCTGAGAAGCGATAAAGGAGTGCTCTGTGAAGGCTGATGGCAATGCTATTGCTGATGTCATTTGCGACGTGTGTAGAGAGCCGTCAACACGATAACGATGGACGCAATTCACAACAAGAAGAACACCATCGGCCCAATAGGGCTGCCGGTGGGAGGCGCGCCCGCGCTGCCGACGAAGACTAATATAATGCTCAGTATCGCAAGTACCAACCCCCAATGACTCCAGCTAGAAAATTCATGATTTGCCGCCAGAGTGAGAAATTGGATGGCAATATGGAATTCCGAGCGATTGGCCTTCAATCCGTAAGAAACTTCTGACACCTTTGGGATTGCGCGGGCAGCTCCATCCTATACTCGCAGGAATTTACCCAACTCGCTATTCATTCAAGCTTAGTGTGGCATTTCAGCCAAAATCTCTACGTCTACGGCAGTTTTTGCATCAGTTAAAGATAGTGCTCTTGTTTTACGACTGATTTGAAATTTGCCGCAGCAGCATATCCATGTGGATACTCTGACATCCAATTTGTTTTCTAACTATTTGTCCCGCCAAGCTTGTTGCCACGCGAGCTTTCTAGCTCTATTTGCCTCCGCTTTTATTCTGTTAGAATCACCTAGCGCTCGGCATGTGTCGGCGCCGCTGGAATTCCAGCGTCTTTTTCGTAAGCAACCTTCAAATGGTGATCTTATGACAGTGCTTTTCTATAATGAGGTGATTAATGGTTACAGGAGACGACGATATTAAGCAAACCGAGCAACTGGTTCAAAGGCTGCACTCTGGCGGTAAACTGAGCGTTAAACTGCTTCCAGGCGGCTCAACTTCCTACAGGGTTCAGGATTCCGGGCATGAGAATGCTGAGTACTACGGATGTCCTAAAAAGCCTAAAGAACTGGGTAGGTTTAATGATCCCATGGAAGAAATCGGGATCTGGTATGGGGCTGAACACCCCAGCGGGGCGCTGGCCGAAACGTTCGGAAGGCTTCGGCCCAAGGAATCGAAAGGGCTTGGTATCGTATTGAACACCACAGATCTTGAGAAAAAAGACATGTGCATGGTAGAGACGACCAGGGATTTGAGGCTGCTGAATCTGAAGCCATGTCTGTCCAGAATGAACCGGACGGTGGACGAAGTGACTGGCCCAGACTACATGCTTACGCAAGAAATTGTGGCAGCAGTGGCCAGGTTGCCAGGCAACCCTTTTGATGGAATTGCTTATGAGTCGCGGCATCACCCCGATGGACACAGTTGTTACGCGCTGTGGACGGCGCCAGGTGAGACCACAACGGTTAAGACCGTTGAGATGACCAAGCTTCCGGAGTTCGAATACAAGGGAAAACTTCCGGAAGGCTTTGAGGATGACAGCATTGATGCAGAGGAGATCTTGACCGAGATCCTCGGCTACAAGGTGCTTAGCTCTTGAGCTCCGCTACCATTCACGCAGCGCCCCAATTTTGGGTGCGCTGTTTTTACGCAGGCGTTGAGCTCATGAAAAGAGACGCTTCACGTTTGATCGCTTCCAACTGGTTCTCATCAGCACCGTCTTTAAGAACTACATACGGCAATTCTGCTTTACCGCC
>Ga0268349_1000193_pt1 | contig 10964 bp, 9 predicted proteins | sample G5R2_MAIN_18SEP2_FD_190164 | JGI IMG/M metagenome (GOLD analysis project Ga0268349, IMG submission 190164) | Phyllosphere microbial comminities from switchgrass, GLBRC, Michigan, United States - G5R2_MAIN_18SEP2017_LD1 | ecosystem: Host-associated > Plants > Phyllosphere > Phylloplane/Leaf...
GGGTAGAGAGCGCTTGTCTCTACGCATACGGCATGCAGATGCCTTGCTCCACAGAGGCATGCTTGCCCTGTCATGGACGGCGCTGCGCCGTCGCCCCTTCGATGCGGCAGCGGGATTCGTATGGTGGTGGGTGGAAATGGGGAAATCCATGGTGTTGCAGGCCGAAGCACGGTCGGCTCAGCACGTGCGCCAAGGGTCACGTGATGCTGACAGCAGGAGCACAAGACGCGAGTCAACTCCAGGGTAGACGTGCAGACGCCACTCGGTGCGAACAAGGCCGTAGAATCGGCTTTGTGCATGCAGCTGTGCTGCGGTTCACGCAGTGTTTCGTCACAATGCTCGTGGTCATTCGACAACCAGCATCAAAAGCAAAACACAGTGTCCAGGTCGGTATCGAATATAATTCGATTTCTTTCCCTGCTGTCCTTGACGTCTCCGTCTCACTGCGGTCCCGTAGTGTGTCCAATACTGTTCAGCGTCGCTTCTGGACGTGGGTGGTGCATTGACTGGCAAGCGGTGAAGTTGATCCTGGTGATCTATTTCGGCCTACATTCTGCGCCACAATGTCCTTTCTGCGCCGGAAAACGAATGGCTCTGGAATCTCCGGGGGGGTTCTGACTCCAACGAAAGTCTGGAAAAGCCATGCTCAGGGCAAAACCGACGACCAGTTATTGAGCTACTACTATTCGGACGTGACTACCGAGTTAACCGATAGTCCTGAACCCGCCACCTCGCCTTTCGAGTACAAGAACACCAGCCGCGCTACGGGCTGTGTCCCAGGAGCTAACGATGCAGATTATGCCACAATTCTCTTTGACGTGGACACTCCAACAGCAACCGATGAAGATCTTTCACGCCGCAGTATTTTCGCGCCAAAGGGGTTGCATTCTCCCTTGGCTTGCCTTCAGCAAGCGAAATATCGGCACCCATCTACCCACGTACCCCGGGACTGCTCGACACTACGTAGCGAGGTCGAATAACGATCGGCCCTCCGCATGGCCAGATGGTAGGGCAATAGCAGACCAATGCTGTGAGCGGGGCCCAAACTGCGCGTACCAAGTAGAACGTTGAGTGAGAATTTGTCCTCAAGGTTACGGAGGAGTATTTACAGCTGTCAGGGCGTAGCGTCGATCCCCGCTACGCCAATATGACCGAAATGTTCGCAATTTTCTGCTAACTTGGCAGAAGGCGGGATTGAATAGAATCTATGCCTCCTCTAGCCCTCTCTGGCCCGTGCCGGCGCGTTGCCTGACACAGGCGGTACAGTATGCCAATAGGCATCGACCGTTCAATGTTCCTAATGTCCCTATACCGTCTAGACTAGAGCCTGCTTACAAAATCAATGCCAGTAGATATCCAGCAGATTCGATGTTGTGCATCACTGTTCTTGAACCGGTCAAGCGTAAGAATGTCACAGTAGCTGAATGACAGGTGAATGTAGAGGGGGTGAATAAGCTCGTGCAAGATCTATTCTGGGCTTCGCATCGCGAGTAATCCCGGCATGGCTGTAAAGCCTAGTTCGGTACAATCATCTCTGAAGACGAATCAAATGTACATGACATTTGCCAATCACGTTTAAGATCCTGACGAGATGATTCAACTATGCGCTGAAGGAACAGTACGATAGTTTACTAATGCCATACAGGGTAACGAAATGTGAAATAGGAACTTATCGACCCAATACTACATCAGCATGTTACTTGGTCCATGAACATATTTGCCCGAAAGGGCAAGCCTGCAGAGGGTAATATTGAGCTATGGAACAGATTGCCATGGCGAAGGCAAAGTTCCCCGAGATCCTGTCCGTACTATTGCCGTTACTGAGTTTTCCGGCTTGCATATTTTTATCCCTGTACCGAAATCGGTCCAGATAGAGCCGCGTAGGTGCGGTAGCGAACCATGGAAGCGATGATGGTGGATGATGACGCTCGGAGGGTAAAGCGCGGATGAGTTCCAATCCAATGAAAAAGTGACGCTACCCTTCAGCAGCCTAAATTTAGGACCCTCCTAGGCTGTGCCGTCGCTACTCTCGTTGCTAGGGCCTGGCCTAAGTCAACCACACTATCGACAATCCGCATCCCAAAATGGAGTCTCATACGTGTCGGTCACTTCACATGGCAAAATTTCACCTCGTGTTGAGAACGCGAGGGTCGCTCCAACGTCGGATCTTCCGGGAGTGCGCGGGACGACTTCAAGGAGCGGCATATATAGCTTCATACCTCACCGTAACATCATTATTTACATCATCGTTTTTCTGTCTCATCTACAGTCACAGTTCGTTCCAGTGCCAATCCTCATCCATACTAAGCTTAATTATCTACTTCATTCCCCTGTCAAAGTTACAAATTCGTATCCAATTAGCCAAGATGAAGTACTCCCTTTTCCCCGTAGCCATCATCAGCTCAGTTTCTGCCGCTCCTGGATACTTTTACAACAACCCCACAACTTCCGACACATATCCAATTAAGTCTTCTCACACTATCTCCAGCAAACTCGCAGAATACCCAGTTTCATCGCATATCCCAAACGAAAGCACCTCCACCAACCAGACTCAGTCTCCTTCAATGAACTCTTCGATAACCCCAACTTATAGCAAGGTCTCCAGCTACCTGGTTTCAGCTTCCTCCATGGTCCCATCTTCTGCACCGTCTGGCTTCAAGGCTTACCCTGCGTCCTCCCAACCGTTTCGCTATCCGACATCATCAACCTCAAAAAATATGCCACTCGTTACAGGCTACCCCCACTACCCTGAAGCCAGCCAGTCTATCGAATACCCGTACGAAATAACAAAAACCATGACGAGTACCTTATATTCCTGGATTCCATGTAGCACTCCTGTTGCTCGTTCGGGAAAGACAACCTTTTATTCCACCTACCTAACGGCTTCGACCTATACTACCGTTGTCACCAAAGTCTATCTCCACACTCCAGCTCCCACTGTACTCAAGACCTACCAACCTGCACCTCCTCCTGCTCCTACCAGTGACAAGAACGATTCTGCAGAAGTGCCCCACACCCATCCGTCTATTGCTCCCCTTCCGATCGATTGCCCCGCGCCGCCCACGTCGACTGTAACGGTTTATTTTCAAATGCCCGTGACTTTGGAGTACACAGAGGGTGGCGAACTCCAAACAACGGTAATCACACCCCAAGGCGGCCCCAAGGCCACCAAGATCTACCCGGAGAACCCAAAGCCTACCATTTCCCAAAATACACCCAACCCATCACTGTACAACGAAGGCCCCGAGCCCTTACCCTACAGTGAGGGACTCAATCCCTCTTCACCCTCTGCATCTAGTGGCCACCGTGTCCCAAGCTATGCAGCTTCCTCACAGGCCCCGTATCCCCTTATCTCGTCGTCTTGTAGCAGCAACATGTATCCCACAGCCCTACCCTCATCATCCTCCCGAAAAGAGATCTCCTCCACGGCTCTACCATCCTCCTCTTCTATTGGCTACCCAGCGCATAGCCCCAGCCCTTCTAGCAGCAAAGCCTACCCGGAGCTTCTACCCTCATCTGCCCCAGGCGACTACACAGCGCATAGCCCCAGCCCGCCTAGCAGTAAGGTCTACTCCGGAGCCTTGGCCCCGTCCTCCGCCTCCTCCCAGCTCATCCCCATGTACTCCGAGCACCCCGCTCCGCCATCTCCCGCCACCACAACCCCTTACATTCCAACCCACTATTAAACGCGACCCGTCGACTGCGCGACGGCTGGAACTGGGCTACCCAACCGGCTGAAGATGCTCGTGCAAAGGCCTAGAGAGTGTTGGTTGCTAAAGCATGATGGAATCCCATTTGCTTGCTTGCTTGCTTGCTTGTTTGTTTGTTTCGCTCTCTGATGTACTTACTACCTACCTTCCCCATGCGTTGAGCGTGGAAAAAGACGCGGCTTTGTTAATTGGAGTAATGTGGAGATTCAATCATGACAATATCAAATTTTCCTGGTACACATCTGTATATTACATACTAATCCCACCTCCCCTCCCCCCCCCAAAGAACGTTGGGCGTAGTACCAGTACTGTCCGTATACGGCAAGGGCAAGGGTTTTCGTTCTTGTACGCGAGCAAGTTCCAAAAGCACCCTCTACCACAGTGCCAGCGAAATAGCCTCATCATCAACCAACCACCAATCCAGAAACGAAGAAATCACTCGAAGCACCACACGTCACGCACGAGGGCACAATGCCGAGAAGATAGCCCGCATTTTGAAAACTCATAAACTCATGAAACGAAGGTCTAGTGGGAGCACCCTGAACTACAAGCATCAAACATCCGTCTAACAGCACAAGGGTATAAAAGAAACTGCCAACGTAAAAGAGATACCGAGAGATCGTGACATGTTTCGCCTGTGGTCCAAAGCACAGACCGACATACACTAGGGTTGCCTTATACGCGCCCGTAGGGGGACCCCATACCAAACTTGCCGTTCTTCATCTGCGTCTTGTACTCTTGCAGTTCAGCGGCTTCCTTCTGCTCTTCGGCGACCAGGGCGGCGTGTTCCTTGCGGCCTAGGCGGCGTTGCTTGATGCAGAAGAAGACTGTTACGATTTAGCACATGTTCTTGTAGGGGTGGGGTGATAGCGAGTGAAGACTTACTCATTACCAAGACGCCGAGAGCGAAAGCACCCAATGATCCAGCAATTATTCCAACTTTAGCGCCTGCGGGGAGGGCAGTCCAGCGGTTACGTACGCCAGAAGGGGACTGTATTTCTTTGAGGACTTGAGACTTGCCGCTACAGGTTCATTAGCAAGCAGGCTCGGATTACACCATGGCAACGCAGTGTGGCAAAACATACGCGATAACCTTGACCTTTTGCCAATCACCAGAAGCGTCCATGTTGTCCCATGAGTACTCCGCGCCCTCTGTGTAATCTTGCGCATGGACACTTTGCACTGTCATTGTGTACGGGCTCTTAGAAAAGTCGGTCTCGCCGCCTGCCCATTCAACCACACCGATGTTATTGTTCTTGGTGTCACCGGCAGCCCATATACCCAGGCGCACGTTCATGGGTGTTTGGGGGTAACGGGTGCCACCCTTTGCTTCCGAGGGAGTCAGCTCGCGAATCTTCTTGCCATCGACCCACCATTGGATGCGATCCTTGGTCCAGTCGATGGTGTAGTTGTGGAAGTCGTCTTGCGGGACAAAGCCGAGGTCGAAGTCTTTGCCACGGTCATACGAGGAGACGTCGCCCTTGCCCTACAGTCACCACATTAGATTGATTGGAGGTCTGCGAGCGTCTTGCGACGAAGGAGAGACGCATACAAAGTAGTTGGTCAGAATACTCGAGTTGCTCCCCTTCCATTCGAAATCGATCTCGTCCAGCGCTTCGGACTGCAGGATTGCACTCGAGATGATGCCCTTGCCCGTCGCGACCTTCATGACTACCTCGAGACGACCGAAAAGCATGTAGAATTTGGAACTGGCGGTTGGTGCGTCGCCAGAACGCTCTACCGTGAAGGTAGCGCCCTTTTCCACCCAGTCGATTTTGCCCCGGTTCGTCTTGACCCAGACCTTGTCGTTGCTGGGAATGCCGGTCTTATTGAAGTTGAAGGTGGCGTTGCCGCCGAGGGCCTGCATGGGAGGGCATCCTGTGGTGTTGAGCGGGTTGCAGAGCGTGTGGGTCTGCGCAAAGGTGGTGGGCACAAGCGCGGCCAGAAGCGCGAGGGTAGAGGCGGTCAAGGTCTTCATCTTGCCCTGCTATAGTATGTGGGTGGTGATGTGTGGAGTGAAAGAGCGTGATGTCGCGCGTAGTCCAGACGCGCAATGAATGAGTGGAGTAGCACGGCGAAGGAGTGACTGGGCTGGTAACTGAGGCCAGGAAGAAGCAAGCAGCAAAGTGCAAACGAGGGGAAGGGAGCGTCGGGGCTCTATTGTGAGACAAGCCTGCTATGAGAAAAGAAGTAGTCGTGGTGACCCTGTCGATTAAGGAGTGAGCTAACGAGAATGCGCATTAGAGCCTGTCATTGGCTGTTTTGCCTGTGGTCTACTACGCTGCATTGTGGATTAGCTCACCGCTTTGCCGAGGACCGACAAGCTGCTCCTCTCCGGCGATGGTGCTTTCTTCACTGTGGCTCGTATGCCGTCGACAGCCACGGACACAGGTAGGGAAACTTCTTCCAGAAAGACTCTCCACTCGGCCCGAAGGCAAGATGCGCATCGCCGCCCCGTCTCACGCAGACGGCAGGGTTGTGGCAAGAGTTACATGCGCAGGGCCCAAGCTAATGACTACCTACTACGAGCAAGTGGTTTAGTACCGCATGAAACATGGACTCGGTCCCAGTCAAGCGTGGCGTTAATCACGCAAAGCCGCTTCCGTCAAGCTTTCGCCATCATCATCGTCGTCGTCGTCGTCGTCGTTGTCGTCGTCATCCTGGCCCAAGGCTGCACTTTTCGCCTCCTCCACAACGCTCCTCGGAGCCTCCAAGCCTTTGCTGTCCCGAGGGACGAAAAACCTCCCCCAGAGAAACGTCGGCCCATCCGTCGCGAACATGCCCTGCTTGCGCCACCTTGCAATGTACAGATTCAGCGTCACCAGCACCTTGGCCACCTCCATCCAGCGAAAGCCGTAGTAGAGGCCTGCCCTGCCCTCCGTCACCTCAAACTTTCTCCAAATCTTCCACAACGGCATGTACATCTCCTGGTCTCCCGCCTGGTTCACTGTCTCGCTGTGCAGTCGCAGTAGAGCCCCCATGACCTCCAGGCACGACGCTTGGATCTGGCGCGGTGAACGGGAAAACACCACGGCCACCGACTCGTAGCGACAACCGGTTTGCAACAGCTGCACGCATTGCAGTACCTTCTCCACACAGCTGATCGAGCCAGAGCGTGCCACCACATCGGTCTCGACCATCCATGCCATGAGTGCGCGCAATTCATGCAATTTGATGTAGTACAGGTTGGGTAGTATGAGCGCGTCGTCCTTGTACCCGGTCATAACCATGGCGGAAACCGAAGGGCCTTCGCAACTACCTAGTCGCACTCTGTCAGGCTCGTTCAGCGTGAATCGCGGGTTAGCTTCTTCTTGCTGAATTCGCCTCGTGACCTCTTCTTTAGGCTGTGGGAAAGGCGCCGAATTGGTCTCGGAAGACTCTGAGCTCACGGTGGAGGCGAACGAAGTTCTGCGCGCCACAAACTGCGCGCCTCTGACGGTACGCATGGTACTTCCCGATGCGATGCTTGCGGTTTCATCATCCGTTGACAGGGTGTCTGGTATCGTATCTTGCTGCTTGTCCGAATGGAAAGGACCCGAGAGGCGCAACTCTCTACAAGACTCTCTCCTCCTACTACTCCTCGTCGGTTTCTGCGCACCCGTGGGCACGTACACTCCCGTTGCATGCTCTCGTGGGCTCACAGCAGGCGAAGCTGGATCCTCGTCCATCACCTCCTTCACACTGTCATCGTCGCTCTGTAAGCTTTTCAATCGCTCCTCCAGGACCACGGCGCTTTTGTACGACTGCCATGAATGTCGCGTCGTCTCCTGCGCCAGCGCCTCGATCTCCTCGCTGATAGCGCGGCACTGTGTCATTTGGAAATGCTCGACAACACGATGTGCATTCCGCAGCCCGTGTTTGATCTCTGTCATCTGCGCAAAAGTAGATCGGTTGGCGTTGATGATGCCTTTCAATTGGTCTATGCGACTGCTGATCGCGCTCAGCTCGTCTGCAATCGCGTCCAAGGGTATGGAATGCGTTACAGCGCACGATGCGTTATTTGTCCTGGACTGTGGTGTCTCCAAGATCGGTCGCTCGTCTTCCCCCCGCACTGCGTGCGTCTCTGGGGTCGAACTCTGACGACTGGCCGATTCGTGGCTCCCAGGGGATGGACGGGGTGCGCGGAACCGCTTCGAAAACCGCCGCATGACCGATTTGAAAGGCGATGATTGTCATACCGTAATGGGGCCGGCGTGGCGCGTTGCCGACTGCCTGGTGAGTGTGTAGAGCTGCTGCTGTCCGCTCTGCTGTGGTTCTTGTGACATGGTATGCAGTGTATCTTTTCACGCAAGAGAGCGAGTTTTAACTATGAAATTGGCCCGTCGGCTGCTCTTTGGCGTCCATCTTCTCTTATGGCAACAAGGGTCACAGCAACATGTAACGTGGCGCCATGATCGAAGTAAGGGAACTCTCTACGCGTCACACAACCCCCAAGACATTGCGACCCTGGCTGAGTGAGGGGCGAGCTATATGTTTCCTACAATCTGGTCTCTCTAGGATCAACCAACGTGGTCATTATCGTGGTTGTCTCAGGCAAGGCCACAGAGAGGCCGGCCCAGCATGGAGTTGCACAACCATACGCGTGCGTGGTGAGATGACGCATGGTCGGAAGGAAGGGACGAGGAGAAGATGGTTACACATTCTGTGGCAAAGGCAATCTGTTCAAACAAAAAGGGGTATCTAGCTTGTGAAGGAACCGACTCCGAAGAGGAAATCGAAGGGGAAAGAAGGAAGCCGAGCAAAATGCAAGACTTGACATCGCCAACGTTGCGTTGCGGCCAACGCCGACACCAAAAACGGTCGGAAACGGAAGCGAGGGTCCGACAATCCTTGCTCCTTAGCAACAAGGTGTCTTGGCTCCAGCTACTCACGCGACAAGCGACACCGACGTACGATATCGAGTGGATGGAGATGTCCAAGCTGCGTAGTCAGGAGGTAGCTCGTCTCTACCATCCATCACCCCGCTACGTTGGACGTCAGTAACGAAGGATGATACGCTGCGCGGTATGGATGATTCAGAAATCTGACGCAAGACCGTTTCTTCCACGCTTCTCGCCCTCGCATTTCTCATGCCTGCTTCACTGCCTTGGGCGCACACTTGAACGGGGACTTTGAGGGACAGACTCAGCCCTTGCGCCGCCATTTTCAGCGAGAGTGTGTATGTCCTTGAGATCAGACAGGAGTGAAAGGTGGGGATGAAGTTCTTATTGAACGGCAAGGTGATGGGTACTAGGATCTGGGCGGTGTAGAACCTGCCCTGCTTATAGTCCTTGGAAGGAGGCAAGACGCCAGCCGCAAAGGCCCTCTCGGAATCACTCGTGAATGCGTTATCTGACACGCCCGAGTCCCGGCGAACCATGTCCTGAGCCATAGGGGTTGAATCTGGTCCATGAGCTTCCCACTGAGCCGATGCAATGCAGAGGTCAGAGAGGGGAACTTTTTCTTCGAAAAGCCCCTGTGATTGATCTAATCCAAGCGTGAAGCGCGTAGGAAAGTTTTGCCTTGGCGTGGAGGCGTAGAAAGTCGAAACCTTGATCTTGGTTGCCAATGAGTTCATTTTGGGGGGGCTGTAGTCTTCCTCGAAGGGATCGAAGCGCAGGACCACTTTGGACATTGTGGAAATCGGTTCGTTGTCTGTCGTGCGTGCCCCTGGAATGACGAGTGGCCGTGGCTGGACTGTCCTGGCCGTCAATGTTCCGAGTTTGCCTTTGAACAGTCCTTTCCTTATAGTCTTCTCTTGTCGCGGTTGGTATTCCCTGCTATTATCGATGTTGAGCGGTGGCTGTTCCGCGAGCGCTGGCTTGACCCGGACTCTCTTGGCCCTCTCGGCCAGGACTGAAATTCCCTCGGATGGCTGTACGTGAGCAATCTTGACTTTGATACTGTAAACAATCTTGGACATTTCTGGGGCCAGATCGTCGAGTAATGTGGAGCCAAAGCCAGCAATGTCTGGGTCTCCTAGGCTTGGTGGCAAAAGGCAGTGCATGTCACGGACATGATCCGAGACAACCTTGTGAAAGCAAGCTTTGGGAAGCAGTTGCTGGGGAATGCTGAACGTGAATGGGAACTTATAGACTCGTCCTGCTTCGAAGATTCGGGGCGAGGGGAAGTCCGTTTCTGCGATGGGTTGCCTCAGTACCAGGAATCGGTGACGCGCTTCACTGCGCCCCGAAACCGTTGGTGCGGTAGTCATTCTGTTCACAAACGCCTCGCTGGTACCTAGGGATGCGTCAGGATGGATTGATCCTATTGATCCTAATCGAGGGTGAGGAGACTGGGCGCCCGTGTACTCACCTACAAACGCAATGTCGACGTCTTCGAATCGCGTGTCATGCATGGCGGTGATGGTGGCGATTCCTTGGATTGTGTCCATGGTGGAGTAGCTGGGAATCGCTCTGCGCGGACCATGGCAGTCCAGGAGCTCAATTTCGATCCTCGGCTGGCCATAATGGGCGATGTTTCTGACTTTGTAGCCAATCTGACTCCCGATCTGCTGTAGGGCGCTGGACTGCGAGAGCACCGAGGTGTTTGAGGAGACACTGGAACGCATATCATGCAGGGTTATATGGGGAGGGTCGAGGGGGCAGGAAGGCAAGGGGCGCTACGAGCAAAGAGAGGATGGCGATGGGGCTGGGGCTGGGCCATGTGTAATCTTATACATGATGGCTTCCACTGAGTCACCCATCCTTAGGGCTGGAGGGCGATGATGCCACCAGGTAGGGCGGCTGCAGGGCGCGCTTGCCTGTTGCGATTGCATGCGTCTCGTTGGCCCACAGGTGCGGGGGAGCTCTCACGTCCTTGATGGCCGCGCTAGGCCAGAAACAAGCATGTCAAGTACATCTAGCCACGTGACGGAGCGCTGGAGTACACCACCGATCATCGTCTCGCTGGTACGTGGTATGTTACCATGGACGGTGCGAACTGCCCGCCAATCACAGCTGCTGTTGCCGCCTTGGAACGACCAGGATGCGCTCTCTCTTTACCCCAAACGTAGTCCCAACCAAATCCACCCTGCCATCGACCCCCGAAAACATACGAAAGCGTATTCGGCGGAACGAGGCGTAGTGATAGATGAGCTGGCCACCAACAGGCGTGCTAACCAGGTGAGTCAGGCCACTAGGTACCATAGTACTAGGTACCACGGTACTAGGTGCCACAGTAGGTACTACCTAGGTAGTGAGTGGTACTCGGTAGTAGTGCTGCCGGTACGGAATATCGACTCCGACGGCCAACCGGCTCGGCTTAACGCCAATC
>Ga0268349_1000194_pt1 | contig 10891 bp, 10 predicted proteins | sample G5R2_MAIN_18SEP2_FD_190164 | JGI IMG/M metagenome (GOLD analysis project Ga0268349, IMG submission 190164) | Phyllosphere microbial comminities from switchgrass, GLBRC, Michigan, United States - G5R2_MAIN_18SEP2017_LD1 | ecosystem: Host-associated > Plants > Phyllosphere > Phylloplane/Leaf...
GTTGTTGTGGAGACCAAGACTAATGCCATGTCCGTGCGCGTGATGCCCGATAACAAGCAAGTTGTACTACCCTTCAACACGCTATACTTCAACGACTATGGCACCGATTTATAAGTCGCTTACAGCAATCGAATCGCTGAGATACAGGAAAATAATTCTATGCCAGTATATTACCGGTAAACACGGTGTTGAGTGATTAGCATTGAGGCCTAGGCACTAGGGCATTTGCACCCACCGCGACACCACGATACGCCAGCAGAAGCTTATTATCCACGAAGAAGCATTATAATCAAGTCGGAATACCCAAGCTTGTATACTAGCCCGGTGGTCGTACAATTCTATAAGCATAACACGAATAGAATAGCAAAAGGAATGCTTAGGTAGGCGAGTAGAAGAGGAGAACTGAAGGTGTGAGATCTTAACCCAGAGAAGGGCGGACGCAGGTAGGAGTGAGTCCAGAGGGTGAGCCCAGAGAAGTGATTACAGAGCAACACGTCTACGCGTGACGTGGTTTTGTCAGAGTGATAGCTGCTCCAGGTATTGCTGCTTGAATACGCGTTTGCGTTTGCGCGTAATATTATTATACGTACCTATATCCAGATCTTTATAGGGTTAAAACTTCTCACTCGTGGAGTTATATCCCTTGATAAAAATAACGCCCACTCAAACCTAAGAGCAAGCCCTGCAGCGATACCACAATGAGATTAAGCAGCATAGTCCTCTTCCTCTGAACTAGGGAATTAAAGAAGCCGATGTTATAGCTATACAAATACGAAAAAAGGAATTAGACCTCTACCTGGTGCATCTTAAAGTAAGAACTGCCGGCCACTAGAGCCAGATAAATATCTTGGAGGGTATAGGACACTAAGAGTATCTAACGAACCATCTCGGTCCTGTTACGCGTCTGCTAATCCGACTTGGGCTCCTGCAGAATTCCTGGAGGCGCTGTATAATTTATTAATCTACAGCAAAGCTACGAACAAGACACAGTACCGTGTCAAGACGTAAGTGCTGAGATCCAGATCGCGCGGCGCAAGACCAACCTTGACGATATCCTTTACAACCTACCGGTATTCGATGGCTGCGAAGAATTGCTATACGAAGTCGACTTCGGCGAATCGGGAGACTTTGCTCAAGGTACAGGAAAAATTCGCGCAGCTCACTACTGAATCCCGATTATGCTAGTGGTACCTTCGGTCATAGAGCGATTACATAACGATTTCCTTGGTAGAACAGCTGTAGATAGAGCCTATTCGAAACATATTGCATTCAATACATTTCCCAGAAAATCAATGTATATAATTATGCAGTAGTTCTCTATATATGCTGTATACCTTGGATATAGTGAGGCCGTTCAAGCTCCGTACACTAGCTACCAGTTCCTATGCCTTCGCACCACCGGGGAAGATACCAGACAGGTTCCTCCCCTATGCCATAGATATAATAATAAAACCTAAAGCCTTCACAGCTATATCACTAGGTAACAGTCTTAGCATATATTAGAACCCTACCGTGTCTAACAGCCTCCGGCCTTAGACGAAGAAGATCTGGCGGAGCAGCCGCAACCCTGCACAGCTCGCCCGCTTACGCCGGAGGCGGAAGTAGCGACAAGAATGTCGCACAAATTCCTTGCTGAAAGACAGCAAGAGTTAGCGCGAGAGAAGAGGAAGAAGGAGAAGGAGGAGAAGGTGGAGAAGGAAGGTGCTAAGGCACCTGAAAAGAAGTCAGTTACTATCCCTAAAATCGCATCAGTATCCAGTCCTAATATAATTATGAAGGAAGAGGAGAAAAAAGACGCTTTCTTCTGTACCGCCGCCAACTCTCAAGGGCGAAGACGAAGACGAAGACAACGACAACGACAACGATGGCGATGACGATGACAAAGAGAACGTTAAGCCATAAACAAATTTAATTACTATATGAACACAATTACATAATATATTGAAATACACCTTCAATCACTCTCCAAGAGTAGCGATTGATTATATCAATTTTCACCTTATTGTGAAGACGATGTTTATTCTTTAAGATTGTGTACCTAAGTGGCCACGCACTCTATAACTGAAGAATTAGAGTAATAGATATCGCAGGTAAATCAGTAGGAAAACGAAATACAAAGATATATTTTGTCTGATAAGGTAATTGCAGTTGCCGATGTTCACCGTAACCTCCGGATAGTGTTGTTTACCTATAAATGTATTATATCGGCCTTTGGGCAAGATAAAAGTTTGTCTTGTTACACTTCATGTTAATTAAGTCACAATTCTAACTCGCGTTTTATTATTACGTAAAGTCCTCCATGATAGAGCGTTGCCTATTAAGTTTACCGTTCCTTTCCCTCTAAGGTCCTCCCAGTATAGTGAACAAAGATACAGCAAAATTAGGGTAGATGGTAACAACTGGATTCTTTACGTGACGAGACGAATCACTGTAAACCAGAAACAATCCCTGGAGACGCGCTTATACACTATCGGCCGGAGATACTATAGTACAAGCCCATATTCTTGAGTTTTCGTCCAACCGAAGGTTTCTTGGATGGCTTAAACGTACTTCTTCCAGGCGGGTGCTGAAAGTTTAGCAATTTGTTTTTGTAATTAGGTACTCAGATTAACGGATATATGTGCGATCGCATTGTCAGCGTGTGTTTAGACTAGGGCTTGTCAGACGTAGTGTCAATCCCCACTGCGCTGTCAGGCAATGCGCCGACACGGCCTAGAGTGACCCGAGAGGGGCATAGATACTATTTAATCTAACAATATTGTAACTTGGTAGAAGATTACTAACGTTTTGATCTTGCTGGCGTAATGGGGATTAACACTACGTCTGACAGGTGTGCCTAAACCGCCTTGATACCAGTATTGCCGTGCATCCTACGCGCAATGCGGCGAGCGAAGGAAATCAAGCAATATCAGATCGAAGTTGCAACAGTTACCAACGCAGGTACCAAGTATAAGGAGTGGATTGATTGAGATGTGGTCCCTAGCAGACTACGTACGTAGTAACTATATGTGAGGTCGTGCGAAAGGTAACAAGCATGAGTCACCCAAGGTACGCCAGATTCATAGTCAAGTACACGGCCTGGCAAGAGTGCATTACAGATCCATCTCGCCATCTGAAACCTCATCCGCCTCAATCCCCGGGATGAGCTGCGGTTCTGGGTCCACAGTGTCTAAGGCTTTGGATACAGCAGGGGGAATATGAAGAAGTGGCCGAAATTTAGCCTTGAACTCTTCGTCCTCGCGCTTCATCCGCCTCCGATTAGGCGTGAACGAGCATGCAGCCCTGCCAAATTCGTCGTAGCAATGCGTACACACACTAGTAGGGACGCCTTCTTTTTTTTCGATGCAGCCATGAGTGCAAAAATTCAATATATTCACAGCAGTCGCCGCTACAGGATGTTTGGATTCTGGTGGGGTAGGTAGCATGTGATATAGTTTGGCGCCATGAAGGTGTCAAGATGGGGCGTTGAGCTGGCACACGGACCACCACAATGCTATGGTAGTTGATAGCTTGCACACCCCATATTTGCAGTGCACTGTATTACGATTACGGCTCCCCAGTTCCACATCAGCGGGCGTGCTCAGCCAATCCTTGTCAGCCACAGCGCTAATCGAAGCAACACGAGGCGTTTTGCTGACACGTCCTTATTGGTCGGCACCGGCGTATGATGGTCACGTGGCCGCTCACTGTCAGCAATTCTCAGACCCGATTGTACTCTACCGTGCCTCATGGAGCAATTCGTAACGCGACCCGTCTCCAACCTTCTCTATGATCAAGAGAACCTGCAGTCGTACTGTGCCGGGGGCTTCCATCCTGTTTGTTTGGGTGACAAGTTCAAGGACGGTCGATATGAGGTTGTGCACAAACTAGGATGGGGCGGCTTTTCCACGGTCTGGCTCGCTAGGGATATACAGTACTAGGTCAAAAGTGCTGCGCGCGAAGCGATTCCCTCACCAAGCTACACCAAAATTTTATGTTTTTATTATTACAATTACTCCACAACTATATATTATAAAAAACTATAAATCTCAAGTATTACTCCTAACTACCTATATTACTATTCTATTATATAGATTTATTAATAAATTCTATAGAAACTACATAGTCTTAAGAATAATCTAAAGGTCTCTAAAAAATCGCTAATATTTTAATTTTCCTATACAAATTAAGCGAAAACAGGGAAAATTACAGATTTTTAACTTTACTCCTTTACCACGCGTATTATATATATTTTATTCTAATTCTAAGTAGCTAAGATTTATTCTCTATACTGTTTATTTATATTCCTGAATTTTAAGATAATTTAAATATATAGGTGTTGCTCTACAAGTGCGTGAAAACAGGGAAAATAGGTGTATTTTGGCCTAGGGTGCAGCACTTTTGACATGCGACTGTACGGTGCGTCCAACGTCTACGTCCAGCACTGCTGGAATTCTCCATTAACCAGCTTGCCAGAGACGGGAAATGGGTGGCTCTGAAAATATGCAAGGCCAGCAGCACGACTTGCCGACGAGAATTATCGACGCTTCAATCGCTACGCGAAAATCATCCGTTACGATTCATCGTGAATCTCTATGATGATTTCCTTCATGACGGACCCAACGGCTCTCATTTGTGCATTGTTACGGAGTTCCTTGGCCCATCGCTAAGCGCAGTTGTCGAGGACTACCACCGCGGTGGCGAACGGCTTGAGCCAGAAGATATCCTGCGGCTGACCAGACAGATACTACAAGCCACCGCCAGCCTTCATGAGGCTGGATTCGCTCACGGAGGTAAGGAAGTAATTCAGTTTATTTGAACGAAACTAACGCGCCGTTGGGTAGACCTGAGCGGAGCAAACATTGTCTTCACAACCTCCAATATGACTTGTTTATCCAAGGACGAACTTTTCGATGTTGTTGGCGAGCCAGAAACAGCAGAGTTGTTAATGGCGGATGCGTCGCTGCCGGGCCCAAGATTGCCGAAGCAGCTGGTGCGCACGATCGAATGGGACAACTGGATTGATGAATCCGAAGAGGACATTCGCTTGGTCGATCTAGGAGAGTCCTTCCGATTCGAGTCCGCTCCCAGCGTGCTGGCACAGCCCAGCGCGCTACGTGTACCAGAGACATTTTTTTCCGGCCAATTCAACCACAAAGTCGACCTTTGGCGAGTAGGCTGTGTTGTAAGGCTCATGAACCCCAGCCTTCATCCTTCTGCTAACAATGCGCAGATTTATTCCATGGTATTTGCCTCGTACCCGTTCCAGTATCTGGGAGATGATGACATTCTCATTGCCCAAATGATTGGTTTCGTCGAAGACTTACCACCCGAGTGGGAAGAAAAGTGGCGGCAGATAGCTAAAATACCAGGCCGGTATTTGCCAACTCGTGAGTAAATACCTGCCTTGTGCATGCGCTTCGCAGCTGCAAGTACTCATTCCCAATAGCGGCTTTGTCGGCTGAATCGAAACTCGCTCGAAGATGGGCAGACTTGGTCCAAGAAACAGACCTTGCTCCGCTGCTCCCCATTATCCAAGGGCTTATGAAATTTACTCCCGCGGAAAGAACTCCTGCCGGTGATGCATTGAAGCTTCTCCAAGACTGACTTGTCGATCTGGTACGTGTATTAATTAGTGAGGTCAGGCAAGAACGTATGACCTATTGCAGAGGTGATTCACTATCTCTTCTTATAAAGGTTGTTCTGGCGATAGGAAATTTTGCGGTTGTTGTGGATCCCCAGTACACTGTTGTCACGCAAAGACAAGCATTACACGCACAGGCACGGTACCTACTAAAGAGCTGTTAGGGCTTGCTAAAACTAATCTGTCTCATCAAGTAGAATACTGCCAAAATCCCTGGTCAGATATCGCTCTCCAAAAACAAATAGTTTATTGTACTGAACTCAGCGGCAGTGCTCGGGCAAACAAGATTATCCTACTTTGGAATGCATGGAAAGAGGTGGCGATAGCCACTGAGAGCTACAATTACTTCTTAATATTACGTGGGTAAGGTCAAGCACTTTGCTGCGCGATATTAGGGAGTCGCGGGCTATCGGGAGAGAAGAATAATGCGTGAATCTAACGCTATAGACACCGTAGATCCAGAGCTACAAATTGTTCTAGAGACCAGTGAAGAGGTTTTAGACGGCGAGTTGGATATATGTACAGCGCTCTGGGAACTAGGATATCAGGGAAATACGAGGATCGGCAGGTGGCCGCTTGGGTACGCGATCATCCAGGAAGCCCATGAATTCTTCATCCGACAAGACGTCCCCTTCCCCTTCGTCATCTGAGCCATCAACCTCCTCACGTATGCTCAGTTGTGATAGCTGTTGCTCTGGCTCCTCGGTCTGACAGCGTGTGCCGGCTTAGGTACGCGATCATCCAGGAAGCTCATGAATTCTTCATCCGACAAGACGTTCCCTTCCCCTTCGTCATCTGAGCCATCAACCTCCTCACGTATGCTTAGTTGTGATAGCTGTTGCTCCAGCTCTTCGGTTATCTAGTGCGTGGCCGCTCAAGTACACAATCATTTTTCTTCTCTGATCCTGATCATGTTAAAACAATGTGGTACGATTTTGGGGGCAACGACGGACGACTTTTCCGTGCGACACTTTGGTCGTTTCCTCAGAGACGGCGTCATTAGCTACTGTCACCCGAATGTGATGGTGGCTGGATTCGGGCGTGAGCGGGTGCGATGCGCGTCGCTATTTGTCTTTGTTGACCGAGGGTGATGGCGAGCGGTTCGCCAATCCGACATCGTCATCGAAAGAAATGAATTTTTGAGGTGTTGCTTTTGTGTGTGTACGTGGAAAGAAACTTGGTGATACACACTTTCCCTACAACATAACGGTAAAATGCGCCATAGTGTATCTATTAGCGCTGTGGCTTAGGAAGGATTGGCCACGCAGTCGAATCCTGAAACGGGAGCTTAGTTCCAGCGTTACGACTGGCTCCTGTCATTCGGTTATGTGACAAACCGATATAAATATGTACACTCTCTGTTGGACTGGGAGCCTGAGTGAAGATCATGGCTGACTTCAAAGATATTTATTTACACTTTGTACCTTTTATTTTGATTCATAGAATCACCACAAATTATTATTGTTACAATGCCTGTACGAGTTACTTACGAGACCACAAGCGATCAACACTTCAAACAGCAATACGAGAGCGTCTTTTTGGATTGGATCAACAGTCCTGGGAATGCAGCTTTAGGGGATATATCCTTTGATCAAGCCCATGATCTGTAGGTCGTTGTATCTTTACTATGAAAATCATATCTAACATAAGCTCAGTAATGGCCTCCATCCGACCACGAGTCAGTATAATCCTAATCCAATTCCTCATGTTACTGTACGCCTATAGAATGCAAAACTTCGTAGTATGAGTTCGTGGTATATACTTCATTGGCGCCCCAATAGCGGCTCTGTTATACTCTCCAACCCCGACAACACTCAGCGAAATGCGAAGAAAAGGGAAAGTCGAAAAAGAAAGAAACAGCGACAGCTAGAGAGAAAGAAGGGAGGGCAGCGCAAGGACAACGATAATGAAGATCCTGGCAGAAATGATGCTAATGGGAGTGGTAGCTCCAAGGTCGAAAGCGCTGCGTAAGAACACTCCCTTTAGCACGTCTCTCCAATGTACACTTTGATGGGTGAACGTAAATATGCGGCGTTCATTCACGGCATAAATTATCAAAGAGCCAAAGTCGCGGCCCCAAGAGGCTTTGCATAAAACTCATAATTGTGGAAGCATCCTTGGGCAATATCACTTCATTCCAGCAAATAATATATGCCTCAACATATTCTTCAGAATCCCTCTTCTTAGTGTTAGTTTGCCCCTTACGATTGACAGTGGCGCCATTCTTCAGTACTCCAAAGGGTTCCTCAATTTTATTCGTTCTTGGGGTATGAGTGCCGTCAAAAAGATTGAAATAGCCCATTTGTCACCCATTATTCCATGTGATAGATAATAAGACCCCGTAACTTACTACCGAGTCCTTCGCGTTCGCACGAGAGGATGTCAGATAGGCCCTGCTATGATGCTGGAATCATCGGGAAATTTTGCTGCCTAATAGTTATCAGGCAACGCGCCGGGAAGGCCCAGAGACGGCTAGTGAGGGGCATAAATACTATTCAATCCCGCCTTTTACGAAGATGGTAGAAGATTGCAAGCCTTTTGGCCATGTAGGCGTAGTGGGGATTGACGCTACGGCCTGACAATAGGATAACAAGGCAGATAGGTAGGTAGCTAAGTATCGTTTCTAAAGAGCATGGTTCGCGCAAATAAAGGATATACCAGCGCTTACATCACCAAACACCAGGCACGCGCATCTAGCCGGCGACTGCCTATTGACTGCTTATCATCCACCGCTGCGAGATTCCTTGCAATATACCATGCAAAACATACAACTCATACATACATGCACACATACATGGCAGTCTGTATGGAAAGGGTCTCAAGTAGGCTGCATGCTGCTGTATATATTGCACACTGTTCACCGCACGCGTGTTCTCCTTCGCAAAGGAGCATGCAGCATGTAACAAGGTGATCTGTCGTCGTGCGCAGCGCAGGGATGGACCCTTTTGAAGAGGTATGCGTAGGTAGTTTCAACGTCTGTCCATGCTGGGCGCGCCTCCCCCCCTGGCAGTTGCTTCTATGGCTCAATTCCTCTGCGTCTCTCGTCATCGCTGGGCAATGATCTCTAATAAAGTCCCGTATCAGTGTCGGCCGAGATGGAGTTGAAGAGGAAGAGAGCTTGCGCACCTGTGAGAAACTCCTCGCTGAGAAAAAGGACAAGGGCCGTCAAGTTAGCAAACATGCGCAACCAAGGAGGGGTCGAGTGCAACGCCCAAACTTACAAACTCAGCGTAATATAGCCATCGCGATCCTCGTCGTACTTTTTAAACACGTCCGTCATGCGCTTGAGACTGATGCAGGCCTGCACGAAGAGGTCGAAGCTCATGGCGTTTGCGCCGCTGCGGTCGTAGGTGCGGTACAGTAGCGTGACAAACTGCTGGGAGAGGCGGTAGCCAAAGGCGACGAGGGCTTCGTTGAACTCGGCAAAGGAGATGCTGCCGCTGTGGTCCTGGTCGAAGCGGTCAAAGAGGCCGCGCCAGGCAGACAAAAAGCCCCATAAGCCGCTGGTAGAGAGAGTGTGTGTGTGAGCGCGGGTGTGGGTGTGAATGGGAAGACATGCAACGTACCAGAATTCGTCGAAGCTTACAGAGCCCGAGCGGTTGGTGTCAAACATCCGGATCATCATGCGGACGGTGTGTGGGTCGAAGGGGGTCCAGTCGCCGTTTACCAGAGCCGTTCGTAGCTCGGCTTCGGTGAGGGCACCGCTTCCTGCTCATCATCAGCGCCTGCTCTCTGTTCGGCTGCAGCAGCGCCAGGCCAGGCCCGGGCAACGCACTGTCCTTGTCCACAGCGCCAAACAGCCTCCACAGGGCATCGCGGTCGTTCGCATCTCGCGGCGGCGCAGGTGTCGGCGGCGGCCGGCTCTGCGCTGCGATCGGGGGCCGACCGTGGTAGCCCTGCGGTGGCGGACCATGTCCGTAGTTTGCCGGAGGCGGCGAGCCCACGCCATAGTGGTCGTCGTGGCGGTACCGCGAATCGTGCTGGTATGCGCCGGGCGTGGGGCGACTGTCGTATCCACCGCGCCCACCGCTGCCGTAGCGGTCGTCGGGACGCTTGGTGTAGTCGGGGCGCGCCGAGCTGGTTCGGCCAGACATCATGGCTGCCGCCTGGCGCGTGTCGGTCATTGCAACCCACAGAATCGGTACGCAGCAGGGTAGAAACGTACTTGTTCAGGCTCGGCGTGCATGGGCAGCCTGTCCGGGTTGAAGCCTTTGTTGTATGCCATGCTGGTGGTGGGCGTCCGGGAAAGAAGGGCAGCAACACAGCGTGCGTGAGGAGCCAGCGACTGTCTTGTAGGCCTAGGTGGATGGGACCGTCGTCACGCGGGCGCCGCGCGCATAGGCGCGATGAAGGCCCAATTCACAGCCCGCAAGGCTGCGGGGCATCCTTGGCCCTATGACGCTGCCCGGGCAAGGAAGCGCTGGCCTTGACCGACGGCATTAGCGCCAACGGGGCTCGGACTTTCTCATTCGGCCGTTGCACGTGCTGCTTTTTCACTACTCGGGAGCCCGCCTGCCGGGTCTGCCGGGGAGTTCCCTGATCTGACAAAGGGATTTTTTTCACCTCGTCTCTCCCGGCAAATATTAAACGACATACCGGCAATAGGTAAATGTCATACCGCTAATAGTTCTGGCCACTCAGCGCGCGTCGGTGCGCGCGCCATCGTCGCACTAATAAATTAGTACTGCGCACTGTGTTTCCAGTACCGTACAGTACTAGTAAGGTATTATAGCTGTATTTTTCGGGTGTCCGGAGTATATTATACGCAGTATTAATTTAGTATTATAAAAATTTAACTATATATTACTTAACTATCTACCCCTTATATAGAAATAATCGCGCAGCGTATCCGCTAGCGCGACTTAGCTAACTTAGCGCGTAATAGTAAGTATCCTTACCCTACTATACGCTTAAGTTTATATAGGAGATTAGCGTAGGTATAAGCAGCTATAAGGGCGATAGGTGTGTTATATTATAGGGCGTGTATTATTAACTATATTATTATTAGTATTATTAGTGTTGTTAACTATATTAGTAGAGGTATTATTATTAGTATTATTAGTATTATTAACTATATTAGTAGAGGTATTATTATTAGCGTTATTAGCGTTATTAACTATATTAGCAGAGGTATTATTAGTGTTATTAGTATTATTAACTATATTAATAGAGGTATTATTAGTATAAGTATTATCTATAAGAAAGATATTACTTCCTAATTAGGTATAGCGGGTAAAAATTCTGCTGCGTATAGCTATAAATACTAAA
>Ga0268349_1000196_pt1 | contig 10702 bp, 13 predicted proteins | sample G5R2_MAIN_18SEP2_FD_190164 | JGI IMG/M metagenome (GOLD analysis project Ga0268349, IMG submission 190164) | Phyllosphere microbial comminities from switchgrass, GLBRC, Michigan, United States - G5R2_MAIN_18SEP2017_LD1 | ecosystem: Host-associated > Plants > Phyllosphere > Phylloplane/Leaf...
ATTTGCTGCCGTTGACTTGCGCGTAGCACGCATTCTCAAGGCAGAAGCGGTCGAGGGCGCAGACAAGCTACTGCGCCTGACGCTGGACATCGGCGATGCGCAACGCACGGTGTTCTCCGGCATCAAGAGTGCGTACCCTGACCCAACCGCGCTCGAAGGGCGGCTTACGATGATGATCGCCAACCTTAAGCCGCGCAAAATGCGTTTCGGTCTTTCCGAAGGTATGGTGTTGGCGGCGGGCCCTGGCGGCTCGGAGATCTACCTGCTGTCACCAGACACAGGTGCCAAGCCTGGTCAGCGGATCAAATAAGCGCAATACCTTGCTCGTGCCCAGCCTTGAGCTGGGCGGGGGCAGCCAGAGGACCTTTTCAATGAACGCTGCCAAGCGACTGGAAATCTTCCGCCGCTTCCACGAAGACAATCCCGAACCCCGCACTGAGCTAGCCTACACCACACCTTTCGAACTGTTGATCGCGGTCATTCTGTCTGCGCAATCCACGGATGTAGGTGTGAACAAGGCCACGGCTCGGTTATACCCGGTCGCCAATACGCCCCAGGCCATTCTCGACCTGGGTGTAGAAGGCTTGAGCCATTACATCAAGACCATCGGGCTGTATAACAGCAAAGCCAAGAATGTGATCGAAACCTGTCGGCGCCTGGTCGAGTTGCATGACGGCGAGGTTCCAGAAGGTCGAGAAGCCTTGGAAGCGCTACCGGGCGTTGGTCGCAAAACGGCCAATGTGGTGCTAAACACGGCCTTTCGACAGCTCACCATGGCAGTGGACACTCATATCTTCAGGGTGAGCAACCGCACTCGTATTGCACCTGGGAAGAATGTCGTAGAGGTGGAACGAGGCCTGCTCAAGCACGTTCCCAAGCCCTACCTGCTCGACGCTCACCACTGGCTGATCCTTCACGGGCGCTACGTTTGCCAGGCACGCAAACCCCGCTGTGGCAGCTGCCGCATCGAAGACCTGTGCGAATACAAGGCCAAGACTTCGGACGATTGAGAAAGCGTAATGCCGCTATCTTGCTGATTGAAAAAATCTCTTTTACCCACTCTGGAATTGCCGATATAAGGTGCGCCAAGAGCACCCCCGTGGAGGCCCACTGGGCCGGAGTGGATGAATGGCAACCGAGCAAGCAGCACTGGAAGTGGATGAAGATTTTGTACTGGCCGATGCAGACGAAGCCGAGCCTGTCGCAGAGGTCAGTAAAAGCAACCTGAGCAAGCGTCGAACCATCGACAACCTTCTGGAGGAGCGTCGGCTCAAAAAGCAGTTGGATGACTACAACTTCGACTTCTGAAGCAGAAAACGCCTTGCCCCCGCGAAGGCGGGGGCGCAAAACTAACCGACAATTCCGTTGCGCTGAGCGACTTCCACCAGGTCTACCAATGACCTGGCATTAAGTTTCATCAGCAACCTGGTCTTATAGGTGCTGACCGTTTTGTTGCTAAGCAACATGGCTTCCGCTATCTCCTTGTTTGTTCGGCCCGAAGCTAGTTGTTGCAAAACCATCATTTCCCGGCTCGACAAACGCTGTACCAGCTCCTTTTCACTAACATTCCCCATTTGAGAGCGCACCGGGTGCAGTGCCTGGTTCGGGAAATAGCTGTAGCCGGACAATACCGCCTTGATTGCACTAAGCAATTCAGTAAGATCCTGTTGCTTGCACACGTAACCCGCTGCACCGGCCTGCATGCAACGCATGGAGAAATGGCCAGGGGCCTGGGAGGTCAACACCAGCACGCGCATATGAGCAATAGACCCTGCCGTCAGGCGAGCAATAACCTCCAGGCCGTCCAGCTTGGGGATACCAATATCAAGGATGACGATATCCGGCTGTGATTCACGAGCCAGCTGGAGCGCATCCGCCCCGTTGTCGGTTTCGCCAATGACATCGTAGCCATGGCGTTCCATTAACATCCTTACTGCCAGACGTATCACGGGATGGTCATCCACGATGAGCACTTTGTTCATGAGCTGATCCGATTGCTACAGTTTGTTGTCGAACGGGAACATAGCCCAGTTTCCGGCCGCAGGTGTTACCGAAATGCCAGGGTGAGTAGAGTCTGAGAATCCCCTTACATGGGTGATTGAAATATCCTACAAGTATGCTTGAAAGCTTGCCTTTGAACCCGTGGATGATCGCAATGAAGCAGGAACGTTACACGCCCCTTCCCTAGACATCAATTGCGAGCCCTACATTTAAGCTATCAACCTGTTACAGAGCACGTACCAGATGGTTAATACCGTTTAATCCGGTTTAAGCGTGTCTAGCTTTATCTAGTGTTTTATACCGCTCAAGACCCCTATCCTGAAGCCGAAACACTAACCGTCGTACACTGCGACAAGGACTGAGCATGCGCATTTCAGCCTCTATCAATAACCCATTGGCCTTGATTGCCGTTCTGGCCGCAACAACCGAAGCCTCGGCACTGGTCAGCCTCCCGTTGCTTGACTACCGAAATCAGGCCGTATTCGTGTGGTTCCTAGTCCTTTTTCCGCCCTTTCTGACTGCGTTGTTTTTTATCACGCTAAATTTCAACAGGCAGGCGCTCATCGGAAGCACAACCACGGATACTGCCCCTCCTGGGGAGGCTACACACCCTCCGGGTACGCCACCCCAGGAGCCGCCTCTTACAGATCAGGCCCAGCCCTAAAGTCGACCCCAAGCGCCCAGATATACGGCAAAAAAAGCCGCAGCACAGGCTGCGGCTCTTTCTTCATGCCACTGACTCAAGCCAGGTTACGGCCCTTGTTGGCGGCAATTCGCATGCGCAATGCATTGAGTTTGATAAAGCCAGCCGCATCGGCCTGGTTATAGGCGCCCCCGTCTTCTTCAAAGGTGGCGATGGTGGCATCGAACAGCGAATCATCAGACTTGCGCCCTACCACCGTCACGTTGCCCTTGTACAGTTTCAGACGCACCACACCGTTCACATGAGCCTGAGACGCGTCGATCATCTGTTGCAGCAAGAGGCGCTCAGGGCTCCACCAATAGCCGGTGTAGATCAGGCTTGCGTAGCGCGGCATTAACTCGTCTTTGAGGTGCGCCACTTCGCGATCCAGGGTGATGGACTCAATGGCACGGTGTGCGCGCAGCATGATCGTACCACCGGGGGTTTCATAGCAGCCCCGGGACTTCATCCCAACATAGCGGTTTTCGACGATGTCCAGGCGACCAATGCCGTTTTCCCCGCCAATGCGGTTGAGGTCGGCCAGCACAGTGGCAGGCGATTTTTCCACACCGTCCAGTGCAACGATGTCGCCGTGGCGGTAGGTCAGCTCCAGGTACGTGGGGATGTCCGGCGCGTTTTCCGGCGAGACAGTCCACCGCCACATGTCTTCTTCATGTTCGGTCCATGTGTCCTCCAGCACGCCCCCTTCATAGGAGATGTGCAGCAGGTTGGCGTCCATGGAATAAGGCGACTTCTTTTTGCCATGGCGCTCGATGGGAATGCTGTGTTTCTCGGCGTAGTCCATCAGCTTCTCGCGGGACAGGAGGTCCCACTCGCGCCAGGGTGCGATCACTTTCACGCCAGGCTTGAGCGCATAGGCACCCAACTCGAAACGAACCTGATCATTGCCTTTGCCGGTAGCACCATGGCTGATGGCGTCGGCGCCGGTTTCGTTGGCGATCTCGATCAGCCGCTTGGCGATCAAGGGGCGGGCAATGGAGGTACCTAACAGGTATTCGCCCTCGTACACCGTATTGGCACGGAACATTGGGAACACGAAGTCGCGTACGAACTCTTCCCGCAGGTCGTCGATGTACACTTCTTTCACGCCCATGGCCTGAGCCTTGGCGCGTGCGGGCTCAACTTCCTCGCCCTGGCCCAGGTCAGCGGTGAAGGTCACCACTTCACAATCATAGGTATCCTGCAGCCACTTGAGGATCACCGAAGTGTCCAGGCCGCCGGAATACGCCAGAACGACCTTTTTTACGTCCGCCATGCCATCACTCCACGGGGTTTTGCTGAAAGCCGACGATTCTACCGCCGACTGCCGTGGATTTACAGTAGCGCGACAAGCACTGTTGGGGAAGCGACAGTCACTTCGGCAGCATGGTGCTGATATCAGTGTTTCGCAGCCCCTTGTGGCTGGGCTGCGGGTGCAGCCGGTGCACTGGAGGAAGCCGGGGGTGGAGTAGCTCCAATGGCGGTCGCGGGCGCAGTTAACGGGGCCTCTGAAGGCGTGACGGGGGCAACGGCTGTCGTTGTGCGTCTGTCGAGCTGGATATTTACCCGGCGGTTGCGAGCCCTGTTGGCAGCGGAGGTATTAGGCACCACCGGGTATTGCTCACCATGGAAACGTACATCAATCGCGCTTTCCGGTACGCCATGCGCCTTAAGGTAGTCCGCTACGGACAATGCCCGCCGACGTGAAAGGTCGCGGTTGGCCAGGCGGTTGCCACTGTTATCGGAATGGCCATCCAACTCCACATGATTGACCGATGGATCGGCTTTCATGAAGGCCAGTATCGTGTCCAGCCGTGCCTTGGCAGCGTTATCCAGCTCTGTTCCGGTACCGGGGAAAGGCACTTGGCTCAAACGCACCTGCTCAAAATTCATCGGCAGCAGCTTTGCCGTACAGGCCTGGTAATCGTTCCAGGCCTTGCTGAATTTCACGGGTAGCAAACGCACTTCCATGGCTTGACCTGTTTCGGTGGAAACGGTTCGCACGACGCTGCTGCGCCCTTCCAGCAAGCCACTGACCAGTGCGGCCGCTTGGCCCTGGCTGGAGGTCAACAACACCGGCCCTGCGCCAAGCCGTGCACTACCCAGGCTGACATCGGAACGGCCAGGCTGCCAAGGCGCCGCCGCAGCCAACAGAGAAGCTGTCCCGTTACCAAGCGCCCCTGTGCTGGAATTGAGCCGAAAAACAACTTTCTCACCGGCGCGGCGCACGAATTGACCGTCGCCGAAATCGGCGACCGGCTGCGTAAGGCGACATTCGAAGGGGTCACCCTCCACTTTCCATTCCACGTTCTCCAGGCGAGTCTGGAAGGTAAAGGCCATCGCTGGCGCAGTGGCAAGGCCACAGGCGATCAGGGACAGACAGGCAAGGTAGCGATGGCCCACGGCAAGCTCCGGAGTAGAAGTCTACGTACTCCCTGCATATCGGTCAGGGCACGGCAAACTTGATAGCGGATGCCCCCACCGGGCTTTTCCGGTAGCATTCGCCCACCTGTTATACCGGTAGCTCGCAGCTGCACACGTACCGGCCCTTGTGTGCCGTTCCTGCCACGTTGCCTGCGCCTTCATGAGTTCGACCCGCCTGGTACCCTTCATGACCGACCGCCTTACCCTGCTACGTCCTGACGACTGGCACATTCACCTGCGTGACGGCGCGGCCTTGGCCCAGACCGTCGCTGACGCCGCACGTACGTTCGGCCGCGCGATCATCATGCCCAACCTGGTGCCCCCTGTACGCAATGCCGAACAGGCCGGGGCTTACCGGCAGCGCATTCTGGCGGCCCGCCCTGCTGGCAGCACGTTCGAGCCACTGATGGTGCTCTACCTCACCGACCGCACCTCGCCCGAGGACATCCGCGCTGCGCAGGCCACAGGCTATGTGCAGGCCGCCAAGCTCTACCCGGCCGGTGCCACGACCAACTCCGACTCAGGCGTGACCTCCATCGACAGGTTATTCCCGGTACTGGAGGTAATGGCGGATGTCGGCATACCCCTGCTGGTGCACGGCGAGGTGACCCATGCGGACATCGATGTGTTCGACCGAGAGAAGGCCTTTATCGACGAGCACATGGTGAGAATCGTTGACCGTTTCCCGAACCTGAAGGTGGTGTTCGAACACATCACTACGGCCGACGCTGTGGCTTTCGTGACGTCAGCGGGCGCCAATGTCGGCGCAACCATTACGGCGCACCACTTGCTGTACAACCGGAATCACATGCTGGTAGGCGGTATACGGCCGCACTTTTACTGCCTGCCTATCCTGAAGCGAAATACGCACCAGCACGCCTTGATCGAGGCCGCTACCAGTGGCAGCCCCAAGTTCTTCCTTGGTACTGACTCGGCACCCCATGCCCGGCACGCCAAGGAAGCGGCCTGCGGGTGTGCAGGCTGTTACACCGCCTATGCTGCTATCGAACTGTACGCTGAAGCCTTTGACCAAGCTGGCGCCCTGAACCAGCTCGAAGGCTTCGCCAGCGTTCATGGCCCAGCGTTCTACGGGCTGCCTACCAACACCTCGCGGATCACCCTTGTCCGTCAGCCTTGGGCAGCGCCTTCAGTGCTCGCCTTTGGGGAACATGAAGTTGTGCCACTACGTGCAGGTGAAACCCTGCAGTGGCGAGTATTGGAGACACACGCGTGAGCGAAGAGCATTTCGACGACGACCTTGACGGCCCTGCTTCATCGGCCAGCCGCCATCCCATGGCAGCGCGTTTCAGAGGCTACCTGCCGGTTGTGATCGATGTGGAAACCGGTGGTTTCAACAGTGCGACCGATGCATTGCTGGAAATTGCCGCCACCACTATTGCCATGGATGAAAAGGGGTTCGTCTTCCCCGACCATACGCTGTTCTTCCGCGTAGAGCCTTTTGCGGGCGCCAACATCGAAGCCGCAGCGCTGGAGTTCACGGGTATCAAGCTCGATCACCCCCTGCGTATGGCTGTGAGCGAAGAAGCGGCACTGACTGACATTTTCCGCAGCGTTCGCAAGGCGGTCAAAGCCAACGGCTGCAAGCGTGCCATTCTGGTAGGCCACAACAGCAGTTTTGACCTCGGGTTCCTTAACGCCGCCATTGCACGCCACGACCTGAAACGTAACCCGTTCCACCCCTTCTCCAGCTTCGACACCGCTACGCTGGCCGGCCTGGCGTACGGGCAAACCGTGCTGGCCAAGGCTTGCCAGAGTGCCAACATCGACTTTGATGGCCGCGAGGCGCACTCTGCCCGGTACGATACCGAGAAAACCGCTGAGCTGTTTTGTGGCATCGTGAACCGCTGGAAAGACCTAGGCGGCTGGCGCGACTTCGATGCCTGAAGGCAGCGCTGAACGACCTTTCATCGGGGGAGGCTCGTTCGCTGCTGAGGCGTTTTGACAAGCATTCTCATTAACATTAAGATCCTGGCACTCCCAGCCTTACAGCGACGGTGCCAGCGATATGTATGTTTGCCTCTGCACGGGTGTTACCGATGGTCAGATCCGTGAAGCCATCAACGAAGGTTGCTGCAGCTACCGAGAAGTGCGCCTGGCCACAGGCGTAGCCAGTCAATGCGGAAAATGTGCCTGCCTGGCCAAGGAAGTGGTGCGTGACACGCTGGCTGACATTCGTGCAGCCCAGGCTGTATCGGTCTTTCCCGTAGACTTTACAGCGGCTTAATACCCCTCCTCTGTTGTCCACCGCGTTTCATTCGTGTTGCTATTTGGCGTTGAACGCAAACATTAGCCATTCCCGTTCACACTTGCGAATATTTGTGCTGCAAATGCCTGTTTGACAGCGCCTTTTATGGCGCGCAAACTTTCAGGCATCTGCAAAAGCACAGGCTAAAACCATGAAAGGTGACGTTAGCGTCATACAGCATCTCAACCGTGTTCTTGGCAACGAGCTGATTGCCATCAACCAGTACTTCCTTCATGCGCGCATGTACGAAGACTGGGGCCTGAACAAGCTCGGCAAGCACGAGTACGATGAATCCATTGATGAGATGAAGCACGCTGACAAACTGATCAAGCGTATTCTTTTCCTTGAAGGCATTCCCAATGTTCAAGAGTTGGGCAAGCTGCTGATCGGGGAGCACACCCGTGAAATGCTGGAGTGCGATCTCAAGCTTGAACAGAAAGGCATCATGGACTTGCGCGCCGCCATTGCCCACTGTGAAACCGTCGGCGACTACGGCAGCCGTGACCTGCTCGAGGACATTCTTGAGTCTGAAGAAGAGCACATCGACTGGCTGGAAACTCAGCTTGGCCTGATCGACAAGATCGGCATCGAGAACTACCTCCAATCCGGCATGGGCGAAGAAGACGCCTAAGCTTTGGCCATAAAAAAACCCCGCCGCGGCGGGGTTTTTTTATGGGTCACCGTATCAAGCGCCAGCTTGTGGCTCTGCGGCCTTGGTGGTCGCACCCTTGATCAGGGTTTGCAACTCGCCATTGGCCGCCATTTCGGCCACGATATCACTGCCGCCAACCAACTCGCCCCCAACCCACAATTGGGGGAAGGTTGGCCAATTGGCGTACTTGGGAAGGTTGGCGCGGATTTCCGGATTCTGCAGAATGTCGACGTAAGCGAATTTCTCACCGCAGCCCATCACGGCCTGCACGGCCTTTGCAGAAAAACCGCATTGCGGAGCGTTTGGCGAACCTTTCATGTACAGCAAAATGGTGTTGTTGGCGATCTGGTCTTTGATGGTTTCGATGATATCCATGGGCACCTCAGGCTTGGCTACTCGACACTTGCGTGCCGATACGTAGGGCAATTGTAAAGGAAAGCCGAGTGTGGCGCTCGGTCTTCGCCCTGCCCCGACCTGGCCTTACTGCATGGCATTGCCGGAGGGAGGGCTTAACATTTCGATTTCGGTGATGGTTTCAACTTCATCCTGCGGCACATGGACACCGGTCATTTCGCCGATGATTTGCCAATGGGCATCCAGCTCCGAACTGATGGTCGCCATACGGTCGATCATATGGCGGCCTGCCTCGCGGGCGACCTTGTCTTCGCTACGCAGCAGCTCGAAGGACATGGTGGTGATCGACGCCGTCAGATGGGTAAGCGTACGGGCCGTCAACCCAAGCAGCTCCATCAGTTGTTTTTCCTTCGCTTCCATTCGGGACTCCCTGTGTCGCGTGGGACACATTATCACCCACCGCAGAGCGTTGTGGAATGCTGTCACGTCAATGCAGGCCATTGGTGTGACACCCCTCAAGAAACGGACTGCACCTGGCCTCTGCGGTTCACCTGGCTAGCGACAAATGGTGAGCAGGCACATCGTGAGGCGATTAGCCGTTCAAAATCTATGACACCCCATTGGTAATACGCGACATTTTTTTATACCATCGCGTCCTCTTAAACGATTCGTCGCGCTGCGCGCGGCCTTCACCCCTGGGCCCGCTCCTTTCAGTGGGCCCCTTTCGGCATGATGCAAAAGGTAGTCATACATGAGCGCCAGGCACTTTCTCTCCTTCATGGACTTCACGCCCGATGAGCTTGTGGCGGTGATTCGCCGAGGGATCGAGCTCAAAGGCCTGCGCAATCGCGCCGTGTTGCACGAACCCCTGAAAAATCGCGTGCTGGGGATGATTTTTGAAAAGTCCTCGACCCGTACACGACTTTCGTTCGAGGCCGGGATGATACAACTGGGCGGCCAAGCCATTTTCCTTTCTACACGGGATACCCAGCTGGGGCGCGGTGAACCGATCGAGGACGCCGCTATCGTCATGTCCAGCATGCTGGACGCGGTTATGATCCGGACCTTCGCACACTCCACGCTTACCCGCTTTGCGGCCCATTCCAATGTGCCCGTGATCAATGGCCTGTCGGACGACCTTCACCCTTGCCAGTTACTGGCCGACATGCAGACGTTTCTTGAGGTGCGCGGCGCGATCCAAGGTAAAACGGTGGCGTGGGTGGGGGATGGCAACAACATGTGCAACAGCTACGTGGAAGCGGCTATCCAGTTTGGCTTCCAGTTGCGCGTAGCTTGCCCGGAAGGCTATGAGCCCGACGCCCGCTTCCTGGCCAAAGCCGGCGACCGTGTAACGCTCACGCGCGACCCACGTGAGGCCGTTCGCGGTGCGCACCTAGTCAGTACGGACGTATGGACGTCCATGGGCCAGGAAGAAGAGGCAGAGCAACGCCTGGCACGGTTCGCCCCCTTCCAGGTCACACGAGAATTGCTCGATCTGGCGGCACCGGACGTGGTATTCATGCATTGCCTGCCTGCACACCGCGGCGAGGAAATCAGCCACGACTTGCTCGAAGACCCTCGCTCGGCCGCCTGGCAGCAGGCTGAAAACCGCTTGCATGCGCAAAAGGCGCTGCTTGAGTTCCTCGTCACACCTGCCTATCGAGCCGAATGACTTCCTCTGCCCTCTTGAGCTTGAACGCGCTGGCCTGCGGCTATGCCACCCAGCGCGTTGTCCATAACCTTCACCTGCACCTGGCCCCTGGCGAAATCGGTTGCCTGCTGGGTGCTTCCGGGTGCGGTAAAACCACCACACTGCGTGCTATCGCAGGCTTTGAGCCCGTGCATGAAGGCGAGATCCAGCTGGGCGACGAGGTCATTTCCCGCCCAGGCCACACCCTGGCCCCGGAAAAGCGCCGCATTGGCATGGTGTTCCAGGACTACGCCCTGTTCCCACACCTTACCGTGGCACGCAATGTGGCCTTTGGGCTGGGCAAAGGCGTAGACGTTGCCCGTGTGGTGGCGGACATGTTGGCGCTGGTCAAGCTGCAGGGGCTGGGCGAACGCTACCCCCATGAACTGTCAGGGGGGCAGCAACAGCGGGTCGCACTTGCCCGCGCGTTGGCACCAGAACCCCGGCTGCTGCTGCTGGACGAACCTTTTTCCAACCTGGACGTAGAGCTGCGCCGTCGGCTGAGCCGTGAAGTGCGTGACATTCTCAAGGGCCGTGGCATCAGCGCCATCCTGGTCACTCACGACCAAGAGGAAGCCTTTACCGTCAGCGACAAGGTAGGTGTCTTCCGGCAAGGCAACCTGGAACAGTGGG
>Ga0268349_1000197_pt1 | contig 10665 bp, 8 predicted proteins | sample G5R2_MAIN_18SEP2_FD_190164 | JGI IMG/M metagenome (GOLD analysis project Ga0268349, IMG submission 190164) | Phyllosphere microbial comminities from switchgrass, GLBRC, Michigan, United States - G5R2_MAIN_18SEP2017_LD1 | ecosystem: Host-associated > Plants > Phyllosphere > Phylloplane/Leaf...
TACCGCGGTCCATTGGGTCCCTGCGCAGCACATGGCTGATCCACAAGTACGGTTTCACCAGCAGCTTGTCGTAGATCCAGTCAAAGCCCCAGGCTGCAAACCACCAGGCCGACAGCACGCGCCCAAGGCCACTGTTGGCGATGGCAGTGACGAACCGGCGCTTGCCCAGGAACAGCAATGCCGCCAGCAAGATGCCAGCCAGGGCGATGGCGCCCGAGGCAATTTCCAGGCTGTGCTTGGCTTCCCCACCGGCATGGCCGGCACTTTCCGGCAGTACGCCGGCCAGTGGCGGATGAATCCAGGCGCCGACGAACGTAGACAGCACCAGCAGGATACCCAGAGGTAGCCAGTGGGAGATCCCGTGGCCCGCATGGGCGTCGGTCTTGGGTTCGCCATGGAAAGTGATGAAGATCAGGCGGAAGGTGTACAGCGAGGTCATGAAGGCACCAACCAGGCCCGCGTACAGCAGATAGTCATGGCCGCTGGCGAATGCTTCCCAGAGAATCTCATCCTTTGAGTAGAAACCGGCGGTCACGATGGGCAGCGCAGACAGTGCGGCACCACCCACGATGAAGCAGGCGTAGGCCAGTGGGAGCTTCTTCCACAGGCCACCCATCTTGAAGATGTTCTGCTCATGGTGGCACCCGATGATTACGGCGCCGGAAGCCAGGAACAGCAGGGCCTTGAAGAACGCATGGGTCATCAGGTGGAAGATCGCGCCATCCCAGGCCCCTACGCCCAGCGCCAGGAACATGTAGCCGATCTGGCTCATGGTGGAGTAGGCCAGAATCCGCTTGATGTCGGTTTGTACGAGCGCCGCGAAGCCCGCCAGCACCAAGGTCACCGCACCGACAATGCCTACCAGGTGCAGGATTTCAGGCGCCAGGGTGAACAGGCCATGGGTACGAGCAATCAGGTAAACCCCAGCCGTGACCATGGTCGCCGCGTGGATCAGCGCCGAGACCGGCGTAGGGCCCGCCATGGCGTCAGCCAGCCAGGTCTGCAGCGGAAGCTGAGCGGATTTCCCCACCGCGCCGCCCAGCAGCATCAGCGTGGCCAGAACGATCCAGAAATCGCCTACCTGGAAATGCTCAGGGGCCCGGACCATCAGTTCCTGAATGTTCAACGTGCCCAACTGGTGGAACAAGATGAACAGGCCGATGGCCATGAACACGTCACCAATACGGGTAACAATGAACGCCTTCAGTGCAGCGTTGCCGTTGTTGCGGTTGCTGTAATAGAAACCGATCAGCAGGTAGCTGCACAGGCCTACACCTTCCCACCCGAAGTACAGGAACAACAGGTTATCGCCCAGCACCAGGAACACCATGCTGGCGATGAACAGGTTGGTATAGGAGAAGAAGCGGGAGTAGCCGTCTTCACCGCGCATGTACCAGGAGGCAAACACATGGATAAGGAAACCAACCCCTACCACCACACCTAACATGGTCACGGACAGCCCATCTAGGTACAGGGTGAAGGTAGGCGTGAACGTGCCTACCGACATCCAGGTCCAGAGCAGGTGGGTGTACACGCCGCCCGGTGGGGGTGCCACGTTGAATTGCCAGATTACATAGGCAGCCACGATCGCCGACAGGCCAACGGAGCCCACGCCGATCAACGCCGAAGTGTTTTCCGAAAGGCGGCCGCGGGAGAACGATAGCACCAGCCAGCCCAGCAGGGGAAAGACGAAAGTCAGAAAGAGTAAGTTCATCCGCGCATCTCACTGGCAGCGTCGATATCGAGCGTATGGAACCGGCGATACAACTGGATCAGGATGGCAAGGCCAATACTGGCCTCGGCGGCTGCCAGGCTGATCACCAGAATGAACATGATCTGCCCATCCGGTTGCGCCCAGCGGCTGCCTGCCACAATGAACGCCAGAGCCGAGGCGTTCATCATGATTTCCAGGCTCATCAGCACAAAAAGAATGTTGCGGCGCACTAACAGGCCCACAAGGCCAAGTACAAATAGTACGCCGGCCACGGCCAAGCCGTGTTCTAGAGGAATGGCTGGCATGGGTTACTCCTTCGCCTCGTTACGGCCAATGTGGAAGGCCGTGATGGCCGCAGCCAGCAGTAGCATGGAGGCGAGCTCCACCACCAGCAGGTAAGGGCCGAACAGGCTGACGCCCACTGCCTTCGGCCCAACGGTGGTTGCACCCACTGGAATATCGCCAGGGCCGGAGAACAGTACATACATCAGTTCTACCAGCAGCAGCACGGCCAGCAGCATAGGGCCGGCCCAGATACCCGGTTTGAGCCATTCCCGTTCCTGATGCGAGGATTCAGTGCCCAGGTTGAGCATCATGACCACAAACACGAACAGCACCATGATTGCACCGGCATAGGCGATAACTTCCAGCGCACCGGCAAAGGGCGCACCCAGTGCGAAGAAGGTCATGGCGACCGCGATCAGGGAAATGATCAGGTACAGCAAAGCATGAACCGGGTTGGTGCCAGTAATTACCCGTAGGGTCGCCAGCACCGCAACGCCAGAGGCGAAATAGAACGCGAATTCCATCTTTTATCCTTAAGGCAGCAGGCTTTTCACGTTGATCGGCTCGGCTTCGTTCTGCGCGGCGCCTTTCGGCTTGCCGGCCACGGCCATGCCTGCGACGCGATAGAAGTTATAGTCCGGGTTCTTGCCGGGGCCTGAGATCAGCAGGTCGTGCTTCTCATACACCAGGTCCTGACGCTTGTAGTCAGCCATTTCAAAATCAGGCGTGAGCTGGATGGCAGTGGTAGGGCATGCTTCTTCGCATAAGCCGCAGAAAATGCAGCGTGAGAAGTTGATGCGGAAGAACTCCGGGTACCAGCGACCATCGTCGGTTTCAGCTTTCTGCAACGAAATGCAGCCTACTGGGCAGGCGACCGCGCACAGGTTACAAGCCACGCAGCGTTCCTCACCATCGGGGTCGCGGGTTAGCACGATGCGGCCACGGTAACGGGGCGGCAGGTATACGGCCTCCTCGGGGTACTGCAGGGTGTCACGCTTGCGGAAGCCATGGCCGAACACCATGATCAGGCTGCGCAGCTGGGTATAGGTGCCATGGGCGATATGGCCGATATATTTGAACATCAGGTCTGTCCTCAAGCACCGGCCGGCGTGTTCAACAACACGATCGCGGCGGTGACCAGCAAATTGATCAGGGTCAGCGGAAGGCAGAACTTCCAGCTGAAATCCATCACCTGGTCATAGCGCGGCCGCGGAATCGACGCCCGCAGCAGGATGAACAGCATGATGAAGAAACAGGTCTTGAGGGCGAACCACAGGAACGGGACCTGCGGCAGGATATCGAATGGGCCATGCCAGCCACCGAAGAACAGCGTGACCAGCAGTGCCGAGATCAGCACGATACCGATGTATTCGCCCACAAAGAACATGCCCCATTTCATGCCGGCATACTCGATGTGGTAACCGTCGGCCAGTTCCTGCTCCGCTTCGGGTTGGTCAAAGGGGTGACGGTGCGTCACGGCTACGCCTGCGATGAAGAAAGTACAGAAGCCGAAGAACTGCGGAATGATGAACCACAGGTTCTGCGCCTGGTACTCCACGATGTCGCGCATGTTGAACGAGCCAGCCTGAACGATCACGCCCATCAGGGCCAGGCCCATGAACACTTCGTAGGACACCGTTTGCGCCGAAGCGCGTAGGCTGCCGAGCAAGGCGTACTTGTTGTTGCTGGACCAGCCCGCGAACAGCACTGCATACACCGACAGGCCCGCCATGGCGAAGAAAAACAATACGCCGATGTTCAGGTCTGCCACGCCCCAGGTCGGGGTAATCGGGATTACCGAGAACGCGATCAGCAAGGCACTCATGGCCACCACGGGGGCCAGGGTGAAGATCGCGCGGTCCACGAACGGCGGGTTCCAGTCTTCCTTGAAGAACATCTTGAGCATGTCGGCCGCGATCTGGAACATCCCGAAGGGGCCAACACGGTTGGGGCCGTAGCGGTCCTGCCACCAGCCCAACAGGCGCCGCTCCACGAAACTGAGCAGTGCGCCGCAGACCACCACGGCCAGCAGAATGACGATGGATTTCAGTGCCGACACAATGATGTCGATCACATCAGGGGTAAACCAGGTCATTGCGCAGCCTCCTGCAGGCGTTCCACGGTTTGCCCGCTAAAGGCCGGCGGGATTCCGGCAATACCCTTGGGCAGTGCCACCAGGCCAGCGGCTAATTGATCATCCACCCGCAAGGGCAGGCGCAGGTCTACACCAGCTACGGACAGACTGAGCAACGCACCGTCGTTCACACCCAGGCGATCCGCCTCGGCTTTGGCCAGGGCGACGTACGGGGCAGGAATACGAGACTCCACGGGGGCGGCACGTGAGGACATTTCCTCGCTGCCAAACAAGTGGTGGAAGGGGACCGCTGTCCAGGTACCACGTGCCGGTGCAAAGGCAGCTGGAATGCGGGTGAACCAGTTCAGGTTGTCCCCACGGGTCTCGATCAAGCGTATGCCAGGGTCACCCGCACGCAGGTGGCCCCCGACTTCATCCTGAAACTTGTTCCAGGCCTGCGGTGAGTTCCAGCCTGGCGACCAGGCGAACGGGACCTGTTGGCGTGGCTCCTTGCTCCCGGAGTAGCCTTCCATGGAGAAGGCAAACGCCGTGTCCTTATCCTGGCTGGTGCGGGGCTCGTGAACGCTGATGTTGGCGCGCATGGCCGTACGCCCCGAATAACGCAAGGGTTCGCGGGCCAGTTTCAAGCCTTTGATACGGAATGCCGCCGAAGGGGCTGCCTCCACAATGCGGGCCAGTTGTGGCGCGCTGGCAGCACAGGCTGCTGTCACGTGGTCCAGTTGAGTCCAGTCCAACTTGCGCTCAAGCAGCGTAGCGCGCAGCGCATGCAGCCAGCGCCAGCCCTCATGGGTGAAGTTCTGTGGGTCCAGGTAATTGGGATCGAACACCTGGAAGAAGCGCTGGGCACGGCCTTCCTGGCTGACCAGGGTGCCATCGCCCTCGGCGAAGCTGGCCGCTGGCAACACCAAATGCGCACGGTCGGTGGTCGCGGTCTGTTGGTGGTCGGCCACGATGATCACCTTGGCGGCTGCCAGGGCGGCATCCACCTTGGCTTTCGGCGCGCGGGTATACAGGTCGTTCTCCAGCACCACCAGCGCATCGGCACGGCCTTCGATCAAGGCGTCCAGGGCCGCATCCAGAGAATCACCACCTAGCATGGCCAGGCCCAGGCTGTTGGCCTCCGGCACGATCAGGCTGAGCGAACCGGCCTTGGCACGCAGGGCCAAAGCCTTGGTGATGTTGGCGGCCGCTTCGATCAAGGCATCGCATCCCAGGGACGTACCGGAAACCACAAGCGGACGCTTAGCGGCAATCAACGCTTCGGCAATGCGCTGGGCCAGGCCCAAGGCTTCGTCGTCCAGGCCAATAACTGCTGGGGCACTGGCGTCGATGGCGTGGGCCACAGCAAAACCGATGCGGGCCAGGTCTTCAGGCGAGGCATGAACGCATTCTTCGGCCACGTCGTCCAGGCGGGTCGCCGTCACGCTGGCGATGAACAGCGGGTACATTTCGTGCTGGCCGATGTTCTTGACGGCAGCGTCCAGCCAAGGCTGTACGCGCATGGCTTCAGCCATGGCCTCGGCCTTGCCCTTCACGGACTGGCGCAGGGCCAGTGCCATGCGCGCGGCGGTCTGGGTAAGGTCTTCGCCCAGCACGAACACGGCATCGTGGTCTTCCACGTCGCGCAGGCTCGGGATCGGCAGAGGGCTGTTGTTCAGCACGTCCAGGGCCAGGCGGATACGGCGCAGCTCGCCCGCCTCAATACCGGTGTGGTACCAGTTCGCCCCGACCAGTTCGCGCAACGCGTAGTTGCTTTCAAGGCTGGCCCGTGGCGAGCCTATGCCCACGATGTTACGGCCGCTGAGCAATTGAGCGGCCTTGTCCAGCGCGGCGTCCACGCCCAGCATGGCGCGTTCCTGGCCGAGCATAGGGTGCTTGGGGCGGTCTTTACGGTTCACGTAGCCATAGCCGAAGCGGCCACGGTCGCATAGGAAGTAGTGGTTCACCGAACCGTTGTAACGGTTCTCGATACGGCGCAGCTCGCCGTAGCGCTCGCCAGGGCTGATGTTGCAGCCGCTGGAACAGCCATGGCAGATACTGGGGGCAAACTGCATGTCCCACTTGCGGTTGTAACGTTCGGAGTGGGTTTTGTCCGTGAAGACACCCGTCGGGCACACTTCCGTCAGGTTGCCCGAGAACTCGCTCTCCAGCACACCGTCTTCAACGCGCCCGAAGTAAACGTTGTCGTGGGCGCCATACACACCCAGGTCGGTACCGCCCGCGTAGTCCTTGTAGAAACGCACACAGCGGTAGCAGGCGATGCAGCGGTTCATCTCGTGGGCGATGAACGGGCCAAGGTCCTGGTTCTGGTGGGTGCGTTTGGTGAAGCGGTACCGGCGCTCGTTATGGCCGGTCATCACGGTCATGTCTTGCAGGTGGCAGTGGCCACCTTCTTCGCACACCGGGCAGTCATGTGGGTGGTTGGTCATCAACCATTCCACCACACTGGCCCTGAACGCCCTGGATTCATCATCGTCGATGGAAATCCAGGTGTTGTCGGTGGCAGGGGTCATGCACGACATCACGATACGGCCGCGGGTGTCGTTTTCATCGGTGTACTGCTTTACCGCACACTGGCGGCAGGCACCGACGCTGCCCAGCGCCGGGTGCCAGCAGAAGTAGGGGATGTCGAGGCCAAGGGACAGACAGGCCTGTAACAGGTTGTCTGCGCCATCGACTTCGAGCGCTTTGCCGTCTACGTGGATAGTGGCCATGGTTCAAAGGTCTTCGTTGGCCCGGTTGCCCGGGCGTGGCTAATGGAAATCTTGTTCTATGCCTGTGTGGCCGGGGCAAGGCGGCCTTGCCCTCGGCTCATGGATCAGGCGCCCGCAGGGATCGGCCGTGGTTGGCCAAAGCCCGGTGCCAGGTTCGCCGCTCCCGTGGGGGCGATACCGGCCTCGAATTCCTCGCGGAAGTATTTGATGGCACTGCCCAGAGGTTCAACGGCCCCCGGTGCATGTGCGCAGAACGTTTTGCCTGGCCCCAGGAAACCTACCAGCCCTAGCAGGGTGTCGATGTCCCCCTGGGTGCCTTGGCGGTTTTCCAGCGCGCGCAGCAGCTTGACCGACCATGGCAGGCCATCCCGGCAGGGTGTACAGAAACCGCAGGATTCACGGGCAAAGAATTCCTCCATGTTGCGCAGCAGCGACACCATGTTGACTGTATGGTCCACCGCCATGGCCAGGCCGGTGCCCATACGGGTGCCTACCTTGGCGATACCGCCGGCATACATCTGGGCTTCCAGGTGCTCGGGCAGCAGGAAACCCGTACCCGCGCCCCCTGGCTGCCAGCACTTGAGGGTATAGCCGTCACGCATGCCACCGGCATAGTCTTCGAACAGCTCGTGTGCAGTTACGCCGAACGGCAGCTCCCACAGGCCTGGGTTCTTCACCTTGCCGGAGAAGCCCATCAGCTTGGTACCATGGTCTTCGCTGCCTTCTCGTGCCAAAGCCTTGTACCAGTCCACACCGTTGCCAACGATGGCAGGCACGTTGCAGAGGGTTTCCACGTTGTTCACGCAGGTCGGCTTGCCCCAGACGCCCACGGCGGCCGGGAAGGGCGGCTTGGAACGCGGGTTGGCACGGCGGCCTTCCAGGGAGTTGATCAGGGCGGTTTCTTCGCCGCAGATGTAACGGCCGGCACCGGTGTGCACGAACAGTTCGAAGTCAAAACCACTGCCCAGAATATTCTTGCCCAACAGGCCCGCAGCCTTGGCTTCCTCCACTGCGCGGTTCAGGTGCCGTGCGGCCGTGGTGTACTCACCCCGCAGGAAGATATACCCGCGGTAGGCCTTCAACGCCCTGGCGCTGATCAGCATGCCTTCGATCAGCAGGTGGGGCTGCTGCTCCATAAGCATGCGGTCTTTCCAGGTATTGGGTTCCATCTCATCGGCGTTACACAGCAGGTAACGGATGTTCATGGACTCGTCCTTGGGCATCAGGCCCCACTTCACCCCGGTAGGGAAGCCGGCTCCGCCACGGCCCTTGAGCCCCGAATCCTTCACCGTCTGAACGATCTCGTCCTGGGACAGCTGTGCCAGGGCCTTGCGGGCCGCCGTATAGCCGTCCTTGCGTTGGTATTCTTCGAGCCACACAGGCTCGGCGTCATCACGCAGGCGCCAGGTGAGGGGGTGGGTTTCAGGGGCGCGGGCAATACGGTTGGCCGGGCCAAAGGAAGTCAGGGTCATACGTAGGCCTCCAGCAGGCCGCTGACGCCGTCAGGTTTCACGTCGCCAAAGGTATCGTCGTCGATCATCAGGGCCGGTGCCTTGTCGCAGTTGCCCAGGCAGCACACCGGCAGCAGGGTGAAACGGCCATCGGCCGTGGTCTGGCCCAGGCCAATGCCCAGTTCCTGTTGGATCTGCGCCACCACCGATTCGTGCCCGCCGATATAGCAGACCATGCTGTCGCATACCCGAATGATGTGGCGGCCTACGGGCTGGCGGAAGATCTGGCTGTAGAAGGTAGCGACACCCTCCACGTCACTGGCGGGAATGCCCAGCAGTTCACCAATGGCATACAGAGCACCGTCAGGTACCCAGCCCCGTTCCTTCTGCACGATCTTCAACGCTTCGATCGACGCCGCGCGCGGGTCTTCGTAGTGGTGCAACTCATGCTCGATGGCCGAGCGTTCGGTTTCGCTGAGGGCGAAACGGTCAGTCTGGATCAGCGTAGTGTTCATGCTTAGCGGTCCACATCGGCCATGACGAAGTCGATACTGCCCAGGTACGCGATCAGGTCGGCGACCATGCTGCCACGGATCACCGAAGGGATCTGTTGCAGGTGCGGGTAGCTGGGGGTACGGATACGGGTACGGTAGCTCATGGTGCCGCCGTCGCTCGTCAGGTAGTAACTGTTGATGCCCTTGGTCGCCTCGATCATCTGGAAGGACTCGTTGGCCGGCATTACCGGGCCCCACGAAACCTGCAGGAAGTGAGTGATCAGGGTTTCGATATGCTGCAGGGTGCGTTCCTTGGGCGGCGGCGTGGTCAGCGGGTGGTCCGCCTTGTACGGGCCAGCTGGCATGTTGCGCATGCACTGCTCGATGATACGAAGGCTCTGACGCATTTCTTCAACGCGTACCAGGCAGCGGTCGTAGGCGTCACCGCTTGAAGCCAGTGGCACTTCGAACTCAAAGTTTTCGTAGCCGGAGTAAGGACGGGCCTTGCGCAGGTCGAAGTCGCAGCCGGTAGCCCGCAGGCTAGGGCCGGTTACACCCCACTCCAGCGCTTCACGGGTGTTGTAGGCGGCCACGCCCTTGGTACGGCCGATCAGTATGCTGTTTTTCAGTGCCGCCTTGGTGTATTCGTCCAGGCGCTTGGGCATCCAGTCAATGAAGTCCTTGACCAGCTTTTCCCAGCCGCGTGGCAGGTCATGCGCCACACCGCCAATGCGGTACCAGGCCGGGTGCAGGCGGAAACCTGTGATGGCTTCGATCACCGTGTAGGCACGTTGGCGGTCGGTGAAGGTGAAGAACACCGGCGTCATGGCGCCCACGTCCTGGATGTAGGTGCCCAGGAACAGCAGGTGGCTGGTGATCCGGAAGAACTCGGCCATCATGATGCGGATGGTGTTTACCCGGTCTGGCACTGTGATGCCGGCCAGCTTTTCCACCGACAGCACGTAGGGCAGGTTATTCATCACCCCGCCCAGGTAGTCGATACGGTCGGTGTAAGGGATGTAGCTGTGCCAGGACTGGCGCTCGCCCATTTTCTCGGCGCCACGGTGGTGGTAGCCGATGTCGGGCACGCAGTCGACGATCTCTTCGCCGTCCAGCTGCAGAATGATACGGAACGCACCGTGGGCCGAAGGGTGGTTCGGGCCAAGGTTGAGGAACATGAAGTCCTCGTTGGCGGTGCCACGCTTCATGCCCCAGTCTTCGGGGCGGAAGCGTGCAGCCTCTTCTTCATGGGCCTGCTTGGCCAGCGTAAGGCTGTAGGGGTCGAACTCGGTGGCGCGTGCAGGGTAATCCTTGCGCAGCGGGTGACCCTCCCAGGTCGGCGGCATCATGATCCGGCTCAGGTTGGGGTGGCCGGTGAACGTGATGCCGAACATGTCCCAGACTTCACGCTCGTACCAATTGGCGTTGGGCCAGATGTCGGTAACGGTGGGCAGGTTCAGGTCCGCTTCGTCGAGGGCGACCTTGAGCATCACGTCACTGTTACGCTCGATGGACATCAGGTGGTAGAAGACAGTGAAGTCTGCATCCGGCAAGCCGCGGCGCTGGGTGCGCAGCCGTTCGTCCACGCCGTGCAGGTCGTACAGCATCACATAAGGCTTGGGCAGGTTGCGCAGGAAGGCCAACACTTCCTTGACCTGCGCCCGTGCTACCCACAGCACCGGCATGCCGGTACGGGTAAGCTGCGCGGTGAAGCATTCGGGGCCAAAACGTTGGGTCAGTTCAACGACCACATTCTGGTCGTCGGCCTTGTAAGGCGGGATATACAGAGCGGTGTCCGCTGTTGTCATGGTGTCGGTCGCTTTCGCTTTCGGTCAACGTCAAGAATGAGGGCCAGAAGCCTGCCCAGCCCACACAGGCAGGGCAGGAACCGGATCACACTTCGTCTGGGCTG
>Ga0268349_1000198_pt1 | contig 10657 bp, 9 predicted proteins | sample G5R2_MAIN_18SEP2_FD_190164 | JGI IMG/M metagenome (GOLD analysis project Ga0268349, IMG submission 190164) | Phyllosphere microbial comminities from switchgrass, GLBRC, Michigan, United States - G5R2_MAIN_18SEP2017_LD1 | ecosystem: Host-associated > Plants > Phyllosphere > Phylloplane/Leaf...
CTTCGTTTGTTTGTTTCTTGGGATACCCCTGAGCGTCGACGTGTGTATATGCGATGTTTCTCGCTTCTGATTATGTATGTAGTGTATTTTTCTGCTCGAATACAGGAGAAAAATCCTTTATCTATCTATTCCTTTACGTCGTTCACTTCCGTCGTCGCCAGTGTGTCCTCATTCTTGCAAGTTTCGGGCCACATTTACCGCAAATGTGGTAACGCTACCGCCTTCGTGATCAACTTCTGCCTTTGGTCCGGGAGAATTCCTCGGTCAGAAGTATCACCCAGTTTTTGAGGTGAAAGAAAGAAACAGGAGAGTGAAACAAATCCCAAAAGCAGCATAGGGCACCCAAGGGCCCGTAGTGACATTAGCCACACTCATTTCTGACAGCTTCCACATAACAGCCTCCCCATTTTGGTCGCGTTCTTTACATTTTGAATTCCATTAACTCCCTATTGTCAATCCCCTCTCCACACCACCCATGCGCGTTCACAAAGTCCGTGTCGCACATCCACGTAAGGGCAAGTCCTGCATTTTGCTGATGATACTTTTTAAACCTCCTCGTCCCAGCAACACGCCATGAAATTCAAGTGCTGCTCTTTTCCTGTATATGCCATCATGTGGCTTAAAAGTCGATATGGACAAGGTCCTGGTACTTTTCTTTATACTATACTGCGCTTGTAGTAAGCGCAGCACAGGGCTGCATGTCAGGCAACACTATTCAATCCCGCATCTATCAAGTTGGTAGAAAATTGCGAACCTTTTGGCTATGTTGGCGTGGTGGGGATTGGCACTACGGCCTGACACTAACTTCCAGGAACCCTTTATACGTGTCGAAGAGTTGCGTTAAAAGTTCGACGACACATGAGAATTTTTGCGATTTCCAGTTTTACAAACCCAACATTGGGGTGGTAAGCAATATTTTTGAGACATTGGCGAAGTGTGTACAACAGGGAAGAAAATTTTTTACCCCATCGGAAGGGATTATATAGGTGTATGATCTCATTGTATTCTTAGTGGCGCATCATATAGTTCCCTGCCAGTTTCTATGTGAGAAAATTCGGCCATAAAATCAGTCACAGCGCTGCTTCAGTAGACCAACCCCAAATTACAGTCTTGATACTTGCAGGAACATGCTATGGAGCATATACATGTAGACGCCGATATTAACATATCCTCCTTGGTCTAGGACACAACCTGGCTCCGATCATGTACCAAATTTTGTTTTCCTTTGGGCCTTAAAAAAATAAAATACTCCGTACATGCGAAGACAGCATATAGCATAACTCTGTTTGATACGTCATATGCTAGCTCCTAGTCACTATCTTGGTCCAAATGCCGAATTCGGCTACCCTCCCGCTCAGCATCAAAAGCCTCTCTATGCCTCGTAACATGAATCCACCGCTAGTGTTTCCATATCCCCAGCGCCCACTGGAGGCACATGCACACAAAAATATATCATTTTCGTACTTTGCTCTTAGCACCCCGCCTCCATCACGAGAAAGGGCTGCTTTGTGAAGAACATGAAGCATACTCACTCAGAATGCTGAGACATAGAAGCAAGTGTTTAGCAAGTCTAGACCTCTTCTCCGGCATTATTGACATTACATGGATTGCACATTGCTTTTGTGGGGGGAGAGGGAGCACATGTGAAACGGTAACGATACTACTCTGGAATTAAGACAAAGTATTGTTATGGCTAACAGCCCAGAGTGTCAGACAACGCGCCGGCAATGCAATGGCCTGTAGGCCTAAAGAACGCGGAGAAGCGGTGCTTGGCACAAAACAGTGTATAGAAGGATGATGATCCTCAGAAGGAGGCTATGGACTATTTACAGTGAGGGAGCTAAGGCGCTAAGCCTAATCCAGTATCCGGTGGGCTCGTTGGTGATTGAGGTAAGAACGATATAGCAGGCAAGGCTCAAGCAGGGCTGCAGAGAGGCATAGATACCATTCAATCCCGCATTCTACCGAGTTGCTAGAAGGTTGCGAACCTTTTGCCATGCTGGCATAGTGGCAATTGATATGGCGGCCTGATACAAATGACACAGAATTAGCAGAAACAGCATCTTGTACAGGATTATAGATTGAGTACCATGAATTTGAGTCTCTAATAGTCTTTTTGTCAGGAAGCGCGCCGACATGTGGCCTGAGGGCCTTGAGAGGCATATGATACTATTCAACCCACAATATTCTAACTTGGTAGAACATTGCTAACCTTTTGGTCTTGCTGACGCAGTGGAGATTGACACTACGTCTGATACCTTTGCTTTCACTGTATATCGCAGATGGAAGCATATTATTTGCAATGCTTTTAAGTAATAAATCCACAAGAATTTTGGGTCAAACATGTTTCGAAGATTTTTTGGTTTTTGGATAAAGTGGGAAGATGTAGATTGGAGGGATGTTATGTTGTGCGATAAGGGCTTATATACCGCATAATTCGAGCACAATACCCCGAGCTTTTGGAAAAGATGCGAGGCTTAATTCCATGGTATTGGGGGACGCATATTTCGTTGTTCTAAGAATTTTTCTTAGGGCCGCAATGTTTCTGCTGGGTGGTTGATATAAGTATAGACTACTAGATTTCAATATGACGTCATCACGTTACGGCAAATGGATAGTTCATTCTTCCATGGCTTTCTCCAACGACAGAACGACAGACTCGCCAAGTAACACTGTCGAGATGAAATCACAGCTCATTGTGATCGGGCTGAACTGCTGGTTCCTCAACCTTGTCCTCGGTGATTGCAGACTTTTCTCCACCGGCCAAAAGAGACTCTGGTAGCTTCTCCTTCTTGCCTTCACCCATGCGGATTGCATCTACCCATTGCTCGACCTCCTCGACACCAAAAGTAGTACCAGAATACTTCTTGTACCAGGAGCGCTTGCCGTTTGTCGCGATGAGGTGGACCTGCTCTTCAGCACCAAGGCTTAATTCGCCGAGGAGAGTTGCCGCGAGGGGATTCGCGGCTGAGACACCAACGAAAGGAAAGAGGTGACTTCCAGTCGAATCGTACTTGTTGTGGATGGAAGCAAGGGACGCCACTACAGTTTTGGTAGTATCCGATGATTCGTCCTTTGGTAAGATGGCGAGAATGCACGTCTTACTCTTTTCATTTAAGCACTGTGACTGGAGATCCGCTGCCTCAGCGAGAATGGAAATCCTTGGCTTCAACTCCTCTGGAATAATGATAGGCTCAGGTGTCGTTTCGTGCTTGAGGCTTGGGTCGGGCGATTCTGTGGCTGCCATAGGCGTTTCGACAGTCTCATCTGTGGCAGAGTCTGCAGACTTATGAGCAGAGGAAGTCTTGGACCCATTTTTGTTCTTTTTTGCTTTGGGTTTCTTCTCTTTTGGTGCTGGACAGTCTGGGTTGGGCGGGGAGACCTGGGAAAGAAACTTGACCATGGCTGCCTTATCCACTTTGCCATTGTGCTTGATTGGTGTTTCTGAGCCGGCTGGTATGAGTATCAGGGTAGGAAAGTCGGTAATGCCAAACTTTTCTACGGCGGCTTTTTCTGATTTCTTGATTTGGGCGATGGGAACCAGTCCGGCAAAGTCAAGAGCCAGGGCACGTAGCGTGGCGCTGACGATACCCTTGTCGCTGAAGAGAATTGCCTTGGCACCATCCTTGTTCTCCTGTAGCCACTCGTCTAGATTTTTGTCGTTGACTCTTCGGACGATGTTGGGAACCTTGTCCTTGACAGCTTCAACGATGCCCTTGGCCGAGCGCGGGCCTTGGTAGTCGTCCACGGTGGGTCTCCCAGGCTTCTTGCCAGGCCGGACAATTTTGAGTGTCGGGAAGCCTTGTACGCCCATCTTGCCGCAAAAGGGCTTGTTCATCTCGTCATCGCAATTGACGGCGGCAACTTTGGCGATGCCAGCTAGGGATTTGGCGGCCGTCTCGTAGGCCGGCTTGAGGTTTTGGCAGTGGCCGCACCATGGCGCGTAGAATCTGGGAGAAATAGTCAGGGCGAGAGTTCGCCTAGGGCATGGAGGAGCTTACTCGACGATCTAGGCAATGGTTAGTGTTCCCGCCATATTTGGAGGATGGACGGACGTCATAACAGACTCACCGAGGTGTAGTTGGACTTTGCAATGACTCTGTCGTAGTCCATACCGGTGATCTGCAGGACGCCGGATCCTTTGCCGTAGAGGCTCTCGGCGTGCGCATGAAGGGCCACGGCCGCTGTGGCAGCGAACAATGTGGTTGCACGCACCATGATGATGCTGATGTGAAGCTAATTGTCGAGTCGAATTGCACGCGGGGACGAGGTGAGTCGTGTCAGCAAACAGGCGCTTATATACTATGGTACCCGCCTGGCAACTCGGGGCCAGCTCATTATGTTGCCAGGTTGTCCTTTTGGAGTATACGATGAAGCCGTGAGGCGGAAACCGCTGGTCCTAGCGCGTGTTGCGGGGCATGCATACATGGCACAGCAGGGATCTGACGTCTGCCTACTACTGTCTCCATATGCTACCGGTACTATGTATGGATGACCACATTCCCCCGGCACACTCCCCCATCAGGTCTACACACGTCCGTCCGTCCACGCTGCAGCACATCGTCTCTTGATACCATGGCCGACGCCGTTCCAGCCGCGCTCAAAGGCCTGCAGCTCGCCTCTTTTGCAAAGCGCGCCGCTCAGCTCGAGCGCTTCAAGCCCATCGTCACATATTGGCGTGAGTACTGCATGGCTGTGCGCTCGCCAACGCAAGACCAGTATTAACGATTAACGGCCCGCGCAGTACGCTTCTATGTTGTCCAGCGAATCATCGCCAGTGGCCTCCACGCTGCCGACCCAGAATGCACCGCCTACACGACCGACCTCATGGAGAAGCTGGAGCAGGCCAAGGCCGATCATCCTAGTGAGGACGCCTTGCTCGACGACACTGTGGCCAGCGCATACTGCGAGCAGTTTGCGCTGCAGACCTTTGCCAAGGGGGAGAAGGAAATGGCAGAGGACAGAGCCAATGGGTACCCTTCTCCCAATCCTCCCCACATGGGGCAGCACATGCTGACCGCAAGACAGCGCGACCGCAGACACACTCCTTGCTGCCTCCACCTTCTTCGACCTCATGTCAATATGGAAGAAAGAAAGCGACCCCGAAATCATGTCCAAGACCAAGTTCGCTAAATACCACGCCCTGCGCATTATCAAAGCCCTCAAGGCCAATGAGGACCCAAATCTCACCAACCCCGTACAGGAGCAACCGGAGCTTCTTTCGCCACCACAACTTGATCCCAGCGACCCAGAAGTCCAGCGTATCAATCAAGGCGCTCCGCTGCAGTCACCCCAGAACCCATATCAACCCTACGTCGAGTCGGCGCCCGACACCGCTGTTCAGCCGTCGCCTACCTACTCTGAAACACAGCCATCGCCGCTTCCGCCCAACCTCCCATCTGCTCCTACAGGGTACACGCAATCCCCACACCATGACGTCTCTCCCCTATCGCAACCAGCAACGTCTCGTCAAGGCTCTATCGTCTCGGTAGGCGGCGGCTATTTCCCGAGTACAGACCCTGTACCTCCTACCTTCACAGCAGAACCAGCAGCTCCTGGTCTTCCAACTGCGCTTTCCGCAAACAACAACTCGTTGACGGCATCGCTCCCGTCGAGTCCACAGATTCCACAGGTATCATCCGCTTCAGACGCTGCTAGTTTCTATCAGAACGTTGCATTGCCCCCATCGACCGCACCACAGCAACAGCCCCCACAGAACACTATGCAGTCTTTGCAGCAGCCGCCTCCACGGCAACAATACGTTTCTCCATCACACCATAACCCGTATACCCAACAAGCTGTTCTCCCTCCCCAACAATTTTCACAGGGCTCATTTAGGAACGATGAGGATTCTATCATAGAAGCCACGAAACATGCGAAGTGGGCCATATCAGCGCTAAATTTTGAGGATGCGGCTACGGCCGTTAAAGAGCTTCGCATTGCATTGGGAGCACTTGGCGCGAACTGATGAGAGTCAAGTTTCTTAGGCTGGCCTTCACATGCTACTAGAATTTTGATATGTCTTGCAACGTTTATTCCCATGTTATATACCCTCACAACTACATGGAATGTATATAGATCCACCCGTAGCGGCTTTTATCATTTGAAAAGATACACTGACAGACAATCAAGTAATGACTAGGTTCTTGCTCAGCCCCGGTTTAACGTTATCATAGAATCGCTTCTACCCTTCCAAAGTGCGTGAACTAGACACGAGTATAACCACGATCATGTGCTTTCATGATGCCAAGACACGACAGTGCACGTGCCTTGAACCCACACGTGGACCAGCACGACCGCCAACCTCTCCCCCACCTATTATGCTTCCATACTGGGGCAACAACACAATGCTTTCACGGAAATGAGGTTTTTTTCTTGCTTAGACAGGATCATAGACCATGGCACCTGCCACACCTCTGAATGCGGCGGATATCACGGAAAAGGCGCGGCGGGATCTGCTACTCCTACTTGAGGGTGTAAGGTAAAGTCAGTGGACTACAACGCCACTCTCGCTGACACATACAAAGATTAGAGGAAAGAAAAACTTGGTACTTGAGAAGACTCTTGCAGGACCACTAAACTTGCTTGTCAAGTTCTCCACCCTACAGGAGTATGGCGTCGATAAGCCCTTCTTTCTCGAGAACGGCAATGTCGACACTTCCCAGCGTAACATTGTGTTCCTCGTCAGAGGTGATAAAGCGAAGACAGTTATTACTGTCGCGGGTATGTTGTGTGTTTTTACCCGCTCTATTCCGCGCCTGCTCGTGATACTCTGGGATCTTAAAAAGATGCTAGGCAGACAGTCTCTACTCTGCTCGGTCAAGTCTCGATCCCAACATGAAATGAAATAAGAGCTTCTATTAGATTGCCTACTCTGTTCATGGGATGGATCTATTATACGGTGCTAACATTACCCGCAGATCAGATCAAACGTATACGCAGGGACAGCTCCATCGAGCATGAATTCGCCATTTTTTGGGTGCCTAGACGCACAATGATATCAGACCAACTTCTCGAAGAAGCGGGTGTACTTGGTGAGGCTAGTGTGAGCGAATGGCCGCTGTACTTTGTGCCACTTGCAGATGATGTACTGTCGCTAGAGTTGGAAGAGTCTGTGTTGGATCTTTATTGCGTGCGTAAGTTCAACTTGAACTGTCAGTATATTACTGATTCGTAGCAGAAGAAGGACCCCACCTCCATCTACCTATCAGCGAAGGCGCTTATGCTTCAGCAACAAAAGTATGGCCTCTTTCCCCGAATCATCGGAAAAGGCGACAACGGAAAGCGCCTTGCTGATCTGCTCATTCGTATGCGCACAGAGGTGACGGCAGGTGAAATTCCTAGTAGTTCTGGGCCTTCCTTGCTGGGTCTCGCCCCAAGTGCGAGTATTGACAGTCTGATCATTGTGGACCGAGAGGTTGACTTTCCGACTGTTCTACTCACGCAGCTCACATATGAAGGTCTCATTGACGAAGTCTTCCATATCACAGCGAACCAAATAGAAGTAGATTCATCTGTAGTTGGTGGTGCAGGTCCGCAGCCCGGTCAAACAGGTTCGGCATCGACGAGCATGAAGCGCAAGATCTTGATCGACTCCAAAGACACCCTGTATAACGACCTCGGTGACGCAAACTTCGCCGTCGTAGGCAACCTTCTCAACAAAGCAGCCCGCCGCCTCCAAAGTAGCACAGAGCGCAACCAACTCGCCGCAAAAACCACCTCGGAGCTTCGCGAATTCGTTGCAAAGCTACCCGGTTATCAAGCTGAGCAAGCCAGTCTGAAACTGCACACCTCTCTCGCCGAAGAAATCATCAAATTCACTCGCACAGACACATTCACGCGCTCCCTCGAAGTCCAGCAAAACATCATGTCCGGCGCTGAGCCCACTACGCAACACGACACCATCAACGAGCTCATAAACCGCGACGTAGCCCTACCCCTCATCCTGCGCCTTCTCTGCCTCGAAAGCACCACCAACGCCGGCATCCGCCCCAAGGACCTCGACCTCTTCAAACGTGCCATCATCCAAGCCTACGGCCCGCAACACATACTCACGCTTGCCGCGCTCGAGAAAATGGGTCTCCTAGGCCCCAGAGCCGGCGTCGGCATCAGCAGCGCCCCCGCAAAACCCGGCAGCGTCACCAACTACACGCCGCTGCGCAAGACGCTGCGCCTCTGGGACGACGAGGTCAACGAATCGCAACCAAACGACATCTCGTACACCTTCTCGGGCTACGCACCGCTCAGCATCCGCCTCGTGCAGTCGCTCATCCAGAAGCAGCGTCTAGCCAATACCATCAAGCCGCCAGCCCCGGCCTCGGCCTCAACCGCGCAGCCCAATCCCCTCGCACAGGGCCTGCGCATCTTCGACGATGCGAGCAAATACGTCAAAGGCGCCACCTTCGATGAAGTGCAGCGGGGCGAGGAGAAGGCGGCCAAGGCACGTAGTATACTGAACGGGAGTCAAGGCGAGGCGGGCAAGACGGTCGTGGTGTTCTTCCTGGGCGGCGTGACCCGGGCGGAGATTGCGGCGTTGCGGTTTGTGGGCGCTAGGTTGAAGGAGGCTGGCGGAGAGGGGAGGGGGAGTCGCGTTGTTGTTTGTGCGACAAATGTGATAAGAGGCGATGATTTGGTGGGGTGTGCTATTGAAGAGGCGAGTTTTGGGGATAGGTAGGTAGTAATGAGACGTAAAAGACTTTGGTTTCGGAAATATTGGAAAAGCGTAGGCGGATAACAAACAACGGCTTCTAGAAACAAGTGACAAATGCGATCTTTCTGCTGGGCTTGACAGGTGGTTCTTGGCTCCAATTGGAACAAAGCCCTCTTGTATGCACAATCTGTGGTGCAAACAACATCTGGTCAATATGCCAATCCCAAGTCATCATCACCCAAGCATAGTAAGGAATCACATTTGTTGAATCGAGTCATCATTCTTGCGCTTCGCTCCCTCCACTACATCGTGAGTACATAAGAGACATTTGACCACCAGGCATACTTTTGCAGAACACCCATTGCGGTCGTTCCATCGGGCATCCTCATGAGAAAGTACATACAATACTTTTGCGTTCCCATGAATGCCGAAGAAAAAAGCCCAAGGAAACCAGTCACACCAAAGTCTATCATGAAATGCCGCAAAAATGGAAACTCCGATCGCAGCTCAGTCTCACAGTCTGGGTATACTGTGCGCCTACGCCCCCCTTCTCGCCCAAGCCGCCAATCAACATTTGTCACATCTAGCGGGTGGAGAAAGCCTTGGTGACAACACGCTTAAGCGCAAGCTCTTTCTTCTTAAGGTCCTCAGCAGGAGCATCCTCAATCTCGAGCTGAGCCATAGCATCCGAGAGAGCTGACTCAATCTTTTCCTTCTGGCCGCGCTTAAGGCGGATGGAAGTGGTTGGGTCAGAGACCATCTCCTCAACACGGGAGATGTACGACTCAAGCTGTTGCCTAGACTCGAACTTCTTGCTGAAAGCCTCATCACTGGACTTGAACTTCTGGGCGTCGTTGATCATGTTCTCAATGTCCGAAGATGAGAGCTTACCAACAGCGTTGGAAATAGTGATGTTGGCGCTGCGGCCGGAGGTCTTCTCAGTGGCAGTGACCTTGAGGATACCATTGACGTCGACCTCGAAGACAACCTCAAGGACAGCCTCGCCTAGATTAAAATGTCAGCATAAGATTCATATGAGATTGAAACAGGGACAGTCACCTGCTCTCAGCGGGGGAAGAGGCGCCAAGGTAAATTCTCCAAGGGATGTGTTGTCCTCGCAGTTGACACGCTCACCCTGGTAGACAGGGAATTGAACGGTTTGCTAATTTCAAGTTAGCTATAATGATCCGAACAGAAGGCTATTCATCATGAAATGCTGAAACCACATCGAGAGTCTGGGAATTGTGATATGTCGGAAATACGTGCCTCTGTATACTCAGTCAGTATTAATCAAGATATTAGAGGGAGAGAAAACCTACGGTTGTCGCTGACTGTGGTGAAGGTCCTCTTCTTGATGGTGGGCACAGTCTGTCCACGGGGAACGACAGGAGCAAAAATGTTACCCTCCATAGCAACACCGAGAGAAAGGGGAACAACATCGAGAAGGAGGAGGTCTGCAGTCTCCGCCGAGGTAGCCTTTCCAGAGAGGATGCCAGCCTGGACGGCAGCGCCATAGGCAACGGCCTCGTCCGGGTTAATGCTCTTCTCAAGCTTCTTTCCGTTGAAGAAGTCGCTGAGGAGCTTCTGGATCTTGGGGATACGGGTGGAACCACCAACAAGCACGATCTCATCAACCTTGGTCTTGTCCAGGCCAGCATCCTTGAGGACCTGGGCGACGGGGTCCAAAGTGCCAGCGAAGGCCTTCTGGTTCAAGTCCTCGAAACGAGCACGGGTAATGTTGGCGTTGAAGTCCTCGCCATCGAACAGCGAGTCGATCTCAACGGTGGTTTGGGTGGCGTTGGAGAGAGTACGCTTGGCACGCTCGCACGCAGTCCTAAGACGGCGAAGAGCACGAGCGTCACCGCTGATGCTACCATGTGTTAGTAATGAGTATACCGAAAAGCAGGAAATCTCGAACATACTCCTTCTTGGACTTCTTCATGATTTCCTTTCGGAAATGGTCCATGAGGTTGTTATCAAAGTCCTCACCACCCAAGTGAGTGTCAC
>Ga0268349_1000199_pt1 | contig 10614 bp, 7 predicted proteins | sample G5R2_MAIN_18SEP2_FD_190164 | JGI IMG/M metagenome (GOLD analysis project Ga0268349, IMG submission 190164) | Phyllosphere microbial comminities from switchgrass, GLBRC, Michigan, United States - G5R2_MAIN_18SEP2017_LD1 | ecosystem: Host-associated > Plants > Phyllosphere > Phylloplane/Leaf...
GCCAGAGCCTCCACCGCCGGAGCCACCGCCGCCGCCACCACCTCCACCGCCCCCGCCACCTCCGGCACCCGAAGAAGACCCGGATGCCGTGAAGCCTGCGCCTAAGCCTGTGGAAAAGAAGGTTGAGAAGCCTAAGCCTGTGCCCAAGCCGCAACCGGTGAAAAAGCCCACGCCGCCCACGCCGCCTGCGCCTGCGCCGGTGGCGCCAGCCGCGCCGCCGGCCCCGCCAAGCCCGAAACCTGCGCCCCCTGCACCGGCTGCACCGGCCCCAGTTAAGGAAACCGCAGCGGTATCGGGCCTGGCGAGTTTAGGCAACCCGCCCCCGGAGTACCCCTCGCTGGCATTGAGGCGCAACTGGGAAGGCACGGTGGTGCTACGGATTCAGGTATTGGCCAGCGGCCGTGCCGGGACGGTGGAGGTCACGCGCTCAAGCGGCAAGCCGCAACTGGATGAAGCCGCTGTGGCGGCCGTGCGGGGCTGGAAATTCATTCCGGCCAAACGCGGTGACACCCCTATCGACGGCTTCGCCACCCAAACCATTGATTTCAAGTTGCCGCAATAAGGCACGCATACAACACATTCTGGATTTACGAGGTGTAGCCATGAACGCATCACTGTCTGCAATGATTGTCCCAGGTGTCCTTTGGGCGCTGGTGTTCTTCTCGGTGCTCAGCTGGGGGCTGCTGCTTATCAAGGCGGCCCAGTACCTGCGGCTCAAATCCCAGAACCGGCAATTCAGCAAAGCGTTCTGGTCAGCGCCCGACCTGCTGACCGCGGCCGAGCATTCCAGCCAATACCCCGGCTCGCTGGCCCGCATCGCCAACAGCGGCTTTGAAGCCATGGCCGTTGATGAAGCGCCGCGTACTGCCCAGCAACTGGCCCACACTATCAACCGTCAGGACCGGCTGGAGCGCAACCTGCGCCAGCAGATCCAGCGCGAGCGCCGCGCCCTTGAAGCAGGCCAGGCCATATTGGCCAGTATCGGCAGCACCTCGCCCTTTATCGGCCTGTTCGGCACGGTGTGGGGCATCATGGAGGCACTGCAGAGCATCGGCGCCAGCGGCTCGGCCAGCCTGGAAACCGTCGCTGGCCCCATCGGCCATGCCCTGATCGCTACGGGGGTGGGGATTGCCGTCGCAGTGCCCGCAGTCCTCATCTACAACTTCTTCCTGCGCCGCCTCAAGCTTGCCCTAGCCGACATGGACGACTTCGCCCACGACTTCGACAGTTTGGCCCAGCGCAGCGCCTTCGCGGTAACCCGCGAACCCATCGCCCACAAGCACGCCCACAGCGTGCGGGAGGCGAGCTGACATGTCCTTTTCCACACAAGACAGCGATGAAGTGCTCAGTGAAATGAACGTCACCCCGCTGGTGGACGTGATGCTGGTGCTGCTGGTGGTGTTCATTGTCACCGCGCCCCTGATGACCAATGCCATCAAGGTGAACCTGCCCAAGACCGATGCCGTGGCCCCGGCCCAGAAGAAAGATCCGGTGGTGGTCAGCGTGGACCAGGACGGCAAGTTCTTCCTGGCCAAGGCTGAAGTGGCGCCCGAGGCCCTTGAGCAAAGCCTGCAGGACGTCAAGGCCAAGGACCCGGAGGTGCGCGTGCAGCTGCAGGCTGACACCAACGTGAACTATGGCCAGGTCGCCAAGGCCATGGCGTCTATCGAGCGCTCGGGCATTACGAAAATTTCGGTTATGACCACCCGTTAGAACCCGGCTGTGAACCCTGTGCGAAGCCATTTTGGCTTTGCAGGGGAGCGGCTTGCATGAAGAAAGGAGTTTTCCGGGGCAGGCACAACCCATCCGGAGCACACAGGGCTTACCGCGCCCTTTCAATCAATGCCTGAGAACAATCGGAAGTGACCATGTTGATGAGTTTTCCCGGCTTCACCCTCAAGCCTCTGGTTGCCACCCTGCAGCGACATCGCATGGTGCCTGTGTACATGATGGCCATGGGCATGAGCGGCGCTTATGCCGCTGACAGCACTGAAGAAACCAACAGCGCGCAAGCGGCCGTGATTGCACCGGCGCCGGTGACCACGCAACTGCAAAAGGTGGAAGTGACCGGCTCGGCCATTCGCCGGGTGGACGCTGAGACGGCCGTGCCCATCACTATCCTGCGCACCGCCGACCTGGAAAAGCAGGGTGTGACCACTACCGCCGAGCTGATGCAACGGGTAACTGGCAGCAACTCCATCAATAACTCCGCAGGCTCGGTAGGTTCAGCCACCGGTGGGGCCAGCTTCGCCGACATGCGCGGTATCGGCGCCAACAAGACCCTGGTGCTGCTCAACGGCCGCCGCCTGGCCAACAACGCCATGGCAGGTACCACCTCCCAGGGCGGGGCGGTCGACCTGAACATGATTCCGTTCGCCGCCATCGACCGCGTGGAAGTACTGCGTGATGGCGCCTCGGCACTGTATGGCACAGACGCCATTGGGGGCGTAATCAACTTCATCACCAAAAAGTCCCTGACCGATGGCACCCTGACCCTAGGCGGCGAAACGCCTACCCAGGATGGCGGCGGGGGCAGCAAGGACATCAGCGGCAGTTGGGGCTACGGCGACCTCGAGCAGGACCGTTTCAACGTGATGGGTGTACTCAATTACCGCACCCAGCAGAACCTGGATGCCAATGACCGTGGGTTCGACAGGGACTACGTACCCAACCGTGGCCTGGACAACACCTCAGGCACGTCCTTCCCTAGCAACTACAGCCAGAATGGCTTTGCTTCCAACCCCTTGGGGCCAGCCTGCAGCGGGCCCAACCAGATCGCCAGCGACGGCGTATGCCGCTACAGCACCCGCAACTCGGTGTACCTGCTGCCTCAGACCGAAGCCACGTCGTTCTTCGGCAAGGCGACCGGCAAGTTGGCGGACGACCATAATGTGAGCCTGGATTACTTCTGGTCGCGCAACAACAACGGCGTCAGTGTTGGGCCAGCGCCCCTGACCGGGCTGAGCCTGTCGCCCAGTTCTCCTTACTACCCTGGCAACGGCATCACGCCACTGCCCAACAACTTTGCACTGGACCCTACCCAGCCCGTAGGTGTGAATTGGCGTGAGGCCGCTGCCGGTGACCGCGAGTCCAAGGACCAGAACACCAGCCAGCGCTTCCAGCTAACCTTCGACGGCACGGTGGCTGGCTGGGACTACAACGTAGGTGCTGGTTACAACCAGAACCAGGTCTACAACAAGGTCACCAGTGGTTACGTGAGCGATGCGGCGATGATCGCCGGGCTGGACGCCGGCTTGCTCAACCCCTTCGGGCCGCAGAGTGACGCCGGCCAGGCCTTTATCGATGCCAACACCTACCATGGCACCTACGCCGTTTCTACCGGCCGTGTAGGGGTAGTGGACGGTAAGGTGACCCGGGAAATCGGTGACTGGTTCGGTGCAGGCCCAGTCGGGCTGGCACTGGGCGGGGAATACCGCAAGGAGAAATTCCACGAAACCGTGGACGACTTTGCTGGCGACCTGTCCAGCCTGGGCGTAGACCCTAACAGCTCAGTGGCGGGCGACCGCAGCATCAGCGCCCAGTACGCCGAAATCAACGTGCCGGTGCTGGACACCCTGGAACTGTCGGCGGCCGTGCGCCACGACAAGTACAGCGACTTTGGCAGCAGCACCAACCCCAAGTATTCGTTCCGCTTCCAGCCCTTCAAGGAACTGGTGGTGCGGGGTGCGTACAGCGAAGGGTTCCGCGCACCATCGTTGTATGAGCTGAACAACCCCACCTACACCACCTTCAGCCAGGGCAACTACAACGACCCGCGCCTGTGTACCGGGGGCGTGCTGCAGCCTGGCGGCAACGGCGGCCGCGATTGCAACCAGCAGTTCCTCAACAACACAGGCGGTAACCAGGACCTCAAGCCCGAAACCGCTCGCAACGTGACGGCGGGCTTCGTGTACCAACCCGTGCGCAACCTGTCCATGGGCCTGGATTTCTGGTGGATCAAGATCGCCGGGCAGATCGAAGAGTTTCCAGAGTCCGAAGTGTTTGCCAACCCGGACCTGTACAGCGACCGGATCATCCGTGCAGCGGACGGTTCCATCGACCACATCGTGACGGGCCTGGCCAACCTGGGCAACCTGAAAACCAGTGGCGTGGACGTCAGCCTGAACTACCGCTTCCCAGCTACCCCATTTGGCCAGTTCGGCCTGGACCTGCAAGGCACCTACGTCAGCCGTTATGACTATCAGCAAACCATTGGTGGCAGTTACATCGACCGTGTGGGTGACTTCCAAGGCTACGGCGTAGCCGCTCGCTGGAAACACAACATCACCGGCTCCTGGACCTACGGCGCGGCAAGGGCTTCGATCACCAACCGCTATACCTCTGGCTACAACGACTATGACCGCACCACTAACGACCGTGTCGCGTCTTACATGCTCTGGGACCTGGCCGCTGGCTACACCTTCAGCAAGGTGCTGGACGTGGACCTGGGCGTGAAGAACATTCTTGACCGCGACCCGCCGTTCTCCAACCAGAACTACACCTTCCAGAGTGGCTACGACCCGCGCTACACCGACCCGCTGGGCCGCACCCTGTTTGCCAGGGCGACCTACCACTTCTGAACCACCCGTCACGGGCTGCGCTCCGGCCCGTTCGATGGTTTGCGGATCGCACCCCTGGCCTGGCGCCGGGGGCTTTTTTCGGGCTTCAAGGGTTTGCGTTCGAGGACGTTGTCGTGATGCCACTGTTTGCTGCTGTTGTGCCCCGCCTGCTGCTGGCGGCGGCGCTGTACTTGGTGGTATCGAGCGCCCAAGCGGCGCCCGTGACCGCGATGACCGTCTATGGCGAGCCCCCTAAATACCCCCCTGATTTCCAGCATTTCGATTATGTGAACCCGGTCGCGCCCAAGGGTGGGTCGCTGACCCGTGCGGCCGAAGAGATTTCCGCCTTCACCTACATCATGCCTTCCAGCGACCAGGGCACGGGCGTGGTTCAGGTGGACACGTGGTTGTATTCACCCCTGGCCTACCGCTCCCTAGACGAGCCTTATACAGTCTATGGCCTGGTGGCCGAGAAAATGGAGCACGACCCTGCTGGCCTCTGGGTGCGTTTCTACCTGGACCCCCGTGCGCGCTTCCACGATGGCACACCCATTACCGCCCAGGATGTGGCATACACCTTCAATGCCCTGACGACCCAGGCCAGCCTGAGCTATCGGCTGCTTTATGCAGACGTACAGGCGGTGGTGGTGGAAGGCCCGCGCCAGGTGCGCTTTGATTTCAAAAACAACCTGAACCGAACCCTACCTCTAGACCTGGCCTCCCTGCGGGTGCTGCCTGAGCACTACTGGGCACATGAGAACTTCGCCGGTGGCGGTGGCTTCAAGCCGCCGCTGGGCAGTGGGCCCTACCGCATCGGCAAGGTGGACCCAGGCCGCAGCATCACCTTCGAACGCGTCAAGGACTGGTGGGCCAAGGACCTGCCCGTCAGCCGCGGCCTTTATAACTTCGATACCTTGACCATAAATTTCTACGGTGACACCGAAGTGGCCCGCCAGCTGTTGCAGGCCCAGGCATTCGATTACAACCGCGAGTTTTCCTCCAGCGGGTATGTGGTGGGCTACAACAGCCCGGCCTTGGCAGACGGCCGCCTGCAACGGGCCATCCTGGCCAAGCCCAGGCCAGTGGCGGCGCAAGGGTTTGTGTTCAACCTGCAGCGGCCCGTGTTCCAGGACCGCCGGGTGCGCCAGGCGCTGACGCTGCTATGGGATTTCGACTGGGCCAACCAGCACATGATGCGCGGGTTCTACCGGCGCCAGAGCAGTTACTTCCCCAAAAGCGACATGGCCGCCACTCAGCTGCCGGACGCTGAGGAACTGGCCATTCTCGAACCTTTGCGGGGCCAGGTGCCAGACGAGGTATTCAACCAGGTGTACCAGTCACCCACCACGGACGGCAGTGGCAATATCCGCGACAAGCAGTTGCAAGCCTTGGCGCTACTGGCTGAAGCCGGGTGGCATCCGGACCATAACCGGCTGGTGAATGCGGCGGGTGAGCAACTGAAGTTCACTTTCCTGGACGGGCAGGGGGGCTTTGATCGCCTGGTGCTGCCCATGAAGCGAACACTGGCGCAGATCGGTATCGATCTGGAAATGCGCCGAATCGACGGTGGCCAATACAACAACCTGATGAACGCTCGGGACTACGACATGATTGTCGTGACCTTCCCGCGCAGTGGTGATCCGCTTATTTCGCCTGGCCGCGAGCTGTACAACCTCTACGGATCAGCCAGCGCCAACCAGCCCGGTAGCTCCAACTTCATGGTGCTGAAGAACCCCGCTATAGATGCGCTGGTCGACGGCCTGGTGCAGGCCGATACACGCAGCAGCATGGTGCACCATGCCCGGGCGCTGGACCGGGTGTTGCAATGGGGCTACTACGCCATTCAGAACTATTACAGCGAAGGCACACCGACGGTGTACCTCAATCGCTTCGGCATGCCCAAGCAGCCCCCCAGCTACGACGTGGGCCTGGACACCTGGTGGCAGGTCAGCGCTACCGCTCTCACCAACGCGCAGATGAGCACACTGCTGTCCCACCCGGAGGGCTCCTGAGATGCCGCGTTACATTCTCCGTCGCCTGTTGCTCATCATTCCCACGTTGTTGTGCATTCTGGTCGTGAATTTCGTCATTGTTCAGGCCGCACCGGGTGGGCCTGTGGACCAGGCCATTGCCCGCCTGCAAGGGGCCGGCAAGCAAGGCGTTGGTGGCGGCGGTGGCGAGATGGCCGGTGGTAGCGGTAGCCGCGCCAGCCAAGGCCTGGACCCAGCCTTGATCGAGGAAATCAAGCGGCATTACGGGTTCGACAAGCCCATGCACGAGCGCCTGTGGCTGATGCTCACGCATTATGCCCAGCTGGATTTCGGCAACAGCTTTTTCAGGGGCGCGCCGGTGACCGAGCTGATTGCGCAAAAGCTGCCCACTACCTTGTCGCTAGGGCTATGGGCCACGCTGATCACTTACCTGGTGTCCATTCCCCTGGGCATTCGCAAGGCGGTACTGCATGGCACCCGCTTCGATGTTTGGACCAGCACGGCAATCATTATTGGCTATGCGATGCCTGCGTTCCTGTTCGCCATTCTGCTGATTGTGGTGTTTGCCGGGGGCAGTTACCTCAGTTGGTTCCCGGTGCAGGGGTTGGTGTCCGAGGGCTTCGAGCAGCTGTCATTGCCCGGCAAGGTGGTCGACTATGCCTGGCACCTGGTGCTCCCTGTGAGCGCCTTGGTGATTGGCGGGTTTGCCACCCTCACCATCATGACCAAAAACAGCTTCCTTAACGAAATCAGCCGCCAGTACGTGACCACGGCGCGGGCCAAGGGCCTGACGGAGCAGCGGCTGTTGTATGGTCATGTGTTTCGCAATGCCATGCTGCTGGTGCTGGCAGGCATTCCCCAGGCCCTGATCGATGTGTTCTTCGCAGGCTCGCTGCTGATCGAAACGCTTTTCAACCTTGATGGCATAGGCCGCATGAGCTACGACGCGGCGGTCTCCCGGGACTACCCGGTGGTGTTCGGCACCCTGTTCCTGTTCACCTTGTTCGGCCTGTTGATCAAGCTGGTAGGGGACATTTGCTACACGCTGGTGGACCCCCGGATCGATTTCTCCAAGAGGGCTGCCTGAATGCTCACACTGTCGCCTCTGGGCAGGCGCCGCCTGCAAGCGTTCAAGGCGAATCGCCGTGGCTGGTGGTCCCTGTGGCTGTTCGTGGGCGTGCTTGCCTTGTGCCTATGCGCAGACTGGATCGCCAATGACAAGCCGTTACTGGTGAGCGTCAATGGCCAATGGTATTTCCCCATCCTCAAGGCTTATCAGGAAACCGATTTTGGTGGTGAGCTGCCCTTCGAGCCGGACTACACCAGCCAGTACGTGCGAGACCTGATTGCCAGCAGGCAGGGGTGGATGCTGTTCCCACCCATTCCCTATGGCCCCGAGTCTGTGAACTGGGACCTGACCGCCCCGTCACCCAGCCCGCCCACCGCTCAGAACTGGCTCGGTACCGATGCGCAGGCCCGTGACGTACTGGCCCGGGCCCTGTACGGCGCGCGGGTGTCCATTGCCTTTGCCTTGTTGCTGACCATGATCAGCACCTTGATCGGCGTGTTCGCCGGGGCCATGCAGGGCTACTACGGGGGGCTGACAGACCTGATCGGCCAGCGCTTGCAGGAGATCTGGTCAGGCCTGCCAGTACTGTACCTGCTGATCATTCTCTCAGGGTTCGTGGCACCCAGTTTCTGGTGGCTGCTAGGGACCATGGCGCTGTTTTCGTGGCTAGGGCTGGTGGATGTGGTGCGGGCCGAGTTCTTGCGCGGGCGCAACCTGGAGTACGTGAAGGCGGCCCGGGCCTTGGGCCTGACCGACAGCGCACTGATGCTAAGGCACATCCTGCCAAATGCCATGACCAGCACCTTGACCTATTTGCCGTTCATTGTGACCGGCGCCATTTCCACCCTCACGGCCCTGGATTTTCTCGGCTTTGGCATGCCCGCTGGCACGGCCTCGCTCGGGGAACTGGTGGGTGAGGCCAAACAGAACCTTCAGGCGCCATGGCTCGGGCTGACGGCGTTCTGTGTGCTGGCCCTGATTCTGTCACTGCTGGTATTTATTGGAGAGGCATGCCGTGACGCATTTGACCCAAGGCACTGAGGCTTCCCTTCCCTTGGTGGCCATTCGTGACCTGCACGTTGCCTTTGGGGACCGTAGCGTGGTGCATGGGGTAAGCCTGACCATCAACCGGGGTGAGTGTGTGGCACTGGTGGGGGAGTCCGGTTCGGGCAAGTCCGTCACCGCGCACTCAATCCTGCGGCTGCTGCCAGGGGCCAATATACGCACGCACGGGCAGATCCTGTTCGACGGGCAGGACCTGGTCAGCGCCAGCCCCAGCCACTTGCGTACCTTGCGCGGCAACCGGGTGGCCATGATTTTCCAGGAACCCATGACATCCCTTAACCCGCTGCACACGGTGGAAAAACAGATCGGGGAGGTGCTGGCCCTGCACAAGGGGCTTGGCCGCCAGGCCGCTCGAGCCAGGGTGCTGGAATTGCTTGAGCTGGTAGGGGTGCGCGACCCCGTCCAACGGTTGAAGGCCTACCCGCACCAGTTGTCTGGCGGGCAACGCCAGCGTGTCATGATTGCCATGGCACTGGCCAACGAGCCTGACCTGTTGATTGCCGACGAACCCACCACCGCGTTGGACGTGACTGTGCAGCAGCAGATACTGGAACTGCTGAGCAGCCTGCAGGCACGCCTGGGCATGGCCTTGCTGCTGATCAGCCATGATCTCAACCTGGTGAAGCAGATTGCCCAGCGGGTGTACGTCATGCGCCAGGGCAACATTGTGGAGGAGGGCGATACCGGGCAGCTGTTTGCCAACCCTCAGCACCTGTACAGCCGGTTGTTGATCGAGGCTGAGCCCAACGGGCAACCGGTGCCGGTCACGTTTGAGCACCCTGTGCTGACGGTGGACGAGTTGCGTGTATGGTTTCCCTTGCCTACGCCGCTGTTCAGCCGCCGCCGTGAGTACATCAAGGCGGTGGATGGGGTGAGTTTTGACTTGCTTAAAGGCAGAACGCTGGGGATTGTGGGTGAGTCCGGGTCGGGAAAGTCCACCTTGGGCCAGGCCATTTTGCGCCTGGTGGATTGCGAAGGCAGCGTACGCTTTGGCACGGTGCAACTGACCCTGCAGCCCCCTCAGGCCATGCGCCGCTTGCGCCAGCACATGCAGGTAGTGTTTCAAGACCCCTTCGGCAGCCTCAGCCCGCGCTTGTCTGTGGAGCAGATCATTGCCGAGGGGTTGTTGACCCATAACATTGGAACGGCTGCTGAACGCGAGGCCGCGGTGATCCGCGTGCTGGGGGAGGTGGGCCTTGACCCTGAAAGCCGGCACCGTTACCCCCATGAGTTTTCCGGTGGCCAGCGCCAGCGCATCGCTATTGCGCGGGTACTGGTGCTGGAGCCGAGCCTGATACTGCTGGACGAGCCCACATCCGCCCTGGACCGCACTGTGCAGAAGCAGGTGGTGGAGCTGTTGCGCTCACTGCAGCAGCGGCGTGGCCTGACGTACCTGTTCATCAGCCACGACCTGGCTGTGGTGCGCGCGCTGGCCCATGATGTGCTGGTGATACACAACGGCCGGGTCGTAGAACAGGGCCCGGCCCAACAGGTATTCACCGCGCCCGAACACCCCTACACTCAGGCTCTGATCGCGGCTTCAGGGCTTCATAGGCCGCATTGTCCAAGCCAGGCACCTTATTGAGCCCCTGTTCGCAGGCTGCGCCAGCTCCCACAAGGGGTATGCCATGCGCTGTCTGTTGGACCGGGCGCAGCCTGGGAATTTGTCCGCCGGTTCGCAGGCTGCGCCAGCTCCCACAAGGGGTATGCCATGCGCTGTCTGTTGGACCGGGCGCAGCCTGGGAATTTGTCCGCCGGTTCGCAGGCTGCGCCAGCTCCCACAAGGGGTATGCCATGCGCTGTCTGTTGGACCGGGCGTAGCCCGGGAAGTTGTCCGCCGGTTCGCAGGCTGCGCCAGCTCCCACAAGGGGTATGCCATGCGCTGTCTGTTGGACCGGGCGTAGCCCGGGAAGTTGTCCGCCGGTTCGCA
>Ga0268349_1000200_pt1 | contig 10565 bp, 11 predicted proteins | sample G5R2_MAIN_18SEP2_FD_190164 | JGI IMG/M metagenome (GOLD analysis project Ga0268349, IMG submission 190164) | Phyllosphere microbial comminities from switchgrass, GLBRC, Michigan, United States - G5R2_MAIN_18SEP2017_LD1 | ecosystem: Host-associated > Plants > Phyllosphere > Phylloplane/Leaf...
CCCTTGGCTCAAGCGTCGAGGCGTGCTGTGGTCACCGTCCTACTTTGCATCGTCATGTGGAGGAGCGCCGATGGAAATCCTGCGCCAATATATTGAGGATCAGCGAACGCCCGATTAGGACGCCTACAGCGTCCATGCTCTTGACCCCGAACTGAACTTCGGGGCTTTCCGCACTTCCGGTAATCACCTGAGCCATACATCTCTACCGCCTCGGTAAAAGCCTCTGTACGTAACCTTCCTGGCTCATCATTTCGAACCAGGAAGGCCAATCATGCGAACACCCGCGCTGTTCATCGCTGGCAATGAGACAGGTTATTTCCAAGAAGCTTTCGACGACGACGCCTACCCCCACCATGTGGTCCGGCACACACGCATTTATTCCGGTGACAAGCTGGAGATCAGCCGAGAGCATTACTTGCCTGCGCGTAATGGGTTGGTCACATTCATTGACAGGCTCATTTTCAAAAGCACGGCATCGCAAAACGAGATCAAGCTGACACAGTATCTGTGTGTTACTCGCTTGACCATCAATGGCCAACGGTTCGCGGTACGCCTGGAGCCAGGCCAGGCCCTTTGCCTGGACGCTCAAGGTGGTTCATTGAACCTGCAGGTCGCTGCAGACGTGGATTGCCCCCTCATTGTCTATGCAGGGAATGGCCCTGCGCGCCTCCAGACCAGTGCAGGGCTGGCTGAAGTCCACCTGGGCGAAGGAAACCATCACGTCATCGCCGGCAAAGGCCTGGCCTTTATTCAGGTCGCTCACCCTGGCCAGGTAGTGGTTGACGGCCATTATCTCAAGGGTGCTCCTGGCGACCGCGCAGTGCTGGTACGCAATGCAGAAGGCGATGATCTGCTGGCTGCGCCAGTGCCCGACGAGGCACGAACACTCGGGGCAGAAGGCCTTGAGGTCACAGGCACCGACCGGTTCAAGCAGGAAGTTGAAAGCTACCTGCAACTGTTACGTCGCTTGCCCATCGGGCGCACCCTGCTGGCTGCCCTGGAGCGCCCGGGGCGTGGCTATCCCGTACGTATCACCGAGCAGACAGGTATTGGCTGGACAGCCTACCTACCCTCAACCGGGGAAAGCGACGAAGGCACTCATTTCATAAACAACGGCAGGCCTGGGCTGGGCTTTAGTGGCGGTACACTTCTATTCGCGCCCTACCGCGCTGGAACTGTAGAGCTACCGCTACTGGAGCTTTACCGAAGCTTATGCATGGCCTGGAACTCCATCAATGGCACCGTTTTCAGAGGTGAAGTACGCGTGAAGTACCGTGGCCGTGACATTGATGTTCCAGCCTGCGAGCTGCAAGCTATCGGGGTCGCCACAGGCCTGGCCCCTTATGCATTCGATACCGAAAAGGACAGCATTGCGCTGGATACCAACCCGTTTCCTTTCAACGAGAATGCCCTGCGCAAGGCGCTAGACCTGCCGCCCTTTACGTTCCGCTAAACGCTACCTTCGCGTAGCGCCTGCAGTACGGGTGCGGTGGACACGTCTACACCGCGCCACCTGCGGAACGCTACTGCCGCCTGCTCAACCAGCATGCCAAGGCCATCGATTGCCTGCCACGCCCCGTTTTCCAATGCCCAGGCATTGAACGGTGTGAGGGAGGCGCTGTACATCATGTCGTAGCACGCGGTATGGCCAGGCGTGACTAAGCCAGCCGGCAAGGGTGGCAACTCACCTGCCAGGCTGGCGGCCGTGGCATTAATGATCAAATCCACAGGCCCTTGCAGCGCCTGGAACGAACAGGCAGACACCGGGCCAAGCGAACCAAACAGCTCTGCAAGGGCGTGTGCCTTTTCAACCGTGCGGTTGGCGATTACCAGAGAGGCCGGCTGCTGGTCCAGCAAGGGCTCTATCACACCACGTGCTGCTCCACCGGCCCCCAGCAGCATAATGCGTGCGCCCTTCAAGGGTATGCCGCAATTGTGCAACAGATCACGTACAAGGCCCTCTCCGTCCGTGTTGTCACCCTCCAGCCGCCCATCCTCAAGGCGGCTAAGCATGTTCACTGCACCTGCGCGTTCCGCGCGTGGCGTCCGTATGTCACACAGGCGCCAGGCTTCTTCTTTGAAAGGTACTGTTACGTTACCGCCCAGGCCCTGTTCGAAAAACGCCCGGGCTGTAGCGGAAAAGGCATCCAGAGGCGCAAGTAGCGGGCTGTACTCCATGACCTGAGCCGTTTGTTCGGCAAAGCACGCATGGATATAGGGCGACTTGCTATGCCCTATGGGGTTACCGAATACAACATAGCGGTCCATCTGTACTCCTCAGGGCTTCAGGCCCACAGCTGGTCCCTTCCCTAACCAATCACGGTCCTGCAGGAAGTACTCGGTCAGGCGAGCCTCCTCAGTGCCAGGCTCGGGTTTCCAGTCGTAGCCCCAGCGTACGGTGGGGGGCAATGACATGAGAATCGACTCAGTACGCCCGCCCGACTGCAGGCCAAACAATGTGCCACGGTCATACACCAGGTTGAACTCAACATAACGGCCACGTCGAAATTCCTGGAAGGCTTTTTGCTGATCGGTCCAGGGCGTATCCCGACGGCGCTTCACGATAGGCAGGTAGGCCTCAATGTAGGCATCACCGATCGCCTGCATAAAGGCAAAACTGGTATCAAAGTCCCAGTGGTTGAGGTCGTCGAAAAACAACCCACCCACCCCACGAGGTTCATTACGGTGCTTGAGGTGGAAATAGCGGTCGCACCAGGCTTTGTAATTGGAGTACACCTCTTCGCCAAACGGTGCGCAGGCCTGTTCAGCCACCCGGTGCCAATGAATACAGTCCGCCTCATTGCCATAGTAGGGCGTAAGGTCGAACCCGCCGCCAAACCACCATACGGGCGCTTCGCCTTCTTTCTCGGCGATAAAGAAGCGCACGTTAGCGTGGGACGTCGGCACATGAGGGTTGTGGGGGTGCATCACTAGGGAAACACCCAGCGCCTCGAACCCACGCCCTGCCAGCTCGGGGCGATGGGCACTGGCCGAAGGCGGAAGGCCGGTCCCATACACGTGGGAAAAATTGACGCCCCCTTTTTCCAGGACCGTACCACTATCAATCACCCGCGTGCGGCCACCGCCACCTGCCGGGCGCGCCCAGGCGTCTTCAACAAAGCGGGCGCCGCCGTCTTCATCTTCCAAAGCCTTGCAGATGCGCTCTTGCAGGTCCAGCAGATAGGCTTTCACAGCCTCGGTGCGAGTGTTCATTGATTACCTCATGCACGCCTGTGTCCATGGCCAAGGGAAACGGCCAATGAAATCGGCGCGTAGCATACCACTGACAATTGCATGGGCAGTTGACGCCGGTCTATGGAAAGCGTCCGATAGGCCTTTCCCTTGAAAAGAAAAAGGAGGCACCCATGGCAAAGCGCATCCAGTTTTCCAGCAATGGCGGTCCCGAAGTACTCACACTCGTCGACGTTGAGCCGGCCGAACCCGGCCCTCTTGAAGTTCGGGTGCGTAATCACGCCATTGGCCTGAACTACATCGACACCTATTACCGCAGCGGCTTGTATCCGGCGCCATCGTTACCTTCCGGGCTTGGCACCGAAGCGGCTGGCGTGATCGAAGCCGTAGGTGCTCAGGTCACCGCGCTACAAGTGGGCGATCGCGTGGCCTACGCCGGTGGGCCCTTGGGGGCGTACAGTGAAGTCCATGTGCTGCCTGCTGCCAACGTAGTGAAGCTGCCAGACGCTGTAAGTTTCGAACAGGCCGCCGCGGTCATGCTCAAGGGCCTGACGGTACAGTACCTGCTACGCCAGACATACCGGCTTCAAAGTGGTGAGACCATCCTGTTTCATGCCGCCGCCGGAGGGGTAGGCCTGCTGGCCTGCCAATGGGCCGCAGCGCTGGGTGCGAAGGTGATCGGAACCGTAAGCTCCACAGCAAAGGCTGAAAAGGCCAAGGCTGCGGGTGCTTGGGAAATTATCGACTACAGCCATGAGGACGTGGCTAAACGGGTGCTGGAGCTCACCGACGGCAAGAAATGCCCGGTGGTTTATGACGGCGTAGGTAAGGACACGTGGGAAACCTCTCTGGAGTGCGTGGCGCCGCGTGGGTTGTTGGTAAGTTTCGGCAACGCCTCTGGGGCGGTCAGCGGCGTGAACCTAGGCATACTGGCCGGCAAAGGCTCGCTTTACGTAACCCGGCCCACGTTGGGCACCTATGCAGTACCCGGCGCCTTGCAAGGCATGGCTGATGAGCTGTTCGATATGATTGCCAGCGGCAAGATTACTGTAGACATCAACCAGCGCTACGCACTTAGCGATGCCGCCAAGGCGCATACCGAGCTTTCCAGCCGCCTGACCACAGGGTCCAGCATCCTGCTGCCTTGACTGTTTTACAAGCGCCAGCCTGACCAGAAGCTGCGCAGGCTTATTCCGCCTGCAGGGCTGGCGCTGTCAGGGCCTCACTACCTCGCCACTGCGCAGGTCGCGGATTACACTCGGGCTTTTCCGCCCTCCCAGTGCCCCGCTCAGCACAACATCCACGTCGCCCCTGAAGTACTGCTCAACCCGTAACCGGCTGCGGGCAGGGGGGCGACCTTGGGGGTTGGCCGACGTTGAAACCAGTGGCCCCACCAGCGCGCACAGCTCCCGCACCAAAGGATGGTCACTGACTCGCACCGCTACACTGTCGTGCTGGCCTGTGATCCATTCAGGCAGCAAGTTGCGGTGGGGCACCAACCAGGTATTGGGGCCCGGCCAGGTACTGGACATTTTGTCGAGCCACGCTTGAGGGAAATCTTCGAACAGGAAATCGAACTGCCGAATGTTGTCGGCAATCAGGATAACCCCTTTGTTCACCGATCGGCCCTTGATGGCCAGCAGACGATACATGGCCTCCTCGTTCCAAGGATCGCAGCCCAGGCCCCATACAGCTTCGGTTGGATAAGCGATCACTGCACCTGCCCGGACTTCTCGAGCGGCTTGCTGCACACGCCAGCTGCTTTCCATAGTTTGAGCCCCTTCATACCCCTGAATGCAGGCAGTGTAACTAGGCAGGGCGGCCAAACCAACGCCCGGCTTCACAAACCGCACGGCCCGCTAGCTCGTGTTCGGTAAGGGCAGCCAGTACCTTGGGCATGGGCCAGCACAGGCTGCTCGCCAACTGCTGGGCTGTCTGTGGCGCTGCCAGGAGTTGTCGCAAGAGAGGATCGCAAGGCACCGATGCACGTGCCGTTGTATCGTTATTGGGCAAAGGCCCCTGCCAGCCGCGCAGGCCTTCAAGGATATGCTGCACCGATTCCACCAGTTGAGCCCCATCACGAATCAGTTGATGGCAACCTTTCATGCCGGGATGATGAATCGAGCCAGGAATGGCAAATACCTCCCGACCTTGCTCGGCTGCCAGCCTCGCAGTAATCAGTGACCCGCTGGCAATATTGGCTTCCACTACGAGTACGCCCAAGGACAAACCACTGATAATACGGTTGCGTTGTGGAAAGGTTTCTCGGGTAGGGGCCGTCTGCAGTGGGAACTCGGAAACCAATGCACCCCCTTGGTCGACAATGGCTTGAGCCAAGCGAACATGGGGCTGTGGATAAAGTTTTTGGAGGCCACTGCCCAGTACGGCAATGGTGGCGCCGTTTACGTCCAGTGCCGCCCGATGTGCCGCACCATCGATGCCCGTTGCCAAGCCTGACGTGATCACAAAACCTGCGCCTGCCAAAGCCCGGGAAAAGGCTTTGGCGGTATCCAGGCCAGGGGCCGAAGCGCGGCGACTTCCCACAACCGCCAGCTGCGGGCGATCGAGCAAACCGGGTTCTCCGGCGATGAACAGTAGTGGGGGCGGGTTGGGAATTTCGCCCAGCAAGGCAGGATAATCAGGGCTGTCGAATCCCAGCACATGGTGCTGCGGTGAGTCTAGCCAATGAAGTGTGGCAGTGGCAGCCTCTCTCACGGCGATGTCGCCTCGTGCGCTGGCAGCAGCAAGGGGCATCCCCAATGCCCGCCAGGCTGCGGCCGGCGCACTTAACGCTGTACTGGCGCAACCAAAGGCGCTGACCAAGGTACGGAAATGGGCAGGCCCAATGTGAGGCAAGCGGTGCAACCGAAGGCGTGCTTCAAGCTCACCTAGTGCAGGGGTACTGGACGCAAACAAAGGCATATGATCATCCTTGATCGTTAGCCTCCACAGACCGTAGCAACCTGTGGATAACTATGTTTATAACTTTTTGGAGCGCCCGCTATGGGTTCCTCACTTTGTCCTGAACGGCAAGGGAGCGACTAGCGGTCAGTACCAGCCCATAGCTCAATTTTTCATAGGCCCGGAATACCATCAACAGGCCTGCGCGCTCATCCGGCACCTTGACCTGATCGCCATTGAGGCGGTCGCGCACTGTTTCGCCTGTCTTGTAGATCGCCAAGACATTGCCTTCCTGCAATCCGTCCCGTTGCCCTTTGTCCAGCGTCACCACATCATACTTGCCAATCTGAGTGACACCGCGCGGTACGTCGATAATCTTCCCTTCAATTTGTGTCGCTGGCGGGCTTGGGAAGAACGTGGAGTTGACGGCATGCTCTTCACTGGTGAACAGGCGATCGCCTAATCGCACCTCAGCATTGGAGCGTTGCAGGCTCAACGTTGCGATATCGCCTTCGGTAGCGACTACTTCGCCCCCACCGATGTTGTCGGCGTTGATGCCAAGCACCTCTTGGGTGTCAGGGTCGGTATACACCTTGCCTTGGCGGAAGATGCCATAGACCGTATGAGCCGGGTTGAACTGCCCACGCGCGTAGATCCGGTCCCCCATGCCACTGAGCACGCGCTCCTGGTTACCGGCCACGATATAAGGTGCGCTGTCGAACGCCGAGGCGCTGTCCACAATACGGTTATTGATCAGAAATGCGTTGATCGCCCCCAGGGGAATACTGGGTACAGCTTCTGCAACTGGCGTAGCGCGCACATGGGGCGACAGCCTGACCGTACCCCGTGACTGCCCTCGCTCAAGGAATAGCTGGGGCTGGCCATTCACCATGCCCAGAACCAGTGAATCGCCGGGGTAGATCAGGTCTGGGTTGGCAATCTGAGGGTTGGCGTGCCAGATACGAGGCCACTGCCAGGGCTGGTTGAGAAATTTGCCTGAAATATCCCACAAGGTATCACCCTGCACCACGGTATAGCGCTGCGGATGGCCCTCGCGAAGCAGTTCGTCGCCTTGCGCCAGGCTTGCGCCGGCAAGCAGCAACAGGGCGAGTAATGATTTCCTCATGCCGTGAATCCCTTTATCATGTACGCATTCGTCAAACCCCGCCGCCGGCATGGCCTGTGTACCGCGGGGCTTTCCATGAGCAGCAGCTGCTCAACAAGCGCTCGGCGCCATTCCCACTGACTTTACCTTACAGTGCATCACTAAAGCATATGGCTATTTTAAACATCCTCGAGTTTCCGGACCCACGCCTGCGCACCTTGGCCAAGCCGGTTGCAGTGGTGGACGACGAGCTGCGTACGCTAATCGACGACATGTTTGAAACCATGTACGAGGCGCCTGGCATCGGGTTGGCCGCTACCCAAGTGAATGTACACAAACGTGTCGTGGTCATGGACCTGAGCGAGGACCGCAGCGAGCCACGGGTTTTTATCAACCCCGAGTTCGAGTCGCTCACTGATGAAATGGACCAGTATCAGGAAGGCTGCTTGTCCGTTCCCGGTTTCTACGAGAACGTCGACCGCCCTCAGAAGGTAAAGGTCAAGGCCCTGGACCGCGACGGCAAGCCGTACGAGCTGATTGCCGAAGGCCTGCTGGCTGTATGCATCCAGCATGAATGCGATCACCTCAACGGCAAACTGTTTGTCGATTACCTGTCCACGCTCAAACGTGATCGAATCAAGAAAAAGCTCGAGAAGCAGCACCGCCAGCAAGTGTGACCTGCCCCGTGCCCAAGGGCTTGCTTCGGCAAGCCCTTTTCATTTCAGCGAGAAGCTCATGCGCCTAGTTTTTGCCGGTACCCCCGAATTCGCCGCCGAACACCTGCAAGCCTTATTGGGCAGTGCCCACCAGGTAGTGGCTGTGTACACCCAGCCGGACCGGCCCGCAGGGCGCGGCCAGAAGCTGATGCCCAGCCCGGTGAAACAACTGGCGCTGGCCCATGACATTCCTGTCTATCAACCACCTACCTTGCGTAACGTCGATGCGCAGGCTGAACTGGCAGCCCTTGCACCCGACCTTATGGTAGTCGTGGCATACGGGCTTATTCTTCCTCAGGTGGTACTGGATATTCCCCGCCTGGGCTGCATCAATAGCCATGCGTCATTACTCCCGCGGTGGCGCGGTGCGGCGCCTATTCAGCGTGCCATTGAGGCCGGTGACAGCGAAAGCGGCGTTACCGTGATGCGCATGGAGGCAGGCCTGGACACTGGGCCAATGCTGCTCAAGGTGACCACGCCCATTAGCGGCCAGGATACCGGTGGCAGCCTGCACGACCGCCTGGCCAGGCTGGGCCCACCCGCTGTGCTTGAAGCCATTACCGGCTTGGCAGCAGGTACCTTGGAGGGCAAGGTGCAGAACGACACGCAGGCCACCTATGCCCATAAGCTGAACAAGGAAGAGGCACGCCTGGATTGGTCTCGCCCGGCCATCGAACTGGACCGGCAAGCACGCGCCTTCTTTCCATGGCCCGTTTCTCACAGCCTGTTGCACGGTGAAGTGGTCAAGGTACTGGCTGCCCATGCAGAAGAAGGTGTCGGCGCGCCTGGCGAAATAATCGCCGCCGGCAGGGACGGGCTCACAGTGGCCTGCGGTGAGGGCGCATTGTGCGTGACCCGCCTGCAACTGCCAGGGGGCAAACCTTTAGCCTTCGCTGACCTGTATAACAGCCGCCGTGAGTACTTCAGCGTCGGCACGGTGCTGGGCCAATGAACCCTCGCCTGGCCGCAACACACGCCTTGGCCGCAGTGCTCAGTGGCAAAGCCTCGCTCAATGGTGCGCTGCCAGCGCAATTAGCGCGTGTAGAACCGCGGGACCGCGGGCTGGCCCAGGAGCTGGCGTTTGGCACGGCTCGCTGGGAGCCACGCCTGGCTCTGTTGGTTGAGCACCTGCTGCAAAAGCCCTTCAAGGCTGCTGACGCAGACCTTCACGCGCTGGTGCTACTAGGCCTTTACCAGCTGTTCTATACCCGTGTACCTGCCCACGCAGCCATCGCTGAAACCGTAGGCTGTGCCGACAAACTCAAAAAGCCTTGGGCCAAGGGCCTGCTCAATGCCGTACTTCGTCGAGCTCAACGTGAAGGGGAGGCATTGCTGGCCGGGCTGGAGCGCGACCCCGTGGCCCGTACTGCACACCCTCGCTGGCTGCAGAAGGCTTTGAAGGCCGCCTGGCCGGACCATTGGGAAACCCTGTGCGACGCCAACAATCAGCACCCGCCCATGACACTGCGTGTGAACGCTCGCCATAACACTCGTGACGGCTACCTGGCGCTACTGGCGGATGCACAAATTGCTGCTACCGCCTGCCGCTTCAGTTCGGACGGTATCACCTTGGCAAGCGCCATGGATGTGACGGGCTTGCCAGGGTTTGCCCAGGGGTGGGTAAGTGTGCAGGACGAGGCCGCTCAATTGGCCGCCGGCTTGCTGGACCTCAAGCCCGGCCAGCGGGTGTTGGACGCTTGCTGTGCGCCTGGCGGCAAAACCTGCCACATTCTGGAAAGCATGCCAGGGCTGAGCCATGTGCTAGGCATCGACCTGGAGGCCAAACGGCTCGGCAGGGTGGAGGAAAACCTTTCACGCCTGGGCTTGAGCGCTGACCTGCGCGCAGCGGATGGCCGAGACACTGCTGCCTGGTGGGACGGTACACCGTTCCAGCGTATCTTGCTGGACGCTCCTTGTTCGGCCACGGGGGTGATACGCCGTCACCCGGACATCAAACTCACCCGGCAGGCTGATGACATTCCTGCACTGGCTCACCTGCAAGGGGAGTTGCTGGACGCCTTGTGGAGCATCTTGGAAGTAGGCGGCATCCTGGTGTATGCCACTTGTTCAGTACTGCCCATGGAGAACAGTGACACCCTGGCAGCTTTCCTGGGGCGTACCCCAGGGGCCCGCGAGCTGGACCTGGCTACTGAAGCCGGAGTTCGCCAACCCCACGGGCGCCAGTTGTTCCCGCAGAATGGCGGGCACGACGGGTTCTATTACGCCAAACTGATGAAAATCGCCGCGTCAAGCGGCCGTTGAGCGAACCGAAGTGAAAATCATCATTCTAGGTGCGGGCCAGGTGGGCGGCACCTTGGCTGAACATTTGGCTGGCGAGGCCAACGACATCACTATCGTTGACACGGACAGCGAGCGCCTGCGCAGCCTGGGCGATCGTCTGGACATCCGCACGGTTCAGGGCAAGGCGTCATTCCCCGCCGTACTGCGCCAGGCCGGTGCAGACGATGCCGATATGCTGGTCGCCGTCACCAATAGCGATGAAACCAACATGGTGGCCTGTCAGGTGGCCTACACCCTGTTTCACACGCCCCGGCGCATTGCGCGCGTCCGAGAGGCGGCGTACCTGACCAACACTGAACTGTTTGCCAACGCTGCCATTCCAGTGGACGTACTCATCAGCCCTGAGCAGG
>Ga0268349_1000201_pt1 | contig 10553 bp, 9 predicted proteins | sample G5R2_MAIN_18SEP2_FD_190164 | JGI IMG/M metagenome (GOLD analysis project Ga0268349, IMG submission 190164) | Phyllosphere microbial comminities from switchgrass, GLBRC, Michigan, United States - G5R2_MAIN_18SEP2017_LD1 | ecosystem: Host-associated > Plants > Phyllosphere > Phylloplane/Leaf...
CTACCCGTTCCCGTATCACTTCTACACTCACGCTGCCCACCGCACTCACAATGGCCGCATGGGCCTGGGGGCCCACCTGCCATACGTGCAGGTCCGTCACCCGCGTATCGCCAGGCGCTTCCACTAGCGTGCGGATTTCTTCGGCCACGTGCAGGTCGGTGCGGTCCAGCAGCACGGCTGCGGTAGTGCCCATCAGCGTCCAGGCCCAGCGTGCGATCACGATGGCGCCTACGATGCCCATGGCTGGGTCCAGCCAAACCCAGCCCAGGTAGCGGCCGGCGAGGAGGGCGGCGATGGCCAGTACGGAGGTAAGTGCATCGGCTAATACATGAACGTAGGCCGAGGCCAGGTTGTTATCGTGGCCGTGGGCAGCGCCATGAGCGTGGTGGTGGTCATGATCATGGCCATGGCTGTGGTGACTGTGGGCATGCCCACCGGACAGCAGCAGTGCGCTCACAATGTTTACCACCAGCCCTGCCACGGCGATCAGCGTGGCGGTGCCGAATTGAACGTTAGCCGGGTGCAGCAGCCGTACCAACGACTCTGCCGCAATGCCCACTGAGACCAGCCCCAGAATCAACGCCGAGGCAAAGCCGCCCAGGTCGCCGACTTTGCCGGTGCCGAAGCTGAAACGGTCACTGGTGGCATGGCGGCGGGCATAAGTATAGGCGGCTGCAGCAATGCCCAACGCCCCGGCATGGGTTGCCATGTGCAAGCCGTCAGCCAGCAAGGCCATGGAGCCGGTAAGGTAGCCAGCAGCGATTTCGCCCACCATCATGGCCAGCGTAAGGGCAACCACCCAGAGGGTGCGGCGGGCATTGCGGTCCTGGTCGGTGCCCAGGAACACATGGTCATGGCCATGAGCATGAGGGGTAGGGGCGGTCATTTGGAATACCGCCGAATGGCTTCCAGCAGCTCTTCAACACCCTTGGCCCGCGCTTCATCGCTGAGTGCGGGGTCGGCCACGTGCGCGCGGGCGTGGTCTTCGATGATTTCATCCATCAGGCCGTTGATGGCTCCGCGCGCAGCCGCTACCAAGTGAAGTGTCTTAGCACAGTCGTGATCGGATTCCAGCGCCCGTTCTACGGCCTGTATCTGCCCGGCAATGCGTTTTACCCGTTTGATCAGGCTGTCTTTGTGTTCGGCAATGTGGCCCATACCCTACCCCGGTATTCTATATAGGCCACTCTGCTTACATACCCCCACCCCCTATACAATCAGTTCCCCAAGCGTGCCGTCAGCGCATTCAATTGCCCAGACAAATCATGCAAGCGGCCGCTGGCCTGTTCGGTGCCTTGCACGTGCTGCTGGTTGGCCACGCCGATGGTGGTGATCTCCGTGAGGTTGCGGGAAATGTCCTCGGCCACGGCGGTCTGCTCGGCGGCAGCGGTCGCGATCTGCTGGTTCATGCCGCGGATCGATTCAATGGCAGCGGTGATGCGGCTTAGCATGGTGCCGGTCTGGCCCACATGCTCGGCGCTTCGTTCGCTGCTCTGCCGGCCGCTTTCGATAGCACGGGCAGCATCGTTGGTACCCAGCTGTACGGCATCGATGATCTGGTTGATCTCGCTGATGGACGACGACGTACGTTGCGCCAGGCTACGCACTTCATCAGCGACCACCGCAAAGCCTCGGCCAGCCTCGCCTGCACGGGCGGCTTCAATAGCGGCGTTGAGGGCCAGCAGGTTGGTCTGCTCGGCAATGCCGCGAATCACTTCCAGCACCTTGCCCACCCGGCCGCTGTGGTTTTCCAGCTTGCGAATCACGGTAGAGGTGGTGTCGATCTCGCCTCGCATCTGGTTGATGGCGTTGATGGTGGCTTGCATCACTTCACCACCGCGCTGGGCGGACTGGTCGGCCTCTTCGGCGGCGTTGGCGGCTTCCTGTGCATGGTTGGCCACTTCCTGCGCCGTGGCGGACATTTCATGCATGGCCGTGGCCACTTGGTCCGTGCGGCTGAATTGTTCTTCAGTGCCCTTGGCCATTTGCCGGGCAATCTGGTGCAGGGCAGAGCTGGCGCCGTCCAGTTCAGTCGCGTTGCGCTTCAGGCGTGTAAAGGTTTCGTCCAGGAAGTCGCGCAGCGTATTGGCGGCAGTGGCCAGCTGGCCCAGCTCGTCCTGCCGGTCATTGTGCACACGGTCCTTGAACTTGCCTTGGCTCAAGTCAGCCACATAGGCGATCAGGCGGGTCACCGGTTCCACCAGGCGGCGGCTTACCAGCCACAGGCTCAGCACGGCCACCACTACCGCTGAAGCGATCATCACCGCCAGGCCAAGCCATAGCGCACGTTCGGCGGTACTGCTGATGGCTGCAGCCTGGGTGTCAGCGTCGGTGGAGATATCCTTGGCCAATTGGCTAAGCTGTTCAGTAGTGGCGCGGTCGATGCCCTGCACAGCCCGGTCACCGGCCACAGGGTCGCCATCGGCGGCGGTGAAGGCATCACGGCCTTTGCTATAGGCTGCAAGCAACGCCTGGTGGCTGTCCCGCAGTTGTGTAGCGCGTTGCTTGAAGTCCGGTGTGAGCCCAGGTGCCGCGATAAGCTCGCCAAGCAGGCCTTGCACGGCGCGGTGACGGTCCTCAAACTGCCCCCAGTATTTGGAAGCATCGGCCGGTTGCTTGCCACGCAGCAATACGTTTTTCCATTCCTGCACTTGTACCTTGAACTGCAGGTTGGCGTCTTCGACCAATTGGGAAGCATGGACAGGGCCATCGACCAAGGCACGATAGTCGTATACGCCCCGGGCCAGAAACTGGAAGCAGCCTAGGGCGATCAACAGGATCGCCAGCAGGCTGCCGCCGATAAGCAGTAGCATTTGCGCCTTAAGGGAGGTCTTTAGCGACATGGAGAATTCTCAATCAAAACGTGGCGGTTTGCGTTATCCAGACCCTCCCTGTCCGTCGCCTAACTCATCGGCTGTGAAACAGCGGGCTTGAATGGCGAGACGACCTTTCGTCTATCTTTTCAAAGAAAAAAGGCCACCGGCCGAAAACGCCCTTTGCGGGTGTTTTAAACGTAAAAGCGAACGGCTCACCGCAATGATGTCTAAGTGACATCATTTTCACCGTATTCGGAGGCTTTAATGCTCAGGCCAGTATTCGAGCGACCCTTTGTAGCAGTAGGGTGTGCACAGTGCCGTGCCCTGGAAACGCTCGATTTCCAGTTCACCATGGCCTTCCAGCCTATCATCCATGTGCCCAGTGGCCGGCCCTTTGCCTATGAGGCGCTGGTGCGTGGGGTAAACGGAGAGGGGGCGGCCGACATTCTGGCCAAGGTGAATGATGCCAACCTTTACCGCTTTGACCAGGCCTGCCGAGTAAAAGCCATCGAGCTGGCCGCCGGGCTGGGCTTGGCCCGCCTGCCTGATTGCAAGCTGAGCATCAATTTCTACCCTAACGCTGTGTACCGTGCAGAAACCTGTATCCGCGCCACTGTGGAAGCTTCACGCCGGTTCGACTTTCCTCTAGACAGGCTCATGTTTGAGGTGATGGAAGGTGAGCGTGTGGAAGACCCGGTACACCTGCAATCGATCTTTGCTGAATATGCCCGGCAGGGGTTTACCACGGCCATCGATGATTTCGGGTCGGGCTATTCGGGGCTGAACCTGTTGGCAACGTTCCAGCCCCACGTGATCAAGCTGGACATGGTGCTTACCCGCAACATCGATGACGATCGGGTTCGCCAAGCCATTGTGGCGGGCATCGTGCTGGTGGCGCGTGAACTGAATATCCAGATCGTAGCTGAAGGCGTCGAAACCCAGGCCGAGCGCGATGCCTTGCTCAGCTTGGGGATTGAACTGATGCAGGGTTACCTGTTTGCCAAGCCGGAGGTGGAGGGCCTGCCGTTGGCCGGCGTGTAATTCAAAAGTTGGCCGGCGTGTTGGCGCTGATGATTTCGGCCTCGTCCTGGCCAATGTTCTTGAAGCTGTGGGGCAGGGTGGTGGAGAAGTAGTAGCCGTCGCCCGGTTGCAAAATGCTTACCTCGCCATTGAGGGTCAGCTCGATGGTGCCTCGGGTCACCAGCCCGCACTCTTCGCCCACCGGGTGGACAATAGGTTCACCACTGTCTGCTCCAGGCGCGTATAGCTCGCGCAACATCCGCATGTTCCTATTCTTGACAGTGGCGCCCACCAGCAGCAAGCGCAGGCCATGGCGGCCCAGGTCCGGCTGCAGGGCAGCGCGGAAGACATGGGCATTTTCCACAGGCGCTTCATCAGCGGTGAAAAAGTCTGCCAAGGACATGGGAATGCCCTCTAGCAGCTTTTTCAACGAGCTTACCGAAGGGCTTACGCGATTCTGCTCGATCAGCGAGATAGTCGCGTTGGTCACACCGCTGCGCCTGGCCAGCTCTCGCTGGGACAACTGGTGACGTTCACGCACCATTTTCAGTCGTGGCCCGATATCCATAGCACCCTTATCGATAAGAAGGTAAATGCGGCCCTGGCCGCTGGCAGGCTTATGTGTAGCGGCTCAGGTTACAGGCTCAGGCGCATGGACAGGTCGATGGCTTTCACGTCCTTGGTGAGGGTGCCGATGGAAATGAAGTCCACACCCGTTTCAGCAACGCTGCGCAGGGTACTGTCATTGATGCCACCACTGGCCTCAAGTTTGGCCTGGCCTGCTGTAAGCCGTACAGCCTCGCGCATGTCATCCAGGCTCAATTCGTCAAGCATGATGATATCCGCCCCTCCGGCCAATGCCTGATTGAGCTCGTCCAGGCTTTCCACTTCCACTTCCACAGGCTTGCCGGGGGCAATGCGGCGTGCGGTTTCAATGGCGGCGGCAATGCCCCCACAGGCGGCAATGTGGTTCTCCTTTATCAGGAAAGCGTCATACAGCCCGATCCGGTGGTTGTAGCAACCTCCGCAGGTGATCGCGTATTTTTGCGCCAGGCGCAGCCCAGGCACTGTTTTGCGAGTGTCCAGCAGGCGTACGCTGGTATGCGCGACCTGGTCGGCATAATGCCTTGCCCGCGTGGCCACGCCAGACAGCAACTGCAGGAAGTTGAGCGCTGACCGTTCCCCTGTGAGCAGCGAACGAGCAGGCCCTTCCACGCTGAACAGCGTTTGGCCAGGCTCGGCACGCGCACCCTCTGTCACATGCCAATGCACGGCTACACGCGGGTCCAGATGGCGGAATACCGCATCGACCCACGCGCTGCCCGCCACCACACAGGCTTCACGGGTGATCACGGTCGCGCGCGCCAGGCGCTCGGCTGGTATCAGCTGGGCGGTAATGTCGCCGGTACCAACGTCTTCAAGCAATGCACGGCGCACATTGGCTTCGATTTCCGTGGCCAGGCCAGCGGTCTGTACAGGGGGCATGGGCAGCTCCGTAGGCGAATTCGAGGGCAATTATAGGGCAGTGCCCGGTGGCTGCGCAGCCCGTGTGTGACGGGGTTGGCAATCCGTGATTTTTAGCGCTGGCTGGGAGCTTTTCCCATTTCGCAAGGTCTATGCACCATTGGAGCCCGTGCGATTTTTTGCGTCACGTAGGCATTAGCGATAAGGTTCACGATTGGCCCTGCCAGCGTTTGACGCCACTCTTACGGCACGTCATGCTCGGCCGCTGCCGAGCGTCCAACCCAAATCCTCAGGAGCACGTCATGTCCACAGATGGCAAAGTGGTACCTCTCAAGGTGCCTGCCGACCCGGCTTCATCAGCCCCGTTGGCCCGCCTGCCTGTGGTACTCCTGCAGGTGCGCGACAAAGCGGCTCAGCAACTCAAAGAGGGCCTGCAAGCGTTGTTTGATAACGCTGACGACACCCTGTTTGAAATGGCAGACAAGGCTCAGAACAACGTTGACCAGAATACGTTTTTCGAAGCCATGCGAGACCTTCGCCTCAAGCGCAAGAGTATTGAACGCGGGTTCCTGGAAAAATTCTACGAATCCTTCGTGCGTATCGGCCAGTACGACCTGGCCGACGCCAGTGCTACGGCGGTGACTTACGACAAGCTGGCCCTGGTTCCCCACGACGAGCTGGAACGTACCGTGGCGCTGGACGCCATGGTCGGCAAGGTCATGGCCCGCGACGGCCTGGCGCTCGGCCAGCTGACTACCCGCCTCAATACGCTAGTGCCGCGCAAGCTTAACGACGACACCAACCCCCTTGGGCCGGCAATGCTGTGCGAGTTCTTCTTGCAAGCCGGGCGCACCTTGGGCGTGGAAATCAAGGTCAAGCTGATCATCCTCAAGCTGTTCGACAAGTATGTACTCAGCGATACGGACCACCTTTATGCCGATGCCAACCACCTGTTGATCGCCACTGGCATCCTGCCTGAGCTGAAGGCCGCGCCTAGCCGACGTGCCGAGGACCGCACGGCCACCGGCCGAAAGCGGGATGTACTGAACCAGAGTGCTGCGGTGCTGCAGCAACCTTCGGCGCAAGCGCCTCTGGATGAAGGCGTACGTGAAGTGTTTTCTGCGTTGCAGGAACTACTGCGCACCGTGCGCGGCACCGTGGCGCCCAAGCTGGAACACCCTGTCGAAGCCCAGCCCATCTCGACCAATGACTTGCTAAGGTTGTTGTCGCACTTGCAGCAATACGTGCCAACCCACCCCACCAGCCATGAAGGCTACGACTTGCGTTACCAGCTTGAACAGCTACTGACGCGGGTCAGCGTAAAAAGCGGCAAATTCCGTGTCGTTGGGGGTGTAGACGAAGACGTGATCAACCTGGTTGCCATGTTGTTCGAGTTCATCCTAGACGACCGCAACCTGCCGGACTCCCTTAAAGTATTGATCGGCCGACTGCAGATCCCCATGTTGAAAATGGCCGTGCTGGACAAGAGTTTCTTCAGCCGGGGCACACACCCGGCTCGTCGGCTGCTCAATGAAATCGCCAGCGCGGCCATGGGCTGGAGCAACCGCGGCGAGTCCGAGCGTGATGCACTGCATGCACGTATAGAGCAGATCGTTCAGCGCTTGCTCAATGACTTTGTGGACGATCCTGCGCTGTTCTCTGAACTGCTGGTGGATTTCCTGGCGTTTACAGGAGAAGAACGCCGTCGCAGCGAGCTGTTGGAGCAGCGTACCCGGGATGCGGAAGAGGGGCGTGCGCGTGCGGAGATGGCGCGCGCCCAAGTGCAGCATGAGCTGAACCGCCGTCTGGTAGGCAAGACGTTGCCACACGTAGTAGTGCGCCTGCTGGAAGAGGCTTGGAGCAAGTTTCTGCTGCTGACCTGGCTCAAGCATGGGGCGCATTCAGATGAGTGGAGGGCCGGCCTTGAAACCATGGACCAGCTTATCTGGAGCGTTGCGCCCCACGATGACTCGCAAAGCCGCCTGCGGTTGCTTGAGTTGGTACCAGGCTTGCTCAAGTCGTTGCGCGAGGGGCTGACCAGCTCGGCCTTCGACCCGTTTGCCACCAGCCAGTTTTTCAGCCAGTTGGAAAGCCTTCATGTTCAGGCTTTCCAGCGCGAATCCTTGGGCGCCAGCCTGCCAGACCCTGCTAACGACCCTGGCATGGTCCGGGTACTAGACGAAATCGTATTGGCCGGCAGCGAACCGCCTTCGGCACGTGAGGCCGCGCCACGCCTGCCTGAAGGCGACCCTTCTTTGCAACAGGTCGACCACCTGCGCCCTGGCATGTGGGTGGAGTTGGAAGAAGACAGCGAAACCCGCCTGCGCTGTAAGCTTACGGCCATCATCGAAAGCACAGGCAAGTACGTATTCGTAAACCGTACTGGTATGAAGGTACTTGAAAAGTCCCGTATGGGCTTGGCCGCAGAGTTCCAGCAAGGCAGCATTCGCATTCTGGATGACAACCTGCTGTTCGATCGTGCCCTGGATGCCGTGGTAGGCAAACTGCGCCAGCTCAAGGCGTGATGTGTCGACGCTGCGCAGGCTGACGGAACAAGGCATACTGCGCCCTTGATCGACGCTCCACAAGGAACCCCTATGCACCTTGATGAGGTCCGCCTGGATCCCGTCTCTGGCTGGTGCCATGGCGTGCGCCATTGCCCTTCGCCTAACTTCAACCCGCGCCCCGGTGATAACGTGTCACTGCTGGTGATCCATAACATCAGCCTGCCACCTGGCGAGTTCGGGACAGGCAAAGTGGTGGAATTCTTCCAGAACCGCCTGGACCCTGCCGAGCATCCTTATTTCCAGAGCATTTCCAGCCTAACGGTGTCTGCGCACTTCATGATCGAACGAGAAGGCTACATTATTCAGTTCGTGTCCTGCAGGGATCGCGCCTGGCATGCCGGGGTGTCAACGTTTGAGGGGCGGGCCGGCTGCAACGACTTTTCTATTGGCATCGAGCTTGAGGGAACGGACGACCTGCCCTATACAGAGGCGCAATACCGTAGCCTGGCCCGGCTGGCTGAACAACTTCAAAGCCTGTATCCCGCCATCGGCCCCTCAACGGTTCAGGGGCATTGCCACATCGCTCCAGGCCGCAAAACCGACCCTGGGCCGGCCTTTGACTGGGACCGTTTCCGTTCCACCCTCGCACCCGGCAAGGAGGGTAATGCGTGAGTTTTCTGGTGCTGTTAGCCGTTGTATGGATCGAAAAGTTTTCAGCCTGGCGCTTGCGCATTCAGCGCGACCGCTGGTTTTTGAACGCTTTGCACACGCGTGAAACCCAAGCTAGGTTCTCAAGCCAGCCTTGGCTGCTGTTGGTTTTGCTGATCGGCCTGCCTGTGATGGGAGTGGGCGTGGTGCTGTGGTTGCTGGCGACGGTCGCTTATGGTTGGCTGGCCCTGCCAGTGCACCTGCTGGTATTGCTGTACAGCCTGGGCAGGGGTGAACCCAAGGTGGCCATGGGGCCCTTGCGCGATGCCTGGCGCCGAGGTGATGCCTCCGCGGCAGCGCATGTGGCGGCACGGGACCTGGGCATCGCCGCAGACAGCCCTGCCGCGCTTACAGAGCAGGTTCAGGGCTGGCTGCTATGGCAGGCTTTCCAGAGCTTCTTCGCTGTCGTGTTCTGGTACAGCCTGCTTGGCCCTGCGCTGGCCTTGGCGTATCGCTTGCTTGCCATTACTGCCGAGCACAGTCAGCACCCTGGGGTGAGGGAGCAGGCTCGTGGGCTTCGCCATGCCTTGAACTGGTTGCCTGCGCGCTTGCTGGGGGCCAGCTTTGCACTGGTGGGAAACTTCGTGGCGGTGTGCCGTTGGATGCTGCATGAGCTGCTGGACTGGCAGGGCAGTGCGGCACGTTTTGTTGCCCACACTGGGTGCCTCGCTACGGACCTGCCGGCATCAGCCGGCGACACGGCGCCTGTAGCAGGCATCGATGCGCTGTGGGCCTTGCTGCAACGGGCGGCTGTGCTGTGGTATGCCCTGTTCGCCGTGTGGGCGTTGCTGTATTAACGCCTGTAGCGTGCCCAAGGCTTGCGTTTACAGGGCGGTTTCGCTCCAGCCAAACAGCTCAAAGGTATTACGGCTGCTGGCCTCGGCAAGTGCCTGGGGTGCCACGCCCATCAGCGTAGCCAGGGCCTGGCAGATGGCGGGCAGGTGCAAGGGGCTATTACGCAGGCCGGGGTACATGCTGGGTGCCATGTCAGGCGAGTCGGTTTCCAGCACCACGCTCTCTAGGGGCAACTGCGGTATTACCTTGCGTAGCCGCAAAGCCTGTGGCCAGGTAGGGGCGCCGCCAAGGCCCAGCTTGAACCCTAGCTTGAGGTATTCTCGTGCTTCCTCCCAGCTGCCGGCGAAGGCATGGATCACGCCGCGCCGGGGAACCTTATAGCGCTTGAGGGTGGCGATTACCGCCGCGTGACTATGGCGCACATGCAGCAGCACAGGCAGCGAAAAATCCACCGCCAGTTGTAGCTGCGCTTCGAACAGCCATTGCTGGCGCGCGCGGTCCAGATGCTTGAGGTAATAGTCCAGGCCAAACTCTCCCAAGGCGCACAGCCTGCTATTGCCGTTCAGGCGTTCCAGCCAGCTGCGCAGGTCGTCTATGTGGGCCTGGGTATGCTCATCCAGGAACACCGGGTGCAGGCCCAAAGCCGCGTACACGCGCCTGTCCTGCTCGGCCAACTGCCATACCCGTGCCCAATTGGCGCGGTGAACGCCCAACACCACTGTTCGCTCCACACCAGCGGCCTGGGCAGCGTCCAGCAAGGCGCTACGGTCGGCGTCGAAGTCTGGAAAGTCCAGGTGTGTATGGGTGTCCACCAGCCTCACGCCAGGTGCTCGTCGATGCGCTGCTTGAAGGTTCGAGCGATGGCATACACACCAGGTTGGTAGTGTTTTTCTTCCAGGGCTGTGAGGGCGATATCCAGCGCCCGGCTCGCAATCAGCTCATGCTGCTGGGCCATGGCATTGATGGGCAAGGGAAGAAAGTCCAGCAGCTGAGTATCGCCAAACGTGCCTAGGCGCAGAGTTCGGTCGGCAGCAGCGCGGCTTTGCAATACGTCAAATACGCCTTGCAGCAGCACGTAGGAGGTGGTGACCAAGGCATCGGGCAGGCCACCCAGTTTAGCAATCAATTCTTCCATCAGTCGCTGGCCCCACTCTCGGCTGAAGGCGGCGCCCTCACGCACCAGCACCGTGCCTGAGAAGTCTGCCAAGGCGGCGGCAAAGCCACCCGTGCGCGCCTTGCTGAT
>Ga0268349_1000203_pt1 | contig 10523 bp, 16 predicted proteins | sample G5R2_MAIN_18SEP2_FD_190164 | JGI IMG/M metagenome (GOLD analysis project Ga0268349, IMG submission 190164) | Phyllosphere microbial comminities from switchgrass, GLBRC, Michigan, United States - G5R2_MAIN_18SEP2017_LD1 | ecosystem: Host-associated > Plants > Phyllosphere > Phylloplane/Leaf...
GTTCTTCCGTCCTCGGAAGAAGCTTTCGCGCTCATTTATCTCAGGTAAAGGATGCCCCACTGATACCACCGCGCTTCTGGGCGAAGAAGGCATCTACGACTGCACCCAGATCCTGCTCAAGCATGGCATTCCACATGAGCAGCATCCTGTCTACGCTGCAAACCATGCCCGAGCTACGGCGGATCTTGTCTTAGACGCTGTGATGCGCGGCGAATCCCCGGACTTCGTGGTACTCGATGACTGGATGCCCCGCGATAGCGATAAGCAGCAGGTTTTTGCACTGCTTAGCAAGGCCGCTGAACGTCTTCCGATCCAACAGCGAGAACAGGTGCTGGCTTGGCAACTAAAGAACGCGATCTGATCCCTCGGGATGAGGTCCATGAACGGCTCATGCGCGCTGTACTCAAAGGGATCGGCGATACCCCTCTGGTACTAAAAGGCGGAACCGCCCTACTCCTAGCCTATGGGCTTGATCGCTTCTCCGAGGATCTCGACTTCGACGCGCCGCACAAGCTCAACCTCGAGTCGCGGATTCGCCGCAGCGTGCCCCACGGGATCACCGTGGACAGCATTGATGCGGTCAAAGACACGCCCACGGTTACACGCTACCGAGTGCGGTATGAGTCAGACCATGGTCCACGCGCGTTGAAGCTGGAGATCTCTTACCGCACGCCAGCCCTGGAATCCGAGGCCAGAACCATCCAGGGGTTTCGTGTAGCTGCCCTACCCCGAATCATCGACCAGAAGCTGCTGGCCGCCCACGACGGACGCGACACACGCTCCAAGGTTCGTGATCTGTACGATCTGGAATATGCGGCCCGCCGCTGGCCAGCAGCGTTTAATGAGGACCTCGCCAAGAGGCTTTGCTCCTACGCTCAAGATCCAGGCTGGCTAGAATCTCGCTACAAGGCCGACTATGAGCAAGACGACCTGATTCTCGACTTCGAAGAGCTGGACGACCTTGCGCTGCGCCTGCACTACGTTTCTCAAGATCTCCAAAATAATCATGCCGCCGTCGCCGAGCGTATCAGCCGGCTGCCGGCGTTGAGCAAAAGCGCAGGCGCAGCATTCACATTTTCCGAGCACGCTGAGCAGGCGATACGAACGGCCAAGTCCTGGGGAGCATCCGCACCTGAAGCAAATTGGTATCAGGCTGAAATGGCAACCATCCACGAGAGCATTATCGAGCACGGCCAGTCCACAGAAAGTGTAATTGAAGCATTGAGCAGGCATAGTCCCGGCGCAGTTACAACAGTGCGACAGGCTGAGATCTTGCAGCAGATAGAGCGGTTGCAAGTCATCGACAGGTCACTCGAAGATAATTCTCTAAGGATTCCTTAGCAGATGGAATATATAACATGATAGAACGCTTTAACACGCCGACATCCCGATGGTCCCTGACCGTAGGTGCAATAGCATGTTTTCTTATAGGCTATTTGCTTGTATCTTGGGGTGGGATGGCAAATAATCCTAATTATGCACAGAAAATCGCCGACCTGATAAAGGTTGGTCTAGGACTGATAGTTTGTGCCATTGGGAGTATCTTGTGGCTGGTAGCGCTCGCTGTTTGGTCGAAAACTTTTTGGGACAAATACAGGTGACGAATTCCTTAGAAAATAACACACAAAATGTGATCTCTGCTCAGTTAGAACTTCACAAAAAAATCAGCCAAGGCCTAAGAAATTTTAGAGAGCGGTTTGACCATTGGAAAGCAGAACAAGCAGCACAACAGCTTGAAGGCAAAGCTAAGGCCTATGCGTCAGATGAAGATAGCTAGTAAATAGCGGCTACCGCGCCCATGGGCTTGCTGGCTGCTGCCATCCAGGGCGACAAGTCACCCTGTCCAGCTCCAACTACAACGGAAAAGTCTATGCATTCCCCAGCGATGGAATATCGTCTCGGTCTTGAAAAGGGCCGTGATTATGATATTCGCCATTCTCACATAGAGATTCATTACGAGTGTGTTTCGGATAGATATGTACGAACGGTTTTGCCGATAAGTGATTATCCCGACAGCGACCTTCGCAACAAGCGTTATACAACTGCTGCTAGAACACAAGCAGCACTGCTGTGGCTTGAAAAATATGGGGTTGATATACCAAATGAGGATGATATTGAGGTCTATTGGGCGGAAACGCTAATGGCCAAACCAGCGCTTTATGATGGTGCTTTGGTTCTATCTGCCTCGGAGCTTGAAGTAGTAAATCGAGCTGCGCAGCTTGGGGATTTCACTCTGGACATGCTCTGGCTAATACTTGAGCTACTTGATTGGCGTCCTGGCAAGCCAGTGGCAGAGGATGACCTAGGTTGGATTGCGGTATGGGCGGAAAACGAAGAGGTTGGCGGTTATCTCGACATTGTGAGAGCTGTTCTTTGTATGCCTGAAGTTAGCTACGACTGGACGCCTCCTGCTGTTGCATCGTTATTGAATGATTCTAAGTAGGACCAAGGGTATCGAAGTTAGGAAATTTTTAAATAGACATGTCAAATCCTTTCAATTTTATTCAAACTGGTGAATTTTAGTGAGTGATAAATTAATGAAACAACGTCTGAAATTTAAGGAAATACTACATCCTCATATCCTACCAGACAGGTCTCCAAGGAATGCAATGGTGACCAGCGTTCGGGCAGCTGTAGCAGATGGAACCCTCAAACCTGGTTCTCTCATTAGGCAACAGGACTTGGCATACGCATTCGGAGTGAGTCGAATGCCTGCCCGTGAAGCTCTGAGAACGCTTGCAGCTGAGGGTGTTCTGGTCAGTGAGCCATGGCGGGGTCACTACGTTCGTGAACCTGTATCGGTTGAGGAGACAGCTCTAGACACGCTCTTTCAGATGATGCGTTCTCACTACCTAAAATTGGAGAGTGAGGTTGAACGCCAAAGCTTTCAAGAACGCTACGAACGTGAGGTTTTGTCAGAGGTTGAGCATGACGGAGCAGAGCTTCCATGCCCGTGAAGCCCGGATCCCAGCGGCATCGCTGATTTTGAGACAGACAGCTCTCGAAACACCTTGCAGGGTAGCAAATGGTGTAATACTGTTGATATGTACAGTATAAACCCTCAGTAATATTGCTACCGCCTTGGGCGGTTTGAACCGGCTCTTTGCGGTGACACTATGTCCTTTTCCATCCTTGGCTCACTCAAGCATTCAACTACCACGCTCCCTTTTTTTGCCTCCCGCGTACCGGCAGGCTTCCCTTCCCCCGCTGCGGATCATCTGGAAAAACACATTTCCCTCGATGAACTGTTCGATATCCGCGCCCCTCACATCTACCTAGTGAAGATCGAAGGTGACAGCATGAAAGGGGCTGGCCTGTTTACCGGCGACCTAGTGATTGTGGATCGAGGCCGCGAGGCCAGGCACGGTGATATTGTGATAGCGGCTCTGAACGGAGAACCGGTGTGCAAGCGCCTGCACCACAAAGGCCGCGAACTGATCCTCCAGTCCGAAAACGCGGCCTACCCGGCGCGCTACATCCTGGAAAGCGATGAAATGACCATTTGGGGAGTGGTTCGCTACAGTGTGCGCGACCATGCTTATTAATAAAGTTTACGGGCTTTTTGATTGTAATTCGTTTTATGCTTCCTGTGAAAGAGTGTTTAGACCGGACTTAGCCAAGACGCCAATAGTTGTTCTTTCTAACAACGACGGAGCGATTATAGCCCGGAGTTACGACGCCAAACCTTTTGTTAAGATGGGGGCTCCTTACTTTCAAGTAAAGGATACACTGCGCCGACACGGAATTGTAGCTTTCAGCAGTAATTATGCACTTTACGGTGAAATCTCAGAACGCGTAATGACAATTATAGAGTCAATGACTTACGCATCAGAAGTTTACAGTATAGATGAAATATTCTGTGATCTAACCGGCCAGCCAGGCGACCTCACCTTACTTGGTCGTTCGATCCGCGAGCGCGTGTTGAGGTCTACGGGGATCCCCGTAGGGGTAGGCATTGCAAACACCAAGACCCTGGCCAAGCTGGCCAACCACACCGCAAAGCGACTGCAACAGCATACAGGCGGCGTTGTAGATATATGCGACCCCTTCAAACGCGATTGGGTGTTGCGTAATACCGAGGTGTCCGAGGTATGGGGAGTTGGTCGCCGTCTGACGGCTCACTTGCAGGCGATGGGCATCAAGTCTGCCATGGACCTGGCCAAGGCTGATCCCGTCATGCTTCGGGCCAAATTTAGCGTTGTCCTGGAGCGCACAGCCCGCGAGCTTGCCGGGGTTTCCTGCCTGGCCCTGGACGACCCGGACCCACCCAAGCAGGAAATCTGCTGTAGCCGCATGTTCGGCAAGAGGCTCACCGAACTGTCCCCGATCAAGGAAGCGGTGGCCACCTACACGGCGCGAGCAGCTGAGAAACTGCGTGCCCAGGGTTCCATGTGCAAAAAAATGCGCATTAGCGTGCGTACCGGCATGTTTAACCCGGATGAGGCAAAGTATGCGAACGGCGTGCTGGTAGAGCTACCCTACCCTACACATGACACGCTATTGATGACCAACGCGGCCACACAGGCTGTAGAGCGCATCTATCGGGAAGGCTATCGCTACAGCAAGGCTGAGGTCATGTTGCTGGACCTGCGGCAACGTGGTGAGTACACAGACGACCTATTTGCGGTCACTCAGCCTAAGAAGTGCCAGCAGCTGATGGAAACCCTGGACAGCATCAACGCCCGTTGGGGCCGGGGCACCTTAAGGACCGCGACCGTCCCTAACGACCCGGACTGGGGCATGCGTCGTGAGTTCATGAGTCAGAGCTACACCACGCGGATAGATCAGCTATGGACCGTCAAGTCGCATTAAGGAGAGTGGATTTGAATGTGCAGGAAGCTTTGAAATACCATCAGGTACTGAACGCCCTATGCTGTATGAATCAGTCAGTCGATAATAGCTATCGATAAATCTCTCAGGTGTTTAATTCAGGTATGTCGATTGATTGGAAAAATGTCGGGGCAGCCCGCTGGTACGACTGGAAGCTAGGCCGTCTGCCAGATTCCGACCTTTCAAACAAGGCTGGTATTCCAGTGCATGTAATCAGCTATCGCCGCGCGCAACTGGGCATCGCGACTTACTCGATGTGTGAAGTCGTGAAGCCATTCGAGCATCTTCTTGGCCGCCACAGTGACAGATATGTGGCAAAGGTCGCTGGCACCTCTCCCCAGGTAGTGGGACGCTTCCGGCGAGCCTTGGGCATAGGTCGGTATAACCCTGTGTGTCTTCCACAGGCATTGCCGGAAGACCATCCTGTCAGGTCTGTGGCTCACCTGTTAGGCCGTGTTTATGATGCAGATGTGGCTAAATTGGCGAACGTCCCGTGTAGCGTTGTAGAAGCACTGCGCATTGACCTCAATATCAGAGAGTTTGTCGGCTCCCCTGATAGCCCAAATGGTAAGCGCCAATCTGCGATAGACAGGTACGAGCACCTTATCGTAGCGGTAGATATTTCTAATCAATTACTAGGCAGGCTTTCAGGGATATCCCCGCAAAGGGTAAGTGCGATTCGCAAGGCGTATCGCGAAAAAACAGCCCCACGATAAAAACCCAGCCAGAAGCACCCCCTGGCTGGGGCCATATATTATTTCAGTGCAGCATTAATATCTTTGAAAAGCGCTGCAAATCGAGAAACAGTGTCATCGTTACAGTTTTCCGTAATATTTGCTACGAAAGCAGCAGCGACAGCGTAATGGTTATACCCTCCTGAGGGGCGAACTTTTATATTATTGACTGTGAGGTATTTTTCAATTCGTCCCACAATTCTGTCCCCTAGTGGAAGATCTCCTTGAGTAATGGCCTTATGACCAAGCTCTTTCTGGAATACACTTGAAAAAACTATCATATATCTATCGGGATCAAGCAAGTCCTCGACATCCGTTGCGATACTGTTTTCACCAATTTTTGAAAGATCGCGGAACTGGGAGAAATTGAACACCGATTTTTTCTTTAGCAATTTCTGCTGAACTAGTGATTCAAGCTTTTGCTCCGGTTTTCCATTGTAATCATGCAGCACCGCGAGATTGAGGCCATTCGCCCCCAACAAAGAAACAAAGGTGGCAACATTGCTTAAGCCACCAGCCGGAACGATGGTGGCATTACTCATCAGACCTGCGCCCCCAGCAGCCTCAACTACATGAGACATAGCCTGCAAGATCGATAATTCAGAAATACCTTCAACCAATAGGTTGAACTTGGTTACAAAGAGATTTTGAGCCAAGTTCCAACCAAGTGCTGCCTGGAGAGGGAAGATAGTACGAGGGTCAGAGCCTGAAAGGTTATCCGAAACCACTGTACCAATCTTAACCCTGTCTTCCACTACACGCACTTGATGCAGTCTGTCAGAATGCACCATGAACGGAGAGTGAGTGGTGTAGATAACCTGATAGGTTTTCGATAAGTGATCTATATAGCTTAGGAAATCCGTCTGTGCAAGCGCGTGAAGAGCCAGTGCAGGTTCATCAAGCAAAAGTACCAATGATTTATTACTAGCCTTACCACTTGCATCAAGCTGGTGCTGAACACTGTCGAACCATACAAGGAAGCTAAAGAACCAGATGAATCCACGGCTACGTTGATCAAAGGAGGTCGAAACACCACGATGACGACGATTTCTAATCCGGAGATAAATATTGGGACCATTATTGAATGGGGGGCCTTCGGAAGCGTCTGTGCGAATATCTATTTCAACTTCAAGATCCTCATTCTGCTTCCAGAATTCTAGAACTTGATCAGTTAGACTGATAGAGACAGCTTCAATCTGTGATTTCAGCTCCTCGTAGGATTTACCGTTATCAAAATCATTCAAATCCACCTCGGCCATCCGAAGCAGTGCAAGGACCGCTTGGTGCTTTGGCTCGATCTGCTTACTTGCATTAATAGGATCAGCCGCAGCAGTATTCACTCGCTGCTTAAGATCGTTAAGGTTCAGCTTACCGGGAAGCAAATCATAATCGCTGAAATATAAAAAGCTGGGTATTGATGGCATTAGATGGATCAATACCTCATAGGCGGAGATTTGATCCCAGCCTTTATTTCCGTCTGCGGCAGCTATCCTTTTTATCAACGACTCGATCAACGCCGTGTCCGCATCATTTGGAGATTCAAATCCTACGAGAGCTTTGGCGGCAGATCTGATAGTCGTCGCATCCTTGAGAATAGCCCTCACCCCTTCGCTCAATGCCGTGTTAGCGGAAATTTTCTTGAGTACGGGTGCATCAGTCACATTCAACGAATTGATTCGCTGATTTTTATAATCATAATTCACAGAAAACTCGAAGCCGTAGATTAAGTCGGTTCCGACTACCTTATTAACTCTCTCAATCTCCTGCGCAACAGGCCGATACGTCAGTTTCACCGCAACGTCCGGCTCCTCTTCATGACGCCGCCTATATGTAGTGACGTCTTTCCTGGGGTAGTCATCAGTGATGTTAAACACCTCTTTACCCAAAGCATCCTTGGCCTTATGCAACGCTTTGAGAAAAACTGTTTTCCCGGCCTCATTCATGCCGACCAGCACAGTTACTTCAGGATCAATAGACACCGCTTGGGGCTCATTTATTGAGCGAAAAGGTCCCACGGTTGCGCGTACCAGCTCCATGCATTTATCCCCGGATAACAGTCGCATTAGTTCCATGGCCTTGGGCCACGGCCAACAAGCTTTTAGCTGAGCATAAACACCCCCGTTGGTCGAGTCTAGGCTTCAGCTAGTGGACGGCCGTTTTTACGTACAGTGGGCCGTAAGCCCTTCATTGCCAACGATTGTCTATGGCCTGTTGCTATCATAGGCCAGCGGCAGCCATGGCTCGATGGCTGTCATCGCATAGCGGCAGGCGTTCGCTGGCCGCAAAAGTGCTGGACGCGACCGGCGACGTTGAGACTGTACAAGCGATCCTTGGCCATGCGTGCCTTGACCATAGCAAGGGATACATGAGCATTTGCAAAGAAACCATTCGACGGGCCTTCGTAGTGGCCCTATAGTTCCGTTAATCGGTACGTTTGGAGTCTGTATCTAGTGTTTGAAGTAAACGAAAACGGTGTTCCCCAGTACCCGAAAGGGCATGCTGGTCGCCTTCTGGTGACATTGGCGGCGATTGATCGCCTGGAGCGTGCGACAGCATCCAGTGTTGCGGCATTAACAGGGCTCAGCAAGGGCAAAATTGACGACTATGTACAAGCATTGAATGCCGAATTCGGGACTGTGATTGTCAAGAATGGTCCTGAATATCAAGTCGAGTCATGGGGTGAAATACTGAAGCGAGCTGGGATAAAAAAGACTTTGACAGTACCGTTAAACGGAACTATTATTGCACCTATAGAAGCGCTAGACCCCTGATAGGAATGCGAAGATGAAGTTTCAAGCCGGAACGTTTGTTGAAGTCAAGCTGGTCGGGCTGGCTAAAATCGATGCCGTAAGCGACTGCGAATATTTTTTGTTTTTTGCAGACGGCAAGCGCGGCGGTGGCTGGAAAGAGCACGACATTGTGGGGCCGACTACCGAGAAGAAATTTTGGGGCGAATGGCGCACGCATAAGCGCTACGCCTGACCATAGGAAATCGCACCACGTACGCACGAAGCCCAGCCAACGCTGGGCCGAGGCCGTAAGAGAAGCCCGATTTTGGTGCTTCAAGATCGAGCAGGTATGGGCATGTCATTGAAAGCGCCCACTACCGTCCCTATCAGAAGCGTTTCAGAGTTGCGCTGATTGTGGGCCTGACTTTTGGGGTTGTCGGTCTTGCCCACCTGCTCGGTTAGCTTGAATAACCTTCATACAACGGAAAACTGCAATGCCTGTTATCACCCAGAAGCAACGGGATGCCTACGCTGAGGTGCGCGAATCACTGAAAGACGAAGGCTACACCTCTGGCGATATGCTGACCCCAGCGGATATCCGTGAAGCACTGTTCTTGATGGCCGCTGAAGGTGAGCGGCTGACTGCTTTTGCCCAGGATATGGCCTCAAACCTTGATGAGGCTGACGAAGAGGCTGCTTTGGACGCTGAAGATTCTTCGCACGGCTAACGACTATCAACGAAAAACCGAAGTAGCACGGAAAACACTATGGCCACGAAATCGAAGGCAGAGCATATATACGAGCCGGACGAAGCAACCACCCATTATGGCCCGCCACCGGGCCTGGACCAGGTGACTCTTTGCGGCGTGCCTGATTGGCTTGGCGGGCGAACCCCAGGTAGAGTTACCCAGCGCCCGGTCAACTGTTTTGGTTGCCAGCAAATCGTCAACTTCGTGCAATCTTCGAAATTTGAATGAGCCATCAAGCAACCAGTGAATCCACGGAAATCGTCGCCCGCTTCATCCCAAGCTCTGGCCGAAAAAGCCGGGTCCGAGGACGTCGAGAGGGACGCGTTACGTCTCGTTAGGAGTATTGAAATTGGTTGTCGCGTATTGGTTCTTTAGCATGGTTTTTTTATCTCTGTTCGCAATTGTTTTCGGGATCAGAGGTGATCTTTCGTTTGCAGGTGCGTTCGTAGCAACGTTGGGTGCAAGCATCTCCGCATGGTTGTTCATTTCGGCTTTTATGAAGGCTTTGCGCGAAGTGCGCCGTTAGGAAGGAAAACTTCATGCCCAAGCGCGTACAGCTTCGCCGCTCGAAGGGCTGGAGGCTACCAGCCGATGCGGTAAAAGTTAGCCGACCGGGTAAGTGGGGAAACCCATTTTCGGTAGAGCAGTATGACCGCGAAATGGCTATCCAGAAGTATGAGTCTTGGCTCGATCAACAGCTTGAGCGCGGCGAGTTGTCTCTGATGGAGCTTCGGGGGAGAGACTTGGCGTGCTGGTGCAGTTTGGACGAACGCTGCCACGCAGACGTGTTGCTGCTGAGAGCGAATCAATAGGAAACCGCGACCATGAGCAGTTTTGTCGTTTACCACACGCCGAACACCGGCCCCGGTTACTTCCTGACTGGTGATCAAGCCGAAGGCTTCGGCGGAACGTACCGCCTCACCGACGACCGGGGTACACAACTCCGAACGCTATACCGCAGGCCTGGAGTACGTAGCTTACGGTGGCCTCGATGCTGATGGGCACGAGGATGAAACCAATGCGCCCTACTACTTTGGCCACACTGCCATCCAGGCGTTTGAAGCTGGTGCGGTATGGCAGGCTAAGCGCAGTGACGAAGGAAAGTAGGCAAACACAATGACACAGCAAATCCAGACAGTGAAGGTAACCAGGGCCAAGCGGATAGGTAACCTGCTTATATATAATTGATATGGGCAACATAGAGCCTATGACACCAGCCCGCCCAGTCGCGGTATTCACAGAGGAAAAAGCATGAAAAGAATGAGCACGTTTAACCAGATCGGCGCAGGGATAGTTGCCGGTTTTGGTATCTCTTTTGTCGTGGGATACATTGTTTTCCAGGCTGAGATATTTCGCCGTGGAGCAGAGTCTATTGGCGTTTCTTTTTGGGGGTTCAGTTATTTCTTTGGCTGTCTGCTGAGCAGTCTCATACTTTGGGCGGCATCCAAACGTGCCTACCATGGCAAGTGGCTGCTGTTATT
>Ga0268349_1000204_pt1 | contig 10505 bp, 8 predicted proteins | sample G5R2_MAIN_18SEP2_FD_190164 | JGI IMG/M metagenome (GOLD analysis project Ga0268349, IMG submission 190164) | Phyllosphere microbial comminities from switchgrass, GLBRC, Michigan, United States - G5R2_MAIN_18SEP2017_LD1 | ecosystem: Host-associated > Plants > Phyllosphere > Phylloplane/Leaf...
GTATCGACCAGGCGCTGTGGGACATCAAAGGCAAGGCCTTGGGCGTGTCCGTGAGTGACCTGCTGGGTGGCCAGGTACGCGAGCGTATTCGTGTGTATTCGTGGATTGGTGGGGACCGCCCCTCCGAAACCGCCAAGGCGGCGAAAGAGGCCGTGGACCGTGGCTTTACCGCCGTGAAAATGAACGGCACCGAAGAAATGCAATTCGTGGACAGTTTCGACAAGGTGGACCGCTGCCTGGCAAGCGTGGCCGCTGTGCGTGACGCTGTAGGGCCAAACGTAGGCATTGGTGTGGATTTCCATGGCCGGGTGCACAAACCCATGGCCAAGGTGCTGATGAAAGAGCTAGACCCGTTCAAGCTCATGTTCATCGAAGAGCCCGTGCTGAGTGAAAACTATGAAGCGCTCAAGGAACTGGCGCCGCTCACCAGCACCCCCATCGCCCTAGGTGAGCGGCTGTTCTCGCGTTGGGACTTCAAGCGGGTGCTCAGCGAGGGCTATGTGGACATCATCCAGCCCGATGCCTCCCATGCCGGTGGCATCACCGAAACCCGCAAGATCGCGGCCATGGCCGAAGCCTATGACGTGGCGCTGGCCCTGCATTGCCCCTTGGGGCCCATCGCGCTGGCCGCTTGCCTGCAGCTGGACGCCGCCTGCTACAACGCCTTCATCCAGGAGCAAAGCCTGGGTATCCATTACAACGAAAGCAATGACCTGCTGGACTACATCCGCCAGCCAGAGGTGTTCGACTACAACGATGGGTTTGTGACCATTCCCAAAGGCCCTGGCCTGGGCATCGAGATCAACGAGGAGTACGTGCGCGAGCGCGCTGCCATTGGCCATCGCTGGCGCAACCCCATCTGGCGCCATGCCGATGGCAGCTTTGCCGAATGGTGACCGGCCAGCTGGCCTTGTAAGGCCAGCGTCACATTCGCCGATTGGGACATAATCACAAGAGACCCAACATGCAAACCCAGACTGCACACTCAGCCACGGCGCACGCCGCCCTGGCCACGCCGAGCCGCAAGCGGTTCTTCATCATGGTGCTGTTGTTCATCACGGTGGTGATCAACTACCTGGACCGTGCCAACCTGTCCATTGCCGCCCCGGCCCTCACGTCGGAGCTGGGACTGGCGCCTGCCCAGATCGGGCTGGTGTTCTCGGCCTTTGGCTGGACGTATGCCGCCATGCAAATTCCTGGAGGCTGGCTGGTCGACCGTGTGCCCCCGCGTATTCTGTACACCGCGGCGCTGGTGCTGTGGTCGGTGGCGACGGTGGCACTGGGGTTTGCGGGCAGCTTTGCGGCACTGTTCGTGTTGCGCATGGCCGTGGGTGCGCTGGAGGCGCCTGCCTATCCCATCAATAGCCGGGTCGTGACCACGTGGTTCCCTGAGCGCGAGCGTGCCACGGCCATTGGTGTCTACACCTCTGGGCAGTTCGTTGGGTTGGCGTTCCTGACCCCGGTGCTGGCATGGTTTCAGCAAACCTATGGCTGGCACATGGTGTTCGTGATCACGGGGCTGATCGGCGTGCTGTGGGCGGTGATCTGGTACGCGGTTTACCGTGAGCCCCGGGATTTCTCCGGTGCGAACGACGCGGAGATCGCACTCATTCAAGCAGGCGGCGGGCTGGTGGACATCGACCGCAAGCCCAAGGCGCAGCGGCTGAACCTGGCAGACCTGAAGGTGATCCTGAGCCAGCGCAAGCTGTGGGGCATCTATATTGGCCAGTTCTGCCTCAACTCCACCTTGTGGTTCTTCCTGACGTGGTTCCCTACTTACCTGGTGAAGTACCGGGGCATGGACTTTATCAAGTCCGGCCTGCTGGGCGCAGTGCCGTTTCTGGCCGCGTTCGTAGGCGTGTTGTGCTCCGGGTTGTTCTCGGACTGGCTGATCCGGCGCGGTACCAGCATCGGTGTCGCACGCAAGGTGCCCATCATCGGCGGGCTCCTGATTTCCACTTGCATCATCGGCGCCAACTGGTTCGACTCCACACCGGTGGTGATCGCCTGCCTGGCCCTGGCATTCTTCGGTAACGGGTTGGCGTCCATCACCTGGTCGCTGGTGTCTACCCTGGCGCCAGCCCGCCTGCTGGGTTTGACAGGCGGCATGTTCAATTTCATCGGCAACCTGGCGGCCATTGTCACACCTATCGTGATCGGGCTGCTGGCCACCGGGGATTCCTTTGCGCCGGCTATTACATATGTGGCGGTCACGGCGCTGGTGGGTGCGCTCAGTTACATCGTACTGGTGGGCAAGGTCGAGCGCATAGAACTGGTGGAAGGGTGACGGGCAGGGCGCCTGCCGTCGATAATGGCGGCTGCATCTTCACGACGGGGTTCAACCTATGACAGCCATCGAGACACCTGCTCCGGCAGGGACTCAAACCCTCCTGCGGGGGTTGGCGGTGATCCAGGCCGTGGCCGGCGGTGCACGCGACCTCAAAGCCATTGCCGCCACCCTTGGCACCACCCGCAGCACCACGCACCGGCTGGCCAGTGCGCTGGTGGATGAACGCTACCTGCGGTTGCTGCCCAATAACGGCTACGGCCTGGGCCCTCGGCTGATCGAGCTGGGGTTTCAGGCCAGGGACGAATTCCCCTTGGCGCAATTGGCCGCACCCGTGCTCGATGCCTTGGGAGCGGCCACGGGTGATACCGTTCACTTGGCGGTGCGGGACGGGGATCAAGTGCTCTACCTACACAAGAACCCAGGGCGCAATGGGCCAGAAATGCGCTCGCGTGTAGGGTTGCGCATGCCCTTGACCCGGACCGGTATTGGCAAGGCGCTGCTCTTGGACAGCTCGCCTGATGAATGGCGCCGCTTGTTCGAGGCCCAGCCTGCGCCGGCTGCCGTTTGGGGCCCGCGCGAGGAACCGGGCTGGGACGCTTTCGTAGCCCGTATGCAGGCGTATGTGGAGGGCCAGTACGCCTTTGACCTGGAGGACAACGAGCCCTCCATTCGTTGTGTGGCCGCACCGGTGCGTGATGCCAGCCGGCGGATTGTCGCGGCGATCAGCGTAGCCAGTACTGTGCCCTACCTGTCGCTGGAACGTATGGAGGCGCTGGTCCCCTCGGTGCAGGCGGCGGCGTTATCGCTGAGTCGCGAGCTGGGCGGCTGAACCAAGCTGTAACGCAGGCAGTCACAGCTGCAAAATGCCCAAACAGAAGGCCTTTCATGGAACGACGCTGGCTGGTTGTACTGTTGGTATGGGGGTTGGCTACAGGCGCCCGGGCAGAGTCGCCCCTTCGCCTGGAGACCCTGGAGCGCTGCGGGGACCTGCTGGACACCCGGCGCCAGGTGTTTTGCCTGAACGCTGACGGATTGGGGCCAGGCCCTGTCAAAACGTGGCTAGGTACGGTTGAAAAAGCGAACGAGCGGGAAGGCAACCACCTTCGGCTTACGCTTGAAACCGGCAAGGACCCTAGCGGCCCCTTGCACCTGGAGCAGGAGGGGCGCGCCAGCAACAGTGTATGGCTAAGTATGGCCGGTAACCACGTGCTGGCGGCAAAGCCCAATGAAACGGCAGTTAATGCCGAAGGCCTGACCACGTACCTGAACCTGGTGAGCGTGGTGATCGAGGAACGTTACAACGGCCTTGAGCAGGTTCGAAAATTGGCCCAGCAATACGGCGCTACGCTGGTAGGCGCCATCCCCGCCCTGAACACCTGGCAGTTGCGCCTACCGGTCAATACCCTCACCGAGCGCGATGCATTGGTCCTTCGGCTCGGCCATGAGGTGAGCGTGGATGCCGTTGTGATTGAAGAGTCCTCGGCCGAGGAAGCGGAGCGCGAGGTGCCACCCCCTGGCCAGGTTCAGGAAGAGTGGGCGGCCAACCGCTTCGTGGATGCCGTGAACTATTACCGCCGCCGAATCGCCGCGAGAGGGTCGCCCATTGACACGGTCCCTGTACGGATCGGGGTCATCGAACGCAATGTGGATTTTGATTCTGAAGATTTCGCCGAATACGTGGGTCCCTGCCAATCGCCTCGCCTGTGTGTGTACGCAAGGGACGCACGCAGCCCTAAGGCACATGGGTCAAGCGTGACCGGGGTATTGGCGGCCCATTGGCTTAAAGCGGGCAATACCGGTTTCCTGCGCGGCCTGGAAGGCGTTAGCAAGGGGTTCGAGATTATCGTGGAGCGTGATTCCGATGCGGGTATCACGGCCAACGTGGCGGCGTCCGTCAACCTGGTAGAAGACGGTGCCAGGGTGCTTAACTGGAGTTGGGGGTTGCACCGGGTAGGGGCTCAGAAGGTCCAGGGCGGTGATATCGACACCCAGGTGCGCTCGGGTGTGGCCATGGCCGGGTACGAAGAGCTGCTCGAAGAATTTTTCCGTTGGTTGAAGACCAAGCACCCCAATGTGGTGGTGATCAATTCGGCGGGCAACGGGGCTTCGTATGCGGGGCTGGACGACTACAGGCTGCCGTCATCGTTCGTAACGGACCAGTTGCTGGTGGTAGGCGGGCATGAGCGAAGTGAAGCCAGCGCCACGCCCCTTGGGCGTGCCGATTATGCGGTACGTCGGGGGTCTTCCAACTTGGACAGCCGAGTGGATATTTCAGCCGCAGCTTGCGCGCCAGGCGTAGACCCGCAGGTGACGACCCACTGTGGAACCTCCTTCGCGACCCCTTTGGTGACCGGCACGGTGGCAGCCATGTTATCCATCAACCCCCAGCTGACGCCCGCGCAACTGCGCTTGCTGTTGCGCCGCAGCGCCATGCCTATCGGCGCCGATGGCGATTTCGAACCGGCCGATGGGGAAGACCTGACGGCACCTATCCTGCCGTCCGAGCGCAACTTTGACCTTAACCACCCGGACGTAGGCCGTTCCGCACGGCTGGATATGCAAAAAGCGCTGGAGCTGACCGTGCAGAGCCGGGATCGACGCCGGTAAGGGCTGCCCGTAGCGGGCGCGCCCTTACATATTAGGGTACATGGGCCCGCCAGCGCCTTCAGGGGCTACCCACACGATGTTCTGGGACGGATCCTTGATGTCGCACGTTTTGCAATGCACACAGTTTTGCGCGTTGATCTGGAACCGCTTTTCGCCGCTCTCCTGTGTCACCACCTCATACACGCCGGCGGGGCAATAGCGCTGTGCGGGCTCATCGTACAGCGGCAGGTTTTTGGCAATCGGAATGCTTGGGTCCTTGAGCTTCAAGTGGCAGGGCTGTTCCTCTTCGTGGTTGGTGCCGGAGAGGAATACCGAGCTGAGCTTGTCGAAACTCAGCAGGCCGTCGGGCTTGGGGTAGTCGATTTTCTTCGAGTCTGCGGCCAACTTGAGGGTAGCGTAGTCGGGTGTGGTGTCACGCAGGGTAAACGGAATTTTCCCGCCGAACAGGTTCTGGTCGATGAAGTTGAAAGCGTTGCCTTTGATGGCGCCCCATTTATGGATGGCGGCGCCGAAATTGCGGCTACAGAACAGTTCGTCGTACAACCAGCTGGCCTTGAAGCTGTCCGGGTAGGCCGTTAACAGGTCCCCCCCTTCACTGCCCCCCAGCAGACGGTCGACAACGGCATCCGCCGCTAGCATGCCGGACTTCATGGCAGTATGGCTGCCCTTGATCTTGGCGAAGTTCAGGGTGCCCAGGTCGCAGCCGATCAGTGCGCCGCCGGCAAACACCATTTTGGGCAGGGAGTTGAGGCCACCTTTGACAATGGCTCGGGCGCCGTAGGACACCCGCTTGCCGCCTTCCAGGTACTGCTTGACCACCGGGTGGTGCTTATAGCGCTGGAACTCGTCGAAGGGGGACAGGTAAGGGTTGCTGTAGGACAGGTCCACGATCAGGCCGACAACCACCTGATGGTTTTCCAAGTGGTACAGGAACGACCCGCCCGGGTTGGCGTCATCCAGCGGCCAGCCGGCGGTGTGCACCACCAGCCCAGGCTCGTGCCGAGCGGGGTCAATGTCCCAGATCTCCTTCAAGCCAATGGCGTAATGCTGTGGGTCGGCATCGCTGTCCAGGTTGAAGCGTTTGATCAACTGCTTCCCGATGTGCCCACGGCAGCCTTCAGCGAACAAGGTGTACTTGCCACGCAACTCCATGCCTGGGGTATACATGCCGCCTTTGGGCTGGCCCTCGCGGTCCACGCCCATGTCGCCGGTTAGAATGCCGCGCACCACACCGTGCTCGTCGATCAGCGCTTCTTGGGCGGCGAAGCCTGGGTACACCTCTACGCCCAGGTTCTCGGCTTGCTGGCCCAGCCAGCGGCAGAGGTTGCCCAGGGAGATAATGTAGTTGCCCTCGTTGTGCATGGTCTTGGGTACCAAGGCCCCAGGGATTTTACGAGCACCCTGGGCGTCCTTGAGCACATAGATGTCATCGCGCGTCACGGGCGTGTTCAGCGGGGCGCCCAGGTTTTTCCAATCCGGGAACAGTTCGTTCAGCGCACGGGGTTCGAACACGGCGCCGGAGAGAATGTGGGCGCCCACCTCGGCACCTTTTTCTACCACGCAGACGCTCACTTCCTTACCGGCTTCGGCGGCCTTCTGCTTGATGCGGCAGGCGGCGGACAGGCCAGCGGGGCCGGCCCCGACGATGACCACGTCGAATTCCATGTATTCGCGTTCCACAGGTTCTCTCCTAACACAGGCGGGTACGGTTTTTTCTGACAAGGGCGGTTGGGACCCTTCACCGTTGATTGGGCATTATATCTACACCAGTGTGGTGGTCCAAATCAAACGTTTGTTTGAATCCTGTCAGTGCCAATGAATTCGCTGGGTGCGGGCGCGTGACTGGCGGGTTCCGCGTATTGACCAGCCATTGCGGTGCGGTCAAGATACGAGCGGTTTCATGTCAGCTGTTGCTCACGACCGCTGGCCTCGCGCCATGTGGCGGCTTCCGGGCCCAGGGCTTAGGGGCGGGCGATCATGGCCTCGCACGCACAGGCGGCGAGCCCTGTACAAGCGATCGCAAGGCCCGCCCTGCGACATTCTATTCACCGGAGCGTAACGAGGAATCCATGAAGGTTCTTGTAGCTGTCAAACGAGTGGTCGATTACAACGTCAAGGTTCGCGTCAAGGCGGATAACTCCGGGGTGGATCTGGCCAACGTCAAGATGTCCATGAACCCCTTCTGCGAAATCGCCGTGGAAGAAGCGGTACGCCTCAAGGAAAAGGGCGTAGCCACTGAGGTGATCGTGGTTACCGTCGGGCCGGCTACCGCCCAGGAGCAGCTGCGCACTGCGTTGGCCCTGGGTGCCGACCGTGCCGTACTGATCGAAAGCGCCGAAGAGCTTGGCTCACTTGCCATTGCCAAACTGTTGAAGGCGGTAGTGGACAAGGAACAGCCGCAACTGGTGATCCTTGGCAAGCAGGCCATCGACAGCGACAACAACCAGACCGGCCAGATGCTGGCCGCGCTAACCGGTTATGCCCAGGGCACCTTCGCTTCGAAGGTGGAACTGGCCGGCGACACGCTCAACGTGACCCGTGAAATCGATGGCGGCCTGCAAACCGTTGCGCTGAAGCTGCCCGCCATTGTAACCACCGACCTGCGCCTGAACGAACCGCGTTACGCCTCGCTCCCCAACATCATGAAGGCCAAGAAAAAGCCGCTGGAAAGCTTCACACCCGATGCCTTGGGCGTGTCCACGGCGTCTACCAGCAAAACCATCAAGGTGCAGGCGCCGGCGACCCGCAGCGCTGGTGTCAAGGTGAAGTCCGTTGCTGAACTGGTCGACAAACTGAAAAACGAAGCGAAGGTAATCTGATGCCTATCCTGGTAATCGCTGAACACGAAAACGGCGCACTGGCAGGCGCTACCCTCAATACTGTCGCCGCCGCCGCAAAAATCGGTGGTGAGGTTCACGTACTGGTTGCAGGGCAGGGCGTCTCGTCTGTTGCGGACGCGGCGGCCAAGGTTGCCGGTGTAAGCAAGGTGCTGCTAGCCGACAACCCCGCCTATGCCCACCAGTTGCCTGAGAACGTGGCCCCGCTGATCGTGTCCCTGGCCTCTGGCTACAGCCACGTGCTGGCACCGGCGACCACCAACGGCAAGAACTTCCTGCCGCGTGTGGCCGCTATGCTGGACGTGGACCAGCTCTCGGAAATCATCAGCGTTGAAAGTGCTGATACCTTCACGCGCCCGATCTATGCCGGCAACGCCATTGCCACCGTGCAGTCCAGCGCAGCCGTGAAAGTCATTACCGTGCGCACAACCGGCTTCGACCCAGTCGCTGCCGAGGGTGGTTCCGCCTCCGTAGAAACGGTTGCTGAGGTGAAGGATGCTGGGGTTTCTGCGTTCGTGGGTGAAGATCTGGCCAAATCGGATCGTCCGGAACTCACGGCTGCCAAGGTCGTTGTTTCCGGTGGCCGTGGCATGCAGAACGGTGACAACTTCAAGCACCTCTACGCCTTGGCAGACAAACTGGGCGCTGCCGTAGGTGCTTCGCGCGCGGCGGTAGACGCAGGGTTCGTACCCAACGACATGCAGGTTGGCCAGACCGGCAAGATCGTTGCACCCCAGCTGTATATCGCAGTGGGTATTTCCGGTGCGATCCAGCACTTGGCGGGCATGAAGGATTCCAAGGTGATCGTTGCGATCAACAAGGATGAAGAGGCGCCCATTTTCCAGGTGGCCGACTATGGCCTGGTGGGTGACCTGTTCGAGGTTATCCCGGAGCTCGAAAAGCTGGTGTAAAACCGCTTTCAATAGCGCACAACCTCAGGAAACCCAGGCATCGCCTGGGTTTTTTCATAGGCTGAACAGCCCCTAGGCGAAGGTATAGCCCCTCATGCGAAGCGTCCTGTACGGGTTGGCGACACTGGCCCTGTTTCCCTCTTTAGGTAATGCAGCCGGCAGCTGCGAGCGCTTGGTAGCCACGGCCAGCCCGGATGCGCCGCCCTATGCCTGGCGCGACCCCGCCGACCCTCGCAAGCTTATCGGTGCCAGCGTGGATGTGCTCACAGGCATCGCTGCTCAGTTGGGGATCGAGATCGAGGTGCTGTATGCCGGTCGGCGCTCCCAGGCGCTGGATGAAGTGCGTACCGGGCGTATGGACCTGCTGGCAGATGCGGTCCTGACGACGGCTGACCTCGAACACCTGGATTATGTCTATCCACCGCTGGCGTTCAACGACTACTTGGTATGGACACGGCAACATTCAGCCGCCAGCTACGCCACGTTGGCCGACCTGGCTGGGCAACGGGGCGCTGTTTCAGCCAAGGCGCGCCTCACACCGACGTTCAGCAGCTTCGCTGCGCAGCATTTGAACCTTGTGCCTTCGCAAAACCTCACTCGCACACTTCAATCCGTGGCGATGGGCCAGGCAGACTATGCCATCGCGCCACGGTATGCCGGTGCGGCCGCTGTGGCGACACTGGGCCCAACGGTAGGGCTGGTGGCACAGGACGTGGTCGTGGACCGCCCAGGTATCTACGTGGCTATTGCGCAGGACTCCGCCTGCAACGATGGCTGGCTACGCGGACAGCTGGCCAAAAAGATGACAGAATTGGCCGCCTCTGGCGGGGTCCAGTCGATCCTGCAGCGTAATGCCGAACGTTGGAAACTCCAGCAACAGGCAATGCCCGAGGCCGCCAAACCATAGGACATGCTGTGAACAAACGATTGATCTGGGCGGGGGCAGTGCTGGCCCTTGCCGGCTGTGCCACCGACCCTGTACCCGACGAACAACTTCGCCTTACCGAGCAGTCCATCGAGCAGGCCCGTGCAGTCGGCGCGGCCGAGGACAGTGAGCCCTTGGCCACCGCACTGAGCAAGGCCGCCCAGGCGCGCGCCGACATGGCCAGTGGTCACAACAAGGTAGCCCGCATGGCCCTGGAGCAGGCCGAGCTGGATGCCCGTTTGGCTGAGGCGCATGAGCTGACCCGTAAAAGCGCTGCCCAATTGGCTCAGGTAAACCTGCGTATCCAGCGGTTGCGCAAGCAGTTGGGAGAGGCACCATGACCTCGATACGTGTTCCCCTGGCCTTGTGCCTGCTGGCAGCCCTGGGCGGTTGTGCAACGCACTCAGCCGATCAGGCCCTTGATCAGGCCACTGCCCGTTTCCAAGGGATACGGGACAACGCAGAGGTACTTCGCTACGCACCCAAGGATGTGATCCGTGCAGGTGAGTCGCTGGCCCGCGCCGAGCGCTTGTCCAGCTACTGGGGCGCTGCCGATGACGTCCGTCATTATGCCTACCTGAGTACCCGCTACAGCGAAATGGCGCTGGCCCATAGCGAAGCAGCAGGCAATCTTGAGCAGCTGCAACGGCGGGAGCTGGAGCGGGAACGCCTGCAGCTGGCGCTGCGGGAATCCCGGCTGGCCAGCGTACAGCGGCAGGGGCAGTGGCTCGAAGACCAGCTACTGGCCCTGACCACGACCGACGCTGATCGCGGCCTGGTGCTCACCTTGGGAGATGTGCTGTTCGACACAGGCGCAGCGGACCTTAAACCGTCGGCCAACCGAACACTCCTCAAGCTGGCGCAGTTTCTTCAAATGAACCTGCGGCGCACCATACGCATAGAAGGTTACACGGACAGCACCGGGGCAGCCGGCG